>ENA-OQDC01000089-OQDC01000089.1-human-gut-metagenome-genome-assembly--contig:-NODE-89-length-66750-cov-7.087582_pt1 | contig 66750 bp, 64 predicted proteins | sample MGYA00242770_ERZ504601 | MGnify/ENA primary metagenome ERZ504601 (study PRJEB26092, sample SAMD00036305) | human gut metagenome | host: Homo sapiens | study: EMG produced TPA metagenomics assembly of...
GAAGCACCGTTAAAGGAACGAAGCGAACGTGTTTGAGGCGAACGCCGAGTTTGAGCGTAGTTCCTTTGCTTTTAGGTGATTCTGACTCTCTTAGTGTTTCTTATGGTATGGAACCTGAACAAGAAGCTTTATCTATTGTTTCCTTCAAGGACTGAGAGGCCGTTTCCCCGTTAATAAATTAAATCCCAATTCAATTCCTTGCAGTTCCTTCTGCATCTCCCGAAAGAATTCCGACGTATGCCACCCATCCATCGCCGCATGGGCAATCGTAAGCGTCAGCGGAAGTGTCAGTTTCCCGTTATCTTCTGTATATTTACCGAATGTAATGATCGGAAACAGCGGCACATGATCAGATGCTGTCGATGCCGCATATCCGATGTAATCCATCCATGGCACGCAGGAAATACAGTAAAAGTTCGCCGGCTGTCCGGCTTTTGCCTTGACGCCTCTGACCTTCTTTGCGGCTTCTATGTCCGCTTCTATTCTCTTATAGAAAGTCGCAAAGTCATCATCGTATTCGCTCCAGCAGTCAGAAAATGTGTGATCTTCTTTGTGGAAGATCGTATAATTCGGGTGTACAACATCCCACACTCCCGGATTGCCTTCTTCGTCCGTCATCATCTTCATAAATGGCAAGCGGTTCACAACATTTGACGTACACCAGATAAAGGCTGCATAGAAATGCACCCCCAAGCGGTCACATTCTGCTCTTAATCTTGTTACATCCAGGCGTGCTGTCATACTGTAGTTTACTTTTAATTTTTCGGTATAATACTTGTAGTGATCCTGGCGCGGCCAGGTTGACTGGTCAATTTTTTTATATGATGGAAGACTCATAATGTCACCTCTTATTGTGTATTATTTCGAATTAATATAAAAAAGTACAAATAAACAAATAAGTAAGTATATATTGCTTTATTATAAATTGATGATATAATTAGAATCGGGTGTTGCCATAAAACGGTAGGCGGTTAGTCCTTTTAACAGAGGGACTGTGATGACTGTAATCCACACCCTCTGATTACATAGCCCGTAAGGGACTCCAATGGAAAGGAGGGCTAAGCCATGAGCATTATAGATTTTATAGCAGTGGTGAGCTTCGGCTTAACCTGCTTCGGACTAGGATATACATTTGGCAAAGATAACAATCCACAAAAATAGCCGCCCACAGTCTGGTAAACTAGGCGACTATTTTTAATACATGAATTAATTATCAGGACTGACCGTCTATCGGCAGCACCCTTTTTCTATAACTATACTAACATCATCTTATGAATATGTCAATTTCTTATTATATCCCAGAATGACTCCCCATCTCCCCGGTAGGTACTTCCAAGAGCTTCCGCGATCGTCGCCGCCATATCTGCAAACCCTTTTCTGGTATGCAGGTTTACTCCCGCTTTGATCTCTTTTCCATATATGAGGCAAGGCACATATTCCCTCGTATGATCTGTTCCGGTATATCCGGGATCACAGCCATGGTCTGCCGTGATCATCAGCATATCATCATCCCGCATATTCGCAAGGAACTCTCCCAGCTGTTCATCAAATTGCGTCAATGCTCCTGCATATCCTGCAATATCACGCCGGTGTCCATAGATCATATCCCCATCTACTAAGTTCACATAGCAAAGTCCGTCGAACTCTTTCTTCTGTATCTCGATCGTCTTTTCCATATTCTTTTCATTTCCCTGATTCGGGTAGGTCTCCGTCACTCCCTGCCCTTCAAAGATATCATAGATCTTTCCGACACCGATCACATCTTTTCCTTCTGCTTTTAATGCATCCAACACCGTCTGTCTCGGCGGTGCAAGTGAAAAGTCATGCCGTCTGATCGTTCGTTCGTAATTTGGCCATGTTCCGATGAATGGTCTTGCGATCACTCTTCCGACTCCGAGATCTCCAGTCAGCATCTCTCTGGCAATCTTACAGTATTCATATAACTGCTCTACCGGAATTATCTCCTCGTGCGCTGCAATCTGGCATACACTGTCCGCAGATGTATACACGATCAATGCTCCTGTCTCTTCCTGCTCCCGGCCATAATCATGAATGACCTGTGTGCCCGAATACGGCAGATTACATAGAATCTTTCTTCCCGTCCTTTTGAAAATTCCTCTATGAATGCTTTTGGGAATCCATTTGGAAATTTGGGAAGTGGATCCGGTGTTACGATTCCTGCCATTTCCCAGTGTCCGGTCGTCGTATCCTTTCCACAGGATAATTCCTGCATTCTTGCAAAACTTCCGGTCGGATTCTCTGTGCTTTTTGCATATTCCATACCATCGATCTGGTAGATTCCGATCTTTTCCATATTCGGAATATGAAGTTTCCCGCTGTCATAGCAACTCTTCCATGTATTACTTCCGATATCACCAAATTTATCCGCATCCGGTGCTTCACCGATGCCTGCACTGTCCAATACGATCCAGAAAATATGTTTCATAGAATCAGTCCTTTCGGTCTTTTTCTTTTATTATAAGTCTATATAAGAAGACTGTGCAAGATACAGGAATCTACAATTTGTCATTTAGCTATCATCAGTTTCGGCTTATCATGCTTCAGCATCGGATACACTATTGGTAAGGATAATCATAAGACACAAAAATAGCCGCCCACAGTCTGGTAAACTAAGCGACTATTTTTACTAAATTATTATCGGGCTAACCGTCTATCGGTAGCACTCTTTTTCTATAACTATACTAACATCATCTTATGAATATGTCAAAAGATTTTTCAACAATAAATCTACTCTACTACTGATTTTCTTACATTCACCTTCGTACGCTCTTCCCGGTCGAAGAATTTCTTAGTTTCGCTGATAACCACTTTTCGAAGTCCAAGTAATGCGATCAGATTCGGAATGATCATCAGCGCATTGGTAATATCCGCCATCAGCCAGATTGGTTCCAGTGTCAGGAACGGCGCTGTTGCAATTGCCAGAATATAAACGATCTTAAAAATCTTGATACTTCCTGTCTTTCCGGTGAGATACAACACACATCTTTCTCCATAATAGTTCCATCCGAGGATCGTAGTAAATGAGAAGAAGATAATTCCTACTGCTACCAGATACATACCAATATTAAACGGAAGTCCGGCATTATATGCCTTTGTAACCAGAACACTTCCGCTTAAATCAGTTTTATCAAGCAAGCCGCTTGAGATTACAACCAGTCCTGTCATAGAACATGTCAGAATTGTGGTGAAAAATACACTTGTCATTGAAATCAACCCCTGCTTTACACAGGAATCTGTCTTTGCTGCTGCCGCCACGATTGGTGAACTTCCAAGCCCAGCCTCATTCGTGTATACACCTCTTGCCACACCGGTTCTCATAGCTGTCATGAAAGAGACCACAGCCGTTCCTGCTGCTCCGCCAAGTGCAGATTCCTTAGAAAATGCACAGGAAAATATCTCTGCAAATGCTCCCGGAATTGCGGAATGGTTCACGATCAGAATCACCATTGATCCACCAATGAAAGAAATTGCCATAAATGGAACAACAAACTGTGCAACTTTCGAGATTGCCTGAATTCCGCCAAGTGTTACAACTGCTGTTAATACAGTAACAATAATTCCAATAACAATGACTGGAATATGGAATGAATCATGCACCGACTCTGTAATCGCATTTACCTGTGGAAAGGTACCACATCCAAGAAGTGCTGTTACAACTCCGAAAAATGCAAAGATTTTTGCCAGCCATTTGAATTTATCTCCCATTCCATTCTCGATATAATACATCGGTCCTCCGGCGATTTCACCTTTTTCATCTTTTACACGGAATTTTACAGCCAGAAGTGCCTCAGCATATTTTGTTGTCATTCCAAGAAGCGCAGATACCCACATCCAGAACATCGCTCCAGGTCCACCGATACGAAGAGCTGTTGCCACACCTACGATACTTCCGGTTCCGATATCGGCAGCCAGTGTTGTGCAAAGTGTTGCAAACGGAGATACATCGCCTGCCCCTTCTTCTTTTTCAAAAATACTTTTCAGTGCCCTTGGAAATTTACATATCTGTATTCCTCGTAATTTATATGTAAAATACAGACCAGTTCCCATCAGAAGCACCAATGTCGGCGGTCCCCAGACAAATGTCTGAATTGTTTCCAGTAACTTCATAAATGTTTCCATTTTTTTCCTCCCAGTTGTTAAATTCCTGTCAATAAATAGTCATTTTTTTGGCAACGGATGAATACATCCGTTGCCGTTATGAAAAGTTTATCAGTTACATTTTTAGCTGTTATATTTTTCTTTATCCAGCTCTTTTTCTTTCGCATTTACGATTACGTTTACTGTGGCATCACCGATAACGTTCAGTGGCAGGAGTGCCATTTCTACCGGACGGTTGATTGCAACAACCAATGCGTAAGCGATCATACATGCATCAGATGTCCATCCAAGTCCTGAAAGGATCGTTACGATCAGTGTAGTACCTGCGATTGGAATAGCAGGACATCCCATAGCTGCACAGATTGATAAGAATGCGATCGTTGCGAGGTTGGCAGGTGTTACATCAATTCCTGCACTTGTTGCAATAAATGTTGCTGCGAACATATGCATAACGGTTGTTCCGTTCATATTGATCGTCATACCTGTCGGTAATACAAAGCTTGTAATCTCTTCGCTGCATCCAAGTTCATCAATACATGTCCTTGTATTGAGCGGCAGACATGCTGCTGATGAGTTTGTTGAAAATCCGAACACACCGACCTTCGCAATTTTCTTGATAAACTGAATTGGATTCATCTTTGTTGTTACCCAGATACCAATAGGATAAATTGTAACAACCAATACGAATAAGGTTACCATTGCAGCTACGATATAAGCAGCAGCCGGTGCAAGGTACTCTGTTCCGTAAATTGCAAATGTTCTTGAGATCAGGCAGAAAATTGCAATCGGACCAACTTTGTTAATTAAGAATGTAAGGTATAACTGAATGATTTCGTTGACACTTTCCAGCACTTTCTTCAGTGGATCAGCTTTTTCTCCCAGTGCATTCATGCAAAGTCCAATGATAATTGCTACTACTACAACTGCCAGAATACTGTTGTTGCTGCTAAATGCGGCAGCAATATTGGACGGTACTGCATTTACGATTGTTGCCAGTGGGTTAAATGCATCCAGTGTTGCTGCATCTGTAACTGCCTCACTTGGAAGTGTTACGTTGAAAAATCCTGCTGATTTTACCGCATATGCAACGATACCTGCTAAGAATGCACCACATACATAGAACAGAAAGAATCCGATCAGTGTACGTCCTGCAATTCTTCCAAGCTTTGTGGAACTTGAAATACTGCACATCGCAAGGCTGAGGGATACTAATACAAGTGGTACAATCGCAAGCTGTAATCCTCTCATAAATAACTGGCCTATAATGTAGAAAAGACCAATTGCACTAACACCATCTTCTGCTGTAATGTCCTGGAACAGGATCTTGTTGAGTATCGTCCATGCACCCTCATTACCAGAAGAGATCAACTGCTCTCTTAATAAAAGAAAAGCAATTCCCACCAACAGGCCGCCGACAAGAGCGATCATCATTTTCTTTACAACCGACATTGGCTGTTTTTTCGTTGTGTTACTCATTGTTGTTCTACTCCTTTTCCTTTTTGTTTTCATTAGAATTTACTAATTTTTTCTATAAACCGCGCGTTTATTTATGAACTACATACAATGTAACATGGATGCGGTCGTAAGTAAAATTAATTATTTGTCTATAAAATATCAATATCTTTTATATTATCTATATTATCAAATATTAATATCGTTAATATTATACAGCAACATTATTCATTTCTCTTTTCACAACAACATTGATATAATAAAGACAACCAATAGATTCAAGCCAATAAGGAGGAAAAATTATGGCTACTAAATATGGGAATTATTTTCAGATGAATATCAGAAAAGCTTAAAAGAACAGTTTTGTTATGCCGATACAGATCCGGATTATGGAGACCGGCTCTTCTTTGAGAACTCCGGCGGATCTCTCAGACTCAGGGCTGCTGTAGAAGCCAAAGCCGGACTGGAAGAATATCCAGACTGTCCGGAACGTGTACGTGGAAAAGGATATGATCTTTCTTATTATGTAAGTGAAGGAACAAAAGAAATCCTTGAAGTTGTGTTTGGTGCAAAGAGTGGTGCTCTTATCACTGAACTTTCTGCTTCCCAGACAATGTTCCATGCTGTCGGAACAATCATGGAAAATGTTAAATGGGGAAAAAATGCAGTTACATCTGCACTGGAACATCCGTCTGCTCATGATGCGGTAGAATACTACTGTAAGCAGACAGGAAGAGAATTCCGTGAAGTTCCTGCAAATCAGACAACCGGTGGTCTTGATCCTGATACGATTATGCAGTACGTAGACAAAGACACCGTTTTATTAAGCATCATGGCTGCTTCCAACATTTCCGGAAATATCATGGATATCAAGGAAATTGCAAGACGTGCCAAAGAGATCAATCCTGACATCTACATTGTAAGTGACGCAGTACAGCATGCACCACATGCCGTTATAGATGTTGAAGACTGGGGTGTAGATGTATCCAACTTCGCACCTTACAAATTCTTTGGTGTACGTGGATGTGGATACTGTTATGTATCTGACCGTGTTGCGAGCATGACGCACAGAAAACTCACATGTAAAGCTCCTGATGTATGGGCTCTCGGAACTCCTACACCTGGTAACTTCGCATCTATGATGGCAGTCATCGATTATGTATGCGATATTGCAAAACATTTCCTTGGAGACAAAGCTGAAGGAATGAGCAAACGTGAGCTCTATGTAGAAGGTATGAACAGAATCCATCTGCAGGAAAGAGGACTTCTCTACCGTATGCTGGAAGGAACAGAAGAAGTTCCTGGTCTTCGTCATATTCCTGGCGTAGAAGTCTATGTCGATATGGAAGATCTTACATACAAGGATTTAATCATTGCTATGGGTATTAAAGGTATTGAATATGCTGACTGTGCTCAGAAATATTTGGAACACGGTGTAACAATCTTTGAACGTGTTAAAAGCAGTCCATATTCAAAACGTATCGTAGAAACACTCGGACTTGACGGAGCACTCCGTGTATCTCCTCTTCATTGCCATGGCAGAGATGACGTAGACAAGTTCTTAAAAATCACAAAGGACATTGCAGAAGGGAAATAACCCCCATTCCTCATCTTTTGAATAGCGAGAAGCTGTTATCTGGCAGCTTCTCTTTTTTGTATATAAATATCTGGGAAGTGTACCAAAGAAAGCCTTTCACAGAGTTTTGATAACTCTGTGAAAGGCTTTCCTTTATCATATTTATTCTATTTGTTTACCTGGTTTACTGTATTTCCCTCAAGGAAGGCTTTAATATTATCTACTGTGATATCCATGATTCTCTGTCTTGATGCCTGAGCTGCCCATGAAATATGTGGAGTGATGATACAGTTCTTAGCTGTTAACAGTGGATTATCGCCTTTGATCGGCTCTGTAGACACAACATCAAGTCCTGCTGCGTATACCTTACCGCTGTTCAGTGCATCTGCCAGATCCTGCTCTACAACAAGCTGTCCACGGCTGTTATTGATGAGGATTACACCGTCTTTCATCTTGGCGATGTTCTCTTTGTTGATTATTCCTTCTGTAGCCGGGAATAACGGGCAGTGAAGGAAGATCACATCAGAACGGGCAAATAACTCATCTAATGACACATATTCAGCCAGTTTCTTTCCTGCTTCGCTTTCATGTGCATCATATGCAATTACTTCCATGTCTAATGCATTCAGAAGTTTTGCTGTAGCCTGTCCGATTCTTCCAAGTCCGATGATTCCGGCTGTCTTTCCATAGAGCTCGATCATTGGGTAATCCCAGAAGCACCAGTCAGGATTGTTCTCCCATTTTCCTTCTTTTACACATTCGTCGTGATGTCCGTAATGTGAACAGATTTCAAGGAGAAGTCCGAGTGCATACTGTCCTACGATCTGTGTTCCGTATGTAGGTACATTTACCACCGGAATGCCTTTTTCTTTTGCGTATGCATAATCAACAACATTGTATCCTGTTGCAAGAACAGCAATCAGTTTGATATTTTCACATTTATCCATTGTTTCTTTGGAAATAGGAGTTTTGTTGATCACTACAATCTCTGCATCTCCGATACGCTCTGCGATTAATGGCGACTCTTCATAAGAAGTTCTGTCATAGACTTCTACTTCTCCTAATTCTTTTAATGCATCCCAGCTTAAATCTCCAGGATTCTCTGTGTAACCGTCTAATACTACAATTTTCATAACATTTCTCACCTTTCTCTTTTATTAGCATTTTGTTTTATTTCATTTCCATGTGCAATCCTGCATGATCATCACTTGAATGACCACTTACGCATTCAGCCTTTCATCCAGTGCCTTAATCGACTCCAGCTCTCTGATATAAAGATCCTGGGCCAGATCCAGACTTACATTGACAAAACGTACTTTCTGTCCCGGCTGTGCCTGTGCAATCTTTGCAAGATCCACGGAAATTACTGTTCCTATCTTGGCATATCCTCCGGTGCTCTGTCTGTCCGATAACATGATGATCGGCTTTCCATTTGTTGGCACCTGGATGGATCCGACGGAAATACCATCTGTATTGATATTACCATCTCCGACATGTTCGATCGGCTCCCGTTCGATACGACAGCCCATACGGTCAAATTCATTGGTGATCACACCACTGTTCCAAAAGAAGCTCTTTACTCCTGCTTCTGTAAATTCATCATCCTGTGGTCCCAGTACCACACGAAGAACGATCTCTTTCTTTGGATATACACTTGCCGGTACTTTTCTTGCTTCCATATTCGGAAGTATTGTCTTCGCTGAGACAAATCCAATCTCATCACTTTTTTCAAGTTTTCGTCCCTTTACTCCTCCAAGATGATTACGAAGCAGTGTTGATTTACTTCCCATCACGATCGGAATATCCAGACCGCCTGCAAATGCAATATATCCGCGGCATCCATTTCTTGCTCCTGCGAAGGAAAGCGTCTGTCCTTCTTTCACCAGAACCGCCCGATACATCGGAAATTCATTGCCGTCAAGCATCGGAGTCAGATCTCCGCCCGTCACTGCAATGATATTATCACTGGTAAACTTTAATGTCGGACCGATAAATGTCATCTCCAGTGCCCCTTCTCCCATATCGTTTCCTACCAGTATATTGGCGATATGAAACGAATGATTATCCATGGCTCCTGAGGTAGATACTCCGAATGCCTGATATCCGAATCTTCCTTCATCCTGTACAGTCGTCAGGATTCCACCATTTTCAACTATTATTCCCATATCATGACCTCCGATTCTATGCGTTACCTTCCGGTGTATATGTCTTCACCTTATATCTACCTTTTTCCACATCTCTGCGGATCTTGTCGTATTCCGACTTCGTTACCGGCACATGTTTTACCCAGTCACCGGCATGTACCAGGAATGGATCTTCGTTATCAAAGTTACAGATATCCAGCGGTGTGCTTCCGATAATATTCCATCCGCATGGCTGTTCAAATGGAATAAAATCTGACAGATTCTGCTGTACAACAATGGATCTTGCCGGGATCTTTACTCTCGGTGATTCTCTTCTCTTGAATCCGAACGGCTCATCAAATCTTGCCATATACGGATGGCCCGGTGCAAATCCCAGCATATATACATAGTATTCATGTTCGGAATGCTTTCTTATGATCTCTTCTACGGTTGTATGCTCCAGCTCTGCACAATATTCCAGGTCCGGACCTGTCTCGCCGCCATAGTATACCGGCACTTCTTTTACTACTTTCTTCTTATTACTATTGTCGACTGCATGCATATTACCAAGTCTTTTCTCCAGTTCTTTCACCAGTTTCCCATACCGGATCACTTCCGGACGGTAGTGAATGATGAGTGCACAGTATGTAGGAACTGTCTCGATCATGCCTTCAATCGGATCTTCTTTCAAATTCTCATCCAGCATACGTACTTTTGCATTCGTCTCAAGGCAGATTGTTTTCCCAAACTCTACGGAAACCGCCCGGTCTCCCGCTGTAAGAAATCTTACCTCCATTTTCATACCTCCATTTTGTATGGAGAAAGGTCTGTCCCATGTTCTGACAGACCTTTCTGCATATCATTTCTTATCGTTCGTCACTTTAGATTCATTATAACATATACTAATATTTCTAATATACAGTTATCTGCTAGTCCACAAATTCGAATCCAACTTTTTCCAGGGAATCCTGTACCCATGGGCGAGGCCATTCACCACGATTTATAATTCCGTCCAGTTGATTTTCTTCCCCTTCATGATAAGCTTTTGCAATTTTAGCAAGCTCTTCCGCATTCTTTGGATCTATTGCGATCAGTCCATCGGAATCACCAACAAGGATATCTCCCGGATTGATAATAATTCCTCCAAAGGAAACTGGGAAATTCATCTCTCCAGGACCGTTCTTATACGGTCCGTTTGGTGTAATCCCCTTTGCATACACAGGAAACTCCATCTGGCTGAGTGTATAGCTGTCACGCACACATCCGTCAATGATGATACCTGCAAGTCCACGCTTCTTTGCGTAATTGCTCATAATCTCACCACATAGTGCACGGCTCATACTTCCTTTGTTTGCAAGTACAATAACGTCTCCAGGCTGTGCCATATCAAGTGCTGCATGGAACAGAAGGTTATCTCCTGCCGGTGCGTTTACTGTGAATGCCGTTCCAAGAAGACGTGCCTTAGGATTTAACGGGAAAATACTTGCATCTACCGCTGCGATCCTTCCGCAATTATCGTCAATATTAGCAACCGGAATTCCACGGAATGCCTCAACTAACTCCTTTGCCGGTCTTTCAAAATTCCTTCTGATTCTACATCCTGCTGACATATAAAAACCTCTTTTCTTTTATTCTGATTTCATCATAGCATACAAGTTACTGATTGAAAAACGAATAATTTCTCTGTATAATATAAACAACTTTTATATTCAGAATAACTGCAAACTATGAAATATAAATAACAAATGAACGAGGAGGAATAGCATGAATCTCGCTGAAATCGAAACATTTTTAACGATTGTCAACACCAAAAGTATTACCAAAACCGCAGATCTCTTATTTCTTTCCCAGCCTACGGTAAGCCACCGGTTAACTTCTCTGGAAAACGAGCTCGGATTTTCTCTGGTCATCCGCAACAAAGGCCACAAGCAGGTCGAACTCACCCCAAAGGGAATGGATTTTATCATCCTCGCCGAACGCTGGATGTCTCTTTGGAAAGAAACACTCGAACTACAGCATAATCAGGAACAGTTGCTGCTGAATATCGGCTGCACCGACAGTCTGAACATCGCCGTATTTGTCCCTCTGTATGACAAGATCCTTATGAATTATCCACATCTGGATCTGAGCATTCAGTCACATCATTCTTCCGAATTATACGGTATGCTCAGTGAACATAATATAGATATCGGCTTTGTATATCACCAGCTTCATTACAAAAACATTATTTCAGAAAAATTATTTGAAGAAAAACTTTATCTGGTACAGTCCGAACATCCGACTGTTGAGAAACCGATCGTACATACAGATGAACTGGATCCAACAAAAGAATTGTTCTTAAGTTGGGATGACAATTTTCAAATCTGGCACGACCGCTGGCTTTCTTCTGTATCCAGACCACATATTTCTGCGGATACGATCACATTGCTCGACCGTCTCTGGAAAAATGCAGATACCTGGATGATTGCACCGGAATCTGTCATCCATGAACTTTCCCGGTACCGCAAAGTATATGTGAGTGAGCTGAAGAATCCGGCTCCAAACCGCATCTGCTATAAGATCAAACACAAATATCCAAAAACTACCAGCAAACGCGCTGTTGAGCTTTTTGAAGAGATTCTGGAACAGCTTCTTCATCTTGAACGCAAGGAGATCCCGATTGGTGAAATATGGGGCGGACAGTAACGGTATCCATATTTTCCTGTTTCATCGAAAAAGCAGTATCTGACGAACAGATACTGCTTCTTCCTTTTGGATACGTTATACAATATTAATTGGTAGTGTCAAATTAATTTTCTATTTTTATCTGGCTTTCAGTTCTGCAACTGCTTCTCTGATTCTCTTAGCTGCTTCCTGAAGGTCCTTCATAACTGCATGCATAAGAAATTCTCAGATATCCTTCCCCTTCAGATCCAAATGCCGATCCCGGAACCAGTGCTACTTTGGCATGATTCAAGTAGATATTCTGCAACTTCCATTGATGTCATTCCCAGACTCTTTACATTTACAAAAATGTAAAATGCTCCCTGTGGGTTATTGCAGCTGATACCATCAATATCATTCAATGCTTTTACCATGAAGTCTTTTCTTCTCTGATACTCCTGCCTCATTGCTTCTACATCATCTGCACATTCATTCAGTGCGACAATTGCTGCATCCTGTACAAATGAAGAAGCACATGTGATCGTATACTGATGTACTCTGACACATGCAGAGATAATACCTTCCGGAGCACACATATATCCCAGGCGCCATCCGGTCATAGAATATGCTTTTGAAAATCCTCCAAGTGTAATTGTTCTCTCTTTCATCCCCGGGATGGAAGCAATGCTGACATGCTCTGCACCATCGTACACCAACTGACTGTAAATCTCATCCGATACGACCAGAAGATCATTACGGATTGCGATCTCACTTAATTTTTCCAGTGTCTTTCTTGAGAAGATCCCGCCGGTCGGGTTACTTGGATTAACCACTACGATCATCTTGGTTTTCTCAGTAATTTTAGATTCCAGTTCTTCAAAATCTATCTGATAATCATTTTCTTCTTTCAGGCTGTAAGTAACCGGAGTTGCTCCCAGTGAGGACGGTACATGAATGTAGTTCAGCCATACCGGATTCGGAACCAGCACTTCATCGCCTTCTTCCAGAAATGCTGCCATAGACGCATATGTTGCCTCGCCGACACCGACTGTTACAAGAACTTCCGATGCTTCATAATTCACATTGTGATGTTCATTTTCCCATTTTGCGATTTCTTTCCGGAGTGCAGGAGTTCCATAATTGGATGTATAAAATACATGTCCCGCATTCAGGCTCTCATACGCTGCATCCTTGATCTTTTTCGGTGTATCAAAGTCCGGACGTCCAATCTCCAGATGAATGACTTTCTCTCCTGCCTGCTGCATCTTTGTTGCCTTTTCCATAACTGCCCTGATTCCGGAGAATGGAAGGCATTCCATTCTTTTTGCTGTTTTGTATTCCATGTCTGTTCCTCCTGCTGAAAATGATTATCTGTTTGTCCCTATACTATATTTTATAAGTGTCTGATCTCGATGCCTTCTTCCGTGAATTTCTCACGGATCTTCTGAACGAATGCCAGCGCTTTCGGTCCGTCACCGTGAACACAAAGGGTATCTCCTTTGATATCCAGTTCTTTTCCAGTGATAGAAGTAACCTTTCCTTCTTTAATCATCTTCACACATCTCTGGATTGCAATGTCTTCATCTGTGATCATAGACCCTTCCATCTTTCTCGGAACGAGTGAAAGGTCATCCATATATGCTCTGTCTGCAAAGATCTCTGAAGCTGTACGAAGTCCCTTGCTTTCGGCAATATCTCCGAGAACTGCTCCCGCACAGTAGTAAACAATCAGGTCTTTGTCGTATTCACAGATTGCTTCTACGATTGCGCTTGCGATATCTTCATCATACTGGCATGCATTTCCCATTGCCCCGTGAGGTGCCACATGCTGTAATTTCATTCCATAACTCTTCGTAAATGCTGCAAGCGCTCCGATCTGATATCTTACATAATTTTTAATCTCATCATGAGACAAAACCATCTTTCTGCGTCCGAATCCCATCATATCCGGATATCCCGGATGTGCACCTACCATAACACCTCTCTCTTTAGCCATGCGGACAACCTTGTCCATAACCATCGGATCTCCTGCATGCCATCCACAGGCAACATTGGCAGTGGTCACATATTTGATGATTTCTTCGTCTCCTCCGATCTTATATGCTCCAAAGCTTTCTCCCATATCACTGTTCAAATCAATACTATACATGAGTCTTTCTCCTTTCGGTTATTTCCGTTTCTTTTTTCCTTGTTGCTTCAAGTATAACACCGCAAGAATAAATAATAAAATAAATAATTTCACTTTAATATATTAACTTTTTTTATTATCAAATATATTTTTTCATGTTTTAATATGAACGGATTCTCTGCTATAATCTCAGATATGAACTTTTTTGAATATGATCTTTTAGGCGAATCATACAAGCAGGAGGGATACCAATGATCACACAGATTGGAAAACAGCTCGCTACACAGATTGTAGATACCGTCCATGACGTTTGTGGACACGATATTAATTTCATCAATAAGAATGGTATTATCTACGCCAGTACCAATACTTCCCGCATCGGCTCTTTTCATGAAATCGGTAAAAAAGCTGCCGATACGAAAACTGTCATTGAAGTACAGGATAATGACCACTACGAAGGAACCAGCAGCGGAGTTAATATTCCTGTTACACACAGCGGATATCTCATTGCTGTTATCGGAATAAGCGGTTCACCGGATGAGGTCCGCAAATTTGCTTATCTGGCAGAAAAAATCACCCGGCTTCTTATCCGCGAACAGGAATTGAATGCCGCTTCCCGCACTTTATCAGAAAAGCGCACTTATCTGGTTTCTTATCTGCTGTCCGGAACCGGAACTTCCAACGGAACCTGCGAATTTGAGTCTTTCCCAGATAAAATAGCAGATTTGAACTATATCCATGATCTTCTTGATGAATTTGAGATCAATATCGAGAAGAAAAAACGTGTACTGATCATCCGCATGTTATCAGACCATTCTACGATCACGATCTCGTCTGCGGAAGAAAAAATTTTACGGATGTTCACAGAACATTCCATACACTTATATAAGTTTCAGTATCCACATGAATATGCTGCAATCATCGACAGCTCCTTCCCTCTGAAAGAATTGGAATCATTCTGTCTGTCCCTGTCTGATTCCATCCAGATGGGTATCGGACGCCCAGCGGAACTTTTTAAGCTTTCCACCTCCTACGATACTGCCCGGATCGCATTAAATTCACTTACGGATTCTGCTGATCATTATGCACTCTTCGATGATCTGACACTTGAAATCCTCCTTGGATCCTTAAACGAAGTCACCACGGCTGAATTTATTGCAAAGACGCTTTCCTGCCTGGATGAAGCAGACTGTTCTCTTTTACGCAGTTATTTTGACCATGAGCAATCGCTTTCCAGAACAAGTGAATATCTCTATCTTCATAAGAATACCTTGCAATACAAGTTAGACCGTATTCATAAGATCTGCGGTCTGAACCCGCGTAGTTTCAGAGACGGAGTTATTCTTTATCTTGCTCTTCGTCTGAAAGAAATGTAGATAAAACTGCAGCTTTTTACACAATATATGTCACTTGAAACATATATTGCGTTTATTTTTCCCCTTTTTCATTCTTCGTACTATATATTTTTCTTTTTCTCCTATGTTATACTGCATATTAAGAAATCAATTCTGAATTTTTATTTCTATGTACCTAAAAAATGTATTTCAGGAGGTTTATTCACATGAAAGTTGTAATAGCAATCGATTCATTAAAAGGAAGCCTAAGTTCCATGGAAGCCGGAATGGCAATCAAAGACGGAATCCTTGCAGCAAAACCAGACGCGGAAGTTATCGTAAAACCGCTCGCAGATGGAGGAGAAGGAACAACCGACGCACTGATCGAAGGAATGAACGGGGAACGCATTGACCTTACCGTTACAGGTCCGATGCACACACCGGTAGATGCTTATTACGGATATCTGAAAGATACCAACACTGCTGTTATGGAGATGGCATCCGCAGCAGGTATTACTCTGGTTCCTGATTCAGAAAAGAACCCGCTTCTTGCAACCAGTTACGGTGTTGGTGAAATGATAAACGATGCTATCCAAAGAGGCTGTCGTAACTTTATCATCGGTATCGGCGGAAGTGTCACCAACGACGGAGGTATCGGAATGTTAAAAGCTCTCGGCGTACGTTTTCTGGATGAAAATGGCGAAGATGCCGGAGAAGGCGGACAGGCCCTGGCTAAAGTTGCCCGTATCGATGTATCCGGTATGAATCCGCTTTTAAAAGAATGCCACATTCAGGTCGCATGCGATGTGAATAATCCACTCTGTGGTGAAAATGGTTCCACATATGTTTATGGACCGCAAAAAGGTGTGACCGAAGATATGAAAAAAACGTTGGATGAAGCGATGGCACATTTTGCCAGAGTTACTTCTGAAACTCTTGAAAATGATTATATGAATACACCAGGTGCCGGTGCTGCCGGTGGACTTGGCTATGCATTCCTTGCATATACCGGCGCTGCACTGACACCTGGTATTGAACTGATCTTAGATGCTGTCGGACTGGAAGAAGAGCTTTCCGGCGCAGATGTGGTCGTTACCGGTGAAGGCCGCCTTGATTTTCAGACCGCAATGGGAAAAGCTCCTGTCGGAGTTGCCAGACTTGCAAAAAAATATAATGCAAAGGTTATCGCATTTGCAGGAAGCGTCACAAAAGAAGCGACTGCCTGCAACAAAGAAGGGATCGATGCATTTTTCCCTATCTTACGCGGTGTCTGCACACTTGCAGAAGCTATGGATCCTGTCGCTGCGCGCAATAATATGACCGCAACTGTAGAACAGGTTTTCCGTTTACTTTAATGTGTATCAGTAATGATTAATTTCCCCTTAATTACCGGCTCTATCGTCTGTTCCATCAGGCGATGGAGCAGATCAATACCTCCGTTCTCCCTGATACGGGAATAGATCGGATGCTTAGTAACTTCTGTCGTGATGGATTCCATTCCTTCCATGATCAAAGCCTTACCGGGCGATTCGTACCATTTTATTTCTATATGTTCCGGCGGTATTAAGTCCCGGTTATTCCCTGTATTCCTGACAAATGTCACGTATAACTTCCGTCTCATCGCTTCTTCCAGATACGCAATTTCCACTTTCAAAACCGGGTTATCATCTACATCTGAAGAAAGTTCTCCCTTCACTGCAACCAGATATGTCTCTCCATGAACAGTCAGTTTATTTTCGATATATTTTGACCATCCCATTTCAAGTTCTATTAATTCTTCACCTTCCTGAAAGCATAGTATCATCCCTTTGCGGAAACCGATTTTCGATATCCCATCTGTCATATTATTGTGCATCACCTGCATAACCAGCGGAAACAGACCGACACTTGACTGGTCCAATTCATAGTGTACACCATCCAGCAGATCCTCCAGTAAATGGATCTGTTGTTTCCGTGCTTTTTGTGTTTCTATATACTTCCCGCGTGCCCTATATTTTTCTGAGTTCTTCTTCCATCCACCTTTACAGACCGTGAGTGGATGATTATAGCATTGCTGCTTCTTTAAACAGATTTCGGTCAGTTCCTGCAGCTTTGCATACGCAATTGGATTCTCCGGAAGTGTCTCTTTTGGCATCCAATCTACCGGGAAATATTTTCTTATAATATTCAGCATCACATTGTCCTGGAATAGTTCTTCATTTCCCGCATTCGTTACGATCACCATATCAACGTCCGGATAGATCAGCACATTCTGCCCAAGCATTCCGTTATATTCAAAACTTCCCGGACGTTCTTCCATCCAGAGCTGATATCCGTATCCGTAAGTACCTTCTATACTATCTACTTTTTTCGTAACAGACGCCTCTGCCCAGCTTTCCGGAATGATCTGTTTTCCATTCCATTTCCCCTTATTCAGATATAGCTGTCCAAGCTTCGCCATATCCTCTGTATGCATGAAAAGTCCCCAGCCGCCTTTCGTAATTCCTCTCGGACATTTCTCCCACAGATAATCTGTAATCCCCAATGGCTCGAACAGTCTCGGCTTCAGATATTCATCCATCGGCATTCCGGTCCGTTCGGTTATGATTGCGGAAAGCACATAGGAATTCAGACTGTTGTACTGGAATTTTGTGCCTGGTTTTTCTGATACCGGTGCATTCAGATAACTTTCCAGCCAGTCATTTCCGGATACGATTCCTGATTCATTAAATGTTACGCCGCTTGTCATCGTCATCAGGTTCTCTACCGTGACCTCCGGCCGGAATATTTTCGCCCAGGTACTTCCTTTATCGTGAAAAATTTTATAAATGTTTTCTGAAAGATCCAGTTTTCCCTCATCTATCAGAAGTCCTGCTGCCATTCCGGTGATGCTCTTACACATGGAATGTGTGATATGCCAGATACCTTTTCTGTAAGGTGCAAAATCCGTCTCACAGATGACATTTCCATGACGCAATACCATAAAGTGGTGCATATCGGTGTCTGGTGAGTATGCCAGTTCCTCCACCAGATTTCTCAAATGCTCCGAATGAATCCCCTGGCTTTCCGGAGTGTTTCTTGGGAAGGTCTGCCCCGGATTCTCATACACAATACTCTGTGGTTCCGGGCACCGTATTTTCTGAGGTACAAAATCCACTTTACTGATTCCACCAGTCTTACCCAGGATCATATTCGTTACCATCTCTATTACCGCAAGCTGCTCTTTTGCCATAAGATCACCTCATTTTACCATTCTTACTTTTGTTCATCTCTATACAAATCAGAACAGATCATAGTTTCTATATATGATGTAGTATAACAGAAAAACCCGGACATCTATACTTCGATATCCGGGTTTTTCCATATTTTTATATACTTTATCTTTTGTTTAGATTATTCCCTTCTGTAATACAATTTTCTGTATTACACAAGAATTATTCTGCGGTCTCTGCGGCTGCCTCATCTTCATCATCATCCGGTACATTGTTGTGTACATACTGTAATGTAACAACTGTCGTTTCAGGATCAGTCATGACATCTACATCTTTGTCACTTGAAAGTGTAAGATCTTTTACCTTAATAGAATCTCCGACTTTCATGTTACTTACATCAACTTCTACCTTGTCAACCAATGCTGACGGATATGCCTTGAACTGTACTTCTTCCAGTAACTGCTCCAGTACACCGCCTGCATCTTTCTCATGTCCGACCAGAACGATCTCTGCTACAGAATGTACTTTTTCATTACTTACAAGTGCCTGGAAGTCTATCTCATCTACCTGACCTTTTAATGGATTGAACTCAACATCTTTGACCAGAACATTCATCTTCTCACCTTCGATGTCCAGCATGACCTGACTGCCTTTGTGACAGGTCTTCAGTAAACGGTCAACAATTGCTTTTTCTATCTTAACCGGAACAGATTCTTTCATCTCTCTTCCGAAGACATTACCAGTAACGTAACCTTCTCTTCTTAATTTCTTTGCTTTGACGTCCATGCTTCTTTTTTCAGCTTTTAAAGTATTCATTTATCTTTTCCTCCAAAAATCTGATGCTTAGCAGCCTTCGCTTTGTGGTTTCAACGCTACAAAGAGGTTTTGTTAAGTAGGTTTCCTTTGTTACAGTCGTATTATAACACCTAAAGCAGATGAAGATTCACCAAAAAGTTGATTATTTTGTCTGGATTTTTATGCACAATTCTACCACTTCATATGTTCAATTGCACTCTTTTCAATTTCAAGTCCGGCTTTATAATGATCCATAAATGCATCAAATCCATCAATCTCTTCTTTTGCAGGTTCAATCGTCTCTCCTGATAATTCTTTAAAGATTCTGTTATCCAGGAAATCTTCCAACTTTTCTCCGTCTTTTTTATCTGCCAGATATGCGGCCAGAAGTGCAATTCCCCATGCACCACCTTCGCTTGCAGTATCCATAACCGTAACCGGTGCTCCTACTGCCGCTGCCAGATATCTCTGTCCGACACCTTTTGTCTTGAAGAAACCGCCATGTCCCATAATCTTTTCAACCTTTACTTTTTCATCATCCATCAAAATATCCAGTCCCATCTTAACCGCACCAAGTGATGTATACAGATTTACTTTCATAAAATTTGCAAGGTTGAATTTGCTCTCTGCTGTTCTAAGGAAAGCCAGGCGGCCTTCATTTAACATTGTGATATTTTCACCTGAATAGTATCCATATGCCAGAAGTCCTCCGCAATCCAGATCCCCTTCCAAAGATTTTGTATACAATTTTTGGAACAAATCACCTGAACTTGCTTCCATTCCCATCAGTTTTGCAAATTCGCCAAAGATTCCGATCCATGCATTTAAGTCAGATGTTCCGTTATTCGCATGAGACATTGCACATGGGAAACCTGTTGGTGTAGTAACCATATCGATCTCACGGTACACTTTGCTAAGCTGTTTTTCCAGAACGATCATTGCAAATGTACTGGTTCCTGCTGATACATTACCTGTTCTTGGAGCCACCGAATTTGTAGCTGTCATTCCGGTTCCTGCATCTCCTTCCGGTGGGCACATCATAATTCCGGATTCCAGATTACCGGTCTCATCTAAAAATGCTGCTCCTTCTTCTGTCAGATATCCTGCATTCTCACCTGCTGCAAGTACCTTCGGGAAAATGTCTTCCAGTTTCCAGCTATATCCATATGGCCTGATCAAATCATCAAATTTCTCTTTCATGCCGGCATCATAATCAATAGTATCCGAATCAATCGGGAACATACCGGCAGCATCACCGACACCAATAACTCTTTCCCCTGTCAGTTTCCAGTGAATATATCCACTCAGTGTTGATACATAATCCAGCTTCTCTACATGTTTTTCTCCGTCCAGAATTCTCTGATACAGATGTGCAACTGTCCAGCGGAGCGGAATATTAAAGTCAAATAACTCTGTCAGTTCATCTGCTGCCTGCTGTGTATTGGTATTTCTCCATGTCTGGAATGGAGCAATCTGTCTGCCTTCTTTGTCCAGTGCCATATATCCATGCATCATTGCACTGACTCCGATCGAACCAATCTTCTTGAGTGTAACTCCATATGTCTCTTCTACAATTTTTCTCAGAGAGTTATAGCAGTCACGCACTCCTGCATGAATTTCCGCAAGGCTATATGTCCAGATATTATCTATAAAAGAGTTCTCCCAGTCATGTATTCCGACAGCAAGTACATTGCCCTGATAATCAATCAACACTCCTTTGATTCTTGTTGATCCAAGCTCGATTCCAAGTGCCGTTTTCCCTTCAATAATTAATTCTTTTGCACCCATAAATAAATTCCTTTCCGACCTAATCATCTGATTTTTTCGTTTATTATAAATATAAGGAAGCCTGCCAAAAGACAAACTTCCCTATGCATTTTCTATATATCCATACAGACATTCTATAGCTTAGAAGCAGGTAAATGCTCCATCAACCACAATATCAGATCCTGTTGTAAATGAGCTTGCGTCTCCTGCAAGATATACACAGATAGCTTCCAGTTCTTCCGGTTTACCCATTCTTCCCATTGGTGCCATCTCATTCCATTTCTCAATAAGTGGAATCAGTGTTGGAGAATTCAGTGTTAATTCCGTTCCGATGTATCCAGGACTGATACTGTTAACACGTACGCCACGTTTTGCCCATTCGATAGCAAGTGATTTTGTAAGCTGGATCACTCCTGCTTTTGATGCATTGTATGCACACTGTGGCTGTGGTACGTTTACAATATGTGCTGACATAGAAGCGGTGTTAATGATGGATCCGCCGCCATTCTCTAACATATATTTTCCTGCTGCGATATCTGTTAAGAAGATTCCGTTCAGGTTGATATTCATAACTTTTAACCACTGCTCATATGTCATCTCTTCAGCCGGAGCATTGATACAGATTCCTGCATTATTGTGGCAGAAGTCCAGTCCGCCAAATTCTTCAACAACCTGTTTTACCATTGCATCAACCTGCTCTTTGTCTGTACAGTCTGTCTGGATTGCGATAACCTTTCTTCCTGTCTTCTCAGCAAGTTCTTTCGCCGTCTTCTTTGCTTCTTCGATGTCAAGGTCTACAATTGCCACATCAGCTCCTGCCTCTGCAAATGCTGTAGCTGTACATTTACCGATTCCTCTTGCTGCACCGGTTACGAAACCTTTTTTTCCATCCAGTCTCATTTTTTCAATGATTCCCATTTTTGTTTCCTCTCTTTCTTTTTGATTCTTTTTATATAATTATATGTTTCAATTTTATAAAATCGTTTTATTTAATGTGTTTATATAATATATCTTTTTCGAGATAAATGCAAGACATAAAACCAAACAAGATTATACTTTCTTTTTTGTGCAGTTTTCATAGGAGAAATATCCTTTTCAATGAACCGAATAAATTGTATAATAAATTTATAAAATGATTTATAATAATTAGGAGATCGATCATGGAACAATTTTCATTAACTGATATTAAGAAAAAAAATTCTGTCAGACGTATATCATTATATATATATGAATCCATCCTGCTCCAAACAGGATATCGCAACTGCATTATCAGTCAGTCTGCCTACCGTTTCACAACATCTGACAACACTTGAATCAGAACAGTTAATTGAAAAATGCGGCCGTTTGTCCTCTTCCGTTGGACGCCGGGCTAATGCATATCAGATTATTTCAGATGCAAAAATCGCAATAGGACTGGAAATTCTGCCACATACTACACACATTCTTTCTATCAACTTATATGGTAAGATGATTGCAAAAGAAACGCTCCCGGTCTCATTCGAAGCTTCTGCTGCATATTTTTCCAAATTAAAAAAAGCGGTCAAAAACTTCTGCCAGATCAACCATCATAAAGCTGAAAGTATTCTTGGAATTGGCCTTGGTGTCCAGGGACTTATCTCTCCGGACGGTTCGGAATTAACTTATGGAAAAATCTTAGACTGCACCGGAATGTCTATAGACCTCTTCTCTGATGCCTTTCATGTTCCCTGCAAATTTGTACACGATGCCGAATGTGCATGTACCAGTGAATTATGGGAAAATCCGGATATTACCGATGCGACCTATATATCTCTCGGTTATCATCTTGGCGGTGCCATCATTGTCGACGGTCAGTTGCTTACCGGAGCAACCGGAAAAAGTGGTACTTTTGAACATATGACTCTTGTTCCGAATGGTCTGGACTGCTACTGCGGACGCAAAGGATGTGCCGAATGTTACTGTTCCGGTAATTCGCTACTTTCCGATTGTGATAATCTGGATGAATTTTTTTCCCGCAAAGCCACAGGCGATCCGTCCTGCCTTGCCAAATGGGATGAATATCTCCGGCATTTATCCATCCTCATCAATAACCTCCATATGGTATTGGAACACACGGTAATCCTTGGCGGACATGTAACACCATATTTCACGGAAGAAGATATGGAATATATCCGTTCCTGTGTAGCAGAACGTTCAACATTTGATGACGATACTTCTTATATCATTCCGGGAAAATGCCGCACAGACACCGTAGCCACAGGAGCCGCCCTGCCATTTATTAAAGACTTTATCGAAGGAATCTATCTTATATAATTTTATAGCATTATTTATTTAGGTGCTCCATATTTTCTGAATATTCTGTCTTTTTATTATTTTTTATATTTTTTTCAGATTACCTATTGACATTTTCTCTTTCGTGAGATATTATAATATCAACAAAAGAAAAGGAGGACGAACCACCAATCAGTTAAATCTTTATTTAAAATTTAAAGAAAGAGGTATAGTCCAATGCAGAGGACAATTTAAACTGAAAAGATTCTAATAAAGAATAAGGAGGATAAACCACCAGGAACGTAAATTTAACATCATTTAAAAATGATAAAAAACAAATCGAAGAAAGAAAGAGGTATAGTCCATTGGATGAGATATCATAAAATCCATCGTATTTAAAATATTATTAAGTACGGTGGATTTTCATGTTTCTTTTTTGTTTTATTCTTACTCCTTGTATTCAAACTTACGGATCTCACAATTCCTGATACCGAATCTTGCAAATTCATCATTTGTCATATCACCAAAATAAGACTGTATCGCTCTTGAAATCCCGTTATGTGCAACCAGAAGATACGTCTTCTGATCTGATTCTTTTTTAATATCATCGAGCAGATCATAGATCCGGTGACAAAGCTTCAGCATCGATTCGCCGCCTTCATAAGAATTAATAAAATTAGCCTTGGCCTTCTGGAACTCTTCTCCATTTCTCGGCGTACCTTCGTATTTTCCAAAGTTCTGTTCTTTCAGGCGCATTTCTTCACGCATCGGGATCCCGGTTACCTCAGATACATGTCTGGCGGTCTCCTTTGCCCTGATCAATGGTGAATACAGTATCTCATCAATCTGAATTCCCTGCTCCAGAATTGCCTGTCCCAGTTCTTCTGCCTGCTGATGGCCCAGTTCTGTCAATTCAATATCCGTTGCTCCGCAGATCTTATTCTCTACATTCCAGACTGTCTGTCCGTGTCTTGCAAAATATAAATGTCCCATTTCTGTTTCCTTTCTGCTCTTACCGCCTATATAAGTTCTGCAAGAACCGGCAGTTTCTTTTTATAAATTCTTCCCGAAAATGCAATATGCGGCAACTCATAAAATGCCACATTCTCCGGGCAGACCGGGCGATACAATGGATCCGCCACAACGCCTTTTACATTCTTTAAACTCTGAAGTGCCTGCTCCAGTTCTTCTTCTCCACAAACTGCAATATCTCCATCCGCAAGTAATCCTTTCTTTTCCCTTAGCGGACAGATTACTCTTACAGATATCTGATATTCCGTCTCGATCACCGCTGCCAGAGATTCCATGATCACTGGTTCGCCGATTAATATGATCTGATTTTCTGAACTTTTTTCCAACTCGTTTCCTGTCAGGCCGATATGTCTTCCTTTTTCGAGATATGCTACCTGCTTTTTTTCTTCTATTGCATTCAACAGAGTTTTCATAAATCCCCGAATCGGTGTACCGGTCACATAAGGCGTCCCGAATCTTTCCTGCAATATTTCCGCCGCCCGGAGTCCCGTCGAAGAGACCACCAGATTCACCTCTGCCTCCGGTGCGCGAGCAAGGTTTTCCAGTGTATCTCCCATCGCCCAGGTCGACAACACCTTCCATCCCGCCTGTTCCACATTCTGTATCAATGCATCCACATGCTCCTGTGGTCCGAAATCGAGCGGTGTCACACCAAGAAGATTCACGCTCTTTGGCGTCACTTCTCTCTTTCCTTCGATACGTTTCGCAATCTCTGCAAGTGCTCTTCCAACACCATATACATAATCATGCATGCCGTTTGTAGGAACGGAAAATGCCGGAATCCCGAGATCTTGTTCCAGTATCTTGGCGATTGCTTCAAAATCTGTTCCATTCATATAGGGAATCGGGGAGCCCGCAAGTGCTATAAACTTCGGCTTTAATTCCTCTGCCGCAATCTCGATATCACGGATCAGTTTCTCATCATTTCCCATAACAGCATCGATCTCCGTAAGTCCCGAGATATAGATCATGCTGTCCTGGTCATACCAGCGAATCTCATCGTGTGTATTATATGTAGAATTACAGCCGGACGGATCATGCATCACTGTCATCCCGCCAAGTTCATAGAGTGCCGAGCAGACACCGGATACATCCGCTGTATAAATTGGTATGATCTTATAACTTCGTTTCATATGCAGCTTTCGCACCCCCAACCTTTCCGGATGATCAGATCTTCCGGATCTTTTTCTTCCTGCCAGGCTTCTATCATCAATCCTGCCACTTTCCGGATTCCGTCAAATCCATACAGTCCGGCACCTTCCACCAGATTGACAAAATGCTTCGTTCCGGTAAACCACGCTGCTTTCTGTCCGATTGCCAGTACATTTTCTTCTTTCCTCGGACGCATCCGCATCTCTGGGTGGATCGTCGGCTCATATGAAAGACCAGGATATTGTTGTTTCAGCCACTCAAATGTTGCTTTTTCTTCCGGATTTACCGCATCCAGATAGATTCTTGTCACAGAAAAGCCATGTGTCAGTAACAGCTTTGCAAGCTCCAGCGGTCTTGGATGAAATGTGTGATCGATCATGATCTGTGCATCTCCGATTATTTGTCTTGTTTTTTTCAAAACTGCTTCACACAATGCAATCTCTCTTTCTATGGTCTCATCTATCTCAACATCTCTTACACTTTCCGTAACCGTCTGCTCCAGCATTCTCCATTGTCTGATGATTTCTTCATAATCAAAGCTTCCCGGAAGATATAACGCTTTCTTCCCAAGCCTCTCTGCCTGACTTTCCAGTCCATATTTTCCAGGCGGATAGCATGCTATTAATATTCTACTGTCTGCAAGGTTCTCATAAGCTTTCCATGAGTCACAGGTCGGAAGTTCTCTCACTTCTATATTCTCTGCCTTCAACAAACGTTTGATATCACTCGTCTCATCCAGCGCAAAATCACTGCCTAAAATTGTCACTGATCTTTCTGAATCAGACTTCCCTGTATTTCTTTCCGGAAGTGCGTCGTAGATCGACTTCCGAAGCTTCTGATCCGGCGTCAGTCCGTGCTTCTGCATGATCGGATCCATATAGCAGCGGATGAAAAAGATCTCCGGAAATCTCGCTTCCAATTCTTCATATACCCGTTCCAGATCACATCCCAGGAAATGATGCAGGCATACTGTAAATAATAATACCGCCTTCGGATGATCGCCCCGTTTCTTTAATACATCTGTCACTCCCTCGATCGTCACATCTTCCAGATTACCATTCAGAAGATCCTCTTCTTCCACAGTCACAAAGGAAAACCGGCCTGCGGCATTCATCTCGGCTGCCGTCAGAACAACTCCCCGCATACAGTTATCCGCACAGACATAGATCTGGATCGCTTCCGGAAGAAGCATTCCTGTATGGACAATATTCCAGTTCCCATGCGCCGGGGAATTGAATTCCAGACCGCTTGATTCTCCGGCTTTCTTTAACATTTCCATCCCTCCCCGGATTCTTTTGACAACTCATAGATTACTTCCGCAAGCTTTCTATATTCTTCCGCCATCTCACTGCCTGGGAAACACTCCATAACCGTCTTTCCTTCTTCTTCCGCTTCTGCCACAAGTTCACTGTGAGATAATGTTCCTATCACCTGTGTCTTGAAATCATCTGCCAGCTCTTTTACCTTCTCTTCTTCTCTTGCCACATTTCTGCGATTTAAGATAATCCCTCCAAGAGACGCATATCCACGGGTCTTGAAATTCTCCACTGCCATCGCAATATTTGCCCCGGCATGGATTGCCATATTTTCTCCCGAAGTGATGATAAAGACTTTATCCGCATGTCCTTTCCTCATCGGCATAGAAAATCCACCGCATACAACATCCCCGAGTACATCATAAAGTACAACATCCGGCTGATATACTTCATATGCTCCTGTCTCTTTTAACTTTTCCAGTGCCGTGATAATTCCTCTTCCTGCACATCCAAGTCCCGGCGTCGGACCACCTGCCTCTACACAGATCACACCCTGATAGCCGGTCCGCACCATATCTTCTAATCTCAGATCCTGCTTCTTTTCCCGGAAGAGGTCCAGTACAGTCGGCACCGCTTCCCCGTGTCTTAATGCAATCGTCGAATCCGCTTTCGGATCACATCCGATCTGCATCACTTTCAGTCCTTTTTCCGCCAGTGCCACAGCTACATTAGACACGGTTGTTGATTTTCCGATCCCGCCTTTTCCATATACTGCAATCTTAATCATACTATTTTTATTCTCCTGCTTTCGTAATAATATTCGAATACGCCGTCTTCGTGGATATCCCGCTCAGACGACCGATCTTGCCGGATAACGTACTGATCACATCCTGCGGTGCATCAATAGCAATACTGATAATATTAATACCTTTTTCCCGATATGGAATTCCCATTCTTCCGATAATATACTGTCCTGCCTCATGAAGCAGATGATTCAATGTCTCGATCGCTTCCGGATTTTCCACAATGATAGAAATAACTGCCACTCTTGTATCCATTGATACCCTCCTAACAGATGCGCGGCAGTAATTCCCCGCCCGGCTGCGGAAGTAATGCCTGCGTTCCGATCTCCGTCAACATCACTACTTTTCCCGGCTGCTCTTCGGTCACTTCACCGATAATTGCCGCATCCTGTGAATATGGACATACTTTCAATGCATCCACGATCGTCTGTGCCTGTTCTTTCGGCGCCATGATCACAAGCCGTCCTTCACATGCAAGATAGAGCGGCTCAAGTCCAAGCATTCCACATACGCCTCGTACCTCCGGTGCAACCGGAATCTTCGAAGCATCCAGACGAATGCCTACCTGGCTCTGTCCTGCAATCTCATACAGCACAGTTCCGACTCCTCCTCTGGTCGCATCACGGATCACATGCAGTTCATGCGTTGCATCCATCACTGCTTTTACATTCCCCCAGAGTGGTGCACAGTCACTCGTCACATCCGCATCGATTCCAAAATCTTCTCTCGCAAGAAGGATCGTGCATCCGTGTCTTCCTATATCTCCTGTCACAATGATCGCATCGCCCGGTTTTGCAAGATTTCCCGCAACTTCGACTCCATCCGTGATCTCACCGATACCTGTTGTCGTAATAAAGACTCCGTCCACCTGCCCTTTTCCGGCAACCTTGGTATCTCCCGATACGATCCGGACTCCGGCTTCTTTCGCCGTCTTCTCCATTGCTTCTGCAATCTCTTCCAGTTTTTCCATCGGAAATCCCTCTTCGATCACAAATGCACAGGTCAGGTATAATGGTTTTGCTCCCATACATGAAAGATCATTGACCGTACCGCAAATGGAAAGCTTTCCGATATTTCCTCCCGGATAGAATGCCGGTGATACGATAAATCCATCCGTAGATACTGCCATCTTACCGGCCGGAGGTGCCAGGACGGCTGCATCATCCGCAGTCAGATCCGGATTATCAAAATGTGCTTTGAAGATCATATCGATCAGCTCTGACGTCTGGTGTCCTCCCGCACCATGTGCCATCGTCACAGTTTTCCCCACTAATTTCGCTTTTCTTGCTTCGTTATCCACATACTCGTTCATTTTGTCCACTTCCTTGCTATTTTCCGTCTGTTTTTCTTATTCTCTTCCATACATATAATATGCTGAACAGGCTCCCTCACCGGATACCATACATGCACCTACCGGATGCTGCGGTGTACAGACCTTTCCAAATACTTTACAGTCGGATGGTTTACATTTTCCCTGTAATACATCCCCGCATCTGCAGGCCGGATTCGCCCTTCCTTCCATCTTCTGAACCTGATATTTCTTTCTGGCATCATACATCCCCCATTCATCACGTAAACGAAGTCCTGATCCCGGTATGATTCCGAGTCCTCTCCATTCACTGTCACATGCTTCCATCAACGTATCCACCAGTCTCTGCGCTTCTTTACTTCCTTCTTCTGTCACTACACGCGGATAACAATTTACAAAGAAAGGTTTCCCTTTCTGAAAATGTGTCAACGCAACTGCCAGTGCAGTCAGAAGTTCTTTTGCCGTAAAGCCTGCCACCACACCGCTTACACCTTCCTGCACCAGTTCTTCACAAAGCTTTGTTCCTGTGATCGCATTGACATGTCCCGGATATAAGAAAATGTCTGCGCTTCCTTTTAATGCTTCGTATGCCTGCGGCATCGTTTTATTTGCGATCAGCATGGAATAGTTCGTGATTCCTTCTTCTTTTGCTTTTTTGACAGACAGACATCCCGCAGGAGTCGTCGTCTCAAATCCTACAGATAAGAATACAACCTCTTCTTCCGGATGTTCTTTTGCATATTTTTCCGCATCTGCAGGTGAATAGACGATATGGATCTTCCCGCCTTCGCTTCTTGCATCTGCCAGACTCTTCTTACTTCCCGGCACACGCACCAGATCTCCGAATGTACAGATTGTCACACTCTTTTCCAGAGCCAGATAAACTGCCTCATCGATATAACTTACCGGTGTGACACAGACCGGACACCCGGGACCAGAGATCAATTCTACCTGCTTTGGAAGAAGTTTGCGGATACCCAGACGGAAGATTTCATGTGTATGTGTCCCGCATACTTCCATGATCCGGACTGCAGGACCGTCATATCCTTCTATGATCTCTCTTGCCGTTTTCTTTCCTTCACTCATTACAGAAGTTCCTCCATCAACTGATCTGTCTCACTGTCATCTTCATCGGTAATTTTTGCAATGGCGATTCCTGCATGCACCATTACATAATCTCCTGGTTCCAGATCTTCCAGTAATTCTGAAGAGACCGATCTTTTTGCACCCCCCGCGTCTACAACTGCCGTACCATCACTGATACGGACTACTTTTGCTGATAATCCTACACACATGTTATTTTCCCTCCTGAATATACTGCATGGCATATGTTGCCTGCCCCAGTGCGATCCCGCCGTCATTTGCCGGGATCAGGTGATGTCTGAGTACAGTAAAATGTTCTTTTTCCAGACCTTCTTCCACCATTCTCAACAACAGCCGATTTTGGAATACACCGCCGCTTAATGCCACACAATTACATTTTGTTTTCTTTCTGATCTTCCTGCAGCCACAGATTATAAGGTCTGCCAGCTTTTGATGAAAGATATAAGCTAATTTTTCTGCCTGAATGCCTTCTGTTTTCTTCTCTGTCAGATATTTTATAAGGCTTCCTGTCTGCATAATCAGCCTGTCTTCCGGCTCTTTCTTTTCTTCATCCGGATCGCTTTCACCATCTGCCGGCTCATCAATTTCCCAGATCTCTTTCTCATAAGCTTCTGCGGCAAATTCAAGTGCCATCGAAGCCTCCCCTTCGAACGTAGACTTCGTCCGGATTCCGAGAATTGCACTGACTGCATCGAACAGACGTCCCGCACTGGTCGATGTCACAGCATTCATTTTCCGGTCCGCCATGGCAAGAAGCACTTTGCATTCCGGTTCACTGCACAGGTTAAGCTTCTTTACAATCTCCATTGTCTGTTCTTTATCCTGTGTCTGCTGATAGATCAGTGAAACTGCAATTCGCCATCCTTCTTTAGCAGAAATGTCTCCTCCGATCTGAAGAAATGGTTCGATACTTCCCATCCGCTCAAATCCGTGATAATCTGCAAGCAGAAGTTCGCCTCCCCAGATGGTTCCATCTGTACCATATCCGGTTCCGTCGAATGCCACGCCGATCACCTGCTCTTTCCGGTCATTTTCTGCCATACAGGATAAAATATGTGCATAATGATGCTGGATCTTTACGGCGGGAAGTCCCAGTTCTTCTGCAACGACTGTCGAGTTGTATTTTGGATGCAGATCACATGCTGCAACTTCCGGTTCTACCTCCAGAAGTGTCTCGAATCTGTGGATCGTCTCTTGCAACGCTTTTACAGTACGGAGATCTTCCAGATCCCCTACATACGGAGACAGATAGAAACGTCCATCCACCCCGATACAGAATGTATTCTTAAGTTCTCCGCCTGCTGCCAGCACCTGTCCTTTCCACGGCATTGTCACCATCGTCGGAAGCGGTGCATAGCCTCTGGAGCGCCGGATCATATAAGGCTCTCCCTTATAAAAATCCATCACCGAATCGTCCGCCCGGATCCGTATCTTCCGGTCATGAGAAAGGATCAGATCACATAGTTGTGACAGTTCCTCCACCGCTTCTTTGTCATCCCTGCAGATCGGTGCACCGGAGGTATTACCGCTCGTCATTACGAGATAATCCGGCATCTCGATTCCATCGTCATATCGGAATAACAGCATCTGTACCGGAGCGTATGGGAGCATGATGCCGACTTTTGGATTCCCCGGAGCGACAGACTTGCAAAGACCTGTACTGTCTGCAGATTTTTCCGTTTTTCAAGTAACAGGATCGGCTTCTGGTGTCCATCCAGAATCTCCTCCTGTACTTCATTTACCAGACATTCCTGCTTTACCGCTTCCAAATCCCGCGCCATCACGGCAAACGGTTTCGCCGGACGGTTCTTTAATGTCCGCAGTCTCTGTACTGCTTCCTCGTTCGTCGCATCACAGCAGAGATGGAATCCGCCGATTCCCTTGATTGCCACGATCCCGCCATCATGAATCATTTTTCTTGTGGCAATGATCGCAGCTCTTCCCCGTTCTTCCCTGCCGGTCAGATACACTTCCGGACCACAATCGTTGCAGCATACCGGCTGTGCATCATAACGCCTGGTCGCCGGATCCTCATACTCCGAAGCACAGTCCGGACACATCGGGAATTCCTTCATGCTGGTCCGTTCCCGGTCATATGGAAGTGCATCCAGGATCGTAAGTCTGGGACCGCAGCAGGTGCAGTTGATAAATGGGTGCAGATAACGCCGGTCTTTCGGATCGTACATTTCTTTCTTGCATTCTTCGCAGATTGCAATATCCGGCGAGACGAAGATCTCCCCTTTTGTCTTCTCGCTTTCTATGATCTGAAAATCATTGAATTTCCCGTATTCTTCCTCTTTTACATCTTCTGTATTGATCTTCAATATGGCAGCTCTCTTCGGCGGCTGCTTTTCCAGTCTCTCCAGAAAATCTTTTACACATTTTTCCTCTCCCTGTGCAAAGATTTCCACATAGGGACCTTTGTTACACACACTTCCGGTGATTCCGGCAGCCGCTGCATGACGGCTCACAGTCGGTCTGAAGCCGACGCCCTGCACAATTCCGTAGACACGGATTTTCTTTGTTATCATCCGTTTCTTCCCCCTGTCTAAAACATATAGGTTTCCCATATATCCTGCTTACACGTTAAGCTTTCCTGACACTGCAAAATGCGTCAGCGGAATAAATGTCCCTTCAAATCCCGGAATCATCCGCTCCATACACGGATCTGCAAAGATTACATCATATCCTTCTTTTTCCACCAGCGAAATGAAATCATCCTCTTCTTTCAGACTAATATCATCTGCGGCATCAACATTCAGATCCGTTAAAATCTCCTCTTTCCGCATGAACCATGTCGCTGTTGTGATTGCTTCTTTTTCCCCGGTTCGTTTTTCGATCTCCTTACGCACTGCATTTGCAATCACCTGCTGCTGTACGATCAGTATCTTCTTTCCTTGATAATTCACTTCCGGCACAAGTTCTGATGCCAGTGGATAGGCAATCTCATATGGTGTTCCGAACTTCTTTTGCAGATACTGCGCTGCTTTTAATGCTGCCGGAGATACGACCACATTCTTCGCTGCCAGAGAAGCATTTCTCACTTCATCCAGTCCGTCTCCCATGCCATAGCAGATGGCACGCATTCCCTGGTCTGCATGTACTTTCCGGATCTTATCTGCTGCCTTCAGGTCACTGACATCCTGCGGAGTCATGCCGATAATCCCGATACGTGGTCTGTCTTTATCATTCATATCCTCAGACTCTTCGTTCTTGTCACTGAATTTCTCGAACAATGCAAGATATGCCTTTTCTTCTCCCTTGTCATACAATTCCATTCCATCCGTATTCACCGTCAGGACCGAAAGATCCGTCTTCTTAGACAGCATCCGTTCCAGCGCCCGGTAATCCGTCCCGATCACTGCGGGAACCGGAGTCCCGATCACTGCTGCAAATGTCACATCCAGCTTTTCTGCCGCATCTGCAAGTTTTGCAACCAGTCTGTCGTCTCTTCCAAGGATCGCATCCATATCACGAAGTCCCGCACTGAATACCGCACTTCTTGTTTCAAACCATCTTGGCTCATCGAAGCCGCACACATTTCCCGTACATCCGCCTGCATCACAGATGACCAGCATTCCGCCAAGTTCATATAACACCGACACTGCTCCCGACTGATCCGGTGCAAATGGTGTCAGATATTTTCTTAATCCTTTCATCGCCTACACCTCCAACAGTCTTTCGCACAAATGTCTCACACCCGCATATCCGTACGGCTGCACTTCTTCGTTCCACATCACGTTTTTCACATCCGGATGATAGTAGCAGGCATCTTTGCCAATTGTAATTGTAACCCCGCTCTCTTCCGGATCATAATACAGCATGGTTGGTTCCATATTGGAAAATACTTTTGTCTGCGGACTCAATTCAGATAAATTCTTCAGGTATACAAAATTCTCGGCGGTCAGCGTTCCATAGATCTCAGCCACCCGGAATCCATACTTTACAAGCGCCAGTGCCAGTTCGAACGGATCCCCGTTCATACATTCCCCGATGGCGAAAACTGCATCCGGCTTCGCAGATTTCAAGCGTTTTACGGAATCAAGTGCAGCAGCCTCCGCTTCATGATCTTCGAATGGAATCCCCAGAACATTTCCCAGTGCCTGATACTGCTTCGTTATCTTATCAATCTGGTACAATCTCCGAAGTTCGATAAATGGAATCTGTAATTTCTCATGAAAATCTTCCGCTGCGAATCTCGCTTCCGGATGTAATACCAGATTAAAATTCGCCTCTGCCATCGTCTGGTATTCTTCGTAGTCTTTGCATCTGGATATCTCGTTTATCGCCTTTACGCCTGCTTTTTCCAGCATTCCATATAACTCACAATCATCCATAAGTGGTGAGAAGAATCCCAGCAGATTCACGACATTTCCTTTTTTCTTCTTTGGTTTCAATAAAGAATATAAGGACTGACGCACATGCACCATCGGCGGCTTCCGTCCTTCTCTTGTCAGCGCATACATATAACACGGTCTGACCGGAAGTCCTGTCTTTTCTTCGGATTTTCTGCAGATACGCTCCATATCTGTTCCAAGAAGCGCATCCACGCAGGTAATGCAGATCATCACAACCGACGGCTTCTTCTCCAGACTGTCACAGATCTCCTGTACTGCCTTTGGCACTTTTTTCAGATGTCTTCCCGTTACGATATCGGTCTCATCCATCGTAAGATAAAAGAACCGGTCCTCATACTGCGGCATGGAACTGATCATGGACGTATTCCGTCCGCAGCATCCCGGTGCCACGATCAGCATGATCGAATCCGGGATCGCAAGCCCCGCTCTCTTTACACCGAATCCTTCCGCTCCCGGCGAATTAAATGCAAGCGTCGCCGGAGAACTGTAGATCAGATGCGTATTCGACCGGAACTGCTCCGGAATACCATCCCTTCCCCGCTTCTGTAATTCTTCTACCGTACAATAATAGGCAATCCCTCTCATACCTGTTCCTCATCTTTCCATAATATTTCCGCCAGATCATAGAAGCATTTACTGATGTCCGACTCCGGATTTCCCTCGATCACCGTCTTCCCCTGATCTTCATAACGAATGATCTCATCACTGCGGGGAATCTCCCCTACAATGTCAAATCCATGTTCTTTTGCAAATGTCTCTACTTTTTCAGTCTCATTTTCAACATTTCTGTGGTTCAGTACGATTCCGAACACCCTTGCATAGCTTCTGTCCTCGAAGTTCTGCACTGCTTTGGAAATGTTGTCTGCCGCATAGAGTGCCATCTTCTCCCCAGATGTCACGATCAGGACTTTTTCCGCATAATCTTCCCGGATCGGTGCTGCGAATCCACCGCAGACCACGTCGCCGAGCACATCGTACAGAACAACATCGGGCTTATAGGTCTCGAATAATTTCAGATCTTCTAATAACTGAAATGTCGCAATGATTCCTCTTCCCGCACATCCAAGTCCCGGTGTCGGTCCGCCCGTCTCGATACATAAGACATTTCCGAATCCTTCTTTTGCAATATCTTCCAGTTTCTCCGGTTCTTCGTCTTCTTCTCTCATATAATTCATGACCGGCCTTAGCGGCTCCCCGCCGAGCAGGTTCATCGTCGAATCTGCTTTCGGGTCACAGCCGATCTGGATGACTTTCTTCCCCATCGTGGCAAATGCTGCTGCCAGATTAGATGTGACGGTGGATTTCCCAATTCCACCTTTTCCGTAGATTGCTACTTTTAACATGTGTGTTCCTCCTGCATGTTCTGCTTATATATTTGTTCAAATGAAAAAGAACATTTTGTATACATAAGCCGGCTCTCTTTTCGTTATCTGAAGCCGCCTTATTCTGTATACAAAATGCTCTTTTTTGTTTTTTCCAATGCATAATGCGAATACATGGTATAGAAATACCATGTGTCGGAAATAAGGAAGTTCTTAACTATTCCTACTCGGGATGATGCCTTGCAGTCAGAGTCGTCCTTGTATATTCTGTTTTCTTTTCTGCTTTCCTGTTTCTTACTATTTTATCATACAATATTATACTTGTGCATCAAAAAAACTGTTGCTCCGTGATTTTTTATCTCTGCTATCCCTTCACACCTTTCCGATACACCATATATGAGATCGCCGCCGTAACAGCCTCCGTGATCCAGAACGCATGCCATACTCCGACCGCTCCCATAAAACGGCTGACGATGAATGCCGCCGGAATGATCACAACCACATATCTGCATAACGAAATGATCAGTGAATGCACGCCTTTTCCAAGACCTTCCAGTGCACCGCTACAGATAACCGATACGGATGAAGCAATGAAGCCAAGACTGATGACTCCAAGTGCCACACTTCCCGCCTGCATCGTTACCGGATTCGCCGTAAATAGCCCCATCAGCTGTCCCGGAACTGCCAGGCAGATTACCGTTCCGACCGTCATCATCACGAGTACCAGGATCAGGCCATCCCGAAAGATCTTATGTACACGCTTATGCTCTCCCGCTCCGTAATTATATCCGAGAAGCGGACGCATTCCCTGCACGATTCCATTTGCCGGAAGGTACAGGAAGGTCTGCAGCTTATAATAGACTCCGAGAACGAATACATAGACTTCCCCATAGCCTGTAAGTATTACATTCAATACAGAGATCAACAGTGACGGAAGTGCCAGGTTCAGACTTGCCGGAATTCCGATCACGTATAACTTCTTCCATAATCTAAGGTCCACCTTCAGATATTTCTTTCTGTATTTCACCGGAAGCGGATTCGCGATATAAAGGATCAGATACAGCAGTGCCGCTGCTGCCTGTCCGATTCCTGTTGCAAGTGCGGCTCCTTCGATTCCCATCTTCGGGAATGGTCCGAGTCCGAAGATCATGACCGGATCCAGGATAATGTTGATGACCGCACCTGACATCATACAGGTCATCGACTCTACCATACGGCCGACTGCCTGAAATGTCTTCTCAAATACCAGCTGCCAAGATAATGCTGTGGCAAATAAAAATGCAATTCTTGAATAACGCACACCATAGTCCACGATCTGTGCATTTCCCGTAAACATCTGTAAAAACGGTCTCATTACGGCAATTCCCAGAATCATAAAACCGATTCCGTGAATGGTTCCGAGCAGCATTCCCTGTGTTGCTGCCCTGTCTGCCATCTCTTTATCCTGAGCTCCCAGGTAAAATGAGATGACCGCATTGATTCCGATTCCAAATCCGATCATCACGGCATTGACCAGATTCTGCACTGGATACACCAGTGATAATGCCGTCATGGCATCTTCGCTGATCCTGGCGATGAAGAAGCTGTCCACAATATTGTAAAGTGAACTCACCATCATAGAAAGCACCATCGGCAGTGCCATTGACAATATCAGTTTTAACACCGGCTGTTCTTTCATATATGTCTGATCCATATAATTTCCCCTTTCTTTTTCCACATACATAACATATCAATTTTATTATGGATTTTATGATTTCTATGCACTAAAAAAGCCACATGACCGAACGCATCAGTCATGTGGCGAAAAATAGATTGCTCCAGAAAAATCCACACATGTTTTAGAGGCACATTATAGCATTATCTTTTGACGAATGTCAACCACTGATCCCGTGGGTTTTTAACAAATCTTATTCCTGTTAGATTATGTATTTGGATTATATATTATTCTCCGAGGAAATATTTACCGTATGCATCTGCTGCTTTGATTGCTGCACATACAGTCTCCGGTGTTACCACGAATGGCATATTGTGAAGCGTGTCGTTCTCTGCACAGGCTGCCGTTGCAACTGCCATCAGCTTCTCATCTGTTACTTCTGTGATTCCCAGTTCTTTTAATGTCACAGGCAGTCCCAGTTCGATACACCAATCGATGATATCTTCCAGTTCTTCTGCCGGAATGTTCTCCAGTACCAGCTGTGTAATCGTTCCAAATGCGACTTTCTCGCCATGATACATATGATGGCACTCATCCAGTACGGTAAATCCATTATGAATTGCGTGCGCTCCTGCAAGTCCTCCACTCTCAAATCCGATACCACTCAGCAATGTATTGGCTTCGATGACTTTTTCTACAGCCGGTGTACATGCTCCTGCTTCCAAAGCAAGTTTTGCCTTTACTCCTTCTGCCATCAGCGTATCAAAACAGAGTTTTGCAAGTGCGATCGCTGCCTGTGTGACCTGTCCGCCCGCACATGTCGTTGCTCCACTTGCCTGACAGGCTCTTGCTTCAAAATATGTTGCCAGCGCATCACCCATTCCGGAAACGGTAAGTCTTACCGGTGATTTTGCAATGATCTCAGTATCCATCAGAACCATGTCCGGGTTGGCCGGAAGGAATAAGTACTCTTCGAATACACCAGCATCTGTATAAATAACAGACAGTGCGCTGCAAGGTGCATCTGTTGAGGCGATCGTCGGACAGATCAGAACCGGTGCTTCTTTATAATAAGCAACTGCCTTGGCCGTGTCCAGGATCTTACCACCGCCGATACCGATCACGACATCACAGCCCTTCTCATTCATGATGTCTACCAGTCGGTTGATCTCATTCTTACTGCATTCTCTGTTGAAATACTCGTACACAGGTGTGATCTCGTATCCTTCAAATCCGGTATTTACAACATCCCCGATACGTTTATATCCGGATTCTGTGATCAGTACAAGTGCTTTTTTTCCATACTTCTGAGCATATTCACCCAGCTTCTTCAGCTCACCTGCACCCTGTACATATTTACTTGGACTACATAAAATCTTTGCCATGATATTACCCTCCTGTAATCTTCACGTTTTATATGTTATTTTATTAACAATCTGGTTTTATTGTATGCTATTGATACAATTGTGTCAATAAAACAGGAGGAAAACATTTACTTTTCTTAGTGTCATATCACTATGCCCTGACAGTGATCTATCTCATGCTGAATAATCTGTGCCGTCCATCCGGTATATTTCTGTCTCTGCTTTTTGAAATTCATGTCCTGATATTCTACTTCAATCTCCTGATACCGGGTGCATTTTCTCACACCTGTAAGGGAAAGGCATCCTTCTTCCGTCTCATATTTTCCGGAACGTTTTACAATCTTCGGATTGAACATTGCCATATTCATGAATCCCATATTAACGGCTATGATACATTTCTTCACTCCGATCATATTCGCTGCCATGCCGACACAGCCTTCCTCGTGCGCTTTCAATGTATCTAACAAATCCACTGCAACCTGCTTGTCCGCCTCTGTTGCCGGCTCGGATCTTTGGTTCAGGAAAAATATGTCTTTCATAATCGGTCTTATCATGCTTTGTTACTCTCTTTCGTATGCGTTTTCATATAATTATAAAATTCCTGATGCAGCCGCTGGAATTCTTCCGGTGCATGCATCGCATGTCGGTAAAGAAATCTGTTGCCAAATTCACTCTGATATACTCTGCTTAGAACCCCTGCCAGCATTCCTGTCGGCATATCTTTGATCATATAGAGCTTTGCCGGGCACAACATTCCCTTCTGGGCGATCCACTTCAAGTTCTTTTTCATCCGATAAGCTGTCAGCGTCATCAATTTTTCATTTGCACAGATTTTTTCCGGATGTCTGCTCTGGTAATAAGCATCTGCCAGCGGAATGATCACAGCAAGATGTGATATCTGCCAGTGATGCATTTCCGGAACGATCTGGTATGGAATGTGGCTTTTTCTAAATATATATGCCAATGCTTCTTCCCTGCTGCTCTTTCTTCCTCCTATCTCACCGAATGTTGTCGGTTGGATTGCTCTTGGCAGAAGCTGCGCATCCAGAATTCCGCCTTCAATGCAGCCGCCCGCTCCCGGGAATGCCGGAAGGATCCTGCCTTTTCCACAGATTTTCTCCCACCTGCCATATGGTTTGATCGTATTGACCATAGTGACAACATTCGGACTTTCATTCCTACTGATGTCTTCCAGTGCTTCTTCCACCTGATTCTCACGTACAGTCAGGAAAATAAACTGGTAACGATCATTCGGCTTTAACTCACTGATCGTCTTAACCTCAACTTTATGCGTTCTTGTCTTGCCTCTGTACCATAGACCGTGTCCCTGTAATTCTTTTAACCGCTGCCCTCTTGCCAGGATTGTTACATCCAGTCCTGCTTTGGCGAATCTGGATGCGTAGAAGCTTCCGATGACTCCGGCGCCGTAGATTAGGATCCGCATGGTGTTTTCCTCCTTGGTGTATATTCGTATGTTCTGTATGGTTTCTTGTATTCTTTGCTATATATCTTCTGTTATAGCATCTGTTGTAATTCTAACACCCGGACTTTTGAATTTCAACATTGTTCCCGTTTATGGTACCTCTGATTGTATTCTATTTTCTGTTTTTCATTTGTTAACAATTTCTTCCTAATTCCATCACACTTTCATCACATATTCCTTCTATACTAGGAATTGTTCGAAAGAACAAACACTTTAAATCTTTTTCATAACTTTTTCCTCAGGACTGCACTCCTCCCAAACAATGCAGTCCTATTTTTTTACAAAATTACCGGAGTGGACACAAAAAAAGCCACAAACACCGTCCCCACTGGCCCAAAATTCACTAAAGTTCTAGTCATTTTAGCCAATTCATGTTATTATTTTAAATAGGATTTTTAACAAAACGCACAGGAAGGAGCATTTTAACAATGAACGAAAGAATTAACCGCGTATTGGAAAAAATGAATGAGAAAGGAATTGATCAGTTATTGGTATCTGATCCACTGAGCATTCGCTTTTTAACAGGCATCATGGTAAATCCTGGGGAAAGATTATATGCACTGTTACTCAGAACAAGTGGAAAGCATACATTATTCCTGAACTATCTGTATTATGTATCAAATACAGGATTTGAAGAAGTATGGTTCAGCGACATGGATGATCAGATTGGGGTTCTGATGGAGCACATCGATACAAAGAGTACTCTTGGAATTGACAAGACATGGCCGGCTCGTTTCCTCATTCCACTTCAGGAGCGCTGCCCTGAGATGAAGACAATCTGGGGATCTGACTGCGTAGACGGTGTTCGTGCAGTTAAGAATGCTGAAGAAATTGCAATCATGAAACAGGCATCTGTTATCAATGATAAGGTTATGGAAAGAGTTGCAGACTTCATCAAAGAAGGTATGACAGAAAAAGAAGTTGCGGACTTCATCGATGCTGAGTACCTGAAAGAAGGAGCAAGCGGAGTAAGCTTTGATACCATCGTATGTTTCGGAGCTAACGCTGCTGACCAGCACCATACACCAAGTGAGACAAGAACTCTGAAAGCCGGAGAATGTGTCCTGATCGATATGGGATGCATCTGGAATGGTTACTGCTCAGATATGACAAGAACATTCTACTGCAAGAGCGTAGACGATGAGCAGGCTGCTATCCATGATCTGGTTCGTACAGCAGTTGAGAAGGCTGAAGCCGTTATCAAACCTGGTGTACGTTTCTGTGATATCGACGCTCAGGCAAGAGATCTGATCGACGAAGCCGGATACAGCGAATATTGGAGAATCCGTCTTGGACACTTCATCGGACAGGAAGATCACGAGTATGGTGATGTAAGCCCGATCAACAAGAATGTAGCTGAGCCTGGTATGATCTTCTCTATCGAGCCTGGTATCTACCTCGAAGGAAAATACGGTGTTCGTGTTGAAGACCTTGTTCTCGTAACAGAAGACGGACATGAACTTCTGAATGCTGTAGATAAGAAATACCGCATTGTAGGTTAATTTACATATTTAATTTGGAATTATAATACAATACACAAAGAGGAACTGTTGTTGGCAGTTCCTCTTTTTATTCGTCTTTATTGTACCTTTATCTGTCCCAGTATCTCCCCGATCGGTGCCGCAATCGTCAACTCCGCACCAACTTCTCTGGCTGTTGCACCCTTATTGATCACCACCAGATGTTTTCCTCTGAAATAATCAATAAATCCTGCTGCCGGATAAACGATCAGGGACGTACCACCTATGATCAGCGTATCTGCTTCACTTATTGCCTTCACACTCTTATTGATCACAGCAGAATCAAGACCTTCCTCATAAAGTACAACATCCGGTTTGAGCATTCCACCGCAGCTGCATCTCGGGATTCCGTCTGCGTGTTTTACATAAGCCGCATCGTAGAATTTATGGCATTTCATGCAGTAATTGCGATGAATACTTCCGTGCAGTTCCAGTACATTTTTGCTTCCTGCTGCCTGATGAAGTCCGTCAATATTCTGCGTGATCACGGCAGTTAATTTGCCGGCTGCTTCTAGTTCTGCAAGCTTGCGATGTGCAGCATTCGGTTTCGCATCCAGGAACATCATCTTCTCCTTATAGAATTCATAAAATCCTTCCGGGTTCTGTACGAAGAAACTGTGGCTTACAATCTGTTCCGGTGAATACTTATACTTCTGCCGGTATAATCCATCCGCACTTCGGAAATCCGGAATATCACTCTCTGTAGAGACACCTGCACCTCCGAAAAATACAATTCTTTCACTGTCATCAATAATTGTCTGTAATTGTTCTGCTTCTTTTTCGTACATTGCTATTCCTCCTTAATTCTATGAATTTTATTTTGTATTTCTGACATATGCAGAAAAAACTGCCCACAACCTGTAAAGGCTGCATGACAGTCACTTTCTATCTTCTTATTTGTTATTCTCTTTCTCGATCCATGCAGTCACTTCATGCAGATCTGCCAATTCTTCCGTGATTCCTTTCTTTACTTCTTCCGGCACAACCGCCATATCCGGTACATAGATCGTATATCCGCCTGCTGCCTTCCCAGCCAGAAGTCCAGGGGCACTGTCCTCAAGAACCAGACATTCTTCCGGATTCTGTCCAATCAACTCTGCCGCCTTCAGAAAAATATCCGGCTCTGGCTTTCCATGTTCTACCATATCTCCGTATATCGCATTTGCAATAAGATGTTCTACACCGGACACATGTATCAGCCTGCTTGCACGCTTTTTCTCTGTAGAAGTCGCTATCACAGCCGGAATCTTATGTGCATCTAAGTATTCTAATAAATCCCGTAATCCTTCTTTATGCGGAACAGAGTCTTTTGTCACTTCATCGAAGTACTCATGCTTCATTGCCCTTGCTTCATCATAATCCAGTCTGTCTCCAAAATATTCTGCAAATTTTTTTCGGATTGATTCTGGATTTCTTCCCCTGAAAGAATCTGTCAATGCAATCGGAATGTCTACGCCCAACTTTTTGCCTGCATAAATCCATCCTTTTGTAGAAAGGCATTCTGTATCAAACATCGTTCCATCCATGTCAAAAATTACACCTTTTACCATATACTCTTATGACTCCTTATTCTCACTATACCCGGTAAAGAATTCAGATAATGCATCCAGTGTCTTCACAAGTACCGGAAGTTCGGTATCATCCAGTTTGTCCAGGATAGCCTGTGTCATCTGTCTGTGGTAATCTTCGTGATGATGGTAAGCCTTTACACCTTTTTCTGTCAGCTTGACAAGAACGACTCTTCTGTCTTCTTCACTGCGGTGACGCTCCACATATCTTTTATTCACCAGACTGTTCATGGCAGTCGTAAGGGATCCTACCGTAATATTCAGCTTTCTGGCGATGGAAGACATATTATTTCCTTCTCCGAGTCCGATTGCTTCTATTACATGCATATCATTATTTGTAAGATCCTTGAACTCGTCCGTAATAATCGCCTTTTCTTCCAGTTCCCATATTTCATTGATCAGACTGACCAGTGTCTGATTGATCATCTTATATGCGTCATCCATTCCCATCTTCTGTAATTTCCTTCACTTTAACTCTTCATTCTTTACTCTTTTCTTTTATTATACCCTTTCTGGCATCAGAGAATCAATAACTTCTTTCACAGTTTCCAGATGATCTGCTCTGTATGCATATGCCCCGCAGAAAAGTAATGCATCATCGACATTTCCCTTTGCCGCATTGATCAGTGCCTGTGTAATACAATATGGTGTCGTTCCCGGATTGCAGTGTTTCAGACAGCGGTAACAATGTGCGGGAGCGATCCTGCCCTGTTCTTTTACTTTTTTCATAAATGGATTCAGAATCGCACGTCCCGGCATTCCCACAGGACTTTTTACGATTACGATATCTTCTTTTCCGGCATTCAGATATGCTTCTTTATAGCGAATGTCTGCGTCACATTCTTCCGTTGTAACGAATCTGGTTGCCACTTGTATCGCATCTGCTCCAAGGGAAAATGCATGTGCAGCGCTTTCACTGTCATGAATTCCTCCACCGATTGCTATCGGAATCTTCTTTTCGTATTTATCCGAATAGTTCTGTATGATTTCTTTGATTTTCTGAATCTCCTGATCGTATATTGCCTGTCCTTCATATTCATCCAGCTGATCTTCACGAAATCCCAAATGTCCCCCGGCAAGCGGTCCTTCGATCACTACCAGATCCGGTATTCTTTGATATTTTTTTATCCCAGTACTTTAATATGACATTCGCCGACTTTGCAGTAGATACGATCGGCGCAAGCAGAATGTCCGAATCCCCCACATATTTCGGAAGTTCCGTCGGAAGTCCCGCTCCCGATACGATCAGATCTGCGCCTGCTTCTACCACCGCATGCACATATTCTTCATAATGCTCCATGGCAACCATCAGATTAAATCCTATGATTCCATCCTGTGCCAGTTTTCTTGCTTTTTCATATTCCGATTTCACCGCTCTTAAGTTTGCTTCTAATGGATTCTTTTCAAAATCTTTTTCTTTAAAGCCGGGTTGAGCGGCAGAGATGATCCCTATGCCGCCCTCTTTTGCAACTGCTCCGGCAAGATTTCCAAGGCTGATCCCTACTCCCATACCACCCTGGATAACCGGAACTTTTGCCATCTTTGTTCCTATTTTCAATGGTTGTATTTCCATATCTTTTTCCTCATCATATCATAGAATCTATGTGTCCATACCTATTACATATTTCTGAAGCGCTCGTATCTATGTCTTATCAATTCCTGTTCTGACATGCTTCCATATTTCATCAGAAATTCTTCTATTGCTTCATTTATCTGCATGATCACAGAATTCATATTCTGAACCGTATATGTTTGCGGTTCTGCGAAAACACGTTCTACGATTCCCTGCGATTTCAGATTCTCTGCAGTCAGTTTCATCACTTCTGCGGCTTCTTTTGCTTTAGAACTGTCTTTCCATAGAATGCTTGCAAATCCTTCCGGCGAAAGAATCGAATAGATAGAATTCTCCAGCATCCATACTTCATCCGCAGTTGCCATCGCAAGTGCTCCGCCGCTTCCGCCTTCACCGATAATGATAGATACGACCGGAACCTTTAATCCGGACATCTCATAGATATTTCTGGCAATTGCTTCTCCCTGTCCGCGTTCTTCTGCTTCCAGTCCACAGAACGCTCCCGGTGTATCAACCAGACAAATGACAGGTCTGGCAAATTTTTCTGCCTGTTTCATCAGTCTTAATGCTTTTCGATAACCTTCTGGTTTCGGCATGCCGAAGTTTCGTTCGATATTTTCTTTCGTATTTCTTCCCTTTGCCTGTGCGATCACCGTTACCGGCATACCATGGAACCTTGCCACACCGCCGATGATTGCTTTGTCATCTGCAAAATATCTGTCACCGTGGAATTCTACAAAGTCTGTAAAGAGCGCATCGATGTAATCACTTCCTACCGGACGGTCTTTTCGTCTGGAAAGTTCTACTCTCTGCCATGCCGTTAATTTTTCTTCTTTCCTTCCGTCTGCCACCAGATCCTGAGCACATTCTTTTCTATTAAAATCTGTTCCTTTTCCATTCTCATGAAGTGCAAGGATTTTAGAAAGTACTGCTTTCATCTGCGGACGTTCTACAATGGCATCCAGGAACCCATGTTCCAGTAAGAACTCTGCTCTTTGGAATCCCTCCGGAAGCTTTTGGCCGATGGTCTGCTCGATCACTCTTGGGCCTGCGAACCCGATCAGAGCTTTTGGCTCTGCCAGGATCACATCCCCGAGCATCGCAAAGCTTGCGGTTACTCCGCCAGTCGTGGGATCAGTCAGTATGCTGATATAAAGAAGTCCGGCATCACTGTGGTGCTTCAGTGCTGCGGATGTCTTTGCCATCTGCATCAGAGAGACGATTCCCTCCTGCATGCGGGCCCCTCCGGAGCAGGCAAATAAGATGACCGGAAGTCTTTCTTCTGTTGCCCGCTCTACTGCCCTTGCTATCTTCTCTCCAACTGCTTCTCCCATGCTGGCCATCAAAAATCTCCCATCACAGACTCCGATAGCCGTCTCACGGCCGTCAATCTTTGCTTTTCCTGTTATGACTGCTTCTGAAAGCCCTGTCTTTTCCTGCAGTTTTTCCAGTTTTTCTTCGTATCCTTTGTATTCCAGAGGATTCCCTCCCTGAAGATCAGAATCCCACTCTTCAAAAGAACCTTCATCTGTAACCATCTCGATCCTTCGTCTCGCATGCACGCGGAAATATCCCCCGCACTTCGGACAGATGTAATGATCTTTCTTTACATCCTCTGCAATAATTGCTCCTCCACACTTGTTACATTTGCGGAGTAATCCCTCCGGTACTTCCGGTCGTCTGGTAAATGTAATATAATTCTTTCTTCCGACAGCAATTCTGGTTTTCTTAAATACGTTGTCCAGCTTCATCAGCAGTCACCTCTACAGTCTTTCAATAAATTCAATATCTATATTTCCCTCAATGTAATCCGGATGATTCACAATTCCATACTGATAATCCACATTCGTGTCAATTCCTTCTATAATGACCTCACCCAGCGCACTCTGCATCTTGTGGATTGCTTCCTGACGGTTCTTCGCCCATACGATCAGTTTTGCCACCATGGAATCATAATATGGCGGAATCGTATAACCACTGTATATTGCAGAATCGATGCGGATTCCCTTTCCTCCCGGAAGATACATATCCGTGATCGTTCCCGGAGACGGGCGGAATCCTTTCTCCGGATTCTCTGCATTGATCCTGCACTCGATCGCATGTCCGGTCAGTTTAATGTCTTCCTGTGTATAGGACAGCTTCTGTCCGGATGCGATACGGATCTGTTCCTTTACAAGATCTACACCGGTTACCCATTCCGTTACCGGATGCTCCACCTGGATCCTGGTATTCATTTCCATGAAATAAAAGTTCCCGGATTTTTCTAATAAGAACTCGATCGTTCCGGCATTCTCATACCCTGCTGCTTTGGCGGCTTTCACCGCCGCATCTCCCATCTTTTTTCTCAGTTCATCTGACAATGCAACAGATGGGGATTCTTCAATCAATTTCTGGTGATTACGCTGGATGGAACAGTCTCTTTCTCCCAGATGGATCACATTGCCATATTTATCTGCCAGAATCTGGAACTCAATATGTCTTGGATTTTCTACAAAGTGTTCAATGTACATCGTCGAATCGGCAAATGCCATCTCGGTCTCTTTCTGCGCCGTCTGAAATTGCAGATTCAAACTCTTCCGGTGTCCATGCAGTACGCATGCCTTTCCCTCCGCCGCCAAGGGCAGCTTTTATAATAACCGGATAGCCGATCTCCTGTGCCAACGCAGCACCTGTCTTTGCATCGTAGACCGGTTCCTTACTTCCAGGTATGACCGGAACGCCTGCTGCCATCATCGTATTTCTCGCAACCTGTTTATTACCAAGGCTTGCAATGACTTTAGAATCCGGTCCGATGAATGTAATATTGCATTGCTCACATAATTCTGCAAATTTACTGTTCTCAGACAGGAATCCGAATCCGGGATGAATTGCATCTGCACCACTGATGATCGTTGCACTGATGATATTTTCCATACTGAGATAGCTATCTTTTGACGGAGCAGGACCTATGCAGATTGCTTCATCTGCAAGCTTCGTGTGCAATGCTTCTTTATCTGCCTCGGAATAGACCGCCACAGTCTCTATTCCCATCTCACGGCAGGCGCGGATGATGCGCACTGCAATCTCTCCCCTGTTTGCGATCAATACTTTTTTAATCATCTTTTACACTCCTATGCTGCTTTTTGTTTATCCAACCATGAATGTCAGTTCTGCACTGACTACTACCTTTCCATCCACACTTGCGACTGCCTCGCCGACACCGACAGGCCCTTTTCGCCGGATGATCTTCGTCTCCAGACGTACCTTGTCTCCCGGAATGATCTTACCTTTGAATTTACATTTATTGATTCCGCCGAAATATGCAATCTTTCCTTTGTTTTCTTCCAGACTTAAGATTGCAACCGCACCGGCCTGTGCCAGCGCTTCCACGGTCAGTACTCCCGGCATCACCGGTTCTTCCGGAAAATGTCCGGCGAAGAATTCTTCTCTGTAAGACACACATTTATATCCCACTGCGTATTCTCCCGGTACATAATCCTCAATGTAATCCAACAGAAGAAATGGGTGGCGGTGCGGGATGATTTCTTTTATCTGATTGATATCCAAATGATTCATACTGTCCTCCTACACGATGCGGAACAATGGCTGTCCATATTCCACACCTTCCTGATTATTTACCAGAATCTCTGCGACTGTTCCGCTGTAATCGCTTTCGATCTCATTCATCAGCTTCATTGCTTCTACAATTCCGAGTGTCTGTCCTTTTTCTACTCTGTCACCGACTTTTACGAAACTTTCCGCATCCTCCGCAGGTGCTGCATAGAATGTTCCTACCAACGGGGATTCCACCACATTTCCGACAGGTGTTTCTTCGGCAGACGTTCCCGATATCTGATCTCCTTCTGCTGCTTTTTTTATCTCAGCAGCAGAAGTTGTTACCGCATTCACCGGTGCAGACAGATTTTCCGTCACATAGCATGTATTTTCTTTCTTGCTCAAATGCAATTTGATTCCTTCTTCCTCATATTTAAATCCTGTCAGATCTGACTTTGACACGGCATCTATGAGTTCGATCATTTTCTCCATTTCCATATGCTCTTTGTCCCTCCTGTGATTCTCCGCTAGCCTTCATACCGCTTCAACAATAACACTGCATTATGCCCTCCGAATCCAAGCGAGTTGGTCAGTACATAATCCACTTTCTTCTCAATCGGCGCACCAATTGCATAATTCAGGTCACATTCTTCATCTGCGGTTTCTGTTCCGACAGTCTGATGAATGAAGTTATCCTGAATTGTCTTCACACAGGTAATAAACTCTACACCTCCTGCTGCGCCAAGCAGATGTCCGATCATAGATTTTGTAGAATTGATCACAACATCCTTTGCCGCTTCTCCGAGTGCCAGCTTAATTGCACGTGTCTCGAACAGGTCATTATGATGTGTACTGGTTCCATGTGCATTGATATAATCTACCTGAGAAGGTTCGATCCCGCCTTCTTCCATTGCAAGTTCCATTGCTTTGGCTGCTCCGCTTCCGTCTTCTGCCGGAGAAGTAATGTGATATGCATCTCCCGTAGAACCGTATCCGACAAGTTCGGCATAGATGACTGCACCACGTTGTTTTGCATGTTCCAGTTCTTCCAGAACAACTACACCTGCACCTTCTCCGAGAACGAATCCATCCCTGTCTTTATCAAATGGTCTGGATGCCTTCATCGGATCTGTAGAAGTCGAAAGTGCTGTCAGACTTGTGAATCCTGCGACTCCGGTCTCACAGATACATCCTTCTGCTCCACCCGCCAGCATCACTTCTGCGTCACCATACTGGATCGCACGGAATGCATCACCGATGCAGTTTGTTCCACTGGCACATGCTGTGACAACATTCGTGCATTTTCCTTTCAGCCCAAGCTGGATGGAAATATTACCTGCTGCCATGTTCGAGATCATCATCGGAACCAGCAATGGATTGACTCTTCCCGGTCCTTTGGTCCGGATCTTTTCATATTCTTTTTCTACTGCCTGAAGGCTTCCGATACCGGAACCTACGATCACACCGACACGGAACGGATCTTCTTTTGACATATCAAGTCCGGAATCCTCGAATGCTTCTTTCGCCGCCGCTACCGCATACTGGGAAAATGGCTCCATTCTTCTTGCTGCCTTAAAATCCATTCTGTCTTTTGCCTGAAAATCTTTTACCTCGGCCGCAATTTTCACCTTATATTCCGTAGTGTCGAATTTTGTGATCTCTCCGATTCCTACTTTACCTTCTTTGATACCGTCCCAGAACTCCTCTACGGTATTTCCGATCGGAGTCACTGCTCCAAGTCCTGTCACTACAACCCTTCTCTTCATATATCTTAATCTCCTTTACATCACCATACCGCCGTCTACATGCAATACCTGTCCGGTAATATATCCCGCATCCTCTGACGCAAGAAATGCAACCGCATTCGCCACATCTTCTGCTTTTCCGAATTTTCCAAGCGGAATCTGTGCGGCAGACGCTTCTTTTATCTTTTCCGGAAGTACTTCTGTCATGTCGGTCTCGATAAATCCCGGTGCAACTGCATTGACCGTGATTCCTCTGGATGCCACTTCTCTGGCTGCTGTTTTGGTCAGTCCGATCACACCTGCTTTGGACGCCGCATAATTTGCCTGTCCTGCATTACCGCTGACACCTACAACAGATGCCATATTTATGATGCGTCCGCTTCTCTGGCGGATCATCTGGCGGAGTGCAGCTCTTATTGTATGAAATGTTCCCTTCAAGTTTGTGTCCAATACCTTATCAAAATCTTCTTCTGACATCTTCATAAGGAGTCCATCCTTTGTGATTCCTGCATTATTAACCAGAATATCAATTCTTCCCTGCTCCTTGATCACCGTCTCGATGAATTCTTTACAGGCATCAAAATCGACCACATTACATTGTATGATCACCGCTTTACCGCCTGCAGACTCAACTTCATTCTTTACTTCTTCGGCTCTTTCTCTGGAACCGTTATAGTTGATCACAACTGTTGCTCCTTTTGATGCAAGCTTTACAGCGATTGCTTTTCCGATTCCTCTGGATGCTCCGGTTACAACCGCAATTTTTCCTTCCATTGTCTGATCCATCTTTACGATTCCTCCATCCTGTTTCCACCATCTGCGAGTTCCTCACAGACTTTATCCACATCCTCCCACTGGGAAATGTGGAATACTTTCACATTTCGATTGATTTTTCTTAAGAATCCTTCCAGTGTCCTGCCCGGTCCGATTTCGACGAATGTATCCACACCATCTGCGATCATGCGCTCCATGCTCTGCATCCAGCGCACCGGTGAACTGATCTGTGTCGTAAGAAGCCCCGGAGTTTCTCTGATATCCGTTACTTCTTCTGCCGATACGTTTGTCACATACGGAATCTTCAATTCATGAAATCTGGTATTCTCCAGCTCTTCTGCCAGCTTCTCTCCCGCCGGAACCAGCATCTTCGAATGGAACGGTCCGCTGACATTTAACATAATTGTCCGTCTTGCACCTGCTTCTTTTAATTTTCCGGCTGCTTCTTCCACAGCCTTCGTCTTGCCGGTGATAACAATCTGTCCCGGACAATTATAATTTGCAACTGATACATCTGCTATCGGTTCGATCACTTCTTCGATTTTCTCTGCATCCATGGAGATGACCGCACACATAGCACCTTCTCCTGCCGGCACCGTATTCTGCATCAGAATTCCTCTTTTTCTCACCAGACGGATCGCATCCATATCATTCATCCCGCCGGCAATTGCGATCGCCGGATATTCACCGAGACTTAATCCTGCCGTAACATCTGCTTTCAACCCTTTATTCTCTGCAACTCTTGTCATCGCAAGACAAGTGGTAACCATCGCTGCCTGCGTATATTCCGTCAGATCCAGTTTGTCATTTTCTTCAAAGCAGAGTGCTTTCATATCCAGACCAAGCTCCTCACCTGCCTGATCAAATATGTATCTTGCGATCTCACTGTTCTCATAAAAGTCGGCTCCCATGCCGGCTTTCTGAGCTCCCTGTCCGGGATAAATAAATGCAGTCTTACTCATAGAATCCTTTTCCTCCGATCAATGCATCTGTCTCATTCACCAGTTTCTGAACCAGCTCTTTACATGACATTCTTTCTTTTACCATACCTGCAATCTGTCCTGCCATTACACTTCCGTTCTTCACATCGCCTTCTACAACTGCTTTTCTAAGTCCGCCAAGTGTAAGCTTTTCTAATTCTTCAAATCCGGCTCCGGCGTTCTCCAGTTCCAGATATTTTCTCGTCATATCATTGCGAAGGGCTCTGACCGGATGTCCTGTGGTTCTTCCTGTTACTTTGGAATCAATATCCTTCGCTTTAATGATTCTTTCTTTGTAATTCTCATGTACCTGGGATTCATCTGTAACGACAAAATGTGTTCCCATCTGAACACCTTTTGCTCCCAGCATAAATGCGGCGGCGATTCCTCTTCCGTCTGCAATTCCTCCGGCAGCAATAACCGGAATATTGACTGCATCCACGATTTGCGGAACAAGCACCATCGTTGTACTCTCGCCGATATGTCCGCCGGCTTCACATCCTTCTGCTACCAGGGCATCTGCCCCGCAGCGTTCCATTCTCTTCGCCAGGGCTACAGAAGCAACAACAGGAATAACCTTTACTCCGGCTTCTTTCCACATCTTCATGTATTTCTCCGGATTACCTGCACCGGTGGTCACAACTTTTACACCTTCTTCAACGATTACCTTTGCAACCTCATCTGCATAAGGACTCATCAGCATGATGTTGACACCGAACGGTTTGTCTGTCAGTTCTTTTGCCTTGCGTACCTGATCTCTTACCCAGTCTGCCGGAGCACTTGCTGCACCGATGAGTCCCAGTCCGCCGGCTTCGGATACACCTGCTGCCAGATGATATTCTGCCACCCATGCCATACCGCCCTGGATGATCGGGTATTCAATTCCTAATAATCTGGTTACTTCTGTCTGCATAATCTCTATACTCCCTGTCTTTTTATAATCTTATTTTTATGTTACTGTCCTGTATTTCTTACTCTTTGTGAGCATTTACGTACTCTACAACATCACCTACTGTTACGATCTTTTCCAGATCTTCAGATGGAATCTCGATTCCGTATTCATCTTCCAGTGCCATTGTCAGTTCAAAAAGATCCAGGGAATCTGCTCCGAGGTCATCTTTGAATGATGCACTTTCTGTGATTTTGCTTTCCTCTACTCCTAAGTTGTCTGCTACCATTTTTTTAATCTGTTCTAACATGTTTTTGTTCTCCTTCTCATATTTGTTTTTACTGTTTTTTACCATTCCAGAATACTTGCGCCCCAGGTAAGTCCTGCGCCAAATCCCGCGAGGATAATCTTCTGACCTTTTTGCAGCTTTCCGGCTCTGTTCAGTTCATCAAGAAGAATCGGAATGCTTGCGGAAGATGTATTTCCGTATTCTTCCAGATTCATCGGAAATTTTTCCAACGGCTCGCCCAGCCGCTTTGCGATTGCTTCTACGATTCTTTTGTTCGCCTGATGTAAGATATAAAAGCTGATTTCTTCCTGATCCACATTATTTTTTTCCAGCACTTCTTTTACTGCCTGCGGTACGCTCTTTACTGCAAACATAAATACTTCTCTTCCATCCATCTGCATCAGATATTCTTTATCATCCGGCTTCGGCAGATCTTCCGGTGATAACACGCTTCTGTCATATCTGCTCCGGCAGCACAATGCTTCGCCTTTGGAACCATCGGAGTGTGTCACCGGAAGATAATATCTCATATCTTCACTTTTCAGTACTGCTGCTCCGGCACCATCCCCGAACAGGATACATGTTCCGCGGTCCTTCCAGTTCGTCAGGTTCGACAAACTTTCACTGCCAATGATCAGAGCCGTCTGATACACACCCGCATTCAGATACGCCGCCACTGTATTATAAGCAACTACGAATCCGGTACATGCCGCACTCAGATCAAAACAGGTTGCACGCTTTGCTCCGAGTTCTCTTTGCACTTCACAGGCTGTACATGGAAGTATTACATTTGAAGAAATCGTAGAAACGATGATCAGATCCACGTCATCTGCAGTAATACCTGCATTTTCAAGTGCCTGTCGTCCGGCTTGGACGGCCATGGATACCGTCGTCTCTTCTCTAATGATATGACGTCTCACGACTCCGGTTCTCTCCCGGATCCACTCATCACTGGTATCAACCAGTTTTGCAATGTCATTGTTATCCATTACAAATGATGGTACGCAAGATCCTGTCCCACATATTCTTCCAGTCATTCTAAATACCTCTGATTTATTTTGATTCTAAATTATTTTGACTGTCAAAGTATATATCAAGAAATTTTGTTTGTCAAGTATTTTGAATATCAAAATATATTTTTTGAAAATTTTTTGAGATATTTTTATTGATGTATTTCATGATTGGAACGAAATGTCCCTTAACTCAACTGATTATTATATAGAATTTTCTCTCATGAAGACATCAGAACTTACCTGATGCCTTCATTCACATACAAAAATCTGCAATAGAACCTGCCAACTGCACGTTATCCAAGCTTTTTCGCTTTTGAAACCATACAGGATCTGATATACGTCATTCCCGTGACCAGATAAATGACAGCTACAACAAGAACCGCCAATATACCAGTATTCAAGAACATATTTGCTATTAATGTAAGCAACAGTAATAGCGGTATTACTTTGTTCAATACGATATAGGTCTTATATGCACTTTTGTATATAATTTCTTTTTCTGCCTCATCACAGCTTTCCACCCATTGTTCCGTAAATTTTCTTGAAGTTGGATCACCTTTTTTCTCCGGATGTGCCGCCTGTATCGCTTTTACATAACGTACAGAAAGATAAATATCGTAGAAATAGCACAGTATAAATATAATGCAGGCGAATAAAAAATATCTGGATTTTCCTGATTCTATATACTTCAAAGAATATCCAAAGGATAAAATTATGATGCAGGCCACCTGTGACACCAAATTAACCCCACTGGTCCACGCTCCCCATTTTTCTTCTTCGTAATCCAGTTCATAGAATCTGTCCTCATCTGCATCCTTCATTTCTTTGTATACATTCTTTAACCGGTATAAACTGTATTCACCAACAACTACCGTAACAACCGCGATTATAATCAGAGCTGGAAATATATATTGCTGAATCGTTCCGTTAATCGTTCTGATTCCTGCATCTATTCCTTTTTTCATCAGTTCATAAATGACTGCCGACACGCCTCCGGCGATTCCCCCGATTATCACTGCCGCGAGCATCTTCCACGTTGCGGTAAAATAACTACTTTTCTTTTCCTTCATCATTTATCTCCTCTTCATATATAAAAATATCTTCTACACTGACTTCACAAATCTTCGCAATCTTTAATGCGAGTGTTACTGACGGCGAATAGTCTCCTCTCTCTATCTGGCTGATCGTCTGTCTGGATACGCCTGCGAGCTTTCCCATCTCGGTCTGATTGACGCCAAGTCTTGATCTGTATTCCTTCAATCGGTTTATTAAAGGCAAATGCTCATCTCCTTTATCAATCATATTTTGACAACTTTTCTTGTCATTTAAATTCTAACAGATGACAACTATAGTTGTCAAGTTTCTATTTAATTCACTAAGCCAAATCCCCGAACCGTAATAAAAGGTTAGTTCTCCATTTAATTATTATGGCATGCGAAACCGCAGGAATAAACTTACAAGGTCCTATCCTGTGCATACGGACTCATGGTTGGTAATTCTTAAGTAAAAAAGTTGACCGTTTGCTCACAAAAAATCCACTGTCTGAGACGAATGTCGAGTTTGGATTTTTTGTGAGCTCGTTTTTAGGTCAACTTTTTTGCTTTAGAATTTCCCCATGTTGGAGTCAGCACAGGATAGGACCTTGTAAGTTTATTCCGATCGGTGACAGCCGCTATAATGCATTAAATAGAAAACACTCCTCCAAACTGTGAAAATCCCAATATACAAGCCGCACATACCAGCATAAATACAACGATTACTTTTACCCCTATAGATATCTTCGCATAACTTTCACAGATTGGAATCTGTTTATACTCCCATTCCATCTGCATTTTTCTTCTCTTCCATTTCTGAACCAGTGTGATGCAGTCACATATGAAGAATGCGATAATAAATCCAAAGCTGAATACCATGGCTGCTATATAATATCCCGCATCAGCACCTTCGATATCTATCTGCCGTTTACATAATACTACAGCCGTTACGATCAATAAGAAATTTAGTAATGTATCCACAATAATCATCTTATCTACGATACTTTTCCTGCCGATTTCCTTCATACGCTCCGCTCCTTCCTGTAACAACCGCTTTTCATCCAGGTCTTCTTCTTTTTTCTGTTTCACCGCTTCCAGTTCCGTCTCTAATTCTTTCATATATTTCCTGCATTCACTACATTCTGCTAAATGCTCTTCCACCAGTTTTCTGCTATCTTCGCTGCATACCTTATCCAGATATAACGGTATCAGATCTCTGATAATCTCACATTTCATCATTGCCTGCGCCTCCCATCTTTTCTACAATCATTTTCTTGGCTCTGTAATAGGTCACTCTCGCCCAGCTTTCACTTTTTGAAAATAACTGTCCGATATCTCTGTATGATACCTCTCCCATCACCCGCAGCATGAATACTTCTTTGTACGGTTCCTGTAAGTCATGTAGAATCTTTCGGATGATCTGTCCATTTTCCTGATTGATTATGCCATTTAATAAATCCTCCCCTTGATCTGCATGATTTTCATCTAATTTATTTGCATATCTTTTCTGCTTTTTTGTCCACGCATAATATTCATGTTTCGCAATCTGACATAACCACACCGATAATTTACATTCACCTCTGAAATTTTCCAATTTTTCAAATGCAATGGCAAATGTCTGCTGGGTAAGTTCTTCTGCTATTTCCCTGTCTCCGGATAATCTCAGCAGAAAACAATATACCTCTTTTAAATATTTCTGATATACTTCCTCAAAAGATTCCATGAACTCACCTCTCTTCTCTCATTTATATCTTCTTTTACTATTAAGAGTCATTTTTTCTCAATTCGTTACAAACTTTTTTATTTTTATAAACCAAAGGTACTTCCATAGATCCCCTTGACATTTTCTCCTATATCTATTATAGTACTTATCGCAATTGTTTACAAAGTAAACTATTATAAAGGAGCAACTATGAAAGACAAAAACTGGACCGATATCGTATCAAAACAAGGCGACCTCCGGCATTTCGCAAGTATGGCGATCCGGAAATCCGGAAAATCAGAGCACGCTTCTGCTCAGGAGATTGATTTTCTGTTCCGGATCGCGCTTTCGGAAGAACCACTGACCCCAAGACAGATTACCAGCGCTATGGGCATCAGTAAGACTATCGTAAGCCGCCTGACCGACCATCTGGAATCCAAAGGGTTTATCTGTAAAGAGGCCTCTGCGTCCGACCGCCGCAGTTACTGCATCCGCATTACCGGTGCCGGAAAAGATGAGATTGACCGTATGTACTATTACTATCTGGATCCACTCTATACATTACAGAAAAATATGAAGAAAGAGAAATTCGAGACTTTATTCCAACTAATCCGTGAAGCGAACGAGATTCTTTCTTCACAAAAAAAGGTAAAGGAGATTTTATTATGACATTTTACCAGGAACTACAACTAAGCTCGACCGGCTCTAAACAGCTGATTAAAAACACAACCGATAAAAAAGAAAAACGCCGTCACATACTCATTTACAACTTTAAAGTATATCTTGTAATGGTATTCTGTGTCGCCGTTGTATCTTTATATAGTAAATTCATCGGAAATGACAACAGTGTTGTCGGAGTTACCGTGCTTCTGGCCGTGCTGGTTCTCAGGCAGGCCGATTTCGGGATCCGTACCACGCACGGGCTTGCCTCTATCGCAGGTATCTACGCAATCCTTATGGCAGGTCCCCGTCTTGCCAACATGGTATCACCGGTTCCGGCATTCTTTGTCAATGTGGTCTGTATCATGCTGCTGATGATCCTCGGATGCCACAATGTGATCATGTACAATCACTCTACTTTTGTCCTTGGCTATCTATTATTATTTGGATATGATGTAAGCGGACATGCCTACATTTTAAGAATGGAAGGACTCCTTGTCGGAATGATCCTCTGCATGATCATTTTCTATAAGAATCAGAAGAACCGCCCTTACCGACGTAAATTTTCTCATCTGTTCCAGGAATTCAACATTCATTCCGCACGCAGCAGATGGTATATCAAGCTGACATTCATCGTATCATCAGCGATGCTCATCATGTCCCTGCTCGGACTTCCAAGAGCTATGTGGGCAGGTATCGCATGTATGTCCGTGTGTCTTCCGTTTACAAATGACTGTGTCGCACGTTCCGGAAAGCGTTGGATGTTCAACATCGTAGGATGTCTGTTATTCATTGTTCTGTATACGGTTCTTCCGAAGTCTATGTATGCCTATATCGGAATCATTGGCGGAATCGGTGTCGGATATTCGGCAGGATATTCCTGGCAGACAGTGTTCAATACATTTGGAGCGCTTCCATTGCGTCCGGTCTGTTTGGAATGCCATATGCAGTAGCACTCCGAATTGGTGCCAACCTGTTTGGTTCTGTTTGATACGGTCCTGTGCACAATATTTGATAAGCATCACGCTTATTTTCCATAGCACCGATTTAAAACCAACGCTCTCTTAAAAGGGGGCATGTAGCTTGCGCTACATCCCTAATTTTTCTACTACTTCCTGTGCTGCAGGTGTTCCGGCAACACCACCGACACCGGTTTCTCTCAATGATACGTCCATCTTATCTCCGACTTCTTTCATCGCATCTATCACCTGGTCAACAGGTACCTTACTTGTAATCCCTGCCAGTGCCATGTCCGCTGCCGCCAGCGCATTCACTGCACCGCCTACATTACGTTTCACACACGGTACCTCTACCAGACCTCCTACCGGATCACATACAAGTCCCATCAGGTTCTTCAATGCCATCGCACAGGCATGTCCGATCTGATCCGTATCTCCGCCTTTGATATAGCAGATTGCCCCGGCTGCCATTCCCGAACCGGAACCGATCTCTGCCTGACATCCTCCCGATGCTCCCGCAAGATATGCCCGGTTGGCAATGATCTGACCAAGTCCGGCTGCCACATACATGGCTTCTATCATCTTTTCTTCCGGAACATTGTATTCTTTATAATAAGTAACAAGTACTGCCGGAAGTACACCGCAGGCTCCTGCTGTGGGTGCCGCAACAATTCGTTTCATACAGGCATTATTACACCCCATCTTCAGTGCATTAGACATCACCTTTGAGACAAAATCCCCACACAACGGTTCTTCATTCTCACGGTAATTGTCCATAAGCCCGCCTTCTGTTCCGACCAGACCACTTCTTGATACCTTGTCCGGTTCATAGGCATCCAGCGCATCCAGCATGGACTGCCACATATACTTCATCTTTTCCCAGGAATCTTCTATCTTCACATCCCTCTCCTGTGCATCCTCTAACTGGATTGCTTTCCAGAATGGAATGTTCTCTTTTTCCCCTCTCAGTTTCGCCTCTTCCATTGACTGATATGACATATCTTCTTTTCCTCCATTATCTATACCGATCCGTTCGGATCAAGAAATTTCACACGGATAATTCCCGGCTTGCTCTCCAGTTCATCGATCGCACTCTGCGGAATCACCTGATCTGTCTCTACAACCATAACAGCCGTTCCGCCACGCTTGTCACGAAATACCTGCATGGTCGCCACATTGATCTCAGCTTTACTGAGTGCAGCGGCCACCTCCATGATCCGTCCCGGCTCATCCACATTCCGGATGATCAGTGTACAGCTCTCTCCACTGAAATTTACATCAATCCCATCCAATTTACAGACACAGATGCGTCCGCCTCCGATGGAATGTGCCTGAATCTTCATCTGCGGCACACCTTCTGCTTCCATAATAATCTGAGCAGTATTCGGATGTGCACCCTTAATGTTCTTGTTCTTCATTACAAAATCCATCCCCATGTCTTTTGCAACTTCGTAACTGTCCGGTATGCGCATATCATCCGGCATCATCCCCAATAAACCGGCAATCAATGCCCTGTCCGTTCCATGTCCCTTTCCTGTTGCTGCAAACGAGCCATGCAAGATAACCTCCGCCTTCTCCGGCTGACGGCCGAATAACTGTCTTGCCACCATACCGATCCTGACTGCCCCTGCTGTATGCGAGCTGGATGGACCTACCATTACCGGTCCTAAAATGTCGAATATATTTCCCATATTCTTTTTCCCTTTCTTTTTTACTATAACTATCCCCTTCCCCATCTTTTTCAAGTGTCGGATAGTTACGTATTTTTGGTATATTCTATTTTACTATTATACGTTCCCATCTCATCTTTTACAATGGTCAAAGATTGTTTTTTCCTCTCTGATATGCTAACATTTTATAACGCAGGACCGGATATCTGATATAGAAGCTTTAAGGTATCCTCCCAGCCTATGATAAGGAAGTGTATAGCATGAATAAAAAAGAAGTTTTGGAGATCCGCAGACAGTTTTCTCCTGAAAACTGTGCCATCACACGCATCTGCGGATGTTATGTGGATCACGAAAAAGAGAAAAAAATGGAAATGTAAAAAAGCCTTCTTATCTTTACCCGAAGAAGAGGCTTTCAAATATTTTGACATCTTCAAACACACCCTTTCCGGAACAATCGGAAAGAACCTCATCAATATGGAATTCCCGCTCGACCAGGAATTGAATGGCGGCACACAGGAATTTCTTATGAGATTAAAGGACAGTAAACTTCAGGATGACCTTCTTCTGGAGGAATTCTATGATAAGGTCGTGGAAAGTTATGAATACGGCGAAAACTACTACATCATCCTGATCCATGCCGTATACGATGTTCCCGGTAAGACCAAAGATGGTCTGGAGATGGAGGACGCCTCCGATACCGTATATGAGCACATCCTCTGCAGCATCTGTCCGGTCAATCTTACGAAAGCCGGACTTACTTACAATGCACAGACAAATAACATTGAAGACCGTATCCGCGACTGGTTCGTAGAAGCTCCGGTCAAAGGATTTTTATTCCCTGCATTCCAGGATCGTGCAACGGACGTACATAATGTCCTTTATTACACAAAGAAACCAGAAGAATTACAGCCATATTTCGTAGAACACGTCCTTGGAAGCACTACTCCACTGACTGCCGGTGATCAGAAGACAACCTTCCAGGCAATCGTAAGTGATACCCTGGGCGAAGACAGTGACTACGAAGTGGTCCGTAACATCCATGATAATTTAAATGAGATGATCGAACAGTCCAAGGAAGAACCGGAACCGCTGGAATTATCCAAAACTGATGTCAGAAAGCTCCTGACACGCAGCGGAGTTGCCGAAGAGAAGCTTGAATCATTCGATGATGAATTCGATGAGACAGTCGGCATACACGGAACCCTGCTCGCATCCAACATCGCCAGTGCTAAGACTTTCCAGATTGAGACACCGGATGTGGTAGTTAAGGTTAATCCGGAACGAGCCGATCTGGTAGAGACGCGTGATATCGATGGACGCCGCTGTCTGGTAATTGCAATCGATGATCATCTGGAAGTAAACGGAATCGAAATCCATTAGATTTGAAGAAAAATTAAAAAATTTCAATTTTTCACAAAAAATGTTTGCATTTTCCGTCAGACTATGATAAAATACTTTTTGTCAAGCGGAAATGGCGGAATGGCAGACGCGCTAGATTCAGGTTCTAGTGGGAGCAATCCTGTGAGGGTTCAAGTCCCTTTTTCCGCATGAAAAAACCTTGAAGATTTATTCTTCAAGGTTTTTTATTTTTTCTGAATTATGATTTTATTTACTTCTTTTTATGCGCTCCCGCAGTTCCTCAAATATCTCCTTATGCTGCCCGACCTGCATCTTCGGGAATGCCTTCACGAGACGCTCACCAACTTTTGTACGGTTCTCTGCCATCTCTTCGTATTTCGCTTTTAATTCCTCTATACGAGCTTTCTTCTCCTCCCTGAATTCCATACCTTCCATTACATTCTCATAGATATTCTCGCCAACCTTATCAGACAGTTCCTTCAGCTCGGCTGCAATCTTCTCCATTGCTTCCAGTCTGCGGTTCATCTTAAGGATACCGGAAGCTGTTACATACAGATCCGCAAGAAGTCCGACCGCCAGACACGCCATAACTACAATTCCCAGAACGAGCGGAATCATCGTCAGCACTTTGTAGATCAACGGATGGATAATCTTCACGATCAGGACGCAGAACACTCCCCAGATCAGCGAAAACAACACACATACATATCCACCAATATTCAATGGCTGTTCCGAATAATCCCACCATTTATTATGAAAGATCTTCTCCAGCAAAAATCCGGTAATCCCTTCGATCACAGTCACAAGTATGGTAGAACTGATATACAGCAACACCAGGTTATTCTCAACCGGCGTCAGAAACTGTACTACAACACCAACCCCTATTCCATATACCGGACAGATCGGTCCATTCAAAAATCCACGGTTTACAAACTGCCCTGTTTTGCTGCTGCATATGCGACCTCCGTGCACCATCCCAGGAATCCATTACAAAAAATGATATGCGAATAATATAACTCTGTCAAATATCCTCTCTCCTTCTTTGTCATTATATTAATAAATTTTATTATACGTGATTCCACTTTATTTCTCAACAAACTTCTTTTTCAGATCTGTTAAGCTTTTATTTCATATAATACAAATCTAAAATTTTTTCTTACAACTTCGTGAATATTCTGTGACCACTCTTGAGAGTTTTTTTCAAACATTATAAAATAGAAGACGGGTATAAATAGGAGGGATTAACAATGAGTTTAAATAACAAGAAAAAAACACCAACTACTTCTGATGTTTTTGACGATGATTTCGAAGTGATCTACGAAGGTGATCTTCCGGACATCTCTATCGATGATGACGATGATGATGATTACCGTGATGTATTATCCGGATTATCCGACATTGATCATACCGATTATATCAGAAAAAATGATTATGACAGATTAACAAAAAAATTAAAGGATAAAAACAGGAAAAATTCCAGAAAAAGCAGGAATCAAAAGGAAAAGATAATTTCTTTGATACCAGCTATTATGATGAGGATTTCCTTGATGAGTTAGATGATGAGCTTTATGATGATGACAATGCCATGGATGATGATTATGATGATTCCCGCAATGGTCGTAAAAAGAGAAAAACCGCCGGAAAAAACGTGGGGTTAAAAATTCCAAATGTCGCAAAACCGGTTGCAAAAACCGCAAAAACGGGAGGAAAAATCTTATTCAAATTTATCAATTTTCTGTTAAGAATGGGAACGCTGTTATTGATCGCATGGATCATTTATCTTTTGGGACTGCATTTCCTGACAAATGTAGGTCCTTTTGGTAACATTATTTCCCGTCTGACAGCTGCAGATCAGGAACTGATCGCCTATCTTGCGGTTGCCGGAGTATTATTGCTTTATGAGATTATTATCTTTTTCTGTGTTCTCGGCGGAAGCAGGAAGCAGGGCCGTGATGGAAATACCATCGATAACGGCCGGGGGCTTACATCCTTTATCATTATCGCAGCCGGCTCTTATCTGTCTGCTGTGTTTGCAAGTCTCATTCCGCAGATTCCTGCCGCACTCCAGGGAATCCAGAGTGCATTGACTGTTTACGGAAGTTTAAAGAATACATTACTTCCAATCTGTGCCGCAGGAGTTGTAAGCTGTATAATCCGGAAATTTATTATAAAATAGTTAAAAAACACCGAGGCAGAATAGAATGCCCGGTGTTTTTTCATTTCTTTTATTTTTTCTTTTTAACACGGATTTTTCTGATCAACTTTCGTATCAGCCAGATAATCACTATAATCAGAAAAAGAAGTCCCGCACAGATTCCCACGATCATTCCGGCAAATTTATTCGGATGTTTTAACAGATCTACAATATTCCTGCTGTCTTCCACTACTTTCCGCCCGTGTGTCGTACTATAGTAATCAGAAACATTTGCTATTCCGTCTCCGTCTGTGTCTTCAAACGACTGCATATATCTTGCAATTGCCACCCATGCCTTTAATTCTGTCTTGCCGTCTGTAATTGCCTCATCTTCCAGATTCTTTAGCAGCTTACCATTCTTATCCTTCGGTTCAATCTTTAATAATCCATATGATACATCCGTGACAGAGCCCAACATCTGTCCTGTATACAGATCTGTCACAACCTTGTATAATTTATCATCCTGTATCTCTTCTCTCTTCCCGTCTTTGGTCAAATAGCAGTCTGTTACTTTATTCAGAATCATGCGGTGCGGATTATAAGTAAAGTTCATTCCACTGCAATATAATCTTGCAGTCGTCATATAATCAGAAACAGACGCATCTACTTCTGCTACCAGCTTTAATTCTTTTCCGGTTAAATATGCAGTGATCAGTGGATAACCGGCAAGACCGTCTTTACCGATCCCCAGTGAGAAAGAATTATAAACCTTTTCTACCGTAATATCACCTTTTGTGTATGTGTCACGCACCGTTCCACTTGGCACAACCGCCACATCTACCGGCCTGCTATCATATCCTTCGGAATTTTCCACCGCATACACATAGGCGTCAGATATAATGTCTCCCAGATTCAGTTCTTCATGCTTTGTTTCCATTTCCTCAAGGCTGTTGAACTTAATATCATTTTCTGCAAGTACCTGATCTTTTGTATAACCGAAATTTACCAGATAATTGGTATCAACAGTATCCATAAATTTATCAATCTGCTTTTGGGCTGCCTGATCAGATTTTACATTCTTTGTTACCGGAATCAATTTATAAGTATTCATTTTCCAGCGCTTATCTTTCTTCTGGGTCATGGAAATGCTTCCAAGATTTCTACCGTATTCCCCACAGGATACGATATAAGTATTCCCATGTCTGATTGGCTGGTCTAATTGCGTATGTGTATGCCCGCTGATGATCAGATCAATATCCGGTACTTCTTTCGCCAGAGTCTCATCTTCTGATACTTTCTCATCTTCCCATGTCCCACTGTGGGAAACGCATGCGATCATATCGACATCTTCTTTTTTCTTAATCTCTTCTACTGTATTTTTTGCTGATTCCACAGGATCCTTAAACTCAAGTTCACAGGTAGGTGCACATTCTAATGCATCTTTCCCGAATACCCCAAGAACCGCTATCTTTACACCGCCTTTTTGAATAACCACATAATCCTTTACTCCATATGTCTCAAATGCGGATTCTATCTGTTTCTGCCCTTTGCTTAATCCTTCTTTTTCCATGGCATCCCAGTCTACATTACACACTACAAGTTCCGGAACTGTCTCCCCTGAATTCTTTGCAATCTTCAGCATATCTGCAAGTCCGCCGGAACGGTAATCAAATTCATGATTGCCAAATGTCGTAACATCACAGCCCAGATATCCAAGCATCCTAAGTTCTGCCGCTTCTGTTGTGTACACTGTCTGGATCAGGGTTCCCATGGAAAAATCTCCTCCGTCCAGGATAAGTGTATCCGGATTTTCTTTCTTCTTTTCATCGATCAATGTTTTGATCCTTGCAAAGCCTCCGACCTCTTTTTGTTTCCCATTTACGATTGTAGAATAGCTGTTCAGATGCGAATGTGTGTCATGCGTAAATAATACATCCAGATGTTTTTCCCCATCTGCAGCCTCGGTCTGCACTCCCGTCAGCAGCGGCATGCATAACATCACGATCAAAATCAGCACAATAACTCTTTTTACTCTTCTCATATATTTTTCCTTTCTTTTTTATATAAAGAGAACTACCGGCAGCAGATTCTCCTGTATACCCTCGTATGCAAAAAATCCCGAAGAACTGCATCATATCATACTGTTCTCGGGATTATCTTTTCATGCGGATGACAGGACTTGAACCTGCACGTCGTGGACACTAGATCCTAAGTCTAGCGCGTCTGCCAATTCCGCCACATCCGCTTAATAAAAACGCAAATCCTTCTTATTCTGAAAGATCTGCGTTTTTAAATACTGAGCGTGCGGGGATTCGAACCCCGGACAACTTGATTAAAAGTCAAGTGCTCTACCACCTGAGCTACACGCCCATAATAAACTGGGCTAGTTGGATTCGAACCAACGAATGCAGGAGTCAAAGTCCTGTGCCTTACCGCTTGGCGATAGCCCAATAATAAAGAAAAAGGGTGGGTAATGGGACTCGAACCCATGATATCCAGAACCACAATCTGGCGCGCTAACCAACTGCACCATACCCACCATATTACTTATCGAACTGTCTTTTGTCCAACTAAGTATCACCGTATTAAATTTTGTGGTTCAAACGAGCCTGGGGGGATTCGAACCCACGACCTACGGCTTAGAAGGCCGTTGCTCTATCCAGCTGAGCTACAGACTCATATCTCTAACCACACCCAAAAACAAATTGTTTCAGGAAAGCGGGTGATGGGAATCGAACCCACGTATCCAGCTTGGAAGGCTGGTGTTCTACCATTGAACTACACCCGCATGACGTATCGGGGTGACAGGATTCGAACCTGCGACCTCCTGGTCCCAAACCAGGCGCTCTAGCCAAGCTGAGCCACACCCCGATTGGTGTTGTTTTGTATCACTTTTTGTTACCGCTCCGTGACACAAGACATATTATATATGAGTGCCTAACTAAATGTCAACAACTTTTTCATTTTTTTATTTTTTCTTCAAGTAGTCCGGAAACCCTTGAAATTGATATGCTCCCCATATGGTAGACAATGGAAATATCCAAAAATCTATCATATGAGGAGCATATTTTTATGTCTAGGAAACAGTATAGTAAGGAGTTGAAACTTAAGCTCGTAAAGAAACATCTTGAG
>ENA-OQDC01000090-OQDC01000090.1-human-gut-metagenome-genome-assembly--contig:-NODE-90-length-66426-cov-5.938973_pt1 | contig 66426 bp, 55 predicted proteins | sample MGYA00242770_ERZ504601 | MGnify/ENA primary metagenome ERZ504601 (study PRJEB26092, sample SAMD00036305) | human gut metagenome | host: Homo sapiens | study: EMG produced TPA metagenomics assembly of...
GTACGACTCCAAGGACTTTGCTTTGGGAGCCACTTATCTGCTGTTCAAGCATCTGCATGTGCAGGTCGAAATGCAGAGGATGAAATATTTCACGGGAGGGCTGACATACAAAATTCATTTGAAATAATTAATGAAAAAATCAGCGGAGGGATGTTTGATACTATCAGACATCCCTTTTTTCTGTATTATATATGTAAGATTAACGGCGGAATTCAAATTTTAATCGTAATTTTGTAGCCCATTATGAGTAGAATAATAGCCATAGACTACGGTCGAAAACGTACGGGAATAGCCGTGAGTGATACATTGCAGATGATTGCGAATGGACTGACAACTGTGCCTACACACCAATTGTTGCAGTTTCTTCTTGATTATGTGGCTAAGGAGCCGGTAGAGCGTATCTTGGTAGGTCTTCCTAAGCAGATGAATAATGAGGCTTCGGAAAACATGAAGAATATCGAACCTTTTGTCCGTTCGCTGAAGAAGAAACTGCCTGACATGCCGGTTGAATATGTAGACGAGCGTTTTACTTCTGTTCTGGCTCATCGGACGATGCTTGAGGCTGGATTGAAAAAGAAAGACCGCCAAAATAAAGCACTGGTGGATGAAATCAGTGCAACTATTATTCTGCAAACTTATTTGGAGAACAAACGTTTCTCCTTTTTATAATGTATAGAAAATAATTTGTAATTAGTAATTTGTAGTAAAGGAAATGATTTTACCCATTTATGTGTACGGTCAGCCCGTATTGAGAAAGGTAGCAGAGGATATTGCCCCGGACTATCCGAATTTGAAAGAGCTTATTGAGAATATGTTTGAAACGATGGACCATGCCGAAGGCGTAGGACTTGCAGCACCGCAGATTGGGCTTCCCATCCGCGTGGTGGTAATCGATTTGGATGTACTTTCCGAAGATATGCCAGAATATAAAGATTTCCGCAAGGCGTATATCAATGCCCATATTTTGGAGGTGTCCGGTGAGGAGGTTTCTATGGACGAGGGGTGCTTGAGCCTTCCCGGTATTCATGAGTCGGTGAAGCGTGGCAACAAAATACGTGTGCAGTACCTGGACGAGAATCTGGAACCGCACGATGAGATTATCGAAGGCTACCTGGCACGCGTGATGCAGCACGAGTTCGACCATCTGGAAGGAAAGATGTTCATCGACCATTTGTCTCCGTTGCGCAAGCAGATGATTAAAGGAAAACTGAATGCCATGTTGAAGGGCAAGGCACACTGCACTTATAAGGTGAAAACCGTAAAGAAATAAGTCAACCATATAATATGGTATAAAAGGCTCAAAAATATAAAAAGTGTTCCGCTAATCCCGACAAGTAAACGAAAAACGCTACTTTTGTTTTGTTTACAAGCATTTATAAAACAAGATGATAAGAAAAATACTGACAGCTATTTTGCTGTTACCCACATTGTTGTATGCGCAAATCAATACGGAACGGGTGATGACCATTGCTCGGAATGCATTGTATTTTGAGGATTACGTGCTTTCTATCCAATATTTTAATCAGGTAATCAACGCGAAACCTTATTTATATGAGCCTTATTTCTTCCGTGGACTGGCAAAAATCAATTTGGATGACTATCAGGGAGCGGAGAGTGATTGTGATGCTGCGATTCAAAGAAATCCTTTTGTGGTAGGTGCTTACCAGATCAGAGGATTGGCACGTATCCGTCAGAACAAGTTTGACGAGGCGATTGAAGATTATAAAACCGCTATCAAATACGATCCGGAGAATGTGGTGCTTTGGCATAATCTTTCCCTTTGCCATATTCAGAAAGAAGATTATGAGGCGGCTAAGGAAGATTTGGGTACGCTTCTGACAATTGCCCCCAAATATACGCGTGCCTATCTGATGCGCGGGGAAGTCTCCCTGAAACAGAACGATACGATACAAGCTTTGCGTGATTTTGACAAAGCTATTGATATGGACCGTTATGACCCGGACGGATGGGGGGCAAGAGCCATTGTACGTCTCCAGCAGGGAAAGTATAAAGAGGCTGAAGCTGATTTGGACCAGTCTATCCATCTGAGTGCAAAGAATGCCGGTAACTATATCAACCGTGCCTTGGCGCGTTTCCATCAGAATAATTTGAGAGGCGCCATGAGTGACTATGATTTGGCTTTGGATATTGATCCGAATAATTTTCTCGGGCACTACAACCGCGGTCTGCTGCGTGCCCAGGTAGGCGATGACAACCGGGCGATAGAGGATTTTGATTTTGTGTTGAAGATGGAACCGGATAATATGATGGCCACTTTCAATCGTGGTTTGTTACGTGCGCAGACGGGGGATTACCGGGGAGCTATCAGTGACTATTCCAAAGTGATTGCAGAATATCCTAACTTTATGGCCGGCTATTATCAGCGTGCCGAAGCCCGTAAAAAGATTGGCGACCGTAAAGGAGCCGAGCAGGATGAGTTCAAAATCATGAAGATGCAGATAGACAAGCGTAACGGTGTTTCTTCCGGTGACAAAAAGGAAGGTGGCGACAGTAAGGATGTTGCGGATAATTCTTCGGGGAACTCCAATGGAGATGGCGGGAAGACCCGTAAGAAATCCGACAAGAATATGGAAAATTATCGGAAAATTGTAATAGCGGACGATTCGGAAGTTGACCAGCGTTATAAGAGCGATTATCGTGGACGTGTACAAGACCGGAATGTGACCATCAAGCTTGAGCCGATGTATGCTTTGACTTATTATGAGAAACTGAGCGATGTGAAGCGTATCGTACATTATCATAAGTATATTGAGGAACTGAACCATTCGAAACTGTTCCCGAAGCCACTGCGCATCACCAATATGGAAGCTCCGCTGACGGAGGAACAAGTACGCTTCCACTTTGCTTTGATAGACGCTCATACGTCTGATATGGTGGCTGACGAGAAGAACGCTAAGAAACGTTTCATGAGAGGTCTGGACTTCTATCTGGTTCAGGATTTTGCCAGTTCCATAGATGACTTTACAAAGAGTATCTTGTTGGACGACACTTTCTTTCCGGCATACTTTATGCGTGCTTTGGTGCGTTATAAGCAACTGGAATATAAAAAGGCCGAAGCCACAATGAGTGAAGGCGCCACTTCGGGTACAACGGAAATGAAGAAGCCTGAAGTGACGGCCATCGATTATGAAGTTGTGAAGAATGACCTGGACCACGTTATCCAATTGGCTCCTGATTTTGTTTATGGCTATTATAACCGTGGCAATGTGTCTTCGTTGCTGAAGGATTACCGTGCCGCCTTGGCGGATTATGACAAGGCGATTGAGCTGAGCCCCGATTTTGCTGAAGCATACTTTAACCGTGGGTTGACGCACATCTTCCTGGGGAATAACAAACAAGGTATTGCTGATTTGAGTAAAGCCGGAGAGTTGGGCATTGTGTCGGCCTATAATATCATAAAGAGGTTTACAGATACACGGGAATAACATTTTTTTGCTAAAAAATAGAATATCAAAAAGAATTAGCTATTTTTGCGTTCTGAAAAATGAAATATACATATAAACTATGATAAAGATAACATTTCCAGACGGCTCTGTTCGTGAATATAACGAAGGAGTAACGGGACTGCAGATTGCAGAAAGCATCAGTTCGCGATTGGCACAAGACGTGCTGGCTTGTGGCGTGAACGGAGAAATTTATGATTTGGGGCGTCCTATCATGCAAGACGCTGAAGTGGTTCTTTATAAATGGGAGGATGAGCAGGGTAAGCATGCCTTTTGGCATACCAGTGCCCACCTGCTGGCCGAAGCTTTGCAGGAACTCTATCCGGGCATCCAGTTCGGTATAGGTCCTGCTATCGAAAACGGTTTCTACTATGATGTGGACCCGGGTGAAACGACTATCAAGGAAGCTGACCTGCCGGCCATTGAGAAAAAGATGGCTGAACTGGTGGCTAAGAAAGAAGCGGTTGTCAGACAAGACATTGCCAAGGCAGATGCTTTGAAGATGTTTGGTGACCGTGGAGAAACTTATAAATGCGAGCTGATTTCCGAATTGGAAGACGGTCACATCACAACTTATACGCAGGGTGCATTTACTGATTTGTGCCGTGGCCCTCACTTGATGACCACAGCTCCTATCAAGGCTATTAAGCTGACTTCCGTCGCCGGTGCTTATTGGCGTGGACAAGAAGACCGTAAGATGATGACCCGTATCTATGGTATCACCTTCCCGAAGAAGAAGATGCTGGATGAGTATCTTGTTCTGCTGGAAGAGGCAAAGAAGCGCGATCACCGTAAAATCGGTAAGGAGATGGACTTGTTCATGTTCTCCGACACCGTAGGTAAGGGACTCCCGATGTGGCTGCCCAAAGGTACTGCACTGCGTATCCGCTTGCAGGACTTCTTACGTCGCATCCAGGCCCGTTACGATTATCAGGAAGTAATGTGTCCGCCCATCGGCAACAAATTGCTTTACATCACTTCCGGACACTATGCAAAATATGGTAAGGACTCCTTTCAGCCCATACATACACCGGAAGAAGGGGAAGAGTACTTCTTGAAACCGATGAACTGCCCTCACCACTGTATGATTTACAAGAACTCACCCCGTTCTTACAAAGACCTGCCTTTGCGTTTGGCAGAGTTCGGTACGGTTTGCCGTTACGAGCAGAGTGGTGAGCTGCACGGGCTGACACGTGTACGTAGCTTTACGCAGGATGATGCGCACATCTTCTGTCGTCCGGACCAGGTGAAGGATGAGTTCCTCCGTGTAATGGACATTATCTCCATCGTGTTCGAATCTATGGACTTCGAGAACTTCGAGGCACAGATTTCCTTGCGCGACAAGGTGAACCGCGAAAAATATATCGGTAGTGACGAGAACTGGGAAAAAGCAGAACGTGCCATTATCGAAGCTTGTGAAGAAAAGGGGTTGAAGGCAAAAATAGAATATGGAGAAGCTGCTTTCTATGGTCCTAAACTGGATTTCATGGTGAAGGATGCCATTGGTCGCCGTTGGCAGCTGGGTACCATCCAGGTGGACTACAACCTGCCGGAACGTTTCCAACTGGAATATACCGGTGCCGACAATCAGAAGCACCGTCCCGTAATGGTTCACCGTGCTCCGTTCGGCTCCATGGAACGTTTCGTGGCTGTGCTTATTGAGCATACAGCTGGTAAATTCCCGTTGTGGCTGACTCCTGATCAGGTCGCTATTCTGCCTATCAGCGAGAAGTTCAACGACTATGCGCATGAAGTGAAACAATACTTGAAGCGATATGACATCCGTGCCATTGTGGATGAACGCAATGAAAAGATTGGTCGTAAGATTCGTGACAATGAGATGAAGCGTATTCCGTACATGCTGGTTGTAGGTGAAAAGGAGGCTGAAAACAAGGAAGTTGCTGTCCGCAAGCAGGGAGAAGGTGATAAGGGAACCATGAAATTTGAAGAATTTGCCAAAAAAATGAACGAAGAAGTTCAGAATATGATAAATAAATGGTAACTTTGCGCCCAATTGTAGAAGCATAGCATATATTAGATGTTCTAAAGATCGCTTTTACTTAACATAAAACATTAATTTGGGAATAGTAAATAAGAAACAAACTGGAAGTAAACGTTATTTAATGAAGAATGACAGCTTAAAAGGGCAACATCGGATTAACGAACAAATCCGGGCCAAAGAAGTCCGCATAGTGGGCGATGAAGTAGAACCAAAAGTGTATCCGATAGCGCAGGCTTTAAGACTTGCTGAAGAACATGAAGCGGATCTCGTGGAGATTTCTCCAAATGCACAACCCCCTGTTTGTCGTATTATTGATTATTCTAAATTTCTTTATCAGTTAAAGAAGCGTCAGAAAGAGCAAAAGGCAAAGCAGGTGAAGGTAAACGTGAAGGAAATACGTTTTGGACCTCAGACTGATGACCATGACTATAATTTCAAGTTGAAGCATGCCAAAGGCTTTTTGGAAGATGGCGATAAGGTGAAAGCCTACGTATTCTTTAAAGGTCGTTCTATCTTGTTCAAAGAGCAAGGAGAAGTGCTGCTGCTCCGTTTTGCCAATGACTTGGAAGATTATGCGAAGGTAGACCAGATGCCGGTTCTGGAAGGAAAGAGAATGACAATCCAGCTCTCTCCGAAGAAAGCGGCGGCATCGAAGAAGAACGTGGCTCCCAAGCCTGCAGAAGATGCGCCAAAGGCCGCGTCGGCTGAAACCGAAGGAGAATAAAGAATGAGTAACGCCATAGGTATAGTGCGTTGCCATATAATTTAATAATTAAAAAGTTAAAAAAGATGCCAAAGATGAAGACTAACTCCGGTTCTAAAAAGAGATTTACTCTTACCGGAACAGGTAAAATCAAAAGAAAGCACGCTTTTCATAGTCACATCCTGACTAAGAAAACTAAGAAGCAGAAAAGAAACTTGTGCTACTCTACACTTGTAAGTACAACAGATGTAAGCCAGGTGAAAGAGCTTTTAGCAATGAAGTAATTGAAAAGCGTACAAAAGTATTAAAGTTATTAACCGAATGCATTAGCTTTAAGTCCGCTGCGTGAAGTAACGGCGCTAACATTCAAAAACAAGTAAAACTATGCCAAGATCAGTAAATCATGTTGCTTCTAAAGCAAGAAGAAAGAAAATTTTGAAATTGACCAGAGGTTACTTTGGTGCAAGAAAGAACGTTTGGACCGTTGCCAAGAATACTTGGGAGAAAGGTTTGACTTATGCGTTCCGTGACCGTAAGAACAAGAAGAGAAACTTCCGTGCTTTGTGGATTCAGCGTATCAATGCTGCCGCTCGTCTGGAAGGTATGTCTTACTCTAAGCTGATGGGCGCTTTGCACAAAGCCGGTATCGAAATCAACCGCAAGGTGTTGGCTGATTTAGCGATGAACCATCCGGAAGCTTTCAAGGCTATCGTTGCTAAAGCAAAGGCTGCATAAAAACAGTTAGCAGATAAACTACGAGGTGCTGATTACTCTTTTGGTAGTCAGCACTTTTTGTTTTCTGATAGTCTTGGGAGGGGTTAAAACATTAAAAGGGCTTGAAACAATTTGCTGATTTTACTTGTTTCTTTCATAGAAACTCATTACCTTTGTTATAGAAAAAATAGCCGCATTGATTGGATCGGGAAACTCATCAATTTTTATGAAATACCGAGACAAGCTTCGCTTCTCAATGGCGGGCCACGCCCTTCGGGGTAACTCTTGAGTCGGTGGATTACAAAGAGGAGGAGCACTCAAATCATGTCATACGGAGTTTCATCACATCATCGGTGCGGCTTTCTATAAAAGAGGAACGGTAATCTGTCTGGATAACCCGTTCCTCTTTCTTTTTATGCGGATGTGGGTGATTGTGAAACAAATGATACGTGATGCTGAAACAGATGATGTATCAAGGGAAGATAGATGATACGTTTATACAAAACAGACCATCTGTATCGGGTGAACAGATGGTCTGTTTTGAAAAGAGGTTTTTACGGTTTATTTGTTGTTCCTCAGGTCTTTTACCCTGACGGCTTTTCCTTCGCTCTGCGGTAGGGAGCCTTTCTTCACCAACCGCAATTTCGGGGTTACTAGAATCTCGTCTTTCAACTGACGGGTGATTGCTTTGCGAATCTTCTCCAGCTCGATATAGTTATCGGTAGAGAGGTCGCTGAGTTCAACTTCTACAATCATTTCATCTTGATTATTAACCGTTTCAAGTGTGATGAGGTAATTACTGCCCAATTCGGGGAATTGTACCAGCACCTTTTCCACCTGCATGGGGAAGATGTTGACTCCCTTGATGATGAACATGTCGTCACTACGGCCTTTGATGCGGTCTATACGGATGTGGGTACGTCCGCAAGGGCACTTGCCAGGCAGAATGCGGGTAAGGTCGCGCGTGCGATAACGGATAAGCGGCATCATTTCTCTGTCTAAGGTTGTCAGTACCAGTTCGCCGATTTCACCTTCCGGTACGGGTTCGCCGGTTTCTGGATTAATGATTTCGACCAGGTAGCAATCTTCCCAGAAGTGCATGCCGTCTTGTTCGGTACATTCGAAGGCTACGCCGGGACCGTTCATTTCAGTCATACCGAAGCTGTTGTAGGCTTTGACACCAAGCATGCGCTCAATCTTTCTACGTTGCTCGTCTGTGTGGGGTTCGGCACCGATAACAAGCGTTTTCAAGCTTGTACTGGTAGGGTCTATACCTTCTTCCTGGAATACTTCGGCCAGACGGATGGCATAGCTGGGAATGGCATGTAGGGCAGTAGTCTTGAAATCGGTGATGAACTTAATCTGGCGCTTGCTGTTGCCGGCAGCGGCAGGAACAGTCAGTGCACCCAGACGTTCGGCTCCATACTGAAAGCCCAGTCCTCCGGTGAACATACCGTAGCCGGAGCTGTTTTGGAAAACATCCGTCTTACGGATGCCTACCATATAGAGGCAGCGTGCCACTAAGTTTGCCCAAGAGTCCAAATCGTGTTGGGAGTGTACGATGACCGTCGGCGTGCCCGTAGTGCCACTGGAAGAATGGATACGTACTCCGTCCTCACGCATATCGCCTGCTACTAATCCAAAAGGATAATTGGCGCGCATATCAGCCTTGGTGGTAAACGGTATCTTACGTATGTCTTCTATAGACCGGATGCTGCCGGCAGTGATGCCATGCTCTTGGAATACTTTTTTATAGTAGGGAGAGTTGGCGGCAATGCTGACAGTCTTTTTTAACCGTTGCAGTTGTAGTTCGCGCAACTGCTCACGGGGCATCGTTTCAATCTCTTCTTCCCAGTATTTGTTATTCATGGTATGTTGAAATTTAGAGTCAATTATAGTTTACATCAGTTTTTCAGCAATCTCTTTGCCGGCAGCCAACGCTTTGAGGTTCAACTCTACAATGGCGTCTCCCTTGCGTTGGAAGATTTCGCGGATGCTGTCTTGCACCTTTGCATAGTCAATGCCGAGAAAGGGGATGGTGGCGCCCAGCAGTACGATGTTCGCTACGCGGGGAGAGCCGACTTCTTTTGCCACCTCGTTTACGTTCAGCATGATTTTATGCGGCAGCTTGTTGATTTCGGCCTTGATGTCTTCTTCTGCCGGATAGTTGGGAATGTTGATGAAGGGAGCTTCATTGGTCACCAGCCAACCCTCAGGGCTGAGGAAGGGGAGGTAGCGCAACGCCTCCATCGGTTCCAAGGAGATGATGAGGTCGCATTTTCCTGTGGGGATAAGGTCCGAGGCGATGGGTTGGTCGCTGATGCGCAAGTTGGACTGCACGTCACCGCCTCGCTGGCTCATGCCGTGTACTTCTGCCTGCTTCATGTAGAGTCCGCCCTTGAGGGCTGCTTTGCCGATTACGGTGGCGATGGAGAGGATACCTTGTCCTCCTACGCCGGAAAGTATGATGTCTTTTTTCATGGCTTTACTTGTTTCTTTTTTTGCGTGCTAATGTTTGGATACATTCTCTGCGGGGGATGATGACGGATACGCCGTGGTATTCGATTTCTTCCCGGATGATTTGCTTCATCTCTTCGTAGTTCTTCTTCAAAGGAACTACGACACGGATGTGTTCGGGAGCTACACCGATGCCGGCGCAGATGGCTTCCAAACGTCCGGTGCCGGCAGAGTCTTGTCCTCCGGTCATGGCGGTGGTTTCGTTGTCGGAGATGACGATGGTGACGTCGGCGTTTTCGTTGACGCAATCCAGCAGTCCTGTCATGCCCGAGTGGGTGAAGGTGGAGTCGCCGATAACGGCTACGGCAGGATGCAGACCGGCATCCGAAGCACCCTTCGCCATGGTGATGGAGGCGCCCATATCCACGCAAGAGTTAATGGCGTTGAACGGAGCGTTGGCTCCCAGCGTGTAGCAACCAATGTCGCTGAACACCTTATAAGTGGGATATTCTTCTTTCAATACTTGGGTCAGCACCGTGTACATGTCGCGATGGCCGCAACCCTCGCACAAAGCGGGCGGGCGCATCTCTACCAGAGAAGGAACGCTGAATTCAGCCTTGTTCTCTTTGCCTACGGCATGTGCCACGCTGTCCGGGTTCAGCTCTCCGTCTTGTGAAAGAGTGCCGTCCAAACGGCCTTTTACTTTGATGCCGATGCCCAGATAGCCTTTCAGCTGTTTTTCTACGAACGGTTGTCCGTCTTCCAGTACCAGAATCTCGTCACATGCTTCTACCAGCTGCATCAGCTGTTTCTTGGGCAACGGGTATTGTCCGATTTTCAGTACCGGATATTCGCAGCCTTCGGGATAGTTTTCCATCAGGTAGTTGTAGCCGATGCCGCATGCCACGATACCCAGCTTTTTGTTGGGACCGTCGGTATATTTGTTGTAAGCGGAGTTTTCAGAAGCTTTGATAAATTCGTCCTGGCGTTGCAGCAATGCTTTGTAACGTTTGCGTGCATTACCCGGCAGGAGGATGAACTGACGTGGGTCTTCGCTGAAGGAAATCTCATTCTGCGGTTGTTGCTCCTTGCGCTCTACACCGGAACGGGAGTGTGCCAGGCGCGTAACCATGCGCATCAGGATGGGTTCGCCGGTCTGTTCGGAGAAGCTGAATCCGTTGTATACCATGTCGTATGCTTCCTGCTGGTTGCTTGGTTCGTACATCGGGATGAGGGAGAAGTCGCCATAGAAACGGCTGTCCTGCTCGTTCTGCGAGGAATGCATGCTGGGATCGTCGGCAGCTATGACTATCAGACCACCTTTTACGCCGGTAATGGCAGAGTTGATGAAACAGTCGGCAGCCACGTTCATACCCACGTGCTTCATGCACACTAGTGAACGCTTGCCTGCAAAGGACATGCCCAGGGCAGCCTCCATCGCAGTTTTTTCGTTAGAGCACCAGCGGTTATGAATGTTCTTTTCAGCAGTAACCGGTGCCATCTGAATATATTCGGTGATTTCCGTAGAAGGAGTGCCGGGATAGGCATATACGCCCGAAAGTCCGGCATCTAATGCAGCTTGTGCAATGGCTTCATCGCCAAGTAAGAGTTGCTTGCTCATATCTGAATATTTAAGTGTTAGTCATGGATTAATATTTGACGCAAATATAGGATTTTGCTTTTATTTTATCAGCAGATTACTTGAAAATCTTTCTTTCGTTTAATGCATCCCAATATCTTCTTGCATTTTTCATGTGCTCGGCATAATTGGATGCAAAGTTATGGGTGCCCGAGAAGTCCTCTTTGGCACACATGTAGAGGTAGTTGTGTTTCGTATAATTCAGCACGGCATCCAGCCCGCTGGGTGAGGGGATGCGTATGGGGCCGGGAGGCAATCCGGTATTGAGGTAGGTGTTGTAGGGGGATTCTACCGCCAGATGGCCATTCGTAATTCTCCGCAAGCCGAAGGCCTGCAAGGCAAATTTGATGGTAGGGTCGGCTTGCAGGGGCATGCCGGCGTGCAGGCGGTTGATATATAACCCTGCTACCATCGGTTTTTCAGGATTGTTGTTTGTCTCTTCCTCGACGATGGAGGCAAGGGTGCAGATTTCCGTCGGGGTCATTCCGATGGCGGTGGCTTTGCCTAGGCGTTCCTGGTTCCAGAACCTTTGGTGCTCTTTCTGCATTCTTTCGAAGAACTCTTCCACACTCATGTCCCAATAGACTTGGTAGGTTTCGGGGATGAAGAGGCAGGGCAAGGTCTCTTTGGTGTATCCCAGTTTTTGTTGGAATGCGGAGTCGTTCATCAGTCCGGCTATTTCGGCGGAGTCTATCATGAGCTGTTTGCTTATGCTGCGTGCCAGGCGGTCCAGCGTGCGTACGCTGCCGACGGTGAGGTTCATAGGTTCTTGATATCCGCGGTACAGACGGCTGAATACGTGATATACGTTTTCTCTTGGCCGGATAGCGTAGCGTCCGGTGTGTATGTTTTCGGAATATTTCTTGTATTGGGCCATCCAGCGGAAGCCGGTGAAGCTTCGGGGATGGCCTTGTTGTTTCACCTTATTATATATGGAGTCAGCGGTGTCGTCGCGGTCTATATAGATATAGACTGTCTTTTGCGGATGGAATTGCGGGGCAAACAGATAGTAGTATACTGTTCCTGCACAAGCTGCTCCAATAAGAATTAGTGTAACGAATGTTCCGATAATGATTTTCTTCTTTTTCTTTTCCATTTTGTTTTACTGCATCTTTAGTCGGGCAAAGTTAGTAAAAAATGGAGTGAAAATCATCAAGTCATATCAGTTAATTCGATAGCTGACAAAGGCTATGCGTTTGCTGTCCGGTGCCCATGAGTTGACATTGATGGTGCCTTGTCCGCCGAAAATCTTTAACAAAGTTTTGGGTTCTCCACCGTTTGCGGGCATTAGGCGTAGTTCTACGTTCTTGTTTGCCAGATGCTCTCCCGGTTCCAGGTCACCTTTGTAGTAGGTGATGAATACAACGGATTTTCCGTCAGGAGAGATGTGGGGGAACCAGGAGTTGCGGGTTTCGTCAAAGGTCATCTGGGTCTGTTCGGAGCCGTCTGCCTTCATGCGCCAGACTTGCATGAGTCCGGTGCGTACGGAGTTGAACCAGATGTATTGTCCGCAGGGGGAATATTCCGGTCCGTCATCCAGACCCTCGGCAGTGGTCAGGCGGGTTTCTTCACCTCCTTCCACGGGGATGGTATAAATATCATAGTTGCCGTTTCGTTCGGCGCAATAGGCAAGTTCTTTACCGTCGGGACTCCAACCGTGGAGGTAGCTGGGAGCCATAGGCGTTATTAAACGGGGAGTGCCGCCCGTGATGGGAAGTGTATAAATGCGCGATTTATAGTCCTCTTTCGTCCCGTGGCTGATGGCTATCTGCTGTCCGTCGGCCGAGAGGACGTGGTCGTTGTTGCAGTTTTGGGCAAATCCGGTGTTTATCAGTTCCGGTTCGGCAGACGAGGTGGGGGAAAGGCGGTAAAGCTTTCCTTCGCTGTTGTATAGCAGCCATTGCCCGTCGGGCGTCCAATTGGGGGCTTCAATCCGGTAGGGAAATTCTTTGACGACGGTCCGGTTACCATTGGTTACATCCAGTATTTCGAGGACGCTGGTAATCTCGTTTTTTTGTTGAGCGGTTGCGGTCAGTGCAACAGTTGCAAAGAAGGGGATTAAATAGGGTTTCATGTTTATATCGTATTTAATAAATCTCCGCAAGATACATTTTTTATTGGAAACTACATAGTCGGAGCATTTTTTTATTAAAATCTGTAGTGCTGACCGAATGCGTAGTGCTTATCATATAAATAATTATTGCAATGAATATTTTTGAGGGCTACGGTAGATTATGCTTTTCAAAATCTCTCAAATATCCATTCATCTACCTTCAGTTCTTTGCCTTTAAATACGAAATAAAGGTTGTGAATACCGTCTTTGTCTGTGTTTATCTTTGTAGAGACAGTCTGTAAAGAGTCTGAATTGAAGGAGGTGGAGGCCAGTACTTCACCATCGGGGCGGTCAAGGTGCACTTCCAGAGTGCCGTGTCCTACTGCTGTGGCACGGAATAGAGAGGGAAAGCCGGAGAAGAATACGCCACGTACGGATATAACTGATTTCTTTTGTTCACTGCCCACTGCAAGCATGTTGCCGGGTGTGGCTGTAGGCTCAAAGTGTATGCCTAGCGTAGCGGCTGTTGTTTCTGCTTGCTGATGAATGAACGGGTTCACTGGCTTTATCTGGTCCACACCCTTCAGTGTGGCTTCTCCCATTTCCAGCTTCACGTTTTTTTCGTCTACCTTCAGCTTGTTGACGCAAAGGCTGCGGAAACCGCCATTGGTGCCTTTGTGTTCTTGCAAGCACATGTTGTGATAAAATAGGTAATAGTCTCCTTTGTATTTTTGCAGATGGGTATGATTGTTGCTGAACCCCATACCATAGTCTCCGGGATTCTTGAAATAATTGTCCACATACTTCCAGCTGTCGGTGTCGAGAGGCGTGTGTGAAGTCATGTACGACATGCAGCAGATGCTGGGTTTGTCCACTCCCTCGTGGGGCCATTCGGTGCGCTTGTTCCAGTCGGTATTGTAGGTATAAATCCATGTGCCGTTCCAGTAGTTCAGCTCATTGGCTTCGAAGTGATAGGGAGCTTTTATCTCTACTATCTCGCTGTCCAGACTAATCAGGTCTTTGCCCAAGCGGACAATGCGGGCATCTCCAGGCATGTAGTCGGTGCCGACTTCCCCCTTTCCGCCTCCACCGAATGATAACCATCCTATACCTTCGTCATCTATCACGGCACCCGGGTCGAAGGGAGCTTTGCAGTGGCCTAATCCTTGGGTGAACTGGCTCACCAGCATACGCCCCAGCGGGTCGGTCCACGGGCCTACGGGAGAGGTGGAGGTTAGTACGCCTACGCCCGCACCGCTGTTGGAGTAGTAGAGGTAGAAGTGGGTTTTACCGTCCGATTCTATCCGCGATACAATGGATGGAGCCCATGAGGCTATACCCCATGGTGAGAGGGCCTTTACGTCAATCAGTCCGTGATAAGTCCAGTTTACCATGTCATCGGTAGACAACATAACCAGCGAATGGATGTATTGGTATGTGTTTTTGCCATCTTTCCCCACACTGTCCAGTTGCTGGGTGTCATTGGTTCCATATACATAGAGCCTTCCGTTGTATTCCATCGATGTCGGGTCGGCCACAAAAATGAAATCCGACAGTGGGTTGGCGTTTCCACTGAAGAATTTGGGTGATTCTACCGGATGCGTGTCTTTCTTTCCTGAAGTGGAAAGCGCCCACATATCGTTTCCTGCGGACATAGCCGCCAGCAGCAAAGCTGCTGTAAATAACTTGATTCTTTTCATTTTCTTATAGTATATTATAGAAATCTATGGTAACCTTTTGATTTTAGCTTGTGTTTTTTTGTCATCTCAATACTTCATTTAAGATTGAAAAATTTGGTTATTGAAAAGTTGCCACAAATATTGGGAATTACTATATATAATATAGGTGTATTATGTTTTTAATAGTGTATCTATATGTTTCAAGTTATCATTTTAGACTGTGGATGTAATCAGATGGTGCTGTTTTAAACCTATTTTGAGATAATCATGCGGCTATAGATTAAACTGTTTGAAAGGGCATTGTGTTTTATGCAAATATACTCGTAGAAGAGCGTTTTTTATTTTAGAAAAGAAAAAGCACTGATTATCTGGAATAATCAGTGCTTTAATATTGAGCCGCTAGCCAGACTTGAACTGGCGACCTACGCGTTACGAATGCGTTGCTCTACCAACTGAGCTATAGCGGCAATAAACTTTTGTTTACGGGGTGCAAAGGTACATCTTTATTTGAAAAGGCAAAAAGAATCCTTGTTTTTTTTAGAAATATTTTAGTAGAATAATTTTCTGTTTGAATGTTCTGAACTTTATTGCCTTAAAAATTGGATAATAAAACGAAAAGAAGCATCTTTGTCGTAGGTCCTATAGCAAAAAGTCTGATACTGATTATGAATTTTAGAACATATTATAAATATCTTTCTTCACGCATAGCGTCCAAATGGGTGGTGTTGTCGGTAGATGTAATTATCGTTGTGATTTCCATACTTTCTGCATGTTTTTTGCAATATAGGCTTTCGTCCGTATCTTATGAAATTTCTTTGTATGTATGGCTGACCATTTGGGCTGTATTGTGTAATGTCTGTTTCTTTCATATTTTCCGTACTTATGTAGGTGTCATCCGTTTTTCTTCTTTTGTAGATATTTATCGTGTGTTTTGGAGCCTTACGATAAGCTATGTTGTACTGTTTTTGGGGAATTTCTGTTGGTCTGTTTTGGGGCTTGAAGAAACTTTGCCGAACAGCATTCTGTTTATGGCATATATGTTTACTTTCTCTCTGATGGTTTGTATGCGCATTGCTGTGAAGATGCTTTATGAAGCTATTGCTTTTGATGCACGTCATTGCGTGAATGTTTTTATTTATGGATTCCATGGGACTGGAGTCGATGTTGCAAAATCCTTGAGAGTTAGTCGTAATAATCATTATCGCCTGCGTGGCTTTATTTCGGACGAACTTGATATGATAGGTAAACATACGATGGGATGCAGGGTATATCCCAATGATGAACAGCTGTTTGATCGTCTAAAGAAAAAGAAAGTGGATACAATCATTATCTCTCCAAGCAAGGTATCGGATTTGGAAAATTCCGGAATGCTGGATAAACTGTTCTCTCATGATATTCATGTAATGACCGTTCCTCCCTTAAGCGATTGTATGGATGATGGACTGATAAAGGACATTCAAATAGAAGATTGGCTTCGTGGAGAACCGGTACAAGTTGACATGCGTAAAATTGCGGCCCATATTGAGGGGCGTAGAGTAATGGTTACGGGAGCAGCGGGAGCTGTAGGAAGGGAAATCGTCCGCCAGTTGGCTACACTGAATCCTTATCAGTTGATTCTGGTAGATCAGGCAGAGTCCCCATTGTATGATGTACAGTTGGAATTGTCTGATCATTGGAAGAATCTGGAGGTCCGCGTATTGGTTGCAGATGTTGCTAACCGTACGCGTATGGAGGCTATATTTGAAGGAACACGTCCTCAACTTGTTTTTCATTCTGCTGCTTATAAACATGTACAACTGATGGATGATTTTGTGTCAGAGGCAATTCAAACGAATATATCGGGAACAGTGAATATTGCGGACCTGGCGGTAAAGTATAGAGTGTCCCGTATGGTTATGATGTCTGTAACTAATGCACGTCATCCGGAGAATGCTATGGAATATAGTAAGCGTGTGGCGGAAATGTATGTGCAGTCATCTTATTGCAGGTTGAAACGCGACAAAGGGGAAACTGATATGTTCATAGTACGTTTGGGTGAGATGTATCCGATGAATGCGCATTGTTTGATGACCTTGTCTGAAGCTTGTATGCTCACCCTGGAAGTGGGAGTCATGGGGGATGGAGGAGAAGTGTACATTGTAGGAGGGCCTGGGGATGGGCTTTTGGATTCTGTAATCAGTGAAAAGATAAAGCGTGAAAAGGCATCTGTTGATGATTATGAACATGTGCGGGAAGAAGTGCTGGCCTTGGTGCAACATAGTTATACCGAAAAAAAGGCTATTTTGATTGGACTAATGAAAAAAATAGTGCCAATTTTCTCACTTTCTTCTACCCAAGGAAAAGACGTGAAAATGACAGCTTTTTAATGCTTTTTCTGAAACTTAGAAGTGGAATAAATGTATATTATAAAATAATATATTACCTTTGTGCCCGATTTATATTTATTACAAGAACTCAAAAGATTAATCAGAATATTTTATGCGTAGATTAATAACACTATTCTTTTGGTATTTACTTTGTCAGGAGTAGCTTTTGCTCAGCAGATGTCAGATGATCAGGTTGTTCAGTATGTAAAAAGCGCTCAGCAGATGGGTAAAAATCAAAAGCAGATTACTACTGAATTAATGCGGCGGGGAGTGACAAGGGAACAAGTTGAAAGAATTCAGAAAAAGTATGAAAATTCTAAATCTGGAAGTCCGCAGAGCAATACCCAAGATGAGAAACGTTCTCGTCAACGTGGTGAAATGAGTGGCGTAGTCAAAGGGTTGCGTACAACTTCGGAAACGTATTCTGCCAGGCAAACGGATGTTGCAGGGGATTCTTTACAAATGATGGATAATCGTTCCTTGTCTCAAGAGAAAGGGGCGGGGGATCCGACTTCGCAAATTTATGGTCATAATATTTTTACTAACGATAATTTGACTTTCGAACCTAATGTGAATGTTGCTACTCCCGAGAATTATCGTCTGGGACCTGGTGATGAGGTGATTATTGATGTGTGGGGAGCTTCTGAAACAACAATCCGACAAACAATATCTCCGGAAGGAAGTATTCTTGTGAATAATTTAGGACCGGTTTATCTGAGTGGTAAAACAGTAAGTGAAGCCAATAATTATTTGAAACAAGAATTTGCCAGAATATATTCTGGAGTAACTGGAAATGTTCCCTCTACCCAAGTTAAATTGACATTAGGAGAAATACGTTCTATTCAAGTAAACGTTATGGGTGAAGTTATGGTGCCCGGAACTTATACCCTCTCATCATTTGCTTCCGTATTCCATGCTTTATATCGTGCAGGTGGTGTGAATCCGATTGGTAGTTTACGCAGTATTAAAGTGATTCGCAATGGAAATACAATAGCGGATTTGGATGTTTACGATTTACTTATGAAAGGAAAAATGAAGGATGACATCCGTCTGCAGGATGGTGATGTAATTCTTGTGGATCCTTACCAGTCATTGGTACAGATATTGGGTAAGGTAAAACGTCCGATGTTTTATGAAATGAAACCCACTGAAACCGTAGGCACATTATTGAAGTATTCAGGTGGTTTTACGGGTGATGCTTATAAAAAAAGCATTACGTATAATCCGTAAAAGTGGACGTGAGCATCAAATTTATAATGTGGATGAGATGGATTATTCTGTATTCCGCGTAGATGACGGTGATAAGATAACGGTTGATTCCGTTTTACAACGTTTTGAGAATCGTGTGGAAGTCCGCGGTGCTGTATATCGTGAAGGCTTGTATCAGTTGGACGGTACGATGAATACAGTGAAACAGCTGATTAAGAAAGCAGAAGGACTTCGCGGAGATGCATTCTTAAACCGTGCTATAATCGATCGTGAGCTTGAAGACTTGTCGCATGAGATTATACAAGTAGATGTGAAAGGTTTGCTGAACGGGACGGCTGCAGATATTCCTTTGCAGAAGAATGATATTTTATATATCCCAAGTATTCATGATTTGAAGGAAGAAGCTACACTTACCATCCATGGTGAAGTTGCCAATCCGGGTACATATCTCTATTCTGATAAAATGACAGTAGAGGATTTGGTGTTGCAGGCTGGTGGCTTGTTGGAGGCAGCGGCTACGACGAAAGTTGAAGTGGCACGGCGTATGAAAGATACGAAGAGTACATCTTTCAGTACTACAGTAGGCCAGAATTTCTCTTTTGATTTGAAAGATGGCTTATTGGTGGGAGAAGGAAGCCAGGATTTCCATCTTGAACCTTTTGATGAAGTTTATATTCGTAAGAGTCCGTCTTATTTTAAACAACAGAATGTTATGGTGGGAGGAGAAGTTCTTTTTAGCGGTAATTATGCACTATCGAAAAAAAATGAACGTTTGAGTGACTTGATAGCTAAGGCTGGTGGAGTGACTCCCGATGCTTATGTAAAAGGAGCGCGTCTTATTCGTAGGATGACCGAAGAAGAATTTCGCCGTAAAGAAGATGCCCTGCGTATGGCGCAAGCGGGAGGTGGAGATTCCATATCTGTAAAAAAATTGGATTTGTCTGATACCTATTCTGTAGGTATAAATCTGGGAGAGGCTTTGAAGAATCCCGGTTCAGATGCTGATATGGTGCTTCGTGAGGGAGATGTGTTATTTGTTCCGGAGTACGTAAGTACAGTGAAAATCAACGGTGCTGTAATGTATCCGAATACAGTTTTATATAAAAAGGGTGAAAGCTTGAAATATTACATCAATCAAGCTGGTGGTTTTGGTAATGATGCCAAGAAACGTAAGGTCTATGTAATATACATGAATGGCACAGTTTCTCGTTTAAAAGCAGGGAACAAGAAAGCCATTGAACCTGGTTGTGAAATAATTGTTCCAAGTAAAGAACAGAAAAAGAAGATGACTACTGCTGAAATTCTGGGAATGGGAAGTACGACAGCTTCTATTGCAGCGATGATTGCGACTATGGTTAATCTCTTTAAGTAATTTGAATTATGAGCGAAGAAAGAATACAAAACATAACCTCTCCACAACCTGAGGAACAAGAAATAGATTTGATAGAACTGGCCCAGAAAGTATGGGCTAGTCGCAAATTGGTTTTTAAGGCGTGTGGTATCGCTGCTCTTGTAGGACTGGTTGTTGCATTTAGTATTCCTAAGGAGTACTCTACAAGTGTGACATTGGCTCCGGAGAGTGGTGGCAAATCTGGTGGTGGAAGTATGGGAGCCCTTGCAGCCATGGCGGGTATCAATTTGGGCACTTCTTCTGGTGAGGATGCTTTGTCACCCGAACTTTATCCTGATATTGTAAGTTCTACTCCTTTTCTGATTGAACTGTTCGATGTTAAAGTCAAGGATCAGAAAGCAAAAGTAGACACGACTTTATATGCTTATTTGAAAGAAGAACAGCGTTCTCCTTGGTGGAGTGCAATTTTCTCCGCTCCTTTTAAGGTGTTAGGATGGACATTGTCTTTGTTTAAGGATGAACCGGAAGAGGGGGACGCAAAGCTGGATCCTTTTCGTCTTACTAGAGATGAGTCTGCCATTGCAGATGCTTTAAGTAAACGTATCTCTGTTTCCGTAGACAAAAAGACAGGTGTGACAACCTTGTCTGTTACTATGCAGGATCCTTTGATATCTGCTTCGCTGACGGATACCGTGATGCATTGCCTGCAGAACTACATCACAGATTATCGGACTAATAAGGCTCGTCATGATTTGGCATTTACCGAAAAACTTTATGGAGAAGCAAAGGCCAGTTATGAGGATGCCCAGAAGAAATACGCAAATTTTGTAGATGCAAACCAGAATATAATATTACTGAGTTATCGCGCAGAGCAAGAGCGTTTACAGAATGAAATGAATTTAGCCTATCAAGTATATACACAAGTGTCTCAACAATTGCAGATGGCAAGAGCTAAGGTGCAGGAGATTACACCGGTATATACGGTTGTCCAGCCGGCTACGGTACCTTTGAAGCCTGCAAAGCCCAATAAATTGATGATTTTGATCGGCTTCATGTTCTTGGCAGGTGTCGGCAGTGTGGGATGGATATTATTTGTAAAAGATTTATTAAAGGGATGGAAAAAGCAAACAATATGATGACGGATAATGATATGATGTGCTGGCATGCATTGTACACAGCACCCAAGTCTGAACATAAGTTGATGCAGCGTTTGAATGCTGCGGGATATACTACATATTGCCCGATGCAGGCTGTGTTTGTAAAATGGAAAGGGCATACCCGGAAGGTGATTACCCCTCTTTTCTCCGGATGCTTGTTTGTTGCTGGTAATGTGGCGGAAGTTGCCTCATTGGCTTCCTCGCAGAAGGCTGCTATATTACTAGATAAAGAAGGAAAAAGTTTGTCTATTGAAGCGGGTAAAGCAGAACTTCCTGCCAAGTTTGCTCAATTGCTGAGGTTATGATGAAGCTGATAACAGAAGAGCTGCTGGATACCGTTACTTCACAAGCCAAGGAGAATTCCCGTTTACGTATGAATTATAATTTTCATGCGTCTATGGATGCCCCTATTCATCGGTTGCTGAATGCTTTGGAACCAGGAACTTATCTTCCTCCTCACCGTCATACAGATAAGGAAGAAACTTATCTGGTTTTGCGTGGAAGTCTGCTGGTATTTTTTTATGATGATGCCGGTAATGTAACAGATAAGGTATGCCTCAATCCTTCGGAAGGTAAATATGGTCTGGAGATTCCTTCTAATACGTGGCATAGTATTATTGCCTTGGAGTCAGGCACCGTTATTTTTGAAATTAAAAAAGGCCCATATCAGCCTCTATCCTCAGAGGATTTGGCTTCATGGGCTCCTCAGACTTCTGATGTGGAGGGAATAAAGGCTTTTATGAAGCGGATGTTGGAACTTTAATATTTTTTGATAAAACAAAGAAGCCTCCCGATATTTTATTGTATATCGGGAGGCTTCTTTATGTACCATGTTATTAGTCAAACAGGCTCTTGAACTTCTTGAATATTTTCTCCTTAATCGAAGTGTTTGGCTTGAAGTTATCAGATTCTTCCATTTCCTCCAATGTTTTCTTCTCATCCTTGCTCAGCGTTTCGGGTACATATACGCTGACATTTACTAGCAAATCTCCCGTGCCGTATCCATTCACGTTGGGCAAACCTTTGCCGCGTAGGCGGAGTACTTTTCCCGGTTGCGTACCTGAGTCAATTTTTACTTTCACCTTTCCATCAATCGTGGGAATTTCTACCGCACCACCCAAGGCAGCTGTCGGGAAGCTGAGGAGCAGGTTGTAAATCAAGTCATTTTCGTCGCGTATCAGGTTCGGGTCTTGTTCTTCCTCTACAAGAATCAGCAGGTCACCCGGCACACCGTTGTGCTTGCCTGCATTTCCTTTTCCCCCCATAGAGAGCTGCATACCTTCTGCGACACCTTTCGGGATTTTTACGGTTACTACTTCTTCACCGTATACAATACCTTCACCGGCACATTCCTTACACTTGTTTTTGATGATTTTGCCTTCACCGCCACAAGTTGGGCAAGTGGTTCTTGTTTGCATGGTGCCGAGTATGGTTTGCTGGTTACGGATTACCGTGCCGCTACCGTTACAGGTCGGGCAGGTTTCGGCGCCGCCGTCGCCTTCGGCTCCCGTGCCATGACAGTGGGTACAAGGCACGTATTTCTTCAGCTTGAATTTCTTTTCCACACCGGTAGAGATCTCCTTGAGGTTCAGTTTTACCTTGACGCGCAAGTCCGAACCACGGTAACGGCGTTGTTGTGTGCCGCCACTTCCGCCGAAACCTCCAAAACCGCCAAAACCTCCTCCACTGTGTCCGCCAAAGATGTCACCGAACATGGAGAAGATGTCGTCCATGGACATGCCTCCACTGAAGCCGCCGAACGGACCACCATTACCGGCGGCACCACCCAGTCCGGCATGACCGAACTGATCGTAGCGGGCACGCTTGTCCGGATTGCTTAGTACGTCGTATGCTTCTGCCGCTTCCTTGAATTTCTCTTCGGCTGTTTTGTCGCCCGGATTCTTGTCCGGATGATATTGGATGGCTTTTTTGCGATAGGCTTTCTTTATTTCTTCTACCGTTGCTGTCTTTTCGACTTCCAATACTTCGTAGTAATCTCTTTTTTCCATACAGTTTTATGTTATTCTCCGACTACCACTTTGGCATGACGGATCACTTTGTCGTTTAGGATGTAACCGGTTTGTACGCAGTCCAGAATTTTGCCTTTCAGTGCTTCATTGGGTGCCGGAATCACGGCGATGGCTTCGTGATAGTCTGTGTCGAGCGGTTGTTCCTTTGTCTCTATCACCTTAACGCCGTTTTGTCCCAATACAGACATGAATTTGTTGTAGATAAGTTCAACGCCTTCTTTTACGGCAGCTACATCGGTAGCTGTCTCCATGTTTTTGAGGGCGCGTTCAAAGTCATCCACAATGGGTAGGATACTGCTGATACTCTTTTCACCACCGTTTAGGATGAGTTCTGCCTTCTCCTTCATGGTACGTTTGCGGTAATTGTCAAACTCGGCAGACAAGCGCAGATATTTGTCTTTCTGCTCTTCAATCTGTTCATTGGCCTTTTCCAGTTCCTGGGCGAGCTTTTCTTCTTCTGTTAGGGGAGCTTCGTTTTCTTGTGAAACTTCTTGTCCTACGGTTTCTTCGTCACATTCGTTAGGAGTAGCTTGAGTTTTCAGCTCCTCTTCCTGGTTGTTTTCTTTTTCTTTCGGATTCATATTGTTATGCTTATTATTCTTGTAAAATGATTTTGCTTTCATTGCTGTTAAGGGTTTAAGTTAATACGATATCAGTGCTCCAGCAAAAACTTTGCCAAAACGGATGTTTTTGCCGAAAACGCTGCAAAGGTAATACTTTTATGTCAGATTGACAGCGCTTCTCTGTGTCTATTCATGGAAAAATAACTATCTTTGCACTCGCAATTCGCAGACTAATAGGTATTAAATAGTAAATTGTAAATAAATAAATCGTAAATATAAAGATGATTACAGTCTCTAATGTCTCAGTACAGTTTGGTAAAAGAGTGTTGTTCAATGACGTAAACCTGAAGTTTACAAGTGGTAACTGTTACGGTATCATCGGTGCCAACGGTGCCGGAAAATCTACTTTCCTAAAAACGATTTCCGGGGAGCTGGACCCTACGACGGGTTCCATCATGCTGGCTCCGGGAGAGCGTCTTTCCGTTTTGAGCCAGGACCACTTTAAGTGGGATGCTTTTACGGTAATGGACACGGTGATGATGGGACACACGGTGTTGTGGGACATCATGAAGCAGCGTGAAGTGCTGTATGCCAAAGAGGATTTCACAGACGAGGATGGACTGAAGGTTTCCGAATTGGAAGAGAAATTTGCCGAGCTGGACGGCTGGAATGCCGAAAGCGATGCTGCCGCCTTGTTGAGTGGTTTGGGTATCAAGGAGGACAAGCATTATCTGTTGATGGGTGAGTTGAACAACAAGGAAAAGGTGCGTGTCATGCTGGCGCAAGCTCTCTATGGAAATCCTGATAACTTGCTGCTGGACGAGCCTACCAATGACTTGGATATGGAGACCGTGACTTGGCTGGAAGAGTACCTCTCCAACTTTGAGCATACGGTGCTGGTGGTAAGCCACGACCGTCACTTCCTCGACTCCGTTTGTACGCATACGGTGGACATCGACTACGGAAAGATTAACCTCTTTGCCGGTAACTATAGCTTCTGGTACGAGTCCAGCCAGCTGGCGCTCCGTCAGCAGCAGAACCAGAAGGCAAAGGCCGAGGAGAAGAAGAAAGAGCTGGAAGAGTTTATCCGCCGATTCAGTGCCAATGTGGCAAAGAGCAAGCAGACTACCAGCCGCAAGAAGATGTTGGAGAAACTGAATGTAGAAGAAATCAAGCCGTCATCACGTAAGTATCCGGGCATTATCTTTACGCCCGAACGCGAACCGGGTAATCAGATTCTGGAAGTTTCCGGTTTGACGAAAACGCTGGAAGATGGTACGGTGCTGTTCCGCGACGTCAACTTCAATGTAGAGAAGGGAGACAAGATTGTATTCCTTTCGCACGACCCGCGTGCCATGACCGCCCTGTTCGAGATTATCAACGAGAATATGAAACCGGATGCGGGTACCTTCAACTGGGGTGTGACTATCACCACCGCTTACCTGCCGCTGGACAATACTGCATTCTTTAATACAGACCTGAATCTGGTGGACTGGTTGAGCCAGTTCGGCGAAGGCAATGAAGTCTACATGAAGAGTTTTCTGGGACGTATGCTGTTCTCCGGTGAGGAGGTGCTGAAGAAAGCAAGCGTATTGTCGGGAGGTGAGAAGATGCGTTGCATGATTGCACGTATGCAGCTGCGCAATGCCAATTGCTTGATTCTGGATACACCTACCAATCACCTCGACTTGGAGTCTATCCAGGCATTCAACAATAATCTAAAGACCTATAAGGGCAATATCCTTTTCTCATCCCACGACCACGAGTTCATTCAGACGGTTGCCAACCGTATTATCGAATTGACTCCGAATGGTATTATCGACAAGATGATGGAGTATGACGAATACATCACTTCAGACCACATCAAGGAGTTGCGTGCACGTATGTACGCAACAAAGTGATAACGGAAGCTAAGGACTAAATAAGCATATTTTAAATCGTTCCATCATGAGGAAAAAATCGTTCCACCATGGTGGAACGATTTTTTCACCACGGTGGAACAATATTTCTGCCATGATGGAACGATTCTTCTTTCATATCTTTTTTGTTTAATAAAGGCTTGTGCGATATTGAAAAAAAGAAGAAGGTGTGTCAGAATGATAGCTAAAAATCATTCTGACACACCTTCTTTTGCTATTAAAAGAGTCTCTTTGTTCTTATTAAGGCGGGGAATAGTCTGGGTTATTGTTTCTCCTTATATATAATTTTGCCTTGGCTTTCGCCGAAAAGGTTGTCGCCCAGCGTGGTAATCTTATTCCCCGTGGCAAGCACATAGCGCAGGTTGTCGCATCCCATAAATGCTCCGTACTCAATGGCGGTTACACTGGCAGGAAGCACCAGCGTGCCGCACAAACGACCGCAGCCACTGAATGCACGCTGTCCGATGCTTCTAAGCTCTTGCGGGAGCCGTACGTTCAGCAGATACTTCTTTTGGGTGAAAGTATAGTCGGGAATTGCAGTGGCATTACTGTTGGTCATGTCGATGGAAACCAGATTGGGCATATAGTCGCGTATCAATGTGAAGTCGGCTTCGTCCATTTTACCTTCAACGGTCAGAAAGTTAACGTCTTTGGGCTGAAATCCGGCTCTTAGCAGTTCGCTGGCAAGGCTGCCCATTTTACCAATCTGCACATTTACTGTCAGTGGTTCTCCTTCAATGAATGCAAAGGTCTCCCATTTCTTTTTGGTACGGTAGGAGTCACTGCATCCCAATGGAACAAATATGGCTGTAACGCTATCAGCCAATGCTTCGGACAACAGATTGGGAGCCGTTTTCTTCCGTATCTGGCATATCTTGAGATTTTTGCATCCCTTAAAGGCAGCATCTTCGATGTTCTTGGTCTTGTCGGAAAGGATAACCCTAGTCAGTGTCTCCTTGCCAATGAAGGTACTGTCGTCCATTTGCTTGCAGAAGGCATATGCCGGAATGCAATTGGCAGGATATACGTAAAAACGGTTTGGATAAGTTCCGTTCTTGCCTGCATACGTGCTGATAGATGCGTTCGAGATGTCCAACTGCTGCAGATTCTTGAATTCATCTCTTAGATGCCTGAAGTCTATGGCATTCAGTTTGCCCTGCAGGGTTAGTTGGGTAATTTCATTAGCTTCCGCTTCAGTCATCAGCTCCACCAAGGTACCGGGTTTGGCTACGTAGTATCTTTTGGATTTTTGTGCCGAGGCATTCAGCATTAACGCCAGTCCGGCAATGGCTAAAAGTATTTTTCTTAGTTTCATGTTTATTGATTCTAGATGATTTTTTCAAATATAGGAAGAAAACGGCAGGAATACATGAGGTTTTTTCTTTTATTATTATTTTGTCGGATATTAATCAATATTGAGATACAAATGGAGACAGAAGAGACGGTAAAGGAAGGGCTTGTTACAGCAAGTAAAGCAAAAAGTATTTGGTTGGCATTCGTTGATATAGTACTGTTTGCTGTACTTTCAATGATTTTTCTGTTTTTGTTTGCCATACCTTTTGCATTAGTTTTTCCGGAGTTGAAGACGGAAGTTGGTGAAACAAACATTTACTTTCAGATGCTGAATGAAGTCTTGATGCTGGTCAGTGGGCTGATTGCCGCTTGTATGGTGTTGGGCTTTAGGAAGCTTCCTTTTTCGGGTTTGGGCTTGTCTTTGAAGGGATGGGGCAGGAGCCTGCTGAGAGGAGCTTTGTTTGTCGTGTTCTTGTATGTAGTCGGTTTTGGCTTGTCTTTGCTGTTAGGGGCAGTGGAGGTGGTAGGGTTCTTGTTTTCTCCCATATCTCTGCTGGTCAGTCTTTTGCTTTATTTTTTTGTGGCGGTTACGGAAGAAGTTATCGGACGCGGTTTTATTTTAGGGCGTATGCTGGATGGAGGCATCAATAAGTTTGTGGCATTGTTTATCTCTGCGGTGTTATTTTCGTTGATGCACCTTTTCAATCCTAACTTTGCCTTTGTTCCGTTTCTGAATATCATGCTGGCAGGTTGTTTCTTGGGGGCTTCCTATATATATACGCGTAACCTCTGTTTCCCCATTGCCTTGCATTGGTTCTGGAACTGGATTCAAGGTTCCGTTTTGGGATATAAAGTCAGTGGAAATGAATTCAGCAATGAGAATCTGCTGATTCTTCACTTTCCGGAAGAAAATTTGATAAATGGAGGAACCTTCGGGTTCGAAGGCTCCATTCTGTGTTCACTACTTTTAGTGCTTGGTACAGTAATTATCTTAAGACACTATTATAAGGGATTAGAGATTAAGGATTAATACGGAAACCATTAACCATTAATCCCTAATCCTTAATCCCTAATTCTGTTCCACTCCTTTCATTGTCAGCTGTATGCGTTTCCGGTCCATATCTATGCTGAGTACCTTTACGCGTATATGCTGGTGAATGGACACTACTTCATTAGGGTCTGATATGAATCTGTCGGCGAGTTGGGAGAGGTGTACCAGTCCGTTTTCCTTGATGCCTATATCGACAAATGCGCCGAAGTTGGTGATGTTTCCTACGATGCCGGGCAGTTCCATGCCTTCGCGCAGGTCGTTGATGGTGCGCACGTTCTTATCAAATTCAAATATCTTTATCGGTCCGCGCGGGTCACGTCCGGGCTTGTCCAGCTCTTGCAGGATGTCTTTCAGTGTCGGCATGCCCACGGTGGGGGAGAGGTAGCGTTCCGGATTAATCTTCAGACGCAGCTCCCGGCTGGCTATCAGTTCGGCTACGCTGCAATCCAAGTCCTTTGCCATCTGTTCTACGATGCAATAGCTTTCCGGGTGCACGGCAGTGTTGTCCAGCGGGTTCTTTGCCTGCGGAATGCGTAGGAAGCCGGCACATTGCTCAAATGCCTTGGCGCCCATGCGCGGCACTTTCATCAATTCTTTACGGGAGGTGAAGGCACCGTTTTCGGCGCGATAGTTCACAATGTTCTGTGCCAGTTGAGGACCCAATCCCGAGATATAGGTCAGCAGGTGGCTGCTTGCGGTGTTTAGGTTGACACCTACCAGGTTTACGCAGTTCTCTACAGTTTGGTCCAGCGACTTTTTCAGTTTTGTCTGGTCCACGTCATGCTGGTATTGCCCCACACCAATAGATTTCGGGTCAATCTTTACCAACTCTGCCAGTGGGTCCATCAGTCGTCTGCCTATGGACACGGCACCACGCACGGTGACGTCGTAGTCGGGAAACTCGTCCCGTGCAATTTTAGAGGCCGAATAGATGGAAGCTCCCTGCTCGCTGACGATAAATATCTGCACATCGCGGTTGAAGCGCTGATGCTTCAAGAACTCTTCCGTCTCGCGGCTGGCAGTTCCGTTACCTATGGCTACGGCATCTATTTTATAGGACTCCATCATCATTTGCAGTTTGGCGAATGCCTCCTTCTGCTTGCTGACTGGAGGGTGGGGGTAGATGTTCTCATTATGGAGTAGATTTCCTTGTGCATCGAGGCACACAACTTTACAACCAGTACGAAATCCGGGGTCTATACCCATCACACGCTTTTGCCCCAATGGTGAGGCCAGTAGCAATTGACGAAGATTTTCCGCAAACACTTTGATGGCTTCCTCGTCGGCGCGCTCCTTGCTTTGGGTCGCGAATTCCGTTTCTATGGACGGTTTTAACAGGCGTTTGTAAGCATCTTGCACAGCTTCTGCTACTTGCTGTCCACAGGCGTTGTTGCTCCGTACGAACTGCCGTTCTAGGCGCTCCGCACACTCTTCGTCATTGGGGCTGATGCTGACTTTCAGCAAACCTTCCGCTTCAGCGCGCCGGATGGCGAGCAGACGGTGGGAACTGCATCGCCGCAAGGATTCGGAGTAGTCGAAATAGTCGCGATATTTGGCCGCTTCTTCTTCTTTGCCTTTCACCACCTTGGCGGTCAGTGTGCCTTGGCGGACAAAGGAACTCCGGACGCTGTTTCTAGCCCGTTCATCTTCACTTACATGCTCGGCTATGATGTCACGGGCACCTTTCAGTGCATCTTCCACGTTCTTCACGTCTCCTTTCACATAACCGGCGGCGCGTTCCTCCGGATGGGGCTCACGTTGCAGCATCAGCAGGGTGGCGAGGGGTTCCAGTCCTTTTTGGCGGGCTGCTTCGGCACGTGTTTTCCGTTTGGGTTTGTAGGGAAGGTAGATATCCTCCAGTAGGGTGTTCTCCCAGGTCTCCTCGATACGCTTCTGAAGTTCGGCGGTCAGTTTGCCTTGTTCTTGAATGGTGCTGAGGATGGTTTCTTTACGTTTGGCGGTTTCGCTCAGCTTTTCGTAGTGGGTCTTTATGGATTCAATCTGCACTTCGTCCAGTCCTCCCGTCACTTCCTTTCGGTAGCGGCTGATGAAAGGGATTGTCGCTCCGTTTTCCAGCAAGCCGAGGGTCTGGCTTATTTGTTTTTCTGATATGCCGAGAACGGCAGATATCATTCGATGAAAATCTTGTATCATTTTGTATCTCATTTTATAAATAGGGGGTAAAAGTACAAAAAAACAATTGTTGTTTTTTCTTTAGGTTCCAACTTTTATCTATATTTGTCAAAGCTATGGAGCAATTAAACGAATCAATCAATTGAAACACATATATCGTACAATATTACCATGCGTGGTAGCGCTTTTCTGCGCCTTTTGCCTGTTTTCTCAATTACGGGAGAGCATCCGGTATTGATTATCAGCTCCTATAATCCGGATGCCGGTCGGACTTCCAGCAATATCTCTGACTTTATGGAGGAATTCCAACGTTTAGGAGGGACAAATACCGTTGCATTGGAAAACATGAATTGCAAAAGTTTTTCCGAAGCTCCTTTTTGGGAAAAGAGAATGGCAGGGCTATTATCCAAATACCAGAATGATAAAAGTCCGGCATTGATTGTTCTTATTGGGCAGGAAGCTTGGGCTGCCTACCTTTCTTTGGAAGACTCTGTACGCGGCAATACTCCAGTAGTGAGTGCGCTATCCAGCCGGAACGCCATATTGTTGCCGGGAGATACCATCGATTTGAAAACTTGGATGCCTGAATCCGTAGATTTTTTCACGGATTTTCCGGATTCGCCTATCAAGGCCGGTTTCGTTTATGAGTATGATGTGGAGGCGAATATTAACATGGTAAAGCAGATGTATCCTGACACCGAGAATATCGCTTTTATATCAGACAACAGTTATGGTGGTGTTGCTATGCAAGCCTATGTAGTGAAGGAAATGAAGAAATTTCCCGAATTGGATCTGATACTGCTTGACGGACGTGTCAATACAATATATACTATTTGTGATAGGTTACATGAACTGCCGGAACATACGGCAGTATTAATGGGGACGTGGCGCGTGGATATGAATGATGGTTATTTTATGCGTAATGCTACTTATGCCATGATGGAAGCTGCTCCAGCCTTGCCCACATTCTCTTTGAGTTCTGCAGGTTTGGGATACTGGGCTGTGGCAGGCATCGTTCCTGCCTACCGTGCTTTGGGCAAGGAGATGGCAAGGCAATCTTATCGTCTGCTGACTGACCCGCAGGATGGGAATACTCATATGGAAGTCATTCCGAATGAGACCATACTGGACGGCAAGCTCGTGAAGGAAAAGGAACTGAATATTGCCAACCTTCCGGAACCGGTAAAGATGCTGAATGTAACCCCTTCTTTCTATGAACAGTACAAGTATCATATCTGGTCTGTCTGTGCTGTGCTATTGGTGCTGTTGGGCGGTTTGTTCGTTTCCCTTTATTTTTATTATCATACAAAGAAGTTGAAGGATGAACTGGAGGTATCCGAAGGTGCTTTGCGAGAGGCAAAGGACCGTGCTGAAGAATCCAGCCGCCTGAAGAGTGCTTTCCTTGCCAATATGAGCCACGAAATCCGTACGCCATTGAATGCGATTGTGGGCTTCTCGGACGTGCTGTCTGCCGGAGGAGCCTCGGAAGAAGAACAGCGTGGCTATTTTGAAATTATCAGGACCAACTCTGATTTGCTGCTTCGGCTGATTAATGACATATTGGATGTGTCCCGTTTGGAGGCCGACCGCGTCATCCTTTCTTTGGAGAGCTGCAATGTAGTGCAGATATGCCAGCAGGTAGTAGCTTCCGTGGCCCAGGCACGTAGGTCGACCAATCAATTCCTATTTGAGTGTGAACGTGAGGTGGTGGAGATGCGGACGGACGTGCAGCGTTTACAGCAGGTTGTGATAAATCTGCTTTCCAATGCGGACAAGTTTACAAAGGAAGGTACGATAACCTTGAAGCTGGAACTGGATACAGCAGGGAATGTAGCAGTATTTTCGGTGACTGACACCGGTTGCGGCATTCCTTTGGACAAACAGAAACGGGTGTTCGAACGTTTCGAGAAGCTGAACGAATATGTGCAGGGAACCGGCTTGGGCTTGTCCATCTGTAAGCTGACCGTTGAGAAGTGGGGCGGTGAAATTTGGATAGATCCTGCCTATACGGATGGAGCGCGGTTTGTATTTACCCATCCCATGAATTTATAAGGACTGACAAGAAATAAGGAAATATAATGAAAAGATTTAGTTGTTTTTTATCTGGATTTTTGTCCTGACAAGCATACTGCCTGCGCAGGAAAGAGAGGTGAAACTGAAAGTCGTACAGACCAGTGATATACACGGAAACTACTATCCCTACGACTTTATACGCCGCCGGGAGGCAACCGGCAGTCTGGCACGCGTGCATGCTTTGGTGCAAAAAGAGCGTGAGACTTATGGCGAAAACCTGATTCTCTTGGACAATGGCGACATTCTGCAGGGACAGCCCACTGCCTACTACTATAATTACATAGATACTGTTGCTCCCCATCTGACTGCAGAGATGATGAATTTCATGGGGTATGATGCCGGTAATATGGGTAACCATGATGTAGAGACCGGTCGTGCCGTTTTCGACCGTTGGGCAGGTGATTGCCGTTTTCCGATATTGGGTGCCAATATTGTGGATATTGCTACCGGAGAAACCCATTTCAAACCCTATGAGGTGCTGGAACGTGACGGAGTGAAAATTGTGGTTCTCGGTATGATAACTCCTGCCATTCCCGTATGGCTTTCAGAGAATCTGTGGAAAGGGTTGCGTTTCGACGATATGGAGGAGACTGCCCGCAAATGGATGAAGATTATCCGTGAGCAGGAAAAGCCGGATTTGGTTATCGGTATGTTCCATGCCGGTCAGGATGCCCAGCTGATGGGAGGCAAGTATCGCGAAAACGCTTCGGTGGAAGTGGCATGCAATGTGCCGGGATTCGATATTGTCCTGATGGGCCATGACCATGCTCGCGAATGCAAGAGGGTGTGCAACATAGTTGGTGACTCGGTACTGGTGATGGACCCTGCCAGCAACGGTGTCGTTGTAAGTAATGTGGATATAACCTTGAAATTGCGTGACGGCAAGGTTGTTGGCAAGAAGATAGACGGCATACTGTCCGATACGAAAGACTACGGTGTCAGCGAAGAGTTCATGCAGCGCTTTGCCCCCGAATATGCAGCTGTGCAGAATTTTGTTTCCAAGAAAATAGGTTCTTTTACCGAGACCATCTCCACACGTCCTGCCTATTTCGGCTCTTCCGCTTTTATAGACCTTATTCATGAGTTGCAGTTGGCAATCAGCGGAGCGGATATTTCTTTTGCGGCTCCTTTGTCCTATGATACGGAAATCCGTAAAGGAGACATTTTTGTGAACGATATGTTCAATCTGTATAAGTATGAAAATATGCTTTACACCATGCGTCTGACGGGAAAGGAGATACGCGATGCCTTGGAGATGTCGTATGATTTGTGGACCAATCGGATGAAGTCTCCGGACGACCATATCCTTCTCTTCCGTGAGAAGCGCCGCGAAGGTGCTACGGATAGGGCCTCATTCAAGAATTTCAGCTTCAACTTCGATTCTGCGGCGGGTATTATCTACACGGTGGATGTGACCAAGCCGGATGGCGAGAAGGTAGCCATTCTCAGTATGGCAGACGGTACTCCGTTCGATATGGATAAAATGTATAAGGTAGCGGTGAATTCTTATCGCGGAAACGGTGGCGGCGAATTGCTGACAAAGGGGGCCGGCATCTCGCAGGATGAATTGAAGGAGCGCATCATCCACTCTACGGATAAGGACTTACGCTATTATCTGATGCAGTACATTGAGCAGAAGAAGGTGATTGAACCGCGTGCGCTGAATCAGTGGAAGTTTATTCCCGAAGAGTGGGCGGCTCCGGCTTCCAAGCGTGATTATGAGTTCTTGTTTGGCAAAGTTAAAGAATAATTCACTATCTTTGCGGCTCAAAATCTATAGTATAAGTTTTTGGACGTGAAGCAGAAGAAAAAAATTATAGGTGCATTGAGCTTGCTGGTACTGTTTATCATGTACCAGGCAAGTATCACTGCGTTCACTCACGTCCATTATGTGAATGGGGTGATGATAACGCACTCGCACCCTTTTCATGGCACACACTCTCACTCTCAGACTTCCCTTCTGGTTATCGGGCATCTGTCGGTATTCCACTCTTCCGGGGTGGATGTGTATGAGGTTCAGCACCCGATGCGTCCTTTGCTGTCCATGCTCAGAGCCAAACCGGCAACGCCTACTGTAAAGGGGGAAGTTATACGTACTCTTTCCCTTCGCGCTCCTCCCGCTCTTTTTTCATAGTCATTAGGTTTAAAAACGCCTGGATTTTTTGCATGTAGATACCAGGTGTTTTAGTCTCGAATGTCCGGTATTTCAGTGAAAGAAGTGCGGTATGTCGGATTATTATCTTTTTTCAGACTTGAATTATTTTTTTATTTAGAGCGCTAATTTGATGAAACAATACATTTTGGCGTTGGTACTTGCAGTGGTAAGTGCCAGCGTAGCTTTTGCCGTAAATCCTATAAAGGAAGGCAATATGATTTCCGGCCATGTGATAGTGAAAGGTACGGAGGAAAATATACCGTATGCCACGGTTTTGATTATCGGCAGCGGTCAGGGAACGGTTTCCAATGAAGAAGGACAATTTGAGTTCCGCAAGCTTCCGGCGGGAAAATACAAGCTCCGTGTGTCTGCCGTGGGCTATAAGACCCAAGAGAAGGAAGTGACGGTGAGCAAGGACTTTACTGCCGTCATACATTTCCCGATGGAAGAGGAGAGTTTTATGACCGATGAAGTGGTGGTATCTGCCAACCGCAACGAGGTAAGCCGCAAGGCAGCTCCGGTAGTCGTGAATGTGATGAGTACCAAATTGTTCGAGATGGTCAACTCCACCGACCTTGCCAAGACACTGAACTACCAGTCGGGCTTGCGTGTGGAGAACAACTGCCAGAACTGTGGTTTCCCCCAGGTGCGCATCAATGGCTTGGAAGGTCCGTATTCGCAGATATTGATAAACAGCCGTCCCATCATCAGTGCATTGAGCGGTGTGTACGGATTGGAGCAAATCCCCGTGAACATGATTGAACGGGTAGAAGTGGTGCGTGGCGGAGGCTCTGCCTTGTTTGGAGCTAATGCTGTGGGAGGCACCATCAACATCATAACCAAAGATCCCATCAACAATTCCTTCCAGGTATCGAGTATGTTCTCCAATATGGACGGCAAGTCCTGGGAGCAATATATGGGTGGCAATGTATCGCTGGTTGCCAAAGATAACTCCTACGGCATTGCCCTTTATGAGAGTTACCGCAACCGTAACCCCTACGACCGCGATGGCGATGGCTTTTCCGAGCTGGGCAAGCTGAACATGAATACCTTCGGTTTCCGTGCCTATTACCGTCCTACGCATTTCAGCCGCATCAATCTGGAATACCATACTACTAACGAACTTCGTCGCGGAGGTAATAAATTTGATTTGCAGCCGCATGAGACGGACATTACCGAGCAGACCAAGCATATCATCAATAGCGGAGGCGTGAGCTACGATTTATTCTGGAAAGAGTACAAGCATAAGATTTCAGCTTACACCTCCATCCAGCACACCGATCGCAACAGTTACTATGGTGCCCAAAAGGACATGAATGCCTACGGCAAGACGAAAGACTTGACTTGGGTTGCCGGTGGCATGTATGTAGGCAATATGGACAACTGTTTCTTTGCTCCCGCTACCTTCACCGGCGGACTGGAATATCAGAACAACTCCCTGCATGACATTATGACCGGCTATCATCGTGACATGGAGCAGGATGTCCGCATTGCCAGTGCTTTCGTGCAGAATGAGTGGAAAATGAATGTACTGACCATGTTGGTCGGCGCCCGTCTGGACAAGCACAACCTGATTGACAAGCTTATTTTCAGTCCTCGCGTCAACCTGCTCTACAAGCCGACAGATGATTTTCAGGCACGCTTGACTTATTCTACCGGTTTCCGTGCTCCGCAGGCATACGATGAGGACTTGCACGTAACGGCAGTAGGCGGTAAGGGTGTCCAAATCAAACTGTCCGACAATCTGCGTGAAGAGCGTTCCAACAGTTACAGCGGTTCGGTAGACTGGACTGCCCATTTGGGGCACTGGCAGGCAAACATTCTGGTGGAAGGTTTCTATACAGACCTGCGCCATGTCTTTGTGCTCGAAGATATCGGCAAGAACGAAGTAGGGGATGTTATTAAGGAGCGCCGCAACGGAAACGGTGCACGTGTATATGGTGCCAATCTGGATGCGAGGATTGCCCATGGTAAGGAGGCGCAGTTCCAACTCGGATTTACGGCACAGCGCAGCCGCTATACCCATGAGGAAGCTTGGACAAAGGTGGACGGAAAAGACCTTACCACTAAGCGCATGCCCCGTACACCGGATTATTACGGGTACTTCACTTTCTCTTCCGCACCGGTAAAGAATTTTGATTTCTCTCTTTCCGGCACTTATACGGGAAAGATGATTGTTCCGCACTACGCACCGGAAGATGCTCCCGAGGGTGCCTTCTGTAATATCACTTCAGACCGCATGGAGCATACTCCCCAATTTCTGGATCTGAATGTGAAGTTGAACTATACGTTTGTGCTTCACGACCATATCAAGCTTCAGTTGAATACGGGTGTACAGAATATCTTTAACAGTTTCCAGAAAGACCTGGATAAAGGGGAATTCCGCGATGCGGGTTATTTCTACGGACCGACGCAGCCGAGAACCTTTTTTATCGGTTTCAAGATAATGAACTAAAAGTTTCCATTTAAGAATTTTTAGAGCTAAATTCCGCAAAATAGTCCTACATTTGTCGCCAAAGCACAAAAACCATGGATACTAAGAGAATACGGAATGTAGACATTTCCCAGATACATCATTTGCCGATGATTGATTTCATCGGCAATGATTTTGCTATTTTTAATGACATCAAGGATATGCCTTTGAGCTCTTATCCCACCCGTTTGAATGCTGCTTGCCTGACTGTCTGTTTGAAAGGGTGGTGCAAACTGGAACTCAACCTGCAGCAATGTGAAATGCGGGAAGGTATGTTGGGCATTATTCTTCCCGACCAGATTGTTCTGCAACGGGAACGCTCCGAAGATTTTTCCGGACTTTTCATTGCTGTTTCAAAGGACTTTATGGATATGGTGATACCTACCATGCAGCAGCTTTTCCCTATGTTCTTTATGATTAAGGAACGGCCTTTTGTCCACATCACTCCGGAGGAATCCCAATCATTTCAGGAGTATCACTCTTTTCTTTGGAGCAAGGTGAAGCTGAAAGACAACCCTTTTCGTAAGGAAATCACTCAGGGGCTGCTGTTGGCCCTTTTTTATGAGATATATAACATTTATCAAGGACATGTCGTTCAGGAACGCATTCCCAAAAGCAGGAAGGAAGACTTGTTCGAGCGCTTTATCCGTGCCGTTTCAGAGTCCTATAAAGAAGAGCGAAGTGTGTCCTATTATGCCGATAAGATGTTTCTCACCGCCAAGCACCTCTCCACCGTAGTGAAAGAAATCAGCGGAAAGACGGCAGGCGAATGGATTGACAGTCTCGTAGTTTTGGAAGCCAAAGCCTTGTTGAAGTCTTCCGAAATGAGCATTCAGGAAATTGCGGACGAGCTGCATTTTGCCAACCAGTCCTTCTTTGGTAAGTATTTCAAGCATCACACTGGCATGTCACCTAAAGAATATCGCCGGCAATAGGTTCAATGTGACGGAATAATGTTTATTTTTGCGGTAAAGATTTACCCCCAAAATAAACTATCATGGAAAAAAGAGAAATTGACCTTACTGTTTCCTGCTATGGAAAGGTGAAAGGAGTGAAGTATGACGTTGTCATCTTGCCGTGGGGAGCTACGGAGCCCCATAATCTGCATCTGCCTTATCTCACTGATTGTATTTTGCCGCATGACATTGCTGTAGACGCGGCTGCGCTGGCTTTGCAGAATTCCGGTGTACGCTGCATGGTGATGCCTCCCGTACCTTTCGGTGCACACAATCCGGGGCAGCGCGAACTTCCGTTCTGCATTCATACGCGCTACTCCACCCAGCAGGCCATTTTGGAAGACATAGTTGCCTCCCTCTATGCACAAGGCATGCGCAAGCTGATTATTCTCAGCGGTCATGGCGGCAACAACTTCAAGGGAATGATTCGTGACCTGGCGTTTGTATATCCCGATTTTCTGATTATCGCTGCCGACTGGTTCAGCATCGTCTCTCCCAAAGACTACTTTGAGGCTGCTGTCGACGACCATGCCGGCGAGTCTGAGACTTCCGTCATGATGCATTACCATCCCGAGCTGGTGAATCTGGCTGAGGCCGGTGACGGAGAATCCCACCCGTTTGCCATTCCTTCCTTGAATGAAAAGGTTGGCTGGGCTCCCCGCCATTGGGATAAGGCTACAGTCGACAGCGGGGTAGGGAACCCCAAAAAAGCTTCTGCCGAGAAAGGAGAACGTTATATGAAGCCGGTGGTGGAGAAGTTGGCGAAGCTCTTTAAGGAAGTCGGTCAGGGAAGTTTGTATTGATATACTTGGCTTCCGGCTATATATAAAAATAGGCAATAACCGTTGTGGATATTGCCTATTTTTTAAGTGCACCCTAAAAACTAATCTCTTTACTCTTACAAAAACTAATCTTTCTCTATTTCGAGTACAAAATTAGAAGGTTTTTACGGGTTATGAATTGACATAAGTCAAAAATCTCCTTTGGATATTATTTTTTCAAACGTGCCCAAAAGCCTTTCTTTTTCTGCCGGACCGGTTCACTGTTTTCGCGAAACAGTTCTTCGTAGGTCAGTCGGTCATGTATCATGCGGTAAATGCTTCCCCAGTCAGGCAGTCCGCCCAGGTTGCGGTCATCGATAAAGAGATCGGCTTTTACTTTGCGTGAAAAACCGGTGTGTGCGATGTCTTCTTCCGGATAGTCCCGGTTGACGGCATAGAATTCCACACCCCGTTCCCTGCACCATTCCACAGCTTCCTCCAGGAGCTTCCCTTCACGTACCGACCATAAAATCAGCCGGTGACGCTCGTTTATCAGCATCTTCAGCGTAGCGGTGGCAAAGGGAATTTCTTCTCCTATCCGGGGGTAGCGGTGTTCTACAATGGTACCGTCAAAATCAACGGCTATGGTCATAAATGAATAGCTTTTATTGGTTTCAGACTGTGGAGAAAATTATCCTTGACCGCCTGTGGCGCCGCCCTTCGCCGAGCAACCGGTCTTCGTATTGCTTGATGAGGTTGGGGGTAAGCTCTTCAAAGGTGATGGAACGGTTGCCGGTGAAGCGGAGAAAACTGTTCAGTGTACTGGTGTATATGCCGGAGGTGCTATAGCGTCCGGTTTGCCTTATGCTTCGTATCAGTGAACTTGTAAATGTATATATAGAAGTCATAATCTGAATTTTAAGTTTTAGAATTGCATATAAACGCTTCCGGGACTGAAAAGATTTCGTCCCGGTGGAACTTTTTCTTCAGGAAGAAAAGAGGGGTTTTCGTATAAAACTCAGATATGTGGCCTTCGGGCAGACAGGAGGAGGGTTACAGTATGCCCGAACGTACCCGGCTCAGTGTTTCGGGGGTCATCAGCAGATAGGACGCAATATGCGACAAAGGAGCCCGCTTGATGACCTCGGGCTGTTGTTCCATGAGTTGGGTGTAGCGTTCGCGTGCAGTCTCAAATCGCCAGGAATCAGCCTTTATTTGTGAGACAATCAGGGAATATTCCAGAATCTTTCGGTAGAACATATTTATTTCCCATGAAATTTCGGTGAGCGTCAACAGCTTGTTGTACGGCAACAGATATACGACGCTCGGCTCAAGCGCCTCAATCATGAGATGGGTGGGTTCCTGCTTCAGAGTACTTTCGATGCAGATGATGATGCAGCCTTCATAGGAAAAGTGCTCGGTGACGTCTTTGCCATTCTTATAATAGAATTGGCGCAGCATACCTTTTCCTACAAGTACGATATTATGGCTTTACCTGCCCTTCATTGAGTAACAATGCGCCTTTCTCGACTTCCTTGCGGATGAGGATTTTCTCTATCAGCTTTCTTCCTTCGGGAGCCATACTCGGATAACGGGAATTGACAGTGGCGTCTACGGTTTCTTTCAATAATGCATCCATAAGACCATGATTTATTTGTTCGGTAAGCAAGACCGGTAAAGTTCGGTCCGCTTCTGCTTTCGGGGAGCAAAGATAGGACTTTGGAATTAAAACAATTTCGGATGAAGCTTTTGTTTACCCATTTCATGCCATACCAACGGCGGACGAAAATGAATCCACGGATATTCTCGTCCAATAGGAAGGCTACCCACATGCCGCAGATGCCCCATCCGAGGGGGATTCCGAAAAGGTAGCCCGCTCCTACAGCCACGCTCCACTGCACTACCAGGCCTACATAGAAAGGATAGTTGACGTCGCCTGCCGCACGAAGGGCGTTGGTGGCGAAAATGTTGATGGGGCGTCCAATTTCGAGGAGGATATCTATAATAAGGATGGTGGCCCCCATGCGTATGATGTCGGGATTGGAAGTGAGCCAGCCAAAGATGGCATGTCCCGAAAGGGCGAGGATGCAGGACAGCATGACGGTTATCATGACGGATTTCTTCATGACGTATTTCCCCATAAGGAAGGCTGCGTGAGGTTTCTTCTCGCCTATCAGATGCCCGATACAGATGGCGCCGCCCTGGGCCATGGAGATGCTGAACAGATAAGCGAACATGATGATGTTGACACAATAGGTACGGGTGGCGAGCGCTTCTACTCCCAGCATGTTGATGAAGTAGGTGATGACGACTTGCGACGAGCTGTACGACAATTGTTCGCCGGCGGAGGGCAGGCCTACCTTCATCAGATTCTTTAGTTCTATCCATGGGAAAGGGCGGAAGTATGCCACTGGGAAACGGTGGATGTGCTTGCGGAACAGTATGACGAACAGGATAATCATGGAGACGCCCCGGCTGAAGGCTGTAGAGATGGCAGCGCCTTCTACGCCCAGTTCCGGAAAGCCGAAGCGGCCGAAGATGAGGGAGTAGTTGCCGATGATGTTGAGGATGTTGACCACAACGGTGACCATCATCGGGTAGATGGCTTTGTTGGCGCTGCGCAGGGAGGCGGAGAGAGTGAGGGATAATGCCTGGAAGAAGGCGAAAGCGCCTACGATACGCATATAGTCCGTGCCGTCCTGCATCAATTCGGCGGTGAGGCCCATCAGCCGGAGGATGGGACGGGCGCAGGAGAACAGTACCAGGCTGACCGTGATACCTACCGCCAGGTTGACGAGGATGGATACGCCGACCACTTGCACTACTTTCTTGTGTAGTTTCGCACCGAGATACTGGGAACACAGAACGGACGTTCCGAGATTGATGACTTCGAAAACGAGGAAAGTGAGCATGATAATCTGGTTGACTACCCCTACGGCGGCAACACTGTTGTCCGAGTGGCGGCTCAGCATGATGGTGTCCACCGCACCGAGCATCATGATGAGAAGTGTCTCTATAAAGATGGGGGCGGCCAGCTTGGCAAGCCGCTTTTTCAGGCTTTCTTGTTGTATCATTGTCCGTGTATGTGCACTATACTTTAAAAATCGCGCAAAGATAAGGAAAGGTTGAAAAGGACGGTTTGATATGTATCAAATTTTTTTCTTGTTTTAGGGTTTGAGTGTTAACGTGTTATCTCAAATTGCATGAAAACGGTGAAAAAAATATGTAGGAAAGATTTGCACAGTCCAAAAGTTTGCCCTACATTTGCACCGCATTTGAAAAGAATGCTGGTTATAAAAAGGAAGTTTGGGTGAGTGGCTGAAACCACCAGTTTGCTAAACTGACGTACGGGTAACCGTACCGGGGGTTCGAATCCCCCAGCTTCCGCCAGATGCACTCTTAGCTCAGTTGGTAGAGCAACTGACTCTTAATCAGTGGGTCCAGGGTTCGAATCCCTGAGGGTGTACAAGACAAATGCGAGGGTGGGTTCATCTAACGGTTAGGATACATGCCTCTCACGCATGGTATACGAGTTCGATTCTCGTACCCACTACAAAAACAAGAAAGCGGTTGACTGATGAAACGGTTGACCGCTTTTTGTTTTTTATTTTTCTGTTGTAATCCGAAAATAGTTTCTATATTTGCACCCGCTATGGCGAAATGTATATTCTATATCTTGTTAGGGTTGTTCCTCATATCGAAGTTCACTTCCGTTTCTGATGATATGGAGGGATGTAAGACACTCCCTACCGCGGATGTGCATTATTTCTCCGGAACCCGGTACAACTTGTCGGGGGCAGATGGCAGACAATGCCAGGGGAAAAGGGGAGGACGCGAATTACAATTGCCTGGCAGATGCCGGTTGCATAGGAAATACCTTCTCATTGCGGCATGTCTCTTGCTCGAAATTATTGAGGCTTAATCCTGACTTCATTGCTGTCAAGGTCGCGAGAACCCTGAAAACTCTGCTTCCGGAAGAAAAGACAACTTCTTTCCCTTTTACTTTCCATCCTCATAAGATTTCATATAGATATTATGTATATACGCTGAGGCGTATTCTTATTTAGTGCTTTTCCCCCTCTCTTTCGGGAGCCGGAGAGATTTCCCGTCTCCCCATGCCGAGTTTTTCTCTATTTTTAAGTACTGATAATCAATATATAATGGAATTTCTATTGGATTTTATTCTCCATATTGATCAGTATATGATTGATATAGTGCAGGAATATCATATGTGGGCGTATGTCATATTGTTTCTGCTGATTGTGGTCATTATTATGATTTCCATACTGCCGGCCGTGGTAGAAGTGCTGCGTGCAAGACTGAAACAATGAAAACAAAAATAAATTTAATATACTTAGTACATTTTTATCCGTTATGAAGAATTCTTTTTTTTAGCCGGTTCACACCGAAAGAACCGAAATTCTTTCCTTTGCTGAAGCAATTGTCTGAGATTTTATTGTCCTCGTCGGCTCTGTTGATAGAAATATTGGGCCATGACTCGCCTGAGAAGAGGGCGGAAGATTATAAACGAATCAAAGATTTGGAGCGCGAGGGCGATAAGCTGACCAATCTGATTCTGGATGAACTGGGCACTACTTTCATTACTCCTTTTGACCGGGAGGATATCCACGACCTGGCTTCGGGCATGGATGATGTGATTGATGGAATAAACAGCTGTGCCAAGCGTATCACTATCTATAATCCGCATCCTATTTCGGACAAGGGGAAAGAGCTGGGACATATGGTCCAACAGGAAGCGGCCCTCATTGACCAGGCCATGGATGAACTGGAAGCATTCCGCAAGAGTCCGGATAAGCTGCGCGCATACTGCAACCAAATGCATGACATAGAAAACCGGGCGGATGATGTCTATGAATTCTTCATCACCAGGCTTTTTGAAGAAGAGAAGGACTGCATTGAACTCATCAAAATCAAGGAGATTATGTATGAGCTGGAGAAAACGACGGATGCAGCCGAACACGTGGGCAAGATTTTGAGGAGCCTGATTGTGAAATACGCATAAACGGACGGATGTATGGAACTATTAGTGATTATCATTGTGCTGGCTCTGATATTCGATTATATCAACGGTTTTCATGATGCGGCCAATTCTATTGCCACCATTGTGTCTACCAAAGTGCTTACACCGTTTCAGGCGGTGATATGGGCGGCTTTCTTCAATTTTGTGGCCTTTTTTATCGCCAAGTGTGTCATCGGCGGTTTCGGCATTGCCAACACCGTATCGAAAACGGTGATGGAGCCTTACATTACTTTGCCTATCATTCTGGCCGGTGTGATTGCAGCCATTGCCTGGAATCTGTTTACTTGGTGGAAGGGGATTCCTTCCTCTTCTTCGCACACGCTTATCGGAGGTTTTGCCGGAGCTGCCATCATGGCACACGGTTTTGAGGCCATCCAGCTGAGTATCATTCTGAAGATTGCGGCATTCATTTTTCTGGCTCCCTTGATTGGTATGGTGGTGGCATTCGGTTTTACGTTGTTGGTCTTGTATATTTGCCGCAGGGCGCATCCTCATACGGCCGAGTTGTGGTTCAAGAAACTGCAGCTGGTGTCTTCGGCTTTGTTCAGCATCGGGCACGGTCTGAATGATTCACAGAAGGTGATGGGTATCATTGCTGCGGCCATGATAGCCGGGCATTCGGAAGGATTGGGAATGGGGATAAACAGTATTGATGACCTGCCGGACTGGGTGGCATTCTCTTGTTTTACGGCCATTTCACTCGGTACCATGTCCGGTGGGTGGAAGATTGTGAAGACCATGGGAACCAAAATTACGAAGGTGACGCCGCTGGAAGGGGTGGTTGCGGAAACTGCCGGTGCGTTTACACTCTATCTGACGGAGTATCTGAAGATTCCGGTGAGTACGACACACACCATTACGGGAGCCATTATCGGGGTAGGGGCCACGAAGCGGCTTTCGGCCGTACGCTGGGGAGTTACGAAGAGTCTGATGACCGCCTGGGTGCTGACTATCCCCGTCAGTGCTTTGCTGGCAGCAGGGATTTATTGTATCGTATCTCTTTTTTAGAAGTGCTGCCGCATAAAAAATAGACGGGTTCGTTTTATTTTGCATTAGGTTTGCACTATCTTTGCAGCTTGAAACTGTAAAATAGAATGCACATTGGACTGGCTATATAGTTTATTCGTTGAACACTCCGCCTTGCAGGCGGTTGTGGTACTCTCGTTGATTTCCGCTATCGGATTGGGATTGGGAAAGATACATGTTTGCGGCATTTCATTGGGAGTGACGTTTGTATTCTTTGCCGGCATCATTGCCGGGCATTTCGGGTTGTCCATAGACCCGCAGATGCTGAATTATGCGGAAAGCTTCGGGCTGGTGATATTTGTGTATGCTTTGGGCTTGCAGGTGGGACCGGGCTTTTTCAGTTCTTTCCGTAAAGGAGGGGTACAGCTGAATATGCTCGCCACGGGTGTAGTGCTCATCGGCACCCTGCTGACTGTAGTGGGCAGCTATGGATTGGGAGTATCCCTGCCGGATATGGTGGGCATACTTTGCGGTGCCACGACAAATACACCGGCACTCGGTGCGGCACAGCAGACATTGAAACAGATGGGATTGGAGACCAGTACACCTGCTTTGGGGTGTGCGGTGGCATATCCGCTGGGGGTGGTAGGGGTCATTCTGGCCGTACTGTTCATCCGTAAGATGCTGGCGCATAAGGAAGACCTGGAATTGAAAGAGAAGGATGATGTGAACAAGCCTTATATTGTTGCGTTCCAGGTGCACAATCCTGCCATCTTCAACAAGAGTATCAAGGAAATAGGCGGGCTGAACAGCTATCCGAAGTTTGTGATTTCCCGCTTGTGGCGGGATGGGAATGTGAGTATTCCTACTTCGGAAAAGATTATAAAGGAAGGTGACCGCCTGCTGGTGATTACCTCGGAGAAAAATACACCGGCACTGACCGTGCTCTTCGGCGAGCAGGAGCATACCGACTGGAACAAGGAAGATATAGACTGGAATGCCATTGACAGCCAGCTGATTTCGCAACGTATCGTGGTGACACGTCCGGAGCTGAACGGCAAGAAGCTGGGCTCTCTCCATCTGCGTAATCATTACGGTATCAATATCAGCCGGGTTTATCGCAGTGGCGTGCAGTTGTTGGCCACAGCGGAACTGACCTTGCAATTGGGTGACCGCCTGACCGTAGTGGGCGAAGCCGCTGCCATACAAAATGTGGAGAAGGTGCTGGGCAATGCAGTGAAAAGCCTGAAGGAACCGAACCTGGTGGCGGTATTTATCGGCATTGTCATCGGTCTGGCTTTGGGAGCGATTCCTATTTCCATTCCCGGCATCAGCGCTCCCGTACGGCTCGGATTGGCAGGAGGTCCTATCATCGTAGGTATTCTTATCGGGACATTCGGTCCGAGGATGCACATGGTGACTTATACTACGCGCAGTGCGAACTTGATGCTCCGCGCATTGGGGTTGTCTCTTTATCTGGCTTGCCTGGGACTGGATGCGGGTGCCCATTTCTTCGATACGGTATTCCGGCCGGAAGGACTGTTATGGATTGCCATAGGTTTTGCGCTGACTGTGGTTCCGGTATTGATTATGGGTATCGTTACCTTCAAGTGGCTGAAGATAGATTTCGGAACAATGGCAGGTATGCTGTGCGGAAGCATGGCAAACCCCATGGCGCTGAACTACGCCAACGACACCATCCCGGGAGACAATCCGTCTGTAGCGTACGCTACGGTCTATCCGCTGTGTATGTTTCTACGGGTAATCATAGCCCAAGTGCTGCTCATGTTCTTCATTAATGGATAATGGGGAATGGAGGGCACTATTAATTATCAACTATCAATTATTCAATTAAATAACTATGGGAAATATAACTCCGGAAAGTATTGTCAATGACTTGCGTTATTTGCAATTATTATCACGCAGTTTTCCTACCATTGCTGATGCCAGTACGGAAATCATCAATCTGGAGGCTATTCTAAATCTGCCGAAAGGTACAGAGCATTTTCTGACGGATATTCATGGCGAGTATGAGGCTTTTCAGCATGTGCTGAAGAATGCATCGGGGGCAGTGAAACGTAAGGTGAACGAAATATTCGGGCATACGCTGCGCGAAAGTGAGAAGAAGGAAATCTGTACGTTAATTTATTATCCGGAAGAGAAGCTGCAACTTATCAAGGAGCAGGAAACGGACCTGGATGACTGGTATTTGATAACACTGAACCAGTTGGTAAAAGTATGCCAGAACGTTTCGTCCAAATATACCCGTTCGAAAGTACGCAAGGCACTTCCGGCAGAGTTCTCGTATATCATTCAAGAGCTGTTGCACGAATCGAGCATCGAACCCAACAAACATGCCTATATCAATGTCATAATCAGTACCATTATCTCTACGAAGCGTGCGGATGACTTTATTGTGGCGATGTGCAACCTTATCCAGCGTCTGACCATCGACTCGCTGCATATCGTGGGCGATATATACGACCGCGGACCGGGTGCGCATATTATCATGGATACTCTCTGCGATTATCATAATTTCGACATCCAATGGGGTAACCACGATATTCTGTGGATGGGTGCCGCATCGGGTAATGATGCTTGTATAGCCAACGTAATCCGTATGTCGATGCGCTATGCCAATTTAGCAACACTGGAGGATGGTTATGGCATCAATCTGTTGCCGCTTGCGACGTTTGCCATGGATACCTATGCGGATGACCCTTGCACTATCTTTGCGCCGAAAATGAACTTTGCCGATGCGGAATACAATGAGAAGACCTTGCGGCTGATTACACGGATGCACAAGGCGATTACGGTTATCCAGTTGAAACTGGAGGCGGAAATCATCAGCCGTCGTCCAGAGTTCGGTATGGAGAACCGGAAACTGCTGCATCTGGTGGATTTCGAACGTGGTGTGTTTGTATACGAAGGTAAGGAATATCCTTTGCGCGATGTGAATTTTCCCACCGTAGACCCGGCGGACCCGTATCGTCTGTCGGACGAAGAGCGTGAATTGATGCATCGGATTCATTCTTCTTTCATGAACAGCGAGAAGATGAAGAAGCACATGCGCTGTTTGTTTACGTATGGCGGCATGTATCTGGTGTGCAACAGTAACCTGCTTTATCATGCTTCCGTGCCTCTGAATGCGGACGGCAGTTTCAAACATGTCCGCATCGGCCAAAAGGAATACTGGGGACGTAAGTTGCTGAAAAAGACCGACCAGCTGATACGTACCGCTTACTTTGACGAGGACGGTTCGGACGAGAAACAGTTTGCACTGGATTATGTCTGGTACATGTGGTGCGGACCGGATGCCCCTTCCTTCGATAAAGACAAGATGGCTACTTTTGAACGCTATTTTGTGGCCGACAAAACATTGCATAAGGAGACGAAAGGGCATTATTATGCTTTGCGCAACGAGGCTGAGGTGTGTGACCGCATTCTTGAAGAGTTCGGCGTGAAGCCGGGGCCACATTCGCATATCATCAACGGACATGTACCGGTAAAGACCATTAAAGGTGAGAAACCCATCAAAGCGGATGGTAAGCTGCTGGTGATTGACGGTGGTTTTTCAAAAGCCTATCAGCCGGAAACGGGAATTGCGGGATATACGCTGGTATATCATTCCCATGGCTTGCAACTGGTACAGCATGAGCCGTTCCAGAGCCGTCAGAAAGCCATTGAAGAAGGGCAAGACATCAAGTCTACAACCCTGGTTGTCGAATTCAATTCGCAGCGTATGATGGTGAAGGATACGGACAAAGGAAGTGAACTCGTTACGCAGATTCAGGATTTGATGAAACTGCTGGTGGCGTATAGGACGGGGCTGATTAAGGAGAAACAATAATTTATAATTTCAGTATCGTCACTCCGCCCTCTACAATGATGCCTTTGTCATAGGTTTTCCCTTGGGTGTAGTAGCGGCTGCCGCCATAACCGCCGGTGAGGAATATGCCAAAGCGCTCGGTCAGGTGGTATTCCAGATTGACACGTGCCTGGAGGGCATAGAGACGTGCCGGAATGCCGTAGTCCTTGTTCTTGAAGGTTTCTATATGTTGGTATCCCAGATCTCCGCTGATGAACAGCTGTTTGTAGAGTGGTAATTCAAGACCGGCACGGTAGAAGAGGGCAGCGGAAAACTTATCGCCAAAATCCAGATAATGGGTACCGCCACCGAGGATGGTATAGAAGAACCGGTTCTTGAAACGGGCACCTACATTCAGCTTGGTGGCATTACCACCGAAAAACATCAGTTGAACTTTTGTTTGGGGATGGCATTGACTAATCCCAACTGGAAACCGTCTAATTTTTCTTTGTAGTAGTTGAATAGACCTATTTGAAGCCCTTTGGCGCGTATAGCCATATTGGCAGCACCTATTTGTAATCCTCGGGCTGTACCACCCACCACATTGCCCAGGCCGGAAACCTGAACACCGGTCATATCTCCGGCAGTGATGTTGGCAAGGGCGGACATCTGCATGCCATTCAAGTCTTCACCGATTACGCTTAGCAGGCCGGCTCCTGAAAAACCTTTGAAATTTCCACCGGAAATATTGGCGAGTCCGGCAAAGTGTATGCCGGAAGCACCTTCTCCGCTGATATTCAACAAGCCGCCTATGGAAGCGCCACGATTATAGTCTCCACTGATGTTTGCCAGACCGGAAATAATGATGCCTTGCGCAGATTTCCGTTGATACCTACCAGTCCCGAAACGGATACTCCGATAAGGTTGTTACCATTGATGTTGGTAATTCCTGCTATCTGCATCCGCCTCTGCATCGCTTCCCCCCACCATATTTGACAGACCTGCCATCTGTACACCGTTCACATCCCTGCCGGTTACACTGCCAAGAATATTCATGCCGAGACCATTCAGACGGTTCATGGAGGAGAACACACCCAGATTGAAGCAGGTGCTTCCTACGGTGTCAGTCCGCTGTGTGGAGATGTTTTTCCATAAGGAGATATTGATACCTACCGGGCCATGGTCTGTTCGTGGAGAGTGTTGTTTCCGGAAAGTATTTTCGGAGGATTTCTGAATCGTGTCCGGCTGTACGCTGCCCGGATTATGTTCTTGGGCAAGAGTTGTCCCTGCAATGAGCAGGGATGTAAAGAAGAATAAAAGGAGTTGTTTCATATTGGTTGAACCCTATTGGCTTTATCCTTTGGCCTCCTGATACAAGAAGCGCTTGATAGATTTCTTCGGCGTTTTTCAAATTCTTCAGGATAGATTTTCATTTTGAATATCTGGCTGTATGCGGGCAGTTCTGCATTCAGTGCCACACGGTTTTCCTCCATGACGCGTTCGATGTCGTCATTGTTCAGCCCATGGGCAAAGGCATCATCGAAGTCGGGATAAACCAGACCTACCAGTTTCTCGTTCTGCTGCACGATGATGCTTTCGGCTACGTACGGCATATTGTTCAGTTTGTCTTCTATCTCTTCCGGGTAGATATTCTGACCGCTCGGGCCGAGTAGCATGTTCTTGCTGCGTCCCTTGATGCTAACGTTGCCTTCGGCATCCATCAGGGCAAGGTCTCCGGTGTGCAGCCAGCCGTCTTTGTCGAGTACCTGCACGGTGGCTTCATCGTTCTTGTAGTAACCCAGCATGATATTGGGACCACGGCAGACAATCTCTCCCGGAATGTTTTCGGGATCGGATGATAGGATTTTCACCTCCATACGCGGTGCGGCCTTTCCGCAAGAACCGGGTTTGAAGCGGGTCCAATCCTCGTAACAGATGATGGGGCCGCATTCCGTCATTCCATAGCCTACCGTATAGGGGAAATCTATCATCTTTAAGAACTGCTCCACTTCCTGGTTGAAGGCAGCTCCTCCTACAATGATTTCTGTAAAGTTTCCGCCAAAGGCTTGAATCATCTGGTCGCGTACGGTCGCTTTTATCTTGTCGTTAATGATGGGTACTTTCAGCAACAGCTTCATGGCGGGAGTTTCCAGCTTGGGCAGTACGCTCTTCTTTATAATCTTTTCGATAATGAGCGGAACAGCCACAATCAGGTTAGGCTTCACTTCGGTGAAAGCCTGGAAAATGATTTTGGGGCTGGGCATGCGAGTGAGGAAGAATATGTGGCAACCTACGGCGAATTCATACAGAAACTCGAATGCAAGTCCGTACATATGTGCCATTGGCAGCATGGAGACAATCTTGTCACCGGCTTTCAGCGGCAATACTTCGAAAGCAAAAGTGGTGTTTGACCAAAGGCTGCGGTAGGGCAGCATCACTCCTTTGGAGTAACTGGTGGTGCCGGATGTATAGTTGATGACCGCCAGTTCGTCGGGCTGGTCTTTGTGATAACTGACATGTTCCTTGCGGAAGTTCTTGGGGTATTTCTTACCGAACATTTCGTTGAGATGTTCGCGGGCATAGTCCAACTTTTCGCTGCGGGAGACAAGAATGTAGAAGTCTGCCATCATCATGATGCCCTCCAGCAGCGGCATGGCACTTTCGTTGAGGTTTTCCCAAACCTGGTCGCCTACGAAAAGCAGTTTGGCTTCGGAATGGTTCACGATGTTGTGTACATTGTCTGCCTTGAACTCGTGAAGGATGGGGACGATTACCGCACCGTAGGTCAATGTCGCGAGGAATGTTACGCCCCAGTGGGAACTGTTGCGGCCACAGACGGCAATCTTATCGCCTTTCTTGATGCCGCTTGCCTCGAAAATGATATGCAACTTTTCTATTTTGCGGGCTACGTCCTTATATTGTAGGGTTGCTCCCTTGTAGTCGGTCAGAGCGTCTAAATCCCAATTTTCCTTTATGCTATTCTCTATATAGGCGATAAAACTTTGTTCCATGATATTTAATTGCACATTTGATTGAAAATTGTGCAAATATAAGGGTTTATATATAGAAAGCAAACTTTTATAAGGAAAATAGTTTTTATGGCGGCTATTTGCTAAAACTCGACAGTTATACCTAAAGTAGGCAGGATAGTGCCGCTTTCCTGCTTGAGGTATTTCATTTTATAGCGCTGTTCGGCAACAGGAGCGGACGGATTTTCGATGATGCCCGTACTCATTATCACATCCGGCTGTTTCAGTTTGTTGCCGGTGATATTCTGTATGTCCAGGTAGATTCCTATCATGCAGTGATGGAAGTAGAAGGACTTGTCCACACGCAAGTCTAACTGGGCAAAGTTGGGCAGCCGCCCGGTATTATAGTACGCATAGTCGTAGTAGGGCTGTCCTTTGGCATCCCATGCTTCTACGAGTGATGATTTGTCTTCATCATAGGGAGTGTAGGGGCTGCCGCCTATATAGCTTAGCTTGCCTCCTATGCTCCAGCGCCGGGGCAGGTTGTATGTACCGCTCATGTTGAGTATGAAACGGTTGTCCCAGGCAGATGGAATGAAGTCTTCATTTGAACGGTTGCGGTATTCGCTGCGGTATAAGGTGAAGGAGGATACGAGATTGAACTTGCCGGATGCCTGCCAGCGGAACATGGTTTCCAGTCCGTAGGCCCTGCCGCTGGCTGTAGGGACGAGTGCTTCATTGCCGGTGACACCGTAATCGTTTCCTTTGCATGCCAACGGAATGTTGTCTTGAAGGGAAAGTGGCATACGGCTGTAACGCTTGAAGAAACCTTCTGCAGAAACCATGAACCGGTCTTGCAGGTGCCAGTCCAGACCGAGGCTACTTTCAAAGACCTGCATGTACTTCAGGCCTTTGTTGAGATATTGCTCTTCATTGTCTTTATATCCCAAAGCGGTGTAGGGAGGCAATTGGTGGTAGAGGCCGGTACTTCCGCTCAGGGTCCATTGTTCCGAGAGTTTGTAGGATGCAGAGAGGCGTGGGGAGAACTGTTTCCATAGCTGCCGCATCTTTCGGTTGTAAGTGTTGCCGTCCATACGGATACCGGCGGAAAGGGCGAGACGCTTGTCGGCGGTGGTATAGTCGGAAGAGAAGAAAGCACCCCAGCCGAAGATGTTGAGTGAGGTTTCGTAGATGGAAAGCGTACCCGAATGACTGCCGTATAGTCTTTGCCGGCTGTGGTTTGTATAGATGGAGTTGTTCAGTTCTGCTCCTTCTTTTAGGGTCCATGCTCCCAAGCGCGTCTGGTTTTCAAAACGCAGGGTGGTCTTTTGCTCTGTGGAGCGTAGGCGCAGGGTCAGGTTGTCTTCGGAAGAGTCATCGTTGTTGCGGTATTTCAGATTGCGGTTGTTCAGGTAGTTATGGCTCAGTATAAGGGATTGCACGTGTCTTCCATTGTAGTGTCTGTAAGAGGCTCCGAGAGTGAATGTTTCCTGATGGATGGTGGGGAGATAGCTGAGCAGATATTCGGCATCTTCTCCTTTTTCATCGGTATTCAGTTTCATCTTGTCAATGCCTACGAGACCAAGCAGGGTCAGCTCGCTGTGCTTGTTGAAACGGGTTTTTGTTTTGAATTGTCCGTCAATGAAATTGGGCAGGAAGGGCAGTCCCAAAGCCTTGAACAAAAGTTGCAGGTAGGACTGGCGTGCAGAGAACAGATAAGTGGTGCGTTGTCCCAGGTGTCCTGCTCCGCTGAGCGAGACTTCTGATGCACCGATGGTGGCTTTGAACGCCTGCTTGTCCGGATTGCCGTCCTTGAGGCGGAAGTCGAGGACGGAACTCAAGGCTCCGGAGCGGTTGGCGGGGAAGGCGCCCGTATAAAATGTAATCTCGCGTATCAGGTCGGCATTGACAATGCTTACCGGTCCTCCGGATGCACCTTGAGTGGCAAAGTGGTTGATGTTGGGAATTTCGATGCCATCCATATAAAAGCGGTTTTCGGAAGGAGAACCGCCCCGAACAATCAAGTCGTTTCGATAGCCGATGGGAGAGAAAGAGACACCGGGATAGGAGCGTACGATGCGCGAGACATCCCGGTTGGCTCCGGGACTTTTCTCTATTTCCTGCAGGCCGATGATACGCATGCTGACCGGGCTTTCGATACTTCGCCGGAAGGGGAAAGGCATCACCACTACTGTGTTCAGCAGATTGGCATCCTCTTCCATCTCTATCTCAATGAACGGAGTTGAGGCTGAAACGATATATTCGGGGGTGGAAACAGTCTGGTATCCTATGCAGGATGCCTCAAGGCTATAAATGCCTGGAGGCACCTGCTCTATCTTGAATGTGCCGAGTGAATCGGTGGAAGCCCCTTTCCCGGGGATACCGGCAACGAAAACGTTGGCGTAGGCCACGGGTTGTCTGGACTGTCTGTCGATGACTTTGCCGCGAACGGAATAGGTCACGGGAACCATCATGGCATGTACGGTTGGGCTGATACCTGATAAAAGTATCAGCAATATAAACAATACAGCTCCCACCTTGTGCCGCATGACATTCATGGCTAATCAGACGTCACTAATTACTTTCCCAAGTACCATCGGTACATGCGTTGCACACCTTCCTCGATATCAATCTTATGATGCCATCCCAATGCATGTAACTTGCCGGGATCGGTCAGTTTGCGCATGGTGCCGTCGGGTTTGGAAGTGTCGAAGGTCAGCCGGCCTTGATAACCTACGGTGTTGACAATCAGTTCTGCCAACTGGCGGATAGTGATTTCCTTGCCCGTACCGATATTGATGTGGCAGTTGCGGATTTCCTTGTCGTCCGGCTTGAAGGTATCTTTGAAGTCGACGTGTTCCATGACGAAGACGCTGGCATCTGCCATCTCCTCGCTCCAGAGGAATTCGCGCAAGGGGGTGCCGGTACCCCATAATCTCACTTCTTCTTCGCTGATGCCGTATTTCCGGAGGATATTCAGAATGTCCTCTTTGCTGCTGTCGCCGTTGATGCCTTCTACCGGACGCAGGTTCATGTCGTGGCGTACGGCATTCCAGTCGCCTTGTTTCAGGCAGTGGGCAAGGTGTATCTTGCGTATCATGGCGGGGAGCACGTGGCTGCGTTCCAGGTCGAAGTTGTCGTTGGGGCCGTAAAGGTTGGTGGGCATCACGGCAATGTAGTTCGTACCATATTGAAGATTGAAGCTTTCGCACATTTTCAGTCCGGCTATTTTGGCGATGGCATAGGGCTCGTTAGTGTATTCCAGCGGAGAAGTGAGGAGTGCGTCTTCTTGCATCGGCTGTTCGGCATTACGGGGATAAATGCAAGTACTGCCAAGAAAGAGAAGTTTTTTCACTCCGTGGCGGAAGCTTTCACCGATGACGTTCTGTTGTATCTGCAGGTTCTTGTAGATGAAATCGGCACGGTAGATACTGTTGGCCATAATGCCACCCACAAAAGCGGCGGCAAGGAATACATATTCAGGCTGCTCCTCATCGAAGAAGCGGCGTACAGCAACTCCGTCGAGCAGATCGAGTTCTTTGTGGGTCTTGCCGATGAGATTGGTGTATCCTTTCTCCTGAAGATTTTTCCAGATGGCAGAACCTACCAGTCCCCGGTGGCCTGCTACATATATTTTGGCATTTTTGTCTAACATTGTTGTCTGAAAGTTTAATAGTTCATTCAAAGCTCTTTGCTTCTTAAATACAGTTTCTTCACAAATTTCATGTCGTGCTCTGCCATGATGCGTACCAACTCTTCAAAACTGGTCTGCCTCGGATTCCATCCCAGCAGTGTTTTTGCTTTGGTGGGGTCGCCCAGCAATTGTTCCACTTCGGCAGGCCGGAAATATTTGGGGTCGACTTCCACGAGGACTTTTCCGGTCTGTGTGTCGATACCCTTCTCGTCCACTCCCTGGCCTTCCCAGCGCAGAGTGATGCCTACCTCCCGGAATGCCAGTGTCGCAAATTCGCGTACGGTATGCATTTCTCCGGTGGCAATGACGAAGTCTTCGGGGGTGTCGTGCTGCAGGATGAGCCACATGCACTCGATGTAGTCTTTGGCATATCCCCAGTCGCGCCGGGCATTCAGATTGCCCAGATACAGCTTGTCCTGGAAGCCTTGGGCGATGCGGGCGGCCGCCAGTGTGATTTTTCTTGTCACGAAGGTTTCACCTCGGCGTTCGCTCTCGTGGTTGAAGAGTATGCCGTTTACGGCAAACATGCCATAGCTTTCGCGGTAGTTCTTTGTAATCCAAAAGCCATACTGTTTGGCTACGCCATAGGGGCTGCGGGGATAGAACGGGGTTGTCTCGCTTTGCGGCACTTCCTGCACTTTTCCGAAGAGCTCGGAAGTGGAGGCCTGGTAAATGCGTGTCTTCTTTTCCATACCGAGAATGCGTACGGCTTCGAGCATGCGCAGGGTGCCTACGGCATCGGTTTCGGCGGTATATTCGGGCACGTCGAAGGATACTTTGACATGGCTTTGGGCGGCAAGGTTATATATTTCGTCCGGCTGCACACTCTGGATGATACGGATGAGAGAGCTGGAGTCTGTCATGTCTCCATAGTGCAGGTTAATGGTACGTTTCTGTTTCATGTCGCGTACCCACTCATCGAAGTAGAGGTGTTCGATGCGGCCGGTGTTGAAAGAGGAAGAGCGGCGCAGGATACCGTGCACTTCATATCCTTTCTGCAGGAGGAATTCGGCAAGGAACGAGCCGTCCTGCCCGGTAATGCCGGAGATAAGGGCTTTCTTCATAATGTATGCTTTTTGTTATTATGTCTTTTCGGACTGCAATATTCGTTATTTTCCACGAGATGGCAAAATATAAACTATTTCTTTCCCATCACTTTGTCGATAATCAGCGCAATTGCCCCGTCGCCCGTCACATTGCAGGCAGTACCGAAGCTGTCCATCGCTATGTATAGTGCGATCATCAGCGCTTGTGCCGACTCGTCGAAGCCTAGCATGGATTGCAGGATGCCCAGTGATGCCATGATGGCGCCTCCCGGCACCCCGGGAGCGGCCACCATAGTGATGCCCAGCATGAAGATGAATCCTGCAAATAGAGGGAAATCATGGGGCATGCCTTGCATTATCATCAGTGCCAGGGCGCATGCCACAATCTTCAATGTGCTGCCCGACAGATGGATGGTGGCGCAAAGTGGGATGACGAATCCGGCAATATCGGCAGAGACGCCGTTCTTCCGACTCTGCTCCAATGTTACGGGGATAGTGGCGGCACTGGATTGAGTGCCCAAAGCCGTGAAGTAGGCAGGTATCATCCGTCCCAGTAGTTTGAGAGGGTTCTTGCGGACAAACAGTGCCGCAATGCTGTATTGGAATACCAGGAGAAAGATGTGAAGCAGGAAGATTACACCGATAATCTTAATAAAGACCATCAAGATGCCGAATACTTGTCCACTGTGCGTCATGTTGAGGAAAATGCCGAAAATATAGATGGGAAGCAGCGGCAATATCACTGCACTGATCATGCGGATGACAATCTCTTGAAAAATCGCGTGCCGCATTTTTCAGTACCTCACTTTTCAGATGAGCAGACCCAGCCCCAGTGTGAAGGCAAGTACGAGTGCGGTCATAACATTCATCAAGGGCGGGATGCCCACGGAAAAATAGGGAAGAATGCCTTGAGATTCACTGACTTTTTTCTAACGGTACCCCGGTTTCTATGAGGGAAGGAAATACCGCCATACCGGTGAAGTAGGAGAGAAAGCCGGAGAATAGGGTAGCTCCGTAAGCAATGAGTGCCGTAACGACCAGCATCGTCCGGCTCCTTTGCCGATGTCAGCAAATGGCAATCGTGACCAGTCCCACAATGATGAGGGGGATGGAGAAGTTCAGGAATTCACTGAAAATGGCATTGAATGTTACGAACAGCGTACCAGCGAAGCCGGTAGGAAATTTCCGAAAAGTATACCTAAGATAATGGCAATGATGATGCGTGGCAATAATCCGATGTGGAAGTTCTTCATGAGCATTGGTTTTCTTTCTGGTTGAAAAATAGGCTTTCGCTGACAAAAGTACTATTTTATTTTCGTAATTCATACGAACAAATGCTGTTAGCATTTTGTTTCCATATAAAGACAAAATTTACATGAATATGAAGAATTTAAATAAAACAGACATTGGACTTATCGGTCTGGCAGTTATGGGCGAGAATTTGGCCCTCAATATGGCAGATAAGGGATGGAATGTTTCGGTATATAATCGTACGGTTCCGGGAGTGGAAGAAGGGGTGGTGGAACGTTTTGTGAACGGCCGCGCCAAAGGGAAAAAAATTGAAGGCTATACAGATATAGCCGAATTTGTAATTTCCATTGCCATACCCCGCAAAATAATGATGATGGTTCGTGCTGGCAGTGCGGTGGATGAGCTGATGGAACAGCTGTTTCCCCATTTGTCCGAAGGGGATATCCTGATTGACGGTGGCAATTCCAATTATGAGGACACCAACCGGCGTGTGGCATTGGCCGAAAAGAAAGGCTTCCGTTTTGTGGGAGCCGGAGTTTCCGGTGGAGAGGAAGGAGCACTGAACGGCGCGTCTATCATGCCCGGAGGCTCTGAAAGTGCCTGGCCTGAGGTGAAGCCTATCCTGCAGAGTATTGCGGCAAAAGCATCTGACGGTACTCCGTGCTGCCAGTGGATTGGTCCTGCCGGTTCCGGTCATTTCGTCAAGATGATACATAACGGTATCGAATATGGAGATATGCAGCTTATTGCCGAAGCTTATTGGGTGATGAAGAATCTGCTGGGTCTGGACAATGGACAGATGGCGGAAATCTTTGCTGATTGGAATGAGGGCAAGTTGCGTAGCTATCTCATTGAAATTACCGTCAACATACTGCGTCATAAGGACAAATCAGAAGGTTACCTGATAGATAAGATATTGGATACTGCCGGACAGAAAGGTACGGGCAAGTGGTCCGTTATCAATGCGATGGAGCTGGGCATGCCGCTGGAGTTGATTGCTACGGCTGTGTTCGAACGTAGTTTGTCGGCACAGAAGGGCTTGCGTGAAACGGCTTCCAAGCAATTTGTATGCCGACGCTCGCAGGCGGTGTACAACAAGTCGGAGATGGTGAAGGATATCTATTCTGCACTCTATGCTTCCAAATTGGTGTCATATGCTCAGGGATTTGCTGTGTTGCAGCGTGCATCCGACGCTTTTGCCTGGAACCTCGATTTGGCATCCATCGCCCGCATGTGGCGGGGTGGCTGCATCATCCGTAGTATTTTCCTGAACGACATAGCTACGGCTTTCGAGGCTAAAGACAAGCCCAAACATCTGCTGTTGGCACCTTATTTCAAAAATGAAATGCAGCTGCTGCTTTCCGGCTGGAAACATCTGGTGGCACAATCCATGAAAGAGGAACTTCCGGTACCTGCATTCTCGTCCGCCTTGAATTATTTCTATTCGCTGGTGTCTGCCAAGTTGCCTGCCAATATGATTCAGGCGCAACGTGACTATTTTGGTGCGCATACCTTTGAAAGGACAGACGAGTTGCGTGGACAGTTTTTCCATGAAAATTGGACGGGACACGGAGGAGATACGAAATCGGGTACATACAATGTGTGAGAAAGGGGAGAAGATGATGAAGAAATTAGTGATTGTTATATTCGGTGCTTCGGGTGACTTGACGAAGCGCAAACTGATGCCGGCGCTCTATACTTTATATAGTGGCGGGCGGTTGCCGGAAGGATTCTCCATTCTGGGGATAGGACGCACCGAGTATACGGATGCCCGTTACCAAGAATATATAATGGGTGAATTGGGTAAGTTTGTAGCTTCCAAAGAGCAGGTGGAAGATAAAATGGAGGATTTTTGCAGCCATCTGCATTACCAGACTTTGGACCCTGCCGAGGTTGAAGGCTATCATCTGCTGGACGGACGTTTACAAGAGTTTACCGGTGAGAAGAAACCGGACAACCTGCTGTTCTATCTGGCTACTCCACCTTCCTTGTACGGTGTCATTCCCTTGCACTTGAAGGCGGCCGGTCTGAACCGTCCTGATACGCGTATCATCGTTGAAAAGCCGTTCGGTTACGATTTGGAGTCAGCCAGAAAGCTGAATAGCATTTATGCTTCCGTTTTCAAGGAGCATCAGATTTACCGCATCGACCATTTTTTGGGTAAGGAAACGGCGCAGAACATTCTCGCCTTCCGTTTTGCCAACGGAATCTTCGAACCGCTATGGAACCGTAATTATATAGACTATGTGGAGATTACAGCCGTAGAGAATCTGGGTATCGAAGGACGTGGCGGATTCTATGAAGGTGCCGGAGCCCTGCGCGATATGGTACAAAACCACCTCATACAGCTTGTGGCGCTCACTGCATTGGAACCGCCTGCCGTTTTCAATGCCGATAATTTCCGCAACGAGGTGGTGAAGGTCTATGAGTCATTGGCCCCCTTGACAGAGGAGGATTTGGAGGAACACATTGTCCGCGGACAATATACGGCTTCGGGCTCGAAAGCCGGGTATAGGGAAGAGAAGAACGTGGCACCTGATTCGCGTACCGAAACGTATATTGCCATGAAAATCGGTATTAACAACTGGCGGTGGAAGGGTGTTCCTTTCTATATCCGTACCGGCAAACAAATGCCGACAAAGGTGACTGAGATTGTTGTACATTTCCGTGAGACGCCCCATCAGATGTTTCGTTGCGAGGGTGGACATTGTCCCCGCGCGAATAAGCTGATTCTCCGCCTGCAACCCAATGAAGGCATTGTGCTGAAATTCGGCATGAAGACTCCCGGACCGGGATTTGACGTGAAGCAGGTGATGATGGACTTCAGTTATGACCAGTTGGGCGGGTTGCCTACCGGCGATGCCTATGCCCGTCTGATAGAGGATTGCATACAAGGTGACCCTACACTCTTTACCCGCAGCGACGCGGTAGAGGCTTCATGGCGCTTTTTCGATCCCGTGTTGCGTTATTGGAAAGAGCATACGGATGCTCCTTTATATGGGTATCCCGTAGGTACGTGGGGACCTTTGGAAAGTGAAGCGATGATGCACGAACATGGTGCTGAGTGGACCAATCCGTGTAAGAATTTGACTAATACAGATGAATATTGCGAGTTATGAAAAGTTATGTTTACCATTCGGCTACAGCTACGGCACATGCGTTGATTGAACATTTGATTGCGATGATGGAGCGTGAGCCGGAAAAGACCTTTTATTTTGCATTCAGTGGGGGAAGTACTCCTTCGCTGATGTTTGACATTTGGGCCAACGAGTACAAGGAGGTGACTCCTTGGATGCGGATGCGGATTTATTGGGTGGATGAACGGTGTGTGCCGGCAGAGGATTATGAGAGCAATTATGGTACCATGCGCCGTTTGCTGTTGGATGAAGTAGGCATGCCCGATGAATACGTTTATCCTATTTATGGAGTGAACCGCCCGGAGATTGAAGCAAAGAACTATTCGACGCTGGTTTGCCGCACGGTTCCGCTTTGGGGTGGCTTCCCGGCCTTCGATGTCGTTTTGCTCGGTGCTGGAGACGACGGGCATACCTCCTCTATCTTTCCGGGGCAGGAATATCTGCTTTCTTCCTTTCATCCTTATGAGGTGAGTGTCAATCCCTATAATGGGCAGAAACGCATAGCCATGACCGGCTGCCTTTTGTTTGCTGCGAAGAATCTTATTTTCTTTATTACCGGCAAGAATAAGGCGGATGTGGTCCGCGATATTCTTGATTCCGGGGATACCGGTCCGGCAGCTTATGTGGCCCACCATGCCGAGCGTGTGGAATTGTTCCTCGATGCTCAGGCCAATGGCGGGAAAATGTCTACTTAGATGTACCGCTCTCCAGAATGCTTACGATGGAGAATAATGTAAAGCAGATGCCTCCCAAACCTGCCAGTACGCGTGCAGGGACAAAATAGGCATTGTGCAGGCTTGCCATCTCAAACAGAAAGGCGGAGAGAAACAGACAAGCCAGGGCCGTGAAGACCGGAATCAGCGGGATGCGGTTGGCCAGCTTGAAAGTGTTCCGCCAGATGGCGGCAAGTAGTATGACTTTGCTGGAAATGCTGTAGCATACCAGTCCCAGGCCTATCATAATATATCCTGTGGAGGAGAGTGCCGGATTGCTGTTGGCCAAGACCAGAAGTCCCCAGAGAATGCTTATGCTGCCCATTATCAAAACAAGGGCCGGCCATTGTTTCCGTTCAGCCTTTGTATAGTTGTTGCGTATCTGGCGGACGATGGTTGCAACCAGCGCCACCAAGCTGGAACAGATACAAGCAAGTCCTGCCATGACATGGCCTGCTACATAATATGCATTGTGCTCGCTGCTTTTTGACAATAGCCAGAAGGCCCATATCCATGCCATTACTGCCATAAGGGTGGCAACTGCTATCAGGATATATCCCTGGGAGGAATTGAATGCATCGGCAGGTTGTAGCTGGTCGGTACGTTCCGAGTTGGCGGGAATGAGGATGAAGCGGGTGGAGGCTGTGGCTGTGGTAGCTACACAAGCTGTGATGAAACCGACTCCGCAAATCACGTGTCCTGCCACGAAATTGCTTGCCGTGGCAGCTTCGTGCATATAATTCCAACCATAGATTACTGTGAGTACGGCTGCCAGGTAACCAATAACCGGAAGTGCGTATCTGGCTATCGGATTGTAGGTATGAATAATTTGTCTAATGATTGTTGCCGCTGTGGCGAACAAGGCAATGCAAATCATCCCTAAGGAAAATACTACCGGACCGGCCACAAATTTTGCCGAATCCAGTCCTTCGTGGAGCACAAAGGCTCCGTAGCCGAAACAGAAAAGGGCCATCAACAAGGGTATAGCCCTGAAAAGAATACTGATACCGTAATTCATAACTGTTGTTTTTAGAGTTTCCCCTTCAAACAGCGTTTCTGTGGCTTTGTTCCTCCTTTTAAGATTTATTTGTGATGAGAAGTGTTTCCCTGTCCGTATTTAGGGAGCCAGCCTCTCCTTTTTCCAGCTGCCATCCGCTTGTTGGGAATAGAGGAAACGGTCGTGTAGCCTGCTTTCCCGTCCTTGCCAGAATTCAAAACGGAAAGGGGTGACGGCAAAACCTCCCCAGTTGTCGGGACGTTTGATACTTTGCCCTATCCATGTTGCCGCTTCGCGGACGAACGCGCGCATTATCTCCATACGGCTGCCGATGACGTGACTTTGGGGTGAAATCCTCGCCCCGATTTTACTTTTGTAAGGCCTGCTTGCAAAATAGGCGTCAGAATCGGCAGGAGCGCATCTTTCAGCTTTTCCTTCAATGTGTATTTGCCTTTCCAGTTTGTGCCATACGAAAGATAAGGATATATACGGATTTGCAGTCAGTTGCCGGCCTTTTCTGCTTTCGTAGTTGGTGAAGAAGATGAAACGGCCATTTTCCACCCCTTTCAGCAACACTGTGCGTGTAGAAGGATGCCCGTCTGTCGAGACTGTAGCTACCGTCATGGCGGTGGGCTCGTACTCATCACTATGGATAGCATCGTTCAGCCAATGGTCGAATTGCTCAAGGGGATTGTCGTTGAGGTTACCCGGCGTCAGTCTGCCTTTCTTATATTCTCTTCTGATGTCAAAGAGTTGTGATTTCATTATCGTGTGGTTTTATCAAGAATGATGTTTTTCTATGTAACAGTCTGAGAGGGCTGAATGTTTTTGTTTCTCTGCGGAAAGAAAATATGGAAGAAGGAAATGGTTGTGTTGATACTTAAAAAAATGGCATCCCGATTGTGGTGGCTATCGGGATGCCGGATATTGGAGATTACTTTATGGAGACAAGTGGGAAGTGGACACTGGCATGTCTGCTATTGTAATTTAAACATTACGGGAACTGTGAATTTACAACGGACCGGTTTGCCTCGTTGCTCACCGGGTTTCCATTTGGGCATGGTGGAAATCACACGGATAGCTTCTTTATCCAGGTAGGGATCTACGCCTCTTACTACTTTTACATCTACGATGCTGCCGTCTTTGTTGACAACGAATTGTACTATTACGCGCCCTTGGGTTCCGGTTTCTTGTGCAATAGTCGGGTATTTTATGCTCTTACCCAGATATTGCATCAGACTCATGCCATTATAAGAAAACTCAGGATTCTTCTCTACAACTTCAAAAATCTCGTCCTCTACCGGAATCTCTTCATCTACGGTTGGAGATATGGGTTTGATGATTACAGCTTCACCGATTTCTTCGGAAGAGGCAATGGCTGTTTCTTTCACATTGTCATTATCATCCACAATTGTCAATACCTCGGCAATTGCAGGAGCTTGAGGGGGTGGCGGAGCTGCTAATTCGGGTTGCTCCGTGATAGGAATTTCAATTTCCTGCTCAAATACGTTCTCGGTAATAGCATCGCTCATGTCAATCCTAACATCACGCTTCGACCATTCAAATGCAACGAACATGAAGACCAGCACAATTACATAACCTACAAGTAGCCAATTTGACTTCTTGTTTTCCAGGCTTGCTTTGGATGTTTTCTTGATTTCCATAATTTATAAGATTATTACTGTATAATGGTTGTCGCGAAACTAATATTATACAGATGTGATTAGTAAAATCATAAAACATGCGTGCCCACTTGTTTCTGCATTAAAGATAAGAAAATGAATGTTATGTTGTTGTTTGATATATGGTTATATATAGTTTTTTAAATTTGCTTTGATAATTTTTCCGCTTATGAATTAAATAGTGTTGAGGTGCAAAAAAGCGCTTCCAATGTTCGCTTATGGAGAAAGGCTTCACACAAAAACAAATTGTATTTATAGTATTGAAATGCGGTTATAGCTTTTGTATCAATTCTTTAGTATGTTGGTTGGAATCAGATGCTGGCAATAAATATAGATTATATATGATAGCCATTTGAATTTGACTATCTTTGTACGCTGAATTTAACCCTATTTTATAATCTTATTTTATTTATACGGAAATGATTTTGTTTTTATTGAACACGTCTGCCGCTGGAGGTAAACTTGAACAGGCATTGGAAAAATTGGTGGATTTTGGTATGGATGCCGGTAAGGATATATTAATCGCTATTTTAATCTATGTAATCGGGCGTTTCATCATCAAACAGATAAGTGCATTAGTAGCTAGGATACTTGAAAAACGGAAGATTGAAACCAGTGTACAGACCTTTTTGAAGAGTCTGATAAAGATACTGCTGAACATGATTCTTGCTTTTGCCATAATCGGCAAACTCGGTGTGGAGACCACCAGTTTTGCGGCGTTACTCGCATCTGCCGGTGTAGCTGTGGGTATGGCGCTGTCTGGTAATCTCTCAAATTTTGCCGGTGGACTGATTATACTTGTTTTCAAACCGTTTAAAGTAGGTGACTACATAGACGGTCCGGGAGTAAGTGGTACGATAAAGGAAATACAGATATTTCACACTATACTTTCCACTCTTGATAACCGCATGATTTATGTACCTAATGGAAGTCTCAGTGGTAATGCCGTCACTAATTACAGTAAGCAGGACAAGCGTCGTGTTGAATGGGTATTCGGTGTTGAATACGGTGAGGATGTAAAGAGAGTCAGAGCCGTTTTACAGCGCATAATAAATGCAGACAGCCGTATATTGGATACACCGGCTCCCCTTATTGTCTTAGGTTCATTGAGTGCAAGCAGCATCGATATTACAGTCCGTGTCTGGGTAAAAAGTGTGGACTACTGGAATGTGCTGTATGATATCAATGAAATAGTTTATACTACATTTAATGAAGAAGGAATAGGATTTCCCTTCCCACAGCTCACTCTACATCACGCAAAAGATTGAGCTTATTATCTATAACAGTTTCCATTTATCAAGAATTTGAAGCTTTATGTTTGCTCTGAAAAGTATGCTATACTGTTCATTAATTCCGAAAAAGAAATCATAAACTCCTTTTGTTTGCTTTTAAACATTATCGGTTGCTAATTTATTGAAGCTTTATATATAGATTTGCAAGTATTTCTTAATTAGGATATGATATAAAAAGATTATTTTAACTGTTTCAGCTTTTATAGCTGTTAGTGGTGTTTATGACAAGAAAGCGGTAGAAGGTTTTGACAAGAATAACAACCTAATATTTTTTTAATTTGTAATTATGATGAAAAAAAGTTTCTTGACTGTTCTATTTGCGCTGTTCTGCACGATGGGATTTGCGCAATTGTCTTTCAATGTAAAGGCCGGTCTCAATCTCAGCAGTTACATCGGTGAAAACTCTGACCATTCCAAATTTAAACCAGGAGCACGCATTGGAGTGGGAATGGAATACCAATTCAGCGACCTTGTTTCCTTACAGCCCTCGCTATTCTTCTCACAGAAAGGTGCGAAATATTCAAGTGGATATAGCGGTAGCGTCGTAGATGCGGATGCAGATGTGAAGATCAACCAGCTTTATTTGGAATTGCCCATCAATGTACAATTCCGTTTCAATATTGCAGACAATACTAACCTGGTCATTGCGACAGGGCCGTATCTTGCCTGTGGGATAGGTGGTAAAGCCAAGTTCGATGGCAAGGCATCTGTTGGAGGTATCAATATCAATGGAGATGAGAAAGTCGATACATTCAGTGATGACGGCTTGAATTACAATAGGTTCGATGCCGGTTGGAACATCGGTCTTGGGGTAGAGTTTGGCCGAATTCTTGTGGGGGTTGACACACAGCTTGGCTTCTGCAAGATTATGGATGGGGATGCTCCGCACAATGCGAATATCGGTATTACTCTGGGGTATAAATTTTAAATAGTTCCCTTACGATCCCTTGATTGAGTATATTTTTATTAATAGTTTAACTTTTTTATTGTAGATAATCTATAAATTATTTTATCTGTTTTAAAATAAAACGGTGTAGTATGAAAAAATTATTCATTTTATTAGGAACTCTTTTTTTGTTGTCAGTAGGTGCTTATGCGCAGAAAGGGAAACAAGCCATAGGTTTCGGTCTTGGTTATGGTACAGAAATTGAAAGTATCGGATTGGGAATCAAGTATCAGTATAATATAACCAATCCTATACGTATCGAGCCCTCTCTTAATTATTTTTTTGAAAATGACAATGTAAGCATGCTGGATGTGAACGTGAATTTTCATTATCTGTGTCCGGTAGCTAGCAATGTCAAGCTTTATCCACTGTTTGGGTTGACTTTGTCCAACTGGATGTTTGATATGTATGATGTTGACTGGGATGGGGATCATGTTCATGTGGATGGCGATGGGAATCATAATGAATGTCGTTTCGGTGTAAACTTGGGAGTTGGAGCCGAATTTGCATTGAGCCGTAATTGGGCCATGAATCTTGAATTTAAGTACCAGTTGGTCAGTGATTTTGATCAGGGTGTCATCAACATCGGGGCTGCGTACAGATTTGAAGAAAATATCGGAACAGAAATCTCATTGATATAAAAGAGGGGATAGGCATAGTTTAATGCTTATCCCCTCTTTTTT
>ENA-OQDC01000092-OQDC01000092.1-human-gut-metagenome-genome-assembly--contig:-NODE-92-length-65346-cov-5.584124_pt1 | contig 65346 bp, 58 predicted proteins | sample MGYA00242770_ERZ504601 | MGnify/ENA primary metagenome ERZ504601 (study PRJEB26092, sample SAMD00036305) | human gut metagenome | host: Homo sapiens | study: EMG produced TPA metagenomics assembly of...
TCTGGCTGGTGTGTCTGCTTCATTTACTGACTCATTAGTGTATTTCACAGACGTGCAGTATTTGGACAGTGCGGCAGTAGATGATAAAGGAATGTTAGTGGGCCGTGCATTTGTACAGCATCCAGTTGAAGGACTATCTGGAACAGAAACAGAATGGAAAGAACCGTACTTGCTTCATGGTTTTTCAGCCGTAAAAAGAAAAACGTGCAGAAGGAATTGAAGAAACTGAAGGAGAAATACACCAAGGGAGGTTCGTTGTTCCTTCAGGATGTGAATGCAGAATTTAAGTTTGAAAAGCCTGATTTTGAATAATGCAGATGAAGAAATGGCTTTACACCCTGTTGGTGTTCGTGCTGGCCGCCTGTTCCAATGAAATTCCGGAACAACAGCCGGCAAAGCGCTCCGGGCGTACGGTTCTGGCTTATCTGGTTTCGAACAGTCCGAACTCTTTAGAGATTAATTTGCAGAATAATGTAGTGGATATGTACACGGCACTGGCTGGAAGTAAAGATTCTTGTACACTGCTGGTGTTCTATCGTCCACAAGAATATCAGAGTTTTTTGGACGTACCTACATTGCTGTGCTTTGACACAGACGGACGCGGAAACATCAATGGTTCTCCGGCATTGTCTGGAGGCAATCTCACTTTTGAAGGTGTATGTCAGACAGCTCGAAAGAAAGAATACACGTTGAACAGCCAGGTTGCAACCGACCCGGATGTGATGGAAGAAGTCTTTGCCGATATGCAGAAGGAGGCTCCTTCTGACAGTTATGGTCTTATCTTCGGTTCGCATGCTACCGGATGGATAAAGGGAACTTCTTTCCAGGCCAGGGCGTTTGGCGATGACAATGGCTATAATATTGATATTCCGGACTTGGCAGATGTCTTGAAGAGGAGTTTCCCTGAAAAAAAAACTTGATTTTGTGCTGTTCGATGCCTGCATGATGGGAACGGCTGAAGTGGGCTATGAGTTGAAAGAGGTAACTTCACATTGCATTGCTTCCGTAATGGAGACTCCGATATATGGATTTCCGTACGACCAGATTCTTCCTTATTTGTATACCCAAAATATAGATTATTCAGCAGTGTGTCATGAGTTCATTTCTTTTAATAAGAAGAGTAACCAGTGGGGGACATGTGCGGTGATGGCTTGCAGCCAGATGGAAAACTTGGCCGAGGCGGTGAAAGCGAAACTCTTCGAATGGCAGGAAGCACTTCCTTCCATATCGATGCAGAAAGTGCAGCAGTATGGAATCTCTGGAGGAAGGCGTGATTATCGGTATTTTTCTTACGACCTACTTGATTTCTTCCGTGAGTTAGGAAGAAAAAGTGGGATGGCAGAAGCTGATTTGAATGAGGCTGTTGCTTCTGTACAAACTGCATTGAACCAGGCGGTGATAGCTAAAGATTGTTTGTCTGGGGAGGATTATGCTTTTGGCGGGCTGGTTATTGATGATACCCGTTTCTGCGGAATCGGCATGTATATTCCAGGGGAATATAATCGTTATGTGACTAATAAAACAGTTTGGAATAATTATTACAAACAATCCATCTCCTGGTATCATGCGGCTGGCTGGGATGAATTGAACTGACAGATAATTTCTTTACTCTTTGTGTGAACATTCTATCGACTAAGTGTGTTTTTATTTATTAAAACAGCTTTATAGGTATGTGGAATTTCATCAAAGAATTACGACGTAAGGACCACCAGCGTTATCTTGGTGGGCTGGATTTCTTTAAATATATTGGTCCCGGTTTGCTTGTTACCGTTGGTTTTATAGATCCGGGTAACTGGGCTTCTAATTTTGCAGCAGGAGCAGACTTCGGGTACTCCTTGTTGTGGGTGATTACCTTGTCTACTATTATGCTCATTGTGTTGCAGCATAATGTGGCTCACTTGGGAATTGTTACCGGACTTTGCTTGAGTGAGGCTGCCACTAAATATACACCGAAATGGGTGTCACGCCCTATCTTGGGAACGGCTGTACTGGCCTCTATTTCTACTTCTCTGGCAGAGATTTTGGGAGGAGCCATTGCCTTGGAAATGTTATTCGATATTCCTATTATCTGGGGTTCCCTTCTCACCGCTTTCTTTGTCACAATTATGCTGTTTACCAATTCCTACAAGCGGATTGAGCGCTCTATTATTGCATTTGTGTCGGTGATAGGACTGTCATTTCTCTATGAACTTTTCCTGGTTGACATAGACTGGCCTTTGGCTGCCCGTTCATGGGTGACGCCTTCCATTCCGGAGGGAAGTCTGTTGGTGATAATGAGTGTGCTGGGAGCTGTAGTGATGCCTCATAACTTGTTTTTGCACTCGGAAGTGGTACAGAGTCGGGAATACAACAAGAAGGACGATGCTTCTATCCGTAAGTTATTAAAATATGAATTCTATGACACCCTGTTCTCTATGGGAGTAGGATGGGCCATCAACAGTGCGATGATTCTGCTGGCTGCGGCTACCTTCTTTGCTAATCATATCGGAGTAGAAGAGTTGCAGCAGGCCAAGAGTTTGTTGGAACCTTTGCTGGGCAATCAGGCTGCTACCATCTTTGCCCTTGCTTTGCTGATGGCAGGTATCTCCTCCACTGTGACAAGCGGGATGGCCGCTGGTTCCATTTTTGCCGGCATGTTTGGTGAGTCCTATCATGTAAAGGATGTGCACTCTCGTGTAGGAATTCTACTTTCATTAGGAATAGCACTGGTTGTCATTCTGTTCATCGAAAATCCTTTCCAAGGATTGATCATCTCACAAATGATACTGAGCATTCAGCTTCCGTTTACCATTTTCTTGCAGGTAGGGCTGACCTCTTCAAAACGGGTCATGGGGCAATATGCCAACTCCCGGTGGAGCAGTTTTGTGCTTTACACCATGGCAGTGATTGTATCTGTGCTGAATCTGGCTCTTCTTTTCTCAGAAAGTTTTTAAGCTGTCCGTAAATCGGTGCCTGACATCTTTTTCTTATAGTGGTATGCCAGCATTAAGGCTGCCACGGCGAAGGCCAATGCATCGGATAACGGCATGCTGAACCATACACCTTCCACGCCATAGAAGGGTGGGAGGAAAGCCAGTCCCGGAAGAAGGAAGAGCAGCTGGCGGGAAAGAGACAGGAAGATGGAAATCCGGGCCTTTCCGATGGACTGAAAGAACTGGGTGATGACAATCTGTGCACCTACCACCGGGAAGGATAGAATACCAATTCTCAGGGCCAGTGTCGCTTCATCAGTCAGTTCGTGGTTGTCGGTGAACATGCCGACAAATACACCGGGAAACAGCTCACCGATTATAAATCCTAAGGTGGTAATGATACATCCTGCCGTGATTCCCAGTTTCAGAGTTCTTTTTACGCGGTCGAAATGCTGTGCACCGTAGTTGTATCCCGTAATGGGCTGCATTCCCATGGTGATACCCATCACAATCATGACAAAGAGCATCTGGATACGGTTGAGGATACCGAATGCACCGATGGCCATATCACCTCCATAATTGAGCAGACGGTTGTTGATGAAAATCACGATGCAGCAGGCACACACATTCATGACGAAGGGCGACATGCCGATGGCAAAAATATTGGCTATGATGTGCTGTTTCAACCGCATGCTGTGACGCTGGAACCGGATATAAGTCTTCGGGCTGTAGAAGTGATACAATACCCACAGCATGCCGATGAATTGTGAGCAGATGGTCGCAAGTGCCGCTCCCCGGATTCCCCAGTTCAGTACAAAAATGAAAATCGGAGCCAGAATAATGTTGCAGCCTACGGTCAGCATGGAAGAAAGCATGGCTTTTTGGGGATAACCGGTGGCACGCATGATGTTGTTAAGCCCGATCATCACGTAGGAAATCGGACTGCCCAACAAAATTACCTGCATAAAATCGCGGGCATACGGCAGGGTAGCTTCGCTGGCTCCGAAGAAAAAGAGAATCGGTTCCAGAAAGATAAATGCCAATCCACCGTAGAAGATGGCATTAATGACACAAAGAATGGCTACGTTGCCGAGAATGTCTTCTGCCCCCTTTTTATCCTTCTGTCCCAGTCGGATGGAAGAAAGTGTGGCACCTCCTACGCCCACCAGTGTACAGAAGGCTACCAGCAGGTTCATCAGCGGAAAGGTAATGGCCAGACCGGAGATGGCCAGGGCTCCCACACCATGACCGATGAAAATACTGTCGATGATGTTATACAAGGAAGTCAGTGTCATTCCGATAATGGCAGGAATGGAATATTCCACCAGCAGTTTCCCGATAGGGGCTTCTCCCAATATGTGCGGATTGTTTTCTTTCATGTACGTTTGTTTATTTTAATTTCCAAAGTTAGGAATATGAAGCAATATTTTAGAACTTTGTACCGTTAAATCAAACTAAACATACCAATGGACAAAACTAAATGCGTAGCAGCACTTTTTGATTTTGACGGAGTAGTAATGGACACTGAGTCACAGTACAGCATCTTCTGGAATGAGGTAGGGAAAAAATACCATCCGGAATACGAGGAATTCGGAAAAATCATCAAGGGACAGACGCTGCGGCAGATTTACGACCGTTATTTTCAGGGAATGGAGCATGAACAGGCTGAAATTACAGAAGGCCTGAACCGTTTCGAGACGGAGATGCGCTATGAATATGTGCCGGGAGTGGCAGAGTTCATGCAGAGTCTTCGTGCCCATGGAGTGAAAATAGCCATAGTGACCAGCTCGAACGAGAAGAAAATGGCCAATGTGTATGCGGCACATCCTGAATTGAAGAATATGGTGGACCGGATACTCACGGCCGAGATGTTTCAGAAATCCAAGCCGGACCCCGATTGTTTTTGCTTGGAGCCAAAGTTTTCGAAACTCTCCCGGCCAATTGCGTCGTGTTTGAAGATTCGTTCCATGGCATTCAGGCGGGAAACGCAGCAGGTATGCCTGTAGTGGGACTGAGCACCACCAATCCGGCGGAAGCCATTCAAAATCAGTGCGCCCGGGTGATTCCAGATTTCACCTGTTTTACGTATGAAGAGATGATGAACTTGCTGTAAGGCTTGTCTGATTCGGAAAAATCGGCTATTTTTGCGGAAATTTTATTAATTCAGAAGAAAACTATGGCAGGATATCTTTCTGGTGATACTCGTAAGGTAACGACTCACCGTTTGATTGAGATGAAACAGAGAGGTGAAAAGATTTCCATGTTGACCTCTTATGATTATACAATGGCGCAGATTGTAGACGGCGCAGGTGTGGATGTGATTCTGGTAGGTGATTCAGCTTCGAATGTGATGGCGGGTAACGTGACGACCTTGCCTATTACCGTGGAGCAGATGATTTATCACGGAAAGTCAGTGATGCGCGGTGTGAAGCGTGCATTGGTAGTGGTGGATATGCCATTCGGTTCTTATCAGGCAGACCCGTTTGACGGGGTACGCAATGCTATCCGCATCATGAAAGAAACACATGCCGATGCCCTGAAGCTGGAAGGCGGTGAAGAAGTCATCGACGTGATTCGCCGTATCATCGGTGCCGGAATGCCCGTGATGGGACACCTGGGACTGATGCCTCAGTCTATCAATAAATATGGAACTTACGGTGTACGCGCCAAAGAAGACGCAGAAGCTGAAAAGCTGATTAAGGATGCGCGTCTGTTGGAAGAAGCCGGATGCTTTGCTCTGGTACTGGAGAAAATTCCGGCAGCACTGGCAACCCGTGTGGCTCAGGAACTGACTATTCCGGTTATTGGAATCGGAGCCGGTGGAGGAGTAGACGGACAGGTATTGGTAGTGACTGACATGCTGGGTATGACCAAAGGATTCAGCCCGCGTTTCCTTCGTCGCTATGCCGACCTGAATACCGTGATGACCGATGCCATCGGACATTATGTAGCCGACGTGAAAGCTTGTGACTTCCCTAACGAGTCAGAACAATACTAAGATTATCATTTATAAGCCGCAGATGCATGGACTGCAAAGTCCGGTTCTTCCGGACAATTTAAAAGTCGCAGTCTGTGCATCTGTGTTTTCTATCAGATGTAGAAAAAATGTGGAACAAGAATTTTAATCTTTTGCTCATCGCTAATTTTTTCCTGTATACGGCAGTATATATGCTGTTTCCTGCACTTCATCATTGGATGGTGTCAGAAGGAGGGTATACGGGATTTCAGGCCGGAGGGGCCATAGCCATCTTTGGAGCTTCTCTCTTTCTTTTGGGAGCGTTCAATAATTACCTGGTCGATACGTTTAAGCGTAAGAATGTGTGTACGCGCAGCCTTCTGCTGCTGGCGCTTTTGGGATTGTTGTATCCATACGCCGGAGAGTGGGGGATGATTTTTCTTTTGCGTGTGCTTCAGGGAGCCTTGTTTGGGGTGGTACTGATGGCCATGGGCAGTACCCTGGTCATCGATGTAACTCCCAGCCAGTACAGAAACAAGGCCAGTGTGGTTTTCACCTGGTCGGGGGTACTCGGTATGCTGTGCGGCATCCTGTTGGGATATAATGCAGGCTGGTATCTTTCTTTCCAGCAGCAGATTTATCTTTTTGTGGGACTTTGTGCCCTTCCGGTCGTACTGGTTTCCATGGTGGAAGTCTGTTTCCGTGCTCCGTTGGACCTTCCGTTGCTGTCGTTCGACCGTTTTCTGCTTTTCCGTACCTTGATTCCGGGGCTGAACATGATGGTGGTTCCCTTCATTTTAGGGGTGCTGTTCAGCTCGATTTTCGATACTTTTTTCTACATTTGTATCATAGCCGGATTTATCGTCTTCCTGCTGCTGGACCGCGTGGTTCGCAAGCAAGTGAACGGCCGCCTGCTGAATGGTGTCGGACTGGTATTGATGTGCGTGGCAGTATGGCTGCTGGGCTGTTCCACCGAAAAAGGAATGCTGATGGGAGCCGGTTTTCTGACCGGATTGGGCATGGGTTTCTCCCTGCTTCAGTTCTTGCGGATGATGATACGTCTTCCTTTGCACTGTGAGCGCGGAACGGGCTATCACACCTATCAGTTGCTTTGGGAATCGGGCGTCATGCTGGGCGTGTTCTTCGGGAAATACACAGAAGACATCTCCGGACAACAGTTCCGGGCTGCATCGCTCATTCTGCTGGCAGGTCTGTTGATTTATCAGGCAGTGGTGCACGGCTATTTCATGAAACGAATGAAGAATAGATAACTTAACTAATATAAAGAATATGGCAGACGACAAGAAAGTTATTTTTTCAATGGTGGGATGAGCAAATCTTCCAGAACAACAAACAGGTATTGAAAGACATCTACCTATCCTTTTTTTATGGCGCGAAAATCGGAATCATCGGTTTGAACGGTTCCGGTAAGTCTACTTTGATGAAAATCATTGCCGGAATCGAAAAGAACTACCAGGGTGAAGTGGTATTTTCACCGGGCTATTCTGTAGGTTATCTGGCACAGGAACCTCAGCTTGACGATACGAAGACCGTGAAGGAAGTCGTGATGGAGGGAGTGCAGCAGGTGGTAGACACGCTGGCCGAATACGAAGAAATCAATCAGAAGTTCGGTTTGCCGGAGTATTATGAAGATCCGGAAAAGATGGACGCACTCTTTGCGCGTCAGGCCGAACTGCAGGATATTATTGACGCTACCGATGCGTGGAATCTTGACAGCAAACTGGAACGTGCGATGGATGCATTGCGCTGTCCGCCCGAAGACCAGCTGGTGAAGAACCTTTCGGGAGGTGAACGCCGCCGTGTAGCTTTGTGCCGTCTGTTGTTGCAGAAACCGGACATCCTGTTGCTCGACGAGCCGACCAACCACCTGGATGCAGAAAGCATTGACTGGCTGGAACAGCACTTGCAGCAGTACGAAGGAACGGTAATTGCCGTAACGCACGACCGCTACTTCCTGGATCATGTGGCCGGATGGATTCTGGAGCTCGACCGTGGTGAAGGTATTCCTTGGAAGGGAAATTATTCAAGCTGGCTGGAGCAGAAGACCAAGCGTATGGAGATGGAAGAGAAGACGGCCAGCAAACGTCGTAAGACGCTGGAACGCGAGTTGGAATGGGTGCGCATGGCTCCTAAGGCTCGTCAGGCCAAGGGTAAGGCTCGTCTGAATTCGTACGACAAACTCTTGAACGAAGATGTGAAGGAGAAGGAAGAGAAGCTGGAAATCTTTATCCCGAACGGTCCGCGTCTGGGAAACAAGGTTATCGAAGCCAAGCATGTGGCCAAGGCTTATGGCGACAAACTGCTTTTCGACGACTTGAACTTCATGCTGCCGCCTAACGGTATTGTGGGAGTTATCGGTCCGAACGGTGCCGGAAAGACGACGTTGTTCCGCCTGATTATGGGATTGGAAAGTGTGGATAAAGGTGAGTTTGAAGTAGGAGAGACTGTGAAAGTGGCCTATGTAGACCAGCAGCACAAGGACATTGACCCGAACAAGACCGTATACCAGGTAATCAGTGGCGGTAACGACCTGATTCGTATGGGTAACCGCGATGTGAATGCCCGTGCATACCTGAGCCGCTTTAATTTCTCTGGTTCTGATCAGGAAAACTCTGTGGTATGCTTTCTGGTGGTGAACGTAACCGTCTGCACCTGGCCATGGCATTGAAGGAAGAAGGTAACGTGTTGTTGCTCGACGAGCCGACCAACGATATTGACGTAAACACCCTCCGTGCGCTGGAAGAAGGTTTGGAAGACTTTGCCGGATGTGCCGTAGTTATCAGCCACGACCGTTGGTTCCTCGACCGTATCTGTACCCACATCTTAGCTTTTGAAGGAGACAGTCAGGTGTTCTACTTCGAGGGTTCTTATACGGAATACGAAGAAAACAAGATGAAGCGTATGGGTAATGTAGAGCCGAAACGCGTACGTTATCGCAAGTTGATGGAAGACTAATTTTCAGTAAATTATACAGGATGAAAAAAGGCTTCGACGTTCACCGAAAAACGTCGAAGCCTTTTTGTTTAAACGTCCTTGCGTTTTACTTGAAACGCAAGTGCGTTTTGATTCAAACGCACTTGTGTTTGACCTAAAACGTACTTACGTTTTGGAATGAATCAGTGAACTTTACTGAATCAACATATTTTCAACCTCTTCCAGGCATCCGTCAGTCTTTTCCGGAGTGATTTGGAGAAGACGAGCCAGCAGGGAATAAATCGATACATTACGGAATTTCGGAGCCTCGTATCCCTTCTTGAAATCCGGTCCGCATGCCCGGAACATCACCTGCATATCGTCGTAGGTCGGGTCGAATCCATGGGCGCCCGGAAGTGTCTTGTTTCCTTCTTCCACCAGCCAGCCTAAATCAGGCAGCACAATGATGTCGCCCACACGTGGATTGCTTCCATAGTTCAAATAAGCAGGAATATCTTCTTTTTTCCATACCCGTACGTGATTCAGTCCCTGTAATGCCTGATACACGGAGTCGCGGTATTCCGGTTTCGTATAAATCTGTGCCGGAAGATTCCCGTCAATCAAGGAATACCATTTTTCGTTCAACAGGTGCTTGATGGGTACAAAGCGGTCTGCGCTGACAGTCGCCATTCCGTGGTCGGACGTCACAATCAGGTTGATGTCCTTTCCGAAAGGCAAGCTTTGAAGTCCTTCCCATAAGTATTTCATGAGGGCATCCAGCTCTTCCATGCAGCGGCGTGTTTCCTTGCTGTGCGGACTATAAGTGTGTCCGTAGGTATCAGAGTCTTCGAAATAAATCATAACCAGCTGGGGGCGTTCTTCTTCCGGCAGCTTCAGCATTCTCAGTGCCTCTGCCACACGCTCCGTCTGGGTGAGCCGGGGTTTCTGGTCGTACACGTGATAGTAGGTGGGGTGCTGTCCTTTTACGGCAATGTCAGAGCCTACCCAGTAGATGTTTCCCGTTTTGATGCCCTGCTTCTGTGCGGTAATCCAGATAGGTTCTCCGCCATAATAAGACGCATCGTTGCGGGTTTTCAGGTTGCTCATCTTGTAAAGCTCCTGACGTTGTGGGTCCCAGAAGGTATTGGCTACGATACCATGGTGGTCGGGCACCAATCCCGTAGCAATGGTGTAATGGTTGGGGAAGGTCTTCGAAGGGAATGATGGAATCATGGTGGCCTTTACACCTTCACGAGCCATCCGGTCGAAGAACGGCGTGTTGTACATCTGCGGGTAGTCCCAGCGAAACCCGTCGAGGGATACAATGACGGTGTAGTGCTTTCCGGCCCACATAGAGAGGCAGATGCACCACATCATACACAGCGAGATAAGTTTTTTCATAAGTCTGGTTATTGTTAGAGGGTGATAAAAAAAAATGGTGTATTGCCGTTCTTTTGTGGGCAATACACCTTTTATGTAAAGGGTTAGTCTTTCATTAGAAAGTCAGTCTTACACCCACCTGGCAGTGCCAGCGTGAGCTGATGTCGTTTTTAGTGAGCACGTTGCTTTGGTCTTTGAATGTGTATTCTGGAACTAGAATTCCATCAGCATTAGTGCTACCTGATACAGTGACCGGAGTCAGGTTGTAAGGCAAATAATAGTTGGCACCCCACTTCTTGTTCAGCATGTTGGCAAAGTTGATAACATCAAATGTCACTTGAATCTTGCTACCGCGTTCTTTCAGGTAGAAGATGTCTTGAGCTACGTGCAGATTGATTTCATGCTCCCACTTAGTGAGGTTTGAATTGCGCTCGGCAAACTGTCCACGATGATTCTTGGCATAATCATCGTTCAGAATCCATTGGCGGAAAGCTTCACGGCTTTCTTCTTTTGACATAATCAAGTTGCCTTGTTTGTCAAAGTTGTCCACAAAGTTCATGTCCTCCAATTCTTTATCTGTCGGAATATATAGTAACGTAGTTCCTCGTGATCCGTCACCATTGAAATCTTTTGCGTCATCATATGAGAGACTATAACGTCCACCCGGAGAAGCATTGTAAGTGATTCCCACTGTAGTGCTCATCCATCCGTTCAGGTACTTAGGAGTTGTATAAGATGCTTGTAAGGAGATGCGGTGAGGAATATCGAAGCGTGAATATCCCAATTCTCCTTTAGAGTTGCTGTCTTTAGAATAGTTGTACTGCCAGTTAGAATAGGCTACTGAACTTGTTCCGTCATTGACAGACTTGGAATGTCCGAAGGTATAAGAACCTGATAAGTCAAGACCAAAGTTGAAGTGTTTCTCTAACATAACCGAGAAGTTATAAGAGTAACCTTCATTAGTATTTTTCAGGTTGATGATGCTATTATAGTTACTTGATACTTGATTGTAATAGGGTACGGCTGATTGCTCAAGTCCAGGAATAGCATATACTTTTCCTACTTCCTCAATAGCTAGGTTTTCAAAGAACACGTTGTTTAGTGTTTTTGAATAAATACCTTCAATTGTAAGTTTTACATCACCAGGTAATTGTTGTTCTAATGCAAGGTTGGTACGGAATACTTGTGGGTATTTGAAGTCTTTATCTACGACTGCGATGTCAACAATGGGTTTCCCAGATACGGCTTCGTATGGATTTTTTGCATAATCTTTCATTCCAGGAACAGCCACATATTTCTCATTCAATGTAGTGCCTTTCTGCTCCATACCGTTGTTGGTGAATGAGTTGTTCAGCCATACGAACGGCACACGTCCGGTAAACAGTCCCAATCCTCCGCGGAGTAGCGTACGGTGGTTTTCATTCAGGTACCAACGGAATCCTACACGTGGGGATACGAGTACTTTGGCTCCTGGCATTTCGCCTACGCGAGCTTCCCATCCTTGTTGGGTAGCAAATTCATTGAAAGAAACATTGGTGGTTGGATCATTGAAGATAACTGGAATATCAAAACGTATACCATAAGTCAGCTCAAAATTATTGGTCACGTTCCACTTGTCTTGAGCATAAAAACCAAACTGCCCTGATTTCATCGCTGGGGCATAGCTTAAGTTTCCTCCGGTCAAGGTTGGATCTGTGTATTTATATCTGAATTCATAGGGGTTGTCATTGAGAAAGTCTTCAATGCTATTAAAATACCATGCTCCGTTATTACCTTGCATAAAAAGGTTCTGCATGCGGTAGATTTCGTTGTGTGTACCGAAGGTAAATGTATGGTTGCCTTTGTACCAAGAAAGGTTATCTTCAAATGTATAGATATCTTGGTTCAAGTAGTTGGCACCTGAAGAATATTCAGTACCCATATCTATCTTGGTATTATTGTTGTCGTTAGCCGACTTGATTTGTACGGTTGCACCGTTGTAGTCAATGTCGCGATTGTCGCGCACGAAGCTGGCAGACGCACGCAATTCATTGTAGAGAGATTCTCCCAAATGCGAGTTCAATTCGGCTACGATAGAATTAGTCTTGTTGTTCATACGGTAACCGCTACCGTTGAATCGGAAGGATGATGAACTTAAGCTCAGGTTGTCATCGTAAGAGTTGTTATGCTGGTAACGGATGGCAAGCTTGTGGTTCTGGTTGATGTTCCAGTCAATACGTGCCAATAATCCGAATGATTTATTTTCTATGTCACGCGGGCCATATGTTTCCTTGATGCCAGTATATTCTTGATATTTGCTGATAATCCGATCCGCCATGTCCTGGGTCAGATAATTATCAATATAACCCGGATAGATGTTGTTTGGATATACATCAGACTTATGTTCTGCACTTACGAAATAGAAAAGTTTATTTTTGATAAGTGCTCCTCCAATAGTACCTCCGAATGTACGAGTGTGCTGTTCTCCAAGTTTCTGTTTTTCATAATCACGTGCAGCATTATATTTCCCGTACATGTTTTCGTTGGTGAAATAAGAATAAGCTGTTGCTTGGAACTTGTTAGTACCCTGCTTGGTAATGGCATTGATACCACCTCCGGTAAATCCGCTCTGACGTACGTCGAAAGGAGCAACGACTACCTGAATTTCCTGGATGGCATCCATCGAAATCGGGTTGGCACCTGTCTGGCCACCGTTAGTTCCAGATGCTGACAAACCGAACACGTCGTTACTTACTGTACCGTCAATCTGGAAGCTGTTGTAACGGTTGTTTGAACCGGCGAATGTGATACCTCCATTCTTCGATGTAGAAGCCATTGGCATATTTTTTACAATGTCATATACATTGCGGTCTACTGTCGGCGTGCTGGTGATTTTTCCTGTAGAGAAGTTGTGTGCAGCTCCGGCATTCGCTTTTGCATCGGCTACGACTACTACTTCGTCCAACAGTTCTGAACTTGGTTTCATTTCGGCATTCAGGCTGAGTGTGTTACCCAGTTCAAGTGAAATACCTGTAAATGCAGTTTTGTTGTAACCTACGTATGAGATTTCAATTTTGTAGGGACCACCGGTACGCATACCTTGGATGGTGTAACGTCCATCTACGTTTGTTACTGCACCGTAGAGAGTACCTGACGGTTCGTGGATAGCTACCACTGTAGCACCGATAACCGGAGCTTTGGTTTCATCTAAAACTTTTCCGCTGATAGCAGAAGTTGTTACCTGAGCATTTGCGCCAACGGCCATGGCTGAAACGACTAATGCGGAAAACAGGAATTTGGAATGATGTACCATAAAATTTTAATTAAATTGTAAATCTATTTTCGCGTTTTAATTCGCTTAATACTTTGTAGTTAAGTTCGTTGAATCTTTTTTGTATTACTTGTTTTTTCTGTTGCAAAGTTAAAAAATTCTTTTTACCGAATAATTGGATAGTAGGCGATTTAACAAATTAGGCAATAAATAATTAACTATTTTATTTCTCTATATGGTAGGAATTGTGAAATAGAAAATTCCTTTTTGCTTGATTTTGTGTGAGTTGTAAGAACTGGGCAATGTGTAATAAGTTTGTAATTTATGGAGTAATGAAAGCATAATTTGACAAGGTTATTGTATGAATCCTGAATTTGTTTTCATTTTGCTTTGTCGCAAAGTTTTTATGGGCTTTTGTTTTTTTGCGTATTTTTGCAGAAAAGAAAATAGAAACTTATCAATATGAAACAAAAATTGGAAGAAAATAAAGGTATTCCGGCTTCTTTGCTATGGATGCTGGCCATTATATCAGGACTTTCAGTGGCAAATTTGTATTACAACCAGCCGTTGCTGAATCGTATCAGTGAGGATTTGGGTATCTCGGAGTTTACAGCCAACCTGATACCTATGACCACACAGATTGGGTATGCGTTGGGATTGTTATTTATTATCCCTTTGGGGGATTTGTACAAGCGGAAGAATATCATTGTCATTAACTTTCTCTTGTTGTCGGTGGCGACTTGCAGCATTGCCATGTCTGTGAATGTGTTTTATATCTTGCTGGCTTCGCTGGTGACAGGAATTTGTTCGGTCATGCCACAGATTTTTATTCCGATTGCTGCACAGTTTTCGCTGCCTCAGAATAAGGCACGCAATGTGGGGATGATGGTTAGCGGTCTGCTGACCGGAATTCTGGGTTCACGGGTAATCAGCGGTTTTGTAGGCGAATACTGGGGATGGCGTACGATGTATTATATTGCAGCCGTCATCATGTTGCTTTGTATTTTTGTGGTGGTTCGGGTGTTGCCGGATATGCCGCTAAATTTCAAGGGTACGTACAAAGGACTGATGAAATCGCTTTTTACGCTGTACAGGGACAATTCGACCATTCGTCTGGTATCTGCTCGTGCCGGATTATGCTTTGGTAGTTTCCTGGCGTTATGGGCGTACCTGGCCTTTAAGTTGAGTGGGGAACCGTTTTATGCAGGAAATAACATCATCGGTATGCTGGGACTGTGTGGAGTGGCCGGTGCACTGACGGCCTCTTTTGTCGGGAGTCTGGTACATAAGTTTGGAGTGCGGTTTTTTACTTTTGTTGGTTGTTCGCTCATCATTGCAGCCTGGATAATCATGTTTATTTTCCAGAATTCTTATTTAGGTTTTATTGTGGGAATTATTGTGATAGATATCGGTATGCAATGTGTGCAGATAGGTAACCAAACCTGTGCGTTGTCGCAGGCTCCCAAGGCGACTAACCGGGTGAATACCATCTTTATGACGACTTATTTTGTGGGTGGCTCACTGGGAACCTTTCTGGCCGGCACATTCTGGCACGCTTGGGGCTGGACCGGAGTGGTATGTGTAGGAATCGGCCTGACACTGATTTCACTGCTTGTGACACTTTTTACTCGAAACTGATTATTCAAATGAACGAATATATATGAAAAAGAATGTGATTTATTTGAACGACTGGCTGGCTATTCATCCGTATACGACAGTTTGTTCTTCAGATACGTTTTTTGTGGAGTTGGCCAACACACTTTATGCGGCATGTCATTTGGAGGAATTGCCTGAGACGTTTCGCAAGAATTTAAGTTTGTATGTGGCGGCTTATTTGGAAGACATCATTTCCGGCCTGGGATTGTGGCAAGGATTTACCACTGCTCATGCCCGTTTATATGGCAGGTGTCTTCCATTCTATCCCACGGGAAAAGATTATATAAAGGGAGAGGTAAACCTGGAGGACGTACGTTTTATTATCTGGAATACATGGCAAAAGGCTCCTTACTCGCATGGGTATGTAAATCCGCTGGATACCTCAATCTTAAAACAGGCACAGGGTTTTCTGCCTGTACTGGAGGAAGCCTATGAGGTAGCTCCGGAGAATGAGTTGCTGAAGGATTATTTTGCCGGCTATGCAGATGAAAAAGAGGCTGACCGGAAATTGTCATGGCTTTTCGGGCACACTTTCCTTACGGAACCTTCTATGCTGCCTTACATTGAACGAGTAGCACCAGACGACCGTTTTATTATTCCTACGGGTCCTTTGGCATTGTTCCTTCACGAATGGATTGAGTTGTTGGCTGGTAAGCAGGCTGCGTGCTGGAAATCGGTTCCTCGTCTGTATCAGGAGGAAAAGGAAATGCCGGAAAATATTCTGCAGAAGAATGCGGAGATTTATCGTCTATTTACCTTGTGGACTGGCGGACGCAAGATTATTTATCTCAACGGCTATGATTCATTGAAACGCTTCCTGGTAGAGATTCTGCAGTGGCCGGATGATGAAAATCACACCTTGCCGCAGATGAAGAGTTGCCGGAACTTTGTATTGATGGTGGATGAGCAGAAAGGGCTTTTGCTGGCGAAGGACGTGTGTGAATACATTGCCGACACGGAAAATCCTTATTACGATCGGGAAGAGGCTTCGCAAAATGCATTCCGTATGTTGACGGAAGAGATGCTTTGCCCACCGGATTTGCTGCATTATTGTATTGAGAAGAACTTACTGCCAGATGCAGAACTGCCTGAAGTAGGAGAGAAGATGCTGGTGAAGCTTAATGCGGACTTTATTGCGCGGCATTCATTGCTTTATTATTATCGCGGCGATTGACTTTGTATATATCATAAAAAAAGCACGAACCGAAATTCGTGCTTTTTTATGTTATGATGGATATAGATTAGCAAACTTTGTGTGAACCGTCGCTGATAACTACATCGTATACTTTCGGGCTGCGACCGAATTTTTCTTTGAAGCGTTCTTTTGCAGTAGAAATGAATGTTTCGTACAATTCATTCTTAACCAGGTTGATGGTACATCCACCGAATCCACCGCCCATTACGCGTGAACCAGTAACTCCACAGTCAAAAGCAATATCGTTCAAGAAGTCGAGCTCTTCGCAGCTTACTTCATACAGCTTGCTCATACCATGGTGAGTTTCATACATTTTCTGTCCCACTGTTTCGTAGTCGCCTTTTTCCAATGCGTCGCATACGTCGAGCACGCGCTGGATTTCTTCGATTACGTATTCAGCACGCATGTAGTCTTCTTCAGAAACTTCAGCTTTTACTTCGTTCAGCATATCCATTGTGCAGTCTCTCAGGAATTCTACAGTCGGATGGTTCTTCTTGATAGCAGCTACAACAGCTTCGCAGCTCTGACGGCGTTTGTTGTATGCAGAAGATGCCAGTTCATGTTTTACTACAGAGTCAACCAATACCAAACGATATCCGTCCGGTCTGAACGGGAAGTACTGGTATTCCAGTGAACGGCAGTCCAAACGAATCAGGTGACCTTCTTTACCGAATACAGAAGCAAACTGGTCCATGATACCGCAATTAACTCCGCAGTAGTTGTGTTCTGTTGCCTGACCTACTTTAGCCAGTTCGAATTTGTCAATTTTGTTGTCGCCGAACAAATCGTTCAAAGCGTATGCGTATGTAGATTCCAATGCAGCAGAAGAAGACATACCTGCACCCAGAGGCACATCACCTGCAAATGCAGTATTGAAGCCTTTTACGTCAACTCCGCGTTTGATCATTTCACGGCAAACACCGAAGATATAACGTGCCCAGCTTGCTTTCGGAGCATCTTCTTCGTTCAATCCGAATTCTACGTAGTCTTTCAAGTCGATAGAATAAGCGCAAACTTTATCTTTTCCGTTCGGTTTGATTTCAGCTACCATACCTTTGTCTACAGCTCCCGGAAATACAAAACCTCCGTTGTAGTCAGTGTGCTCACCAATCAGGTTGATTCGTCCCGGAGAAGTATATACTGAGCCTGTTGTACCGTCGAAATGCTTGATAAAGCGGCTTCTTACAAATTCTATGTCCATAATGATAAAAATTAAAGGTTAATAAATTCTGGTATATAAACAAGAAAGGATGAAGAATGAGTCCATCCTTCATCCTTATGTCTTTTTTATTCAGTCGGAATGTCTTTGTTTACATTCTTGCATCCAATCAACGCATAGAATAACAAGTATGCCAATGCGGCTGCAATTACGATAAAGCTGTTCAGGTAACCTGCTGAGTCGGCTACTCCACCTTGTAACAGCGGAAGTAATCCACCACCGCAAACCATTACCATGAAGATTCCGGAAGCAGCTTCTGTGTATTTACCCAGTCCTTCTACAGCCAGGTTGAAGATACCACCCCACATGATTGAAGTACAGAGTCCGCAGAGTGCCATACACATTACGCTGACAGGAACAGCTTCCAGTCCGAATGACAGGCTTGCTCCGCTTTTGAATACCGGCATGTTGACTACGCTGGTCAACGGAGTTACGAAAGCAATACCGATCAAAATCAATCCGAGAATAGAAGCTACGGTCAACATGGCCTTACTACTGAACTGAGCACCGAGTGAAGCACCAATCAGACGACCGATAAGCATCAGGAACCAGTAAGTTCCTACGATAGAACCTGCAATGGCCGGATCGATACCCAGACCACCTTCGTGAGCCTGTGCAGTCATAAACAAGTTAGCAAAGTGAGGAATACCCACTTCAATACCTACGTAAACAAAGATGGCGATGGTTCCTAACTTGAAGTGACGGAAAGACAACGGGCTGTGTTCGCCTTTGCTCTTGTTTGCCTTAGACAAGCTTGGTTCAGGGATAGCCATGAAGAAAAGTACCAGGAAAGCGATGGCAAAGATAGCCATAGCGATGTACAATGCCGGCAAAGCCTTAGCGATAGTACGTTCTTCTACGTTGGCACCCATCAGGTAACCGACCAATACCGGAACGATAGTAGCTGACAAAGAGTTCAGTGAACCACCAGTCTGAATAAGCTGGTTACCTTTCTTGCCGCCACCACCAAGAGTGTTCAACATCGGGTTAACTACTGTATTCAGCATACACATAGAGAAACCAGAAATGAAGGCTCCTGTCAAATATACAGAGAATCCGCCTTTAGAGGCCAATGCCTGAATACCTACACCAATGAATCCTACTGCAATAGCAATCAATGCTGTTTTTTTGTATCCGATTTTCTGTAAAAGAAGTCCCGAAGGAATACCCATAAATGCGTATGCAATGAAGTTCGCAGCGAATCCGAGTGTAGCTTCCAGGTTGGTAGCTCCAAATTCACTCTGTACGATAACTCCGAATGGAGCCGGCAAACCGGTTACGAAAGAAATCATAGCAAACAATGCGAACATCATTACTATGGGTAACAAATAGCTTTTTTGTTGTTGTGACATGTTGTTTAAAGGTGTTAGTTTGTTATAGGTTAATTAAAGAATTAGGTCTTTATTTTTCAACTCCGAACTTATAGATAGTTACCTGATGGTAGGTATCTTCCGGCTTTAACACGACTGACGGGAAGTGTCCTTTGTTGGGTGAGTCGGGGAAGTGCTGTGCTTCAAAGCAGATGGCACTTCTTGCCGGGAATGTAGCACCGTGGTATCCAGTGAAACCATTGTGCCAGTTGGCTGTGTATACTTGTACACCCGGCTCTGTGGTATAAACTTCCAGCGAGCGTCCGCTTTCCGGTTCTACGCATTTAGCCGCAAATACCAGAGCTTCCGTTTCGCGTTTGTTCAGCACATAGCAATGGTCGTATCCGGCTCCGTTGATGAGCTGCTGGAACGGTTCATTGATACGGCTTCCCACTGTGTGCGGTGTACGGAAGTCCATCGGAGTACCTTCTACTTTCAATACTTCTCCTGTAGGGATAGATACTTCGTCTATTGGAATATAAAAATCTGCGTTGATTGTGACAATGTTATTGTCTACGGTTGGAGTCGGATTATTCAAACCTGCCAAGCTGAAAAATGCGTGGTTTGTCAGGTTGATGATGGTTTTTTTGTCACAGTTGGCTACGTAAGTGATGACCAGTTCGTTCTGTCCTGTCAGCGTATAAGTAACTGTGACATCCAGATTGCCTGGGAAACCTTCTTCACCATCTTTAGAGAGATAGTGCAGCGTTACGCTCTGCTCATCTTCCTGTTTGGCATCCCAAACGCGGGCATGGAAACCAGTCGGACCTCCATGCAGGGAATTAGGACCGTTATTGATGGTCAAATTATGTTCTTGTCCGTCCATCAGGAAACTGCCTTTCGCAATACGGTTGCCATAACGTCCGATTAATGTACTCAGGAAAGGTTCGTGACTGTTGATTACATTGTCGATACTGTCATGTCCCTGCACCACATTGGCCAGTTTACCGTTTTTGTCCGGTACCATCACAGTTAAGATTGCTCCCCCATAGTTTGTAATTGCTACTTCGGCACCTTGCTGGTTAGAAAGAATAAACAAATCTGTCTCTTTGCCGTCTACAATTTTTTGAAAATCTGCTCTTTTTAAGCCGCTTAAATTATTTTCTTTGTAAAATGTGTTGTTCATATTATTAAAATCTTTTAGTTCACACATTATTTTGTTGTGCAAATAAAAAGATTTTCTTCAATATACCCAAACATTTTCGAAGAAAGAACGTTCTTTAATTGTTTAAAGAAAGTAAATCGGCCACAATAAAACTGCTTCCTCCCACAAAAATAAAATCATCCGGCTGGGCCTGTTCCTTGGCTGCTTCGAAGGCTTCTTTCACATGGGGGTAGGCTTCTCCGTGTAAATTGAAGGTCTCGGCCAGTGCTTTCATCTGCTGGTAGGGAAGAGCTCTTTTCACGCTGGCTTGTGTGAAATAATATCGGGCATCTTTAGGCAACATAGACAATACACCGCTCACATCCTTATCGTTCACCATGCCGATGACAATATGTAAGGTTTTATAAGTCTGATGTCTGAGTTGTTCGGTTATGTATTGCATACCACCCGTGTTGTGTCCGGTATCGCAGACGATGGTCGGTTTCTCACCTAATTTCTGCCAGCGTCCCATCAGACCGGTCAGCTCGCAGACATGAAGGAAACCTTCACGTACATTCTCTTCAGACAGGTTGTACCCTGCATGACGAAGTTGGCGGATCGCCGAGAGTAGGGTATTGGTATTCTTTAGCTGGCATAAGCCTCCCAGTTCGCCCTCCAGTTGAGGATAGTCAGCTGTTTGGTAAACGTAATGCATCGCTTCGTTGCGGGTCGCATGGATGAGCAGGTGCTCGTCTTCAGCAAATACAATGGGGGCTTCTACGGCAGTTGCCTTAGCCTGGAAGACAGGCCGGGTTTCGGGGGTGGTTTCACCGATTACGACCGGAGTATCTTCTTTAATGATGCCCGCCTTTTCTGAAGCAATTTTTTCCAGAGTATTACCTAAAAACTGTACATGGTCGAAACTGATGTTGGTAATGACACACAAGTCGGGCTGAATGATGTTGGTGCAGTCCAGTCTTCCTCCTAGACCGACCTCTATAACGGCTACATCCACTTGCTGTTCAGCGAAATAGGTGAATGCCATGGCGGTGGTAAGTTCAAAGAAAGAAGGGTGGAGTGGTTCGAAGAATGTGCGGTGCTTTTCTACAAAGTCGATGACAAATTCCTGACTTACCGGAGTTCCGTTTACGCGGATACGCTCACGGAAATCCACCAGATGAGGAGAAGTGTAAAGTCCGGTCTTATAACCTGCAGCTTGTAGAATGGCAGCCAATGTATGCGAACAAGAACCTTTCCCGTTGGTTCCTGCCACGTGAATCGTATGGAATTTGCGGTGAGGGTGATGGAAGTAATCATCCAGTGCATACGTGTTGTCCAATCCCTCTTTGTAAGCATCTTTTCCCACCTGCTGAAACAGAGGGGCACTATTATATAAGTAGGTAAGTGTTTCCTGATAATTCATGATTTCTGCTTTTTAAAAACAGCTGCAAATATCATCATTTTTATCAGGATAACCTATCTTTTTACGATTTCATTTACCAGTAAGCTCCTTGCGGGTACTTGATTCCTTCTACTCCGATGCTGATGGAACTGCTTTCATTAAACTTGAAATTAATCATTCCCCCAATCCGGTCGGGAGCGAAATTAGGCATGGGGTAGTAATAGGGTGAACGTTTCGGCATGAGCGATTTGTTGCCATAGGCATATAGACTGATACGTTCGTTGACTTTAAACGCCGCAATGCCGGTAATTCCTACATTGCGGTAGTTGATGCCACCCCAGTTAAAGTTGCTGGCATACAATCCGCCTGCTACGCTGAAACGCTTGTTCAGCGGTACGGCGTACAAGAAAGCGGCATCCTGACCGAAACCCACTCCGGAAGGAGCGTATTTGCTCGGACTGAATGTGACATTCATGCCGATGGAGGCATTGAATCCTTTATGCAGCTCCCAGGTGGCATAGCCGTAATTGAACGGAGTAATGCCATACATATCGAAGGGAGAGTATAGGTAATGCTGCGGAACAGGAGCGGGCAGGGGTACACTGAGTGTATCCTTAGCCATGAGCTGTTCTGCATGCAATGTCGTGGAAAGGGAGTCGGAAGGAAGCGACTTCGGGTTTTCTGTCTGTGCTAAAACGAGTAACGGACAGAACAATGTCAGCAGCAAGATATATTTTTCATGACTTTCATTTTTTTGTTACCCCAAAATACAAAAATGTCACTGCTATTTAGGCTGTTATCTCTTTTTAGTCTTGGTTTAAATTTTATTTGGATAAAGAAGACGATGTGGACCAGAGCAGAATCTGAAATGTCCTGTTCTCTTTTCAGTACTTCTTAAGGAGTACTGTAGTACTTCCACGAAAGTACTGGAGTACTCCCTATGCAGTACTGGAGTACTTCTGTGGAAGTACTGGGAGAAGGCTTTCGGCCGAAATTGGAGACTTATAGGTATCGTGTTTAAATGCAGAAAGGACTGACTCCGCTTGTAGGGGAGAAAGTCCTTTCTTGTATCTGAAAAGTTGTTGCTTAATCGAATAAACTTCTGAATTTCTTGAAGATTTTTTCTTTCAGGCTTGTATTTGGCTTGAAGTTCTCTGCTTCCTGCCATTTTTCCAGTGCCTGACGTTCTTCCTTTGTCAACGTTTCCGGAATGTAGACACTGATATTTACCAGCAAGTCACCTGTACCGGTGTTGTATCCGTAGCTGTTGATGTTTGGCAGACCTTTGCCGCGCAAGCGGAGCACTTTGCCCGGCTGTGTGCCCGGCTCAATCTTGATTTTTGCCTTTCCATCGATGGTCGGGATTTCTACCGTACCTCCTAATGCAGCGGTCGGCACACTCAACAGAAGGTTGTAGATCAAGTCACTTTCGTCACGGATGAGTTCCGGATGCTTTTCTTCCTCAATCAATACCAGCAAGTCACCCGGTACCCCGTTGTGCTTTCCGGCATTACCTTTTCCGTTGATGGTCACCTGCATGCCTTCAGCTACTCCGGCCGGAATCTTCACGGTTACCACTTCTTCACCGTAAACCACTCCTTCACCGTTACATTCCTTACACTTGTTCTTGATGATTTTACCTTCACCACCGCACTGCGGACATACAGACTGTGTCTGCATCATGCCGAAAATGCTCTGCTGTGTGCGGGTTACGCTACCCGTTCCGTGACAAGTAGGACAAGTTTCTGTACCTCCGTCACCTTCTGCTCCTGTACCATGGCAGTGGCTGCATTCTACGTATTTCTTCAGTTTGAATTTCTTTTCAACTCCAGTTGAAATCTCCTTCAGGTTCAGTTTCACCTTTACGCGCAAGTCTGAACCACGGAATTTCCGCTGACGTGACTGGCCTCCGCCACCAAATCCGCTGCTGAATCCGCCAAATCCTCCGTGTCCGCCGAAAATATCGCCGAACATAGAGAAAATATCGTCCATAGACATGCCTTGGCCGCCAAATCCGCCAAAGCCACTTCCACCTCCGGCTGCACCGTCTACACCGGCAAAACCGAACTGGTCATAGCGTGAACGCTTGTCCGGGTTGCTTAATACTTCGTAGGCTTCTGCGGCTTCCTTGAACTTTTCTTCCGCTTCCTTATCACCCGGGTTGCGGTCCGGATGATATTGGATGGCCTTCTTTCGGTAGGCCTTCTTTATTTCGTCTGCCGTGGCTGTTTTGGCAACCCCCAGCACTTCATAATAATCTCTTTTCGCCATGACTATACCTGTTTATTATTGGGCAACCACCACTTTTGCATGGCGGATGACTTTTTCGTTCAGTTTATATCCGGTCTGTACACAATCCAGTACCTTTCCTTTCTGTTCTTCGCTTGGAGCAGGCACTAAAGCCACAGCTTCATGGAAGTCAGTATCGAATGCTTCGCCCACAGGTTCCATCTTTTCCAAGCCTTCCTGATGCAGGTTTTTCAAGAACTTCTGGTAAATCAGTTCCACTCCCTCATAAATGGCTTTCACGTCTTCAGCCTTCTGCATGTTCTGCAGCGCACGTTCCAAATCGTCCAGAATCGGCAGAATAGCATTGATGGCTTTTTCTCCTCCGTTTTTGATTAATTCGGCTTTTTCCTTTAAGGTACGTTTGCGGAAGTTGTCGAATTCAGCAGACAGACGCAGGTATTTGTCTTTCTGCTCGTCGATGACTTTCTGAGCTTCTTCCAGTTCTTTTCCCAACTTTTCTTCTGCGGTCAGTTCCTTTTCTTCTGAAGAGGCATTTTCCTGTGCTTCTGATGCTTCGGAAGTCGTTTGTTCATTCTCGGCAGCTTCTTGTGACTGCTTTTTCAATTCTTCTTCCACGTTCGGATTTTTATTTTCGTTGTTCATATCTTAATGGTTTTATTTTCGTTTGAATAGTTTTCTTTTCCCTCTAACAAATTTCGTGCCTTAATGGCAGTTTTATTCAAATTGGCTGCAAAAATAATAAAAAACTGCCACACTGACATAGAAAAAACGAAGATTACACGTGTACTCCCGATTTTGGCATTTCATCATTCTGATAGGTCAGTTCAACCCTTGATTTGTCAGCTTCGCACGTTTGTTGGGCTTTTATTGTGTGGTGTGAGGTAATTTTGTTTCCATCATCAATCAATACACAAGAAAATGTTTAAGAAAATAGTCCGTTTTTCAATTCGAAAAAAACTGTTTGTCGTGCTGACAACCTTGTTTTTAATGATTGGGGGCATTTATTCAATGCTGACATTGCCCATCGATGCAGTGCCCGACATTACCAATAATCAGGTACAGATTGTTACCGTGTCGCCCACTTTGGCCCCTCAGGAGGTGGAACAGTTGATTACTTTTCCGATAGAAGTGGCCATGAGCAACATCATGAATGTGGAGGAAATTCGTTCCGTATCCCGTTTCGGCTTGTCGCTGGTGACCGTGGTGTTCAAGGAAAGTGTGCCCACACTGGATGCCCGTCAGCTGGTGAATGAGCAGATACAAACCGTGGCCGGAGAAATACCTTCGGAGTTGGGTGTGCCGGAGATGATGCCCATTACCACCGGTTTGGGTGAAATCTACCAGTATGTACTGAAAGTGGCTCCCGGATATGAGGATAAGTATGATGCCATGGAGTTGCGTACCATTCAAGACTGGATTGTGAAAAGGCAGCTTTCGGGTATTCCGGGGATCGTAGAAATCAACAGTTTCGGAGGATACCTGAAGCAATATGAAGTGGCTGTCGACCCGGATGCCTTGTATTCGCTCAATATTACCATCAGCGATGTGTACGATGCATTGAGCCGCAACAACCAGAATACCGGAGGTAGTTATATAGAAAAGGTGAACCGTGCCTATTACATCCGTTCGGAAGGTATGATTGCCGACTTAAAAGATATTGAACAGATTGTCGTGACCAATCGTGGAGGTATCCCTGTACATGTGAGCGATATTGGTAAAGTACGTTATGGGGCTCCCAAGCGTTTTGGTGCCATGACCAAGGATGGAGAAGGTGAATGCGTGGGAGGTATTGCCATGATGCTGAAGGGTGCCAATGCCAATGTGGTCACGCAGGAGTTGGAGAAGCGCGTGGCGAAGGTACAGAAGATGCTTCCCGAAGGCGTCAGTGTAGAACCTTATCTGAATCGTTCGGAACTGGTGAACCGTAACATTTCGACAGTTATCCGCAACCTGGTGGAAGGAGCCATTATTGTGTTCTTGGTATTGATTCTGTTCCTCGGCAATGTCCGTGCAGGATTGATTGTAGCTTCCGTAATTCCGTTAGCTATGCTTTTTGCCTTTATCCTGATGCGGGTGTTCGGTGTATCTGCCAACCTGATGAGTTTGGGAGCCATCGACTTCGGTATTGTGGTAGACGGTTCCATTGTGATATTGGAGGGAATTCTGGCGCATATTTACGGCCGTCGGTTGATGGGACGTACCCTTAGCAAAGAAGAAATGGATGCAGAGGTGGAGAAAGGAGCCGGCAATGTCGTACGAAGCGCCACGTTTGCCGTTCTGATTATTCTGATTGTGTTCTTCCCTATATTGACTTTGACCGGAATCGAAGGAAAATACTTTACCCCGATGGCCAAGACGCTGGTGTTCTGTATTATCGGTGCCTTGCTGCTGTCGCTGACTTATGTGCCGATGATGGCTTCCTTGTTCCTGAAGCGTACGGTATCGGTAAAACCGACATTGGCCGACCGCTTCTTTGAGAAATTGAACCGTGTATATCGTCGTACACTGGACTTCTGTCTGTCGCATGTATGGGGTACGCTGGTGTCAGCCTTTACCTTATTAATACTTTCGTTCTTTCTGTTTACCCGCTTGGGCGCCGAGTTTATTCCAACTCTTGACGAAGGTGACTTTGCCATGCAGATGACGCTTCCGGCAGGTAGTTCATTGAGCCGCAGCATCGAGGTGTCGCTTGAGGCTGAAAAGAAACTGAAGCAGGATTTCCCGGAAATCAAGCATGTGGTTGCCAAGATTGGTACCGCAGAGGTCCCAACCGACCCGATGGCGGTGGAAGATGCCGACGTGATGATTGTGATGAAGCCTTTCAGTGAATGGATATCGGCCAGCAGTCGGGCTGAGATGGTAGAGAAGATGAAGAAGTCATTGGAAACGGTGGAAGGGGCAGAATTCAACTTCAGTCAGCCTATCCAATTGCGCTTCAATGAGTTGATGACGGGTGCCAAAGCCGACATTGCCATCAAGCTGTATGGAGAGGATATGACTGAACTGTATGCCAAGGCCAAAGAAGCTGCGAAATACGTGGAACAGGTGCCTGGGGCTGCCGATGTATTGGTGGAGCAGGCCATGGGACTTCCGCAATTGCTGGTGAAGTATGACCGCTCTAAAATAGCCCGTTATGGCATTGACATAGAAGAATTGAATTCCATTATTCGTACGGCATACGCTGGAGAAACCGCCGGGGTAGTCTTTGAGAACGAACGTCGTTTCGACCTGGTACTTCGTCTGGACAACGAAAAGGTGAAGGACTTGAATATCGACAAACTGTTTGTCCGCACGGGCGAAGGTATTCAGATACCGGTCAGCGAGGTAGCCAGCATTGATTTGGAAAACGGTCCTTTGCAGATTAACCGCGATGCGACCAAACGACGGATTGTCATTGGGGTCAATGTGCGCGATGCCGATATTCAGCAGGTAGTAGAACAGATACGTACCTCTCTGGAGAAAAATATCAAGTTGAAACCGGGATACTACTGGGAATACGGCGGACAGTTTGAGAACTTGCAGAATGCCGTGCGCACCCTGAGCATTGTCATTCCGATTGCGCTGATGCTGATTCTGCTGTTGCTGTTCTTTGCCTTCCGCAGTGTTATCTATTCATTGGTTGTCTTTTCTACGGTACCCTTGTCACTGATTGGTGGTGTGGTGGCTCTGTGGCTGCGCGGACTCCCGTTCAGTATTTCAGCCGGTGTAGGATTCATCGCCCTGTTTGGTGTAGCCGTGTTGAACGGTATTCTGATGATTAACCATTTTAATGATTTGCGAAAAGAAAAAACATATACCATGTGTACGAACCGAATTATTGCAAAAGGATGTCCTCATCTGTTGAGACCTGTTTTCCTGACCGGACTGGTCGCTTCTTTGGGCTTTGTGCCGATGGCCGTAGCTACTTCTGCCGGAGCCGAGGTACAGCGTCCGCTGGCCACAGTGGTGATTGGTGGTCTGATTGTGTCTACCGTTTTGACCCTGATTGTTATTCCGGTATTCTATCGTCTGGTAAATGTGATAGCCCATCTGTGGGGCCGGAAAAGACATCGTGCACGATTAGGACGCAAGGCGGGTATGACGTGTATGTTGCTCCTCGCAGCTGTATCCGTGTCTGCAGTTACTCCGCAGAAAGCAATTACCCTGGATGAGGCGGTAGAGATAGCCTTGCAGAATCATCCTCGTCTGAAGATGGCCAGTGCGGAGATTGAACGCAGCCGCGCAGCCCGTGGTGAGGTGTGGGATGGAGGAAATACCTCGTTCAGCTATTCCTGGGGACAATTGAACGGCGAATACAAGAAAGATAATGAACTGGCCGTGGAACAGTCGTTAGGCTCTTTGCTGACTCCTTTTTATAAGAATGCGCTGGTGAATGCCCAGGTAACCACTGGCACTCATTACCGTGACATGGTGAAGAAAGAGATTGTGGCCGAAGTGAAACGTGCCTGGGTATATTATCAGTATGCTTTCCACCTGTATCATTTGTATGGGGCACAAGAAGAGTTGGCCTTGAAGTTGCGTGAGAGTGGTGACTTGCGTTACCAGCAGGGAGATATTGACCAGACGGAGCGTAATATGATTGCAACGCTTGCTGCCGAACTTCACACTCGCAGCCTGCAGGCGCAGGAGGAGATGGAACTTGCTTCCCGTCGTTTCGCCTGGGCATGTTATGCCGGTGAGCAGGTGGTTCCCAATGACAGTTCATTGGCTGTGCTTCCGCTGTCCTTGCAAGACCGGATGCTTTCGGCCCCTCATCTGAACTATTTTGCCAGTCAGGTGCAAGAAAAGAAATCGCAGCTTCGGATAGAACGAAGCAAGTTCTTCCCGGAATTTTCGTTGGGTTATGTCCGTCAGAAAATTGCTCCGCTGAATGGCCTGAATTCGTGGATGGTGGGAGTGTCTTTCCCCATTCTGTTCTTCCCGCAGCGCAGTCGCAGCAAGCAGGCAAAAGTGAGTCTGCAGATTGCTCAGTGGGAGGCCGACCAGAACCGTGTGCAACTGAATAACAAGGTAGAGGAGCTTTACCGTCGTGTACGCCAGCAGCAGGAAAGCTTGGATTATTATGTCAAGGCTGCGTTGAAAGAGGCGGATGCCTTGCAGGAAAGTGCTTTGATGAAGTTCAAGGAAAGTGAAATCAACATTACGGAGTTTGTGCAGAGTCTGAATGCTTCCCGTGACATTCGCCGGAATTATATAGAGACAGTGTATGCATACAATGTATCCGTGTTGGAAATCGAATTATATACCGAATAAAAATAAAAAACATAGCAAGATGAAACAAATTCTTTTTTTCTCAGCCTTATGCTACTCGCTGGTGATGGCCTCTTGCGGAGGTGGTGCCACTGAAAAAACATCCGATGAATCTACAGTGGTACAGTCCTTACAGCAGGACAGTCTTCAGGCATCTGCCGACAGCCTGGAAGTGGATGGTACTACGGGAGCTACCCAGGTGGCCAATGCACCTTCTTTTAACGGCATCTTGATGATACCGCCACAGCAACACGCAACGATTACTCTTAGTATGGGCGGGGCTGTACACAGCGTGTCTTTCCTTCCGGGCGATTATGTGCGTAAAAACCAGGTCATCCTGACACTGGAGAATCCGGAATTCATAGCCTTGCAGCAAACCTGGCTCGATGCAGCTGCGCAGACAGAGTTCCTGGAAAAAGAATATCTTCGCCAGCAGAATCTGGCTTCTCATGAGGCTGCTTCACAAAAACGGATGCAGCAGAGCAAGGCGGAATATTTGTCGATGAAGAGCCGTCTGGATGCAGCTGCAGCCCAGTTGCTGATTTTGGGAGTGGATGCCCGCAGCTTGCAGACAAAAGGCATTCAGCCTTATTTGGAGATAAAAGCGCCATTAAACGGCTATGTCACGAACATGAACGTGAACGTAGGAAAATATTTCAATGTAGGTGAGCCCGTGTGCGATGTGATTGACAAGCAGGCCCCGATGCTGCAGCTTACAGCCTATGAAAAAGATCTGGATAAGTTGAATGTGGGCGACCGTATGGAGTTCCATGTAAACGGAATGGGAAATGAAACCTTCGAAGCCGTACTGGTTTCCATTGACCGGATGGTAGACAATGCCAACCGTTCCATCAAAGTGTATGCTCGTGTAGCTCATCCGCAGAAAGATTTTCGTCCCGGCATGTATGTGTCGGCACGTAAGTCGGCAAAAAATGAATAACTTTGCAGCATGAAGCGAATTTGGAGCAATAAATATGTGCTGATAGTGAATGCCATCTCCATCATGGTGGCATTCCTTACGCATTTCCCGGAACTGATTACCTTGTCGAATCCGTATTCGGCCGACGGGCTTTCGTTTCCGGGTATGCACTGGGCCGATGTGGGCAATGAGGTATTATTTACGTACCTTTCCCTTCTTTTTCTCTTTTTCCTGAATGAAGCCGTGTTCCGTTTCAATAGCGATATGGTTTCTATCGGGTGGAAAAAGGTGGTTTGTTCGTTTGTGCTGACCTGGGTAGTAAGTAATTTGCTGGGCAAATGCTTTGTTTACCTGCATCAGCATTTCGATGTGCCTGCCATTGATGCCATGCTTCATCATTATCTTCATCCCTTGCGTGATTTCCTGATAACCTGTATTGTGACGGGAAGCTGCTATTTCTTCCATCAGAACCGGAAGAGCCGTAAGATGTTGCTCGAAAACCAGCAGTTGCGCATGGAGAATGTCATCAATCAGTATGAGGCCTTGAAAAGCCAGTTGAACCCCCACATGCTGTTTAATTCGCTGAACACCTTGTACCTTTTGATTCGGGAGTCACCCGACAAGGCCCGCCACTATCTGGAAGAATTGTCGCGGGTGATGCGCTACACCTTGCAGGACAACGAGTCGCATTCCGTGACTTTGCGCGAGGAAATGGAGTTCGTGCAATCGTACATGTACCTTTTGCAGGTGCGTTATGAAGAGAATCTTCAGTTTGACATCCGTATCCATCCGGAACTGATGTCACGGAAATTGCCGCCTATGGCCCTGCAGTTATTGGTGGAGAATGCCGTGAAGCACAATGAAATCAGTAACCGCCGTCCGCTGACAGTGTCTGTGATAGCCGAAGGTGACACGGTGGAGGTGAGCAATCCGTTTCAGCCCAAACGGGGAGGGAGTGCCGGAATGGGCATCGGACTGGCAAATCTGGCAAAACGCTATCAGTTGCTGTATAAGAAAGACATAATCGTAAAAGAGGAAAATCATCGTTTCACCGTTATTCTGCCTTTGATATGAAGACTTTAATTATAGAAGATGAAAAGGCGGCCTTGCGTAATCTGAAGGCTGTAATGCAGGAAGTGGATACCGATTTTGAAATCGTCGGCGAAGTGGACAGTATTTTCGACGGGGTGGAGTGGTTTCGAACGCATCCCATGCCGGAACTGGTGTTTATGGACATTCATCTGGCCGACGGTTCAGCCTTCGATATCTGTGCGCAGGTAGACATCACGTGCCCCATCATCTTTACTACGGCCTACGATGAATATGCCTTGCGGGCCTTTAAGGTGAACAGTGTGGCCTATCTGCTCAAGCCCATCAGCCGGACTGATTTGCAGGAGGCCATGCACAAACTAGAATTGCTGGGCGGACAGGTGAAGGAAGAAAAACAGCCTGACTTGTCGGCTATCATCCGTAGTTTGAAAAAGGAAGAAAATTACAAGACGCATTTTCTGGTGCCGGTGAAGGGGGATAAACTTCTACCTGTGTCGGTAGAAGCCATCCAGTATTTCTATATCTCCAACGGACTGGTCAAGGCGGTAGACAGTGAGGGGAAAGAATTTGTTTTCTCCCAGTCGCTCGACGAACTGGCCGAGCAATTGAATCCGCATGATTTCTTCCGGGCTAACCGCCAGTTTATCGTGTCACGAAAGGCCGTATCCGACATCAGCCTGTGGTTCAACGGACGGTTGGCCATCAACCTGAAAGTGCCGGTGCCCGAGAAAATCATCATCAGCAAGGCCAAGGCTTCGGAATTGAAGGACTGGTTCTGATCTTGTAAGACGTGCGGTACTTGTCAATCTGAAATGAAACCTCCTCTTCTCCTTTATATTGTATCTCATATTTTTATATTATCTTTGTGCCATAATTCAAAAAAGGTAGAAAAAACAGATGATAACAGTTTCAAATGTAGCCGTTCAATTTGGTAAAAGAGTGTTGTATAACGACGTGAATCTGAAGTTCACAAATGGTAATATCTATGGTATTATCGGAGCCAACGGTGCCGGTAAGTCTACGTTCCTGAAAGTGATTTCGGGCGAGCTGGACCCTACTAAGGGTAGCATTACCCTGGGACCGGGCGAACGTCTTTCGGTGTTGAGTCAGGACCACTTTAAGTTTGATGCCCACACGGTGCTCGATACCGTACTGATGGGACACACCATCCTTTGGGACATCATGAAGCAGCGCGAGGCTCTGTATGCCAAGGAAGATTTTACCGATGAAGACGGTATCAAGGCAGCCGAACTGGAAGAGAAGTTTGCCGAACTGGAAGGCTGGAATGCCGAGAGCGATGCAGCTATCCTGCTGAGCGGACTGGGCATAAAAGAAGACAAGCACTACACGCTGATGGGTGATTTGAGTGGTAAGGAAAAGGTGCGCGTGATGCTGGCACAGGCGCTTTTCGGAAATCCGGATAACCTGTTGCTCGACGAGCCGACCAATGACCTGGATATGGATACGGTGACCTGGCTCGAAGAATACCTTTCTAACTTTGAACATACCGTGCTGGTGGTAAGCCATGACCGTCACTTCCTTGACTCGGTATGTACGCATACGGTGGACATCGACTTTGGCAAGGTGAACCTCTTTGCCGGTAACTATAGCTTCTGGTATGAATCCAGCCAGCTGGCTCTCCGTCAGCAGCAGAACCAGAAGGCTAAGGCTGAAGAAAAACGTAAGGAACTGGAAGAATTTATCCGTCGTTTCTCTGCCAATGTAGCGAAATCCAAGCAGACTACCAGCCGTAAGAAGATGCTGGAGAAACTGAATGTGGATGAAATCAAGCCGTCTTCCCGTAAATATCCGGGTATCATCTTTACAATGGACCGTGAACCGGGTAACCAGATTCTGGAGGTTTCCGGACTGCGTGCCGAAACGGAAGAAGGAACAGTGCTTTTCAATGACGTGAACTTCAACGTGGAGAAGGGCGACAAGATTGTCTTCCTGAGCCGCGACCCGCGTGCCATGACGGCCTTGTTTGAGATTATCAACGGACACCGTAAGGCACAGGCCGGACACTATAACTGGGGAGTAACCATTACTACGGCTTACTTGCCATTGGACAATACGGATTATTTCAACTGCGATCTGAACCTGGTAGACTGGTTGAGCCAGTACGGTCAGGGCAATGAAGTGGAGATGAAAGGCTTCCTCGGCCGTATGTTGTTCTCTGGTGAAGAGGTGATGAAGAAAGTCAGCGTGCTGTCGGGAGGTGAGAAGATGCGTTGTATGATTGCCCGCATGCAGTTGCGTAATGCCAACTGTCTGATTCTGGATACTCCGACCAACCACCTGGACTTGGAATCTATTCAGGCGTTCAACAACAACCTGAAGATTTACAAGGGAAATGTGCTCTTTGCCTCACACGACCATGAGTTCATTGAAACCGTGGCCAACCGTATCATTGAGCTGACTCCGAACGGAATCATCGACAAGATGATGAGCTACGACGAGTATATTTCATCCGACCATATCAAGGAAATGCGTGCCCGTATGTACGGCGATAAATAAGACTTAAAAAACGCCTTTGCGTTTGGAAGAAAACGTAAGTACGTTTTATCTGAAACGCAAGGACGTTTTGATTAAAACGCTTAGGCGTTTTACTTAAAGCGCAAGTACGTTTTTGTGGAAACGCACTTGCGTTTTTTTCTGTTCGTCAGGACTCCTTTGGAATATTTTGAAAATATAGGTATAATCTTCAAATTATCAGTTAGTTATTATGAACTCAACTTTAAATCCTACTCAAAAAACACACATCGTGTGGCTCGACGTGGTTCGTCTGGTAGCCATGTTCACTGTAGTATGCTGCCATTCGGCAGACCCGTTTAATTTCTATCCGGGAGAGCCCCCGGCCAATATTGCGGAAATCAAATGGTGGGGTGCCGTGTACGGTTCCTTGCTTCGTCCGTGTGTGCCTTTGTTTGTGATGATTACAGGTGCCTTGCTGTTGCCGGTAAAAGGGGAGGTGGCTCCGTTCTATCGTAAACGCATCGGACGTGTGTTCTGGCCTTTCCTTATCTGGTCAGTCATTTACAATCTTTTCCCGTGGGTTACCGGGTTGCTGGGAGTAGCTCCGGAAGTCATTCTCGATTTTTTCCCGTATTCGGGTGAGGAAGTGATGCGCCAGTCACTCGATGTATCGTTGGGATACATTGCACAGATGCCGTTCAACTTCTCTTTGCTGGACGTGCACATGTGGTACATTTATCTGCTTATCGGGCTGTATCTGTACATGCCGGTTTTTTCCGCCTGGGTGGAAAAAGCCAGCCGGAAAGCACAGCGCTGGTTCCTTGTGGCTTGGGGCGTGACGCTTTTTGTTCCTTATTACAGGGAATTTGTAGGGCCTTACATCTGGGGTTCCTGTTCCTGGAACGAGTTTTATATGCTCTATATGTTTGCCGGATTCAACGGTTATCTGCTGTTAGGACATTATCTCCGTCATACGGAATGGAGTCTGGCAAAAACACTGGGATGGGGAATCCCCATGTTTGTCGTAGGTTTCTGTGTCACGTTCTTCGGCTTCCGTCACATGACCGCATCGCCCGACTGCACGGAAGAACAGCTCGAACTTTTCTTCTACTATTGCTCACCGAATGTGGTGCTGATGACCCTTCCGTTGTTCATGCTTTGTAAGAAAGTTCGTGTAAATAGTCAGCCAATACAGAAAGCCCTTGCCAATCTGACGGTATGCGGTTTCGGAGTGTATATGATTCATTATTTCTTCACCGGTCCGAGCGTAGTGCTGGCCCGTATGTGTCACGTGCCTGTCGGATTGCAGATACCGTTTGCTGCGGTAGTTGCTTTCCTTGTATCATGGGGACTGGTGATTCTGCTTCGCCGGCTGACCGGAAAGTATGCCCGTTATGTGGTAGGGTGAGGGAGTTTATTTCAAAAACTCCCCGCCGAAAGATAAGGGTAACAAGTCTTTGGTTCCGTCTATCTCGTAAATCGCTTTTTCTCCATATAGCAAAATGCGCATAGGCTGTTGGTAGCGCTGTTCAGTTTCCAATAGCACCTGCCGGCAGGCTCCGCAAGGAGGAATCGGTGTATCGAGATAGCCGGATTCACTTCGGGCGGCGATGGCCAGTGTCAGCACAGGCTGGTCGGGATACTGGGAATTGGCATAAAACAGTGTGGTACGTTCGGCACATGTTCCGGATGGGTAGGCCGCGTTTTCCTGATTCGTACCCGTCACAATCACCCCGTTCTTCAGCAGGGCAGCGGCACCGACTGAGAATTTGGAGTAAGGCGCATAACTGCGTGAGGTGGCTTCTTTGGCTTTGTCCATCAGTTCACGGTCTTGTGGGGTAAGTTCATCGTATTGCAAGGAGTGGATACGAATTTCAAGTTTGATTTCTTTCATGGCTTTTGTTTTTGTAGTTGGTAAACAAATATAAGTAAAAAAATGCTTTTCTCTCTGTTTTTCTGTATTTTTAAGTGTTTGCCCGTAAGCTTCTGTGGTGAATCGTTTATCTTTGCACGTTAAACGGTAAAGAAGAACTGCATGAAATCATTAAAATATATTTTGGTGTGCTGTCTGGCAGGGATGGCACTCTCTTTGGGGGCAGCTCAGCGTAAGAATAAGGCGTACGAAGATTACATCCGGCAGTATCACAAAATTGCAGTGGAGGAAATGAAGCGTTATCATATTCCAGCCAGTATCACGCTGGCACAAGGACTGCTGGAGTCGGGAGCCGGACGAAGTGAACTGGCCCGCAAGTCGAACAACCATTTCGGTATCAAGTGTGGACGGAGTTGGGACGGACGGACAGTACGTGCCGATGACGATGCGCCGAATGAGTGTTTCCGGGCTTATCGTCATGCCAAGGATTCGTATCGTGATCATTCCAAATTCTTGCGTACGGGAGCACGTTATGCCTTTTTGTTTCGTTTGAAGATTACGGATTACAAGGGATGGGCACGTGGCTTGAAGAAGGCAGGTTATGCCACTGACCCGCGTTATGCCGACCGCCTGATCAACATCATTGAACTCTACGACCTGGATCGTTACGATACCAAGAAAGGTTTGGAATGGATAGAAGAATTCCCCAATCCGCATCAGCCGTATTTAGCCAATGATATGGTGTACATTATCGCCCGTCGGGGAGATACGTTTGAAAAATTGTCGGATGAGCTGGGCATCAGCAAAAAGAAACTGCGTACTTACAACGAACTTCCGAAAGACTATCAGTTTATGGGAGGGGAAATTGTGTACCTGGAGAAAAAAACATCGTCGGGCTACCAAGGAATACATTGTGTACGTGGTACGTCAGGGTGATTCCATGTACTCCATTTCCCAGAAATTCGGTATCCGTTTGAAGAACCTGTATAAGTTGAATAAGATGGAGCCAGATTCACCGGCTCCGAAAGTAGGCGATATTCTGCGGTTGAGATAACCGGTTTATTCGTGGTGGTAAGGGCCGTTGTTCAGAATGGTCATGGCCCGGTAAAGCTGTTCCACGAAGATAAGCCGTATCATTTGGTGTGAGAATGTCATTTTGGAAAGGGAAATCTTTTCCTGGGCAGCCTGATAGACGGAAGGAGAGAATCCGTAAGGTCCGCCGATGATAAACACCAGCCGCTTGTTTACGGTATGCATTTTCCGCTCTATCCAGTTGGCAAACTCGATGGAGCGGAATTCTTTTCCATGCTCGTCGAGCAACACTACTACATCGCCGGGCTGCAAGGCTTTCAGGATGGCTTCGCCTTCCTTTTCTTTCTGCTGCTCCATGCTGAGGCTTTTGGTATTCTTCAGTTCAGGTATCACCTCCATATCGAACGAAACATAGTGTTTGGTACGTTCCACATAGTCGTTGATGGCTGTGATATAATGCTTTTCGACCGTCCGGCCGACCACAAGTAGGGTAAATTTCATATCTTTTTTACTTTGATTAAAACGGGTTGCCTTTGCAAAGATATGAATAATAATTACCTTTGCTTCCTGAAATACCACTTAATATTTTGAACAAAATGGACGAAAAAATTGTAAAGGATTTGATTGACCGCCTGATTGACCTCTCTTTTGCAGAGGATATAGGTGACGGTGACCATACTACGTTGTCTTGCATTCCGGCGGATGCAATGGGCAAGTCGAAACTGCTGATTAAGGAAGAAGGTATTCTGGCAGGTATTGAAATTGCAAAAGAAGTGTTCCATCGCTTTGACCCTGAAATGAAGGTGGAAGTGTTCATTCAGGACGGTACACACGTGAAACCGGGCGACGTGGCCATGGTGGTAGAAGGAAAGATCCAGTCTTTGCTTCAGACCGAACGCCTGATGCTGAACATCATGCAGCGTATGAGCGGTATTGCTACGATGACCAGCAAATACGTAGAACGCCTGAAAGGTACGAAGACTCGCGTGCTGGATACACGTAAGACGACTCCGGGTATGCGTATTCTGGAAAAGATGGCGGTGAAAATCGGTGGAGGAGTAAACCATCGTATCGGTCTGTTCGATATGATTCTGCTGAAAGACAATCACGTGGACTTTGCCGGAGGAATTGACAAGGCAATCACGCGTGCCAAGGAATACTGCAAGGCAAAAGGAAAGGACCTGAAGATTGAAATTGAAGTGCGCAACTTCGACGAATTGCAGCAGGTGCTCGACCTGGGTGGAGTAGACCGCATCATGCTGGACAACTTTACTCCGGAAAATACACGCAAGGCCGTAGAAATGGTTGGCGGTCGTGTGGAACTGGAGTCATCGGGCGGTATTACCTTCGACACCTTGCGTGACTATGCAGAATGTGGAGTGGATTACATTTCTGTAGGTGCACTGACGCATTCTGTGAAAGGTCTTGACATGAGTTTCAAGGCTTGCTGAGGCTGACCGAATGAAAGGCATGCCCCACTTGTTAAATAAGTATCTACCAAAATAAAATAAGAAGAGTGATGAAAAAAAGTGTTTTATGGAGAAGTGTGCTGGTGCTGGCCTTGTGTATTGCCGGTACAGCCAATGGAATGGCTCAGGACTTGAAATCAATTCTGTCAGGTGTAGCCAATGCGGTAGCGAATAAGGTAACGGGTGAAAGTGCCTCATTGACAGGAACGTGGGCTTATGTGGGTCCGGACTGTAAGTTTGAGAGTGACAATTTGCTGGCTAAGGCTGGCGGTGAAGTGGCTGCCAAACAGGTAGAAGATAAGATGAGCGGTGTACTGGAGAAGCTGGGTTTCAAGGAAGGTACAACCTACACCTTCAATGCCGATAGTACGTATACTTCGGTGGTGGGTGGAAAAACAGTCAACGGAACATACAGTTACAATGCGGATACCAAGGAACTGACAATGAAAACTCGTCTGGGATTGAAAGTGAATGCGACGGTTTCGAAGGGGCTGACCGGAGATACCATGAGCCTGCTGTTCAAGGCAGACAAACTGATGTCGCTGGCACAGACCATCACAGGAGCTGTGGCAAGCAAGTCATCCAATTCGGCAGTAAGTACAGCCAGTTCGTTGTTGAGCCAATATGACGGATTACAATTGGGAGTGCAGCTGAAGAAGCAGTAGCACATTGTAGATTGTAAAGAATAAAAAAGAAGCATGGATTTTAGCGAATGCCTGGAATCCATGCTTCTTTTTTTATGTCAGATGCATCCCTTGCTGGAAGGAATTTCAAAATGATGAATGTCACGGCGTATGGCCATCTTGATGCTGCGGGCGAGGGCCTTGAAGATACCTTCTATCTTGTGGTGCTCATTGGTTCCCTCGGCCTTGATATGGAGGTTCATACGGGCCGAATCACTCAGCGACTTGAAGAAATGGAGGAACATCTCGGTAGGCATGTCGCCAATCTTTTCACGGGTAAAGGTGGCGTCCCATACCAGCCAGGCCCGTCCGCCGAAATCGAGTGAAACCATACACTGGCAGTCGTCCATGGGCAGACAGTAGCCGTAGCGTTCGATGCCTCTCTTACTTCCTAATGCTTTGTACAAACATTCTCCTAAGGCGATGGCCGTATCTTCAATGGTGTGGTGTTCGTCCACTTCCAGATCACCGTCTACGTGGATGTCCAGGTCGATACCGCCATGCTTGCCTATTTGTTCCAGCATGTGGTCGAAGAATCCCAGTCCGGTATGGATATGGCAGGTGCCGTTTCCGTCCAGGTTCACCCGGATACGGATGTCGGTTTCCTTGGTTTTGCGGATTACCTCGGCGGTGCGTTCACCGGCAAAGAGAAACTCTGCTACGCGGTCCCAGTCGGTGGTAGCTAATACGCACGTGTCTTCCAGTCCTTTTTCGGTCAGCAGACTTTTATCCGGTTGCAGCAGGATGGCCTTGCAGCCTAAGTTCTTGGCCAGCTCTACATCGGTAGCGCGGTCGCCAATCACAAAGCTTCCGCCCAAGTCGTATTCCGGATTGTTCAGGTAGGCCGTGAGCATGCCGGTGCGTGGCTTGCGGGTAGGGGCATTGTCTTCCGGGAAACTCCGGTCGATAAGGATGTTGTCAAATTCAATGCCTTCGTTCTTGAACGACTGAAGCATCAGGTTGTGTACGGGCCAGAATGTATCTTCCGGAAAAGAATCAGTACCTAATCCGTCCTGATTGGTCACCATGACAAATTCAAAATCCAGTTTCTGCCGGATAAAGTAGAGGTTGCGGAACACCTTCGGATAGAATTCCAGTTTCTCGAACGCATCTAACTGGTAATCTACGGGTGGCTCGATGACGAGGGTACCGTCGCGGTCAATGAACAATACTTTTTTCATGCTTCCTCCTCCTTGTAGTTTTTCAGGGCTTCCAGCAGGGTATCGTTCTCCGGACGCGTACCGATGGTGATGCGCAGACAGTCCTGACAAAGTGTGACACTACTACGGTTGCGGACGATGATGCCCTTATCCACCAGGTAGTTATAGATTTTCTTGGCATCACTTACTCGTGTCAGAAAGAAATTGGCATCAGTAGGATAGATACGTCGGCAGCAAGCAAGCTTCTGGAATTCCTGCATAAGACGGGTACGTTCGTGGAGCAGGGACTCCACCCACTGCTGTACCTGATAATGCTTTTCAATCATGTGGATGGCTTCCTGCTGGGTCAGCCGGTTTACGTTGTACGGATATTTGATTTTATTCAGCAGATTGATGATTTCCTGAGAAGCAAAAGCCATGCCCAGGCGGATACCGGCGCATCCCCATGCCTTGGAGAAGGTCTGCAGGATAATCAGGTTCGGAAATTCGTCGAGCTGCTGCAGGAATGATGCTTCATTTGAAAAGTCAGCGTATGCCTCATCCAGAATAACCAGTCCTTCAAATGAGCGGAGCAGGGTAAGAATCTCTTCCCGGCACAGACGGTTTCCTGTCGGGTTATTAGGCGAACAGAGGAAAATCAGTTTGGTGTGTTCGTCGGCAGCGGCCAGCAGGTCAGCGGCTTTGAACTGGAAATTTTCGTCCAACTGAACTCTCCGGTATTCCACGTCATTTACTTCGGCACATACCTGATACATACCGTAAGTCGGGTCGATAGCCACTACATTGTCAATGCCCGGACGGCAGAAGGCACGGAAAGGAAGGTCGATGGCTTCGTCGCTTCCATTGCCTAAGAAAATGTGGTCTGGCGATACTTTTTTTTACTCTTCCAATCAGACCCTTTAATTCTCTCTGGAGCGGATCGGGATAACGGTTGTTAGGGGTATTGTAGGGATTTTCGTTGGCATCCAGAAAAACGGAAGCTTCTTTCCCGCTATATTCGTCGCGTGCCGAAGAATAGGGTTTCAAGGCCCAAATGTTCGGTCGCGTAAGTTCTTTCAATGGTTTCATAGTTACTTATTTAAACGTACGGATACTGCATTTTTGTGCGCGTTGAGTTGTTCGTTGGCTGCCATGACTTCAATGGCCGGACCAATCATGGCAATACCTTCGGGTGTAATTTCCTGGAAGGTAATCTTGCGGATGAAGCTGTCCAGACTGACTCCGCTGTAGGCCTTGGCATAACCGTTGGTAGGGAGAGTATGGTTGGTGCCCGAAGCATAGTCACCTGCACTTTCCGGAGAATAATAGCCTAAGAACACGGAACCCGCATTGACAATGCGTTCGCTGATTTCCATGTAATCCTTGGTTTCGATAATCAGATGCTCGGGAGCATATTCGTTGGTCATTTCTACGGCTTCGTCCATGTTCTTCACTAAAATCAGTTTGCTGGCAGCTAAAGAGCGGCTGGCAATTTCCTTTCGGGGAAGCTGGGCCAGCTGGCGTTCCACTTCTTCTGTCACCGCCTTCAGCAAAAGTCTCACTGGTGGTAATCAGGATGGCCTGGCTGTCAGTGCCGTGTTCTGCCTGTGAAAGTAAATCGGCAGCTACAAAGACCGGATTGGCTGTTTCATCGGCCAGTACCGCTACTTCAGAAGGTCCAGCCGGCATGTCTATGGCCACGTCGCGCAAGGAAACCTGCTGTTTGGCCGCAGTGACATACTGGTTGCCCGGACCGAATATTTTGTATACTTTAGGAATACTTTCTGTACCGTAGGCCATGGCTCCGATAGCTTGTACCCCGCCGGCTTTAAAGATACGACTGATACCAGCCAGTTTGGCTGCGTAGAGAATGGCCGGGTGAATCTTTCCTTCCTTGTCAGGAGGAGTACAGAGAATGATTTCCTTGCATCCGGCAATCTGTGCCGGAGTAGCCAGCATCAGGACGGTGGAGAAAAGAGGAGCTGTCCCACCGGGAATGTACAATCCCACTTTCTCGATAGCTACAGCTTTCTGCCAGCAAGTCACGCCCGGCAGTGTGGTGATTTTCTTTCCCTGGAATACCTGTGCGGCGTGGAACGTGCGGATGTTGTTATAAGCCAGTGTGATGGCCGCCTTCAGTTCGATGCTGACTTTCTTTTCTGCTTCGGCAATTTCTTCCTCGCTTACCAGCAGGGAGTTCAGTTGCACTTTGTCGAATTTCTCTTCGTATTCGAGTACGGCCTTATCACCCTCAAATTTGATGCGGTTTAATATTTCAAGTACGGTTTCTCGCAATGATTCCGTTTGAAGAGTCGGACGTTTCAGCAAGTCCGCCCATGTATTTTTTTCAGGATAAGTAATGATGTTCATAGTAACAATCTTTGTGATTAGGTTCTGAAAATCAAAGTATCATTTTCTCAATAGGCAACACCAGGATGCCTTGTGCACCGATGGCTTTCAGCTTGCCGATGATTTCCCAAAAACATTTCTGGTCGAGAACAGTGTGGATGCTGCTCCAGCCTTCTGTAGCCAATGGCATGATGGTCGGACTCTTCACACCGGGAAGAACGGCTACGATTTCCTGTACCTTGTCGGTCGGCACGTTCATCAGCACGTATTTTTTGTCTTCAGCGGTTTTGACTGCATTGATGCGGAACAGCAGCTCCTGGAGGATTCCCTTCTTTTCGTCCGACATGTGCTTGTTTCCGATGAGCAGCGCTTCGCTCTTCATTACCACTTCCACCTCTTTCAGGTTGTTGCTGATAAGGGTAGAGCCGGAGCTGACAATGTCGAAGATGGCATCTGCCAGACCGATGGCCGGAGCAATCTCCACCGAACCCGTGATAATATGGATGTCGGCTTCAATGTGCTGTTGTGTCAGGAAGTTTTTCAGGATATTGGGGTAGGAGGTAGCAATCTTTTTGTGATTGAACCATTCCAGTCCGTTGTATTCCGTTTCCTTGTGAATAGCCAGTGACAAACGGCATTTGCTGAAGCCCAGACGCTGCACGATTTCCGCTTCTTCAGCACGTTCCACGAATTCGTTTTCTCCTACAATACCGAGGTCGGCCACGCCGTTGGCCACACATTGTGGGATGTCATCGTCGCGCAGGAACAGTACTTCTACCGGGAAATTGCTGGATTGTGTCAGCAAGGTGCGTTTGGAGGTAGATAACTTGATGTCTGCTTCAGTAAACAGGGCCATTGTGTCTTCGAACAAGCGCCCTTTGGATTGTACGGCAATTCTTAACATATTGTTCTAAGTTTTTAAAGTGTCAAATAAAAAAGGCTTACCGAGGAATAAATTCTTACGGCAAGCCTTTGTGTAATCTTATCTCTTGTAACTGCACGCGTCGTCAGCCTACCGTGTGAACCGTTAGGTAATGATGATGGCGATGATGTACAGTATTTAAAATCATAATTATCGTTCTTTTGTTGCGACAAAAATATTAGATAAGAATTAAAAAAGCAAATATTTATCAGAAAAAACTCGCTTTTGCTGTCAAATTTATAAAGATTCCTTCTCTTTTTCCGTATAACAGCCTTTGAAGTACATTTCCTTTTCTGCTTTTTCCCTTGGGAAAATGAAATAGGTGCAGACGGCCTTGGTGCAGACTTCATCCTGTGCATTGTAGATTTCGGCTTCAATGAACACAAAGTTCCGTTTCTGCTCCTTGATTCTTCCTTTGAGGGTAAGGTGAGAGTCGGTCGTGTGAATGGGTTTCAGGTATTGAGTTTCCATGCGCGAAGTCACTCCCGCCGTCTGAAGCTTGCGGGCAATCACCCAGGCACATATCTCATCCAGCAGAGTTGCCTGAATACCTCCGTGCAGGGTGTTCAACCAACCTTGAAAACGGGCTTCAGGTACCCATTTACTCACAATCTCGTCCCCGTCTTCATAAAATTCCATTTTCAGGCCCGACTCGTTGTTGGGTGCACAGCCGAAACAGAAGTATCCTTCCATTCCTTCCCATGGATTGATGATTTTTTCCATGATGGCTGAGTTTTAGATAATATAGTCCACGCAGGCACGGTTTTCCTTGGCATCTTTCAGAATACCAGCTGCGGCTACGTGTGCCGGATGGATGGCATAAGCCTTCACGTCGTCTAGCGTATCGAAACTGCTGTCCAGGCAGATGTCCCATACTTCTGCCGGGTTTTCATTCAGTCCCACATGAATGTCACGAATAAAGGGAATAGTGGACGGAAGAGCCTCGATGGCAGCCTTAAAACGGTTCATAATGTCGGCTTTTTCTGCCGGAGAAAGGGTTTCTTTCAATTTAAATAAAACAATGTGCTTGACCATGTTTTGTTTGTTTTTAGATTTTTCGTATCTTTGAATATTGCAAATATAGAAATTAATTATTGAAACAAGTTATGATTATCATTGGAATTGCAGGAGGAACAGGCTCCGGTAAAACAACTGTAGTGAGAAGGATTATCGAAAGTCTGTCGGAGAATGAAGTGGCAGTGCTTCCGCTTGATTCATATTATAAGGACAGCAGTCATGTGCCCGTGGAAGAACGGCAGAACATCAACTTTGACCATCCTTCGGCGTTCGACTGGGATTTGCTCTCCAAGCATATCTCCATGCTGCGTAAGGGAGAAGCCATTGAACAGCCTGTATATTCCTATCTTACCTGTACGCGCCAGAAAGAAACCGTGCATGTAGAACCCCGTAAGGTCATCATCATCGAAGGTATTCTGGCTTTGAGCGACCGCAGGCTGTGCAAGCAGATGGACCTTCGTATTTTTGTGGATGCCGATCCGGACGAGCGTCTTATCCGTGTCATCCAGCGGGATGTGATAGAACGCGGACGTACGGCCGAGGCAGTGATGGAACGTTATGTGCGTGTGTTGAAACCCATGCACCTGGAGTTTATCGAACCGGCCAAAGAATTGCTGACCTGATTGTGCCGCAAGGAGGTCATAATGAAAAGGCCATCGAGATTCTGAAGATGTACATTGAACGAATCGTAGACAAATGAAAGGCTGGATAACGGGGCTGTGCTGTGTGCTGGCCCTTTTTTTGTTTTTTTCATGCGGCTCTGAGAAAAAAGCGGAAGAGACTTCCGTCGATTTGCCACAGATTCAGGACAGAAAGGAACTGGTGGTGCTGACTGTCAACAGCTCTGTGTCTTATTTCCATTACCGTGGTGAACCCATGGGATTCCAGTACGAATTGGCTCAGCAGTTTGCCAAGTCGCTGGGGCTCAACCTGAAGGTGAAGGTCGTGAAAGACGAAGAGCAACTGGTCAGCAGTTTGCTCAAAGGAGAAGGTGATCTGGTTGCCTACAACCTGATTATTACCAACCCGCTGAAAGACAGTCTGATTTATTGCGGTGAAGAAGACATTACGCGGCAGGTAATCATACAGCGAAGAGGGAAAAAAGCCTTGAAAGACGTTACGGAACTGGTAGGAAAGAAAGTCTATGTCAATTCCGGAAAATATCGTACCCGTCTGGAGAATCTGAACCGCGAACTGGGAGGCGGAATCGATATTTGTGAGATTTCCTCCGACAGTGTATCGTCGGAAGACCTGATTACGTGGGTGGCAGAGGGGCGTATTGACTACACGGTGGCCACAGATGAGATTGCCCGCATCAACCGCACCTATTATCCGGTGCTCGATATTAACCTGGCCATCAGCTTCGACCAGCGTTCTTCGTGGGCTGTGCGGAAAACTTCGCCTTTGCTGGCAGAGGCCGCTGATAAATGGCACCGCGAGAACATCAATTCACCGGCATTTCGTGCCAGTGCCCGCCGTTATTTTGAACTGGCCAAGCGTCCTGCACATGGAGCCATTCTTTCTGTGAAAGACGGTAAGATTTCCCACTACGATGATTTGTTCCGGCGTTATGCCAAAGAAATCGGTTGGGACTGGCGTCTGTTAGCCTCGCTGGCCTATACTGAATCGAACTTCAATCCGAATGTCGTATCATGGGCCGGGGCCAAGGGGCTGATGCAGCTGATGCCGGCTACGGCACGTGCCATGGGAGTGCCGCCGGGCAAAGAGCAGGACCCGGAAGAGAGTATCAAAGCTGCTGTGAAGTACATTGCCGGAATGCAGCGTACGTTTAGTAAAATCACGGATAAGGAAGAACAGGCCAAGTTCATATTGGCCGCCTACAATTCCGGTATCGGCCATGTGACCGATGCCATGGCATTGGCCGAAAAATACGGACGTAACCGCTACATCTGGGAGCATCATGTGGCCCATTTCATGTTGTTGAAAAGCAACAAGGAATATTATCAGGACCCCGTCTGCAAGAACGGGTATGCCCGAGGAAGCGATACCTATGAGTTTGTACACGAGATTCTGGCACGTGCGGAACTTTACCGGAAGAAGATAAAGAAGTAAGCTGCTTGCTTCTTTATCTTCTTATATTCGATGGTGGCTATTTATTCTGCATGCTGGGCTGTGGTTCTATCCTCTTGTGGATGTATATCGCTTTTGGATATGGTAAAACCAATCGGCTTTTTCGCTTCTTTCTCATGTAGTTTGTCCAAGGTTACATCCAGCATGTGTTCGACTGTAGACTTTAAATCTGTAAAGTGAGTATAAAACAAGGTGAGTAACATTTTCTTGTCCGTAAAATAGAAACGTGTTTCTACGCTTATAGAATCATTGTAACATTTTACTACGGAATGATGTTCCTCTTCCGTATTGACCTTGTCTGCAATAAAAGTCTTGTCTGAAAGTTCCAGAGATTGATAATCTTCGTCTGCTATTTCGAATGTGATGTTACAGCAGGGGTATTCTTTGTCCAGGTTGAAGTCAACAGCGTATTTGTAATCTTCGTAAGTAACCTGAATGCTTCCTTTGACTAATTTGTTTTCAATTCCTTCATTGGTCAGGTACTCCATGATGCTTTTACGCATCTTATTGATGTTGCATCTGAAGCGGAATTTCTCCCAAAAAGATAAGACTGCTTTGTTCATAATCAGAAATGAAATTTGTTTTACGCTGTAAATGTAAGGCGATTGTAGAAATCTGCCTCCAGTTGTTTAATTCAAAATAAAGGGAAAAGAAGAATAGTACCAGTTGATACGCTTGCAGGTACTTTTTCCTCTTTTCCCTTAGCTGAGTTTTCCTGTCATTCTTTATCCTGAAATGATTTTTCCTATGATTTTTATAATTGTGTTCCTTCGTTTGGCTTCTTTCATGCTTTTATCTTGGTGCTCGATATCCTGACGGGTAGTGTGTTGTAAGTTCACGTATTCGTTGTGCGACATATTCTGGTATTTCTTGATGGCATTCCGTCGGTCCAAAAAGCCGATTAGAGAAGGAATACCGGCCAATACGCCAAGGACTCTCAGGATATAAGACCACCAGGCAGACGTCGTTAATACTTCACGCGTTCCTTTCTGTGTGCCGAAAAGCCAGTATTCATACTCCTCTGTCTCGTACATCGGAAAGCATTGGGATAGAATGTAGCCGAGCACAAACAATAAAATGGAAAATATCAGCCATCCCTTGTATACGGCATAGGCGTGCTGATGTTTTTCAAGCAGTTCATCGTGAGTCAGATTCACTATTTGTTCTTGCTTGTATCGCGCGTATGTGACTAAAACACTAATGATAACAATGGCTATAATTAATAGAGTAAACATAAGGCTTAATTTATCTGTTTGTCATTTTTTCAATTTCTTTGGCTCGCTCTTCAGAAATCTGCAGACGGATTCTCAGTTTGTCCAGTAAGCGCCGTTCGCCAGCAGAAATCTCTCCTCCATCTTCCAGGCAAAGTTTATATTCGTTCCAGTATTCTTTCTCGTTTTCATTCAGAGAAGGCTTTAAGCTGTTTTCAAGTTCCAGGGCTCGCTCCTCCGAAATTTGTAGATGCTTTCGTAATTTCTCCAACAACCGTCGCTCTCCGGCTGGTATCTCTCCATTTTCTTGCAGGCAGATTTGAAGTTCACTCAGGTATTCTTTTTCTTCGCTGGTATATGAACTGGTGGATGTGGCAGCAGAGGGTGCGGAAGTAAGCTCTTCAAGCGAAGCAAATTGTACGTGAATGGCTAATACGGCATTCTCTTGTAACTCGAATTTCTCTTCTATCTTTTTACTCCATTTTCCATTGGCCGCCAACAGCAGGTTTTTAAATTCTCCTTCAATGGAATTTAATTCAGAACCTTCCAATACCCGACTTTTACGTGTCTCAATTCTTTCTTCATGCTGCAGTAAAGAGCCTTGCATGCGTTGGTGATACAGTCGTTGCCAGGAGGGCTCATTAGGATACCACACCAGATTCTCTGGCAGGTGAGGCTGGCCGTTGGGAATAAAGGTCTGATGAAGATTGATAGACTGGCTGATTTCATCGATTAAATGTTTGCTTTGACTGCGTTCATTGTTTGCAGATGCAGACGCAAATCTGTAATTAGCCTCACCAGATATATGCTGGTTTGTATCTGTATTACGGTCACTGGAAGAGCTGTTCAGGCATTCGATGTGAATTTCCTTTGCTCCCAGACACTGCGCAAGCTGACAGAACTCTCTGACCTTATCCTCTATCAGTTCCAGCTCATAATTTTCAAAGGGAAGGTACTTTTGTTTTATGTACGGATGGCCTACATACAACTGGCAGGCTACCGGGTGACCGACGGGAAATACAATTCCCGAATTGGGTAATTCTTTTATGTCAATCACACTCAGATAATCCTGGTATAAGTCTGTGTATTTGTTGACGGGCAACAAAACCTTCCGTTTATTATAGGGCTGTTCCAGGTAGGAGGACACGTATTGCTGGTCGTAATCTTTGAAGTCAGAGCTTGCCTCTCCTTTAATTTGGATGGTGCTGGTCGGATAGCACAAGTCTTCTGCAGCTCCTTCCGACACGGACAGGGCAAGTTTTCGGGCTTCTGTGTAGTTGCCCAATTTTTCATAAGCTGAATATTTGGCATAATACAGCATGTATGCCATAGGACTGTCATTATCGCACTTTTTCAAGCCTTCATCACTTACGCTGATGCCCTTTTCATATTCCCCTTTTATGATATATTCTTTGACCACCGGCATATAGAATAATTCTAAACCCTCCCGGTCCTTGCATGACTGGGCAAACTGGAAGGCCTCTTCTTTTTTGTTTTCCGTTATCAGCTGGTCGTAGTGTTCAGCTGCTTCATTAAACGGGTCTGCTTCGGGTTCCACACATTGAGCCATCTGGGTAAATAAACGGGCAAGTGAATTCCCGATGCGACGTGCCTTTTCATTGTCTTCGTTTTTCATGAAAAATGAAATATGAATCGGGCAATAGTCTGTTTCGTCGCCATATCCCCAGAAATATAAGACCAAATCTTTGTATTCCACCCGCTGAATGATGCTCCACGAAAGAACGATCTTCTCATCGGGTTTATCATTATCCGGAATGCAGTAGATGCCTCCATCCGTCAGCACCAGTCCCTGGTCTCTTGAATTCCAGAAGGAGGTGTCTCTGATGAACAAAATCTTTTCATTGTAGTTGATGCCGAAATTTTGTCGCATCATTCCTTTGATGTCTTCGGGAATGTGTGATGAACAACAGTCGCTCGTATTCATCTCGCTGTCCCAGAAATTCCCCTTGCAGTTGAAAATGCTTATGATTGAAATGGGGGAGGAAACTTTTGTACCGCAATTGGGACAAACTTTGGCCCCGTTATTTAGTTCTTTACCACAATTCTTACAAAACATAATCGTATATTTTAGTTATAACTTTTTTCCGCATGACTCACAGAAATTACTGCCTGCTTCGTTGATGTGCCCGCATTCCGGACAAACCACTCCGGTATCGGAAGTATCGGTCAGGCTGGACGTTTGAGGAATTATCGGTTGATTAGATACATAATTATCATTGTGGCTTTTGGAACTTACAACGACGTTATTGTATTTTTCATTAAAATCCTCTTCTCCATTGACCAGATAAAGTATGCATTCTATAAGAGCGATGATACTCGGCACGTATGTCCAGCAGAATATGAGATAGAAAATCCCTGTCCATTTGCCTAAATAGAATTTGTGAACTCCCAGCCCTCCGAGGAAGAAAGCCAGAACAGCAGCAGTATATCGATTTTTCATAGGCGTATTATTTAGCATAATATTTTAGAGCCGGTGAAAGAAGTAAGACGTGCTTCTTCCACCGGCTCGGAGTTTCATCCAATCTTTTCCACGTCCAGATCGTTCATGTTTAATGCGCCGGCTCTTTTAATGTCTACTCCGTAGATGCGGTAAAAAGCATCGGCCACAGTTTGTCCTCCATTGGTCGTGACAGGATTGCTAAAGGAATTGCTTGGAATTTCTACATACATTCCAGGTTCGAGACGAACACCATTCGTGTTTTTCATTCTTTTGACAGTGATTCTAAACAAGGGCATGATAACCTCCTTCTTATACGCCTATAAGTCCTCGGAATTCAGCATTAAATTTAACATGATAAAGGCGTGAGGACTTGTCTGCTATTCACTGAAAAAACAGGCATCGCCAAACGCCCACTCGAGAATGAATAAGAAACAGTAACCCCACGCCGTTCTGGTATGTAGATACAGCATGGGCTGTACACACATATACAAAACAGAGGAGCGTCATGTCCTTTTATCCCTCGAGTTTTTGAAATTGGCGATTTCGTTTTTTCAGGATATTACGGCAAAAACGCTTTCACTTTATCCGGCCATTTCTCCGGTCGGATATTGCAAATATACATTTTTAACCTGAACATGACGCTCTTGTTGAGGAGTTTTTTTTACCTTTACTTATTCTTTATGCAAAAATAGGATTGTATTTTGGGTTGGAAGAAGGACTTGGAAGGTGTTTTTATGCCTTCCTGCATAAAGTATCAAGAACCCCCAAAAATGGTACCGCGATGAGTGAAAAATTAGAAATATTGCAATGTCTGATAGAGAACCGGATATTTGCATCTTCACCTTCAGCCTTGGCTCAGGAGTTGGGTTATAAGGGAAAAATGACTCTTTATAGAATTATCAAGGAAGAGGTGGCCGAGAAAACTGTAAATGATGTATGGGAGAAGCTGAAGGCCGTTTATTACCTGGAAGATGAGGACCTTTTCCGTATTGCAAATATCTGTTATGCAGCGAAAGAGTTTTACGATTGGATTGTGCCTGAGATGAATGTCCGGCATCCCCAATGGGTGGAAAATGTCATTATCTCACTGATAGAAGAACAGTATGACTATAACTCTGAGACTTTTAGAAAAGAGGTGGTGCCGGTATTGACAGACATGAAGCGGGAAGAACCGAATATTTTCTGGGGGATGGTTGTTTTGTTTTATATTCGTGCAAAAAAAATTGAGCCCTATGTGAAAGATGCTTGTGCGGTAAGGAGGAATTTGCTGCGTGAGTTGGATGAGATTTTGTTTTCACTCCATCCGGAAAATGTGCAGGCGCATCAGGCGGCACAAAATCTGATGACGATGCCTCATGCCTCTTTTCATATATGGAGGTTATTGTTTGATACCATCTTGTTGTTCCGTTATTATACAGAAGCCAATTTTATACAAAAGGCAGTGAAGAACTGTGTTTTGTTCAACTGGCCTCGTAGAAGTTACTGGATAATTCCTGGCACGAGTTACCATGCCGGAGCTGATGTATGGTTGTTTGTGGAAAACAATTTCTATGCTGCTACTTCCGGATTCTACATTGCCCTTCATCTGAAAGCCGGAAAAAATATTGAAGAGTTTAATGTAATAAATGTTTGCTTATTCCAGTTTCTGGCCGGTGACGAACATACAGATTGCTCTATATTGCTCACAACTCAGATGGTTGACCAGCAAAAAGATATTTGCTATTATGGGTATGAATATGATACCGGGCAACAGGAACTCCATTTCTCTTGTATGCAGGAGTGGGGAAACAGGCATGGATTGCCTGATATGTTACAATATATAGATTTACTTTCACCTGAAGGGAAAGAGGAAAAAGTCTGGAGCAGGATTCTGGATAAGTTTGATAAAGGAGGAAGGGGAAAAGAAGTATATTCTAAGGCTATTGAGCGTTTTCTGGGGGTAACAGACCTTTCTGAACAATACTGTTTGGAGGATGTGATTATCAGTCGTTCCTTTCTGTCTCTGATACTGAGGGAAGGAGATGAAAGTTATACATATCAGCTTCCTGTTTCACAATATAATTTCCTGTCTGAAATTAATTCATCTTGTAAAGTGATGATAACCAGGCATGAAAGTGATGGAGAAGTCTACGTGGAATGGCCTTCTTTAGGCTATGCTGTTAAATTCTCCGAGTTTACACGGGCTGAATAGTATTATTGCAACGGAGAATGGAGGAATGTATAGACGTTTTTAGATGGGTATAAGCGGACTTTTTATGTTTCCTTGCTGCAAGCTTTATGTTTTGCGGGGCGAAACCGTATGTTTCCCACGCGAGAAACATACGGTTCGGGACAGGGAAACATAAAAATGTTATTTACGGTGGAAAGAAAATGCCTGTATGTTTAACTAAGAGGTGCTTATGCTTGAAAAAAATAAGTTTTTCTTTGGCACTGTATAGTTTTATTCGTAATTTTGCGAACAACAAACAGAAGAGGTGAAAATGGTAAGAAAGAACTATTCAGAAGAACAGGAAAAAATGGCCCGCTTTGCCAAGGCCATGGGGCATCCGGCTCGTATAGCCATACTTCAATTTTTGGCCTCGCAGGAATGTTGCTTTTTCGGCGACATTCATGAAGAACTGCCCATAGCCAAGGCTACAGTGTCACAGCACTTGAAGGAACTGAAAGAAGCCGGACTGATTCAGGGAGAGATTGAAGCACCTAAGGTGAGGTATTGCATTAATAAGGAGAACTGGAAACTGGCCAAAAAAATGTTTGCCGATTTCCTGGGCCAGCCGATATGTAAAAAAGAGAGCTGTTGCGAATAAGCTCTTTTTTTTGTTGTACTTGTTCGTTGTTTTGCGAATTACTAATAATAGATATAGGAGAACGATGAAAAAGATGGTATGTCTTCTGTCAGTATGCTTGGCATTGGCCTCATGTGGGATGCAGGGCAGAAGTGAAAAAGAAATTCAGACAAGTGACAAAGCGGTGGTCGAAAACAGTGAGGTAACTGCCAAAGACCATGTAGAGGTATTGTATTTTCATGGGAAACAGCGTTGTGCTACGTGCATAGCCATTGAAAACAATACTCTGGCTGTGATGAAAGAGAATCTCTCGGAGCAGGTAAAGAAGGGGGAAGTGGTGTTCAAGGTGATAGACATCAGCAAGAAAAAAAATGAGAAGCTTGCCGAAAAATATGAGGTTACCTGGTCGTCACTGTTTGTGGTACGCTATAAAAATGGACAGGAGACAGCGGAAAATATGACTCAGTTTGCTTTCGGAAATGCCCGTAAATCGCCGGAGGTGTTCAAGGAAGGACTGGTGAAGACCATAAATGACATGCTGAAATAATAAGGAGAGGCTATGGACTGGTTACAGACATTATTGGACAACAGTTCCACTCCTGTATGGACGGCGTTTCTGCTTGGACTGCTGACTGCACTTTCGCCTTGTCCATTGGCAACCAACATTGCGGCCATTGGCTTTATCGGGAAAGATATTGAGAACCGGAGGCGTATTTTCTGGAACGGACTACTCTATACGCTGGGACGTATTCTTTCGTACACGTTGCTTGGAGTGGTGTTGATTCTGATTCTGAAAGAGGGTTCGAGTATGTTTGGCATACAGAAGACCATCGGAGCGTGGGGAGAGCTTGTGTTGGGCCCGCTTTTGTTTCTGATAGGCCTTTTCATGCTTCTCGGTGATAGGTTGAACTTGCCTCAGTTCGGATTTCAGGGTAATGCGGAAGGGCTTGCCCGGAAAGGCGGTTGGGGTGCGTTGATAATAGGCGTATTGTTTGCCCTGGCTTTCTGCCCCACAAGCGGTGTCTTTTATTTTGGCATGCTGATACCGATGTCGGCCACGGCCACAGCAGGTTATCTGCTGCCTGTTGTGTTTGCTATTGCGACTGCCATACCGGTGCTGGTCGTGGCGTGGATTTTAGCCTTCAGTGTACAGCAGCTGGGCAGTTTTTACGGCAAGATGCAGAAGGTGCAGAAATGGATGAATCGCATAGTTGGTGTGCTGTTTATTGTCATCGGCATATATTATAGCTGGATAATGTATTTATAAACGAATCTGATAACAAACAAAATCTTTACAAGTATGGAAATTAAAGTATTGGGACCGGGTTGCGCAAAGTGCAAGACCACCTATAATGTAATTGAAAAAGTAATCAAGGAAAATAACCTGGACGTGAAACTGACCAAAGTGGACGACATCATGGAAATGGTGAGCTACAACATCATGAAGACTCCTGCCGTTGTGGTAGACGAAGTAGTGAAGATGAAAGGACAGGTTCCCACCGAAAGCGATGTGAAGAAACTTTTAGGAATCGAATAAACAAGAGGATTGATTCAGAAGCGGCAGAAACGACCTTCAAGGCAGCTGCCGCTTTTATGATGGAATACTTGTTCGTATTTAAACGAATTATAACGATAGAAACATGATACAAGATTTTGCAGACTGGCTTGTTTACGGATTGTTCGGACTGAGTGCTGATACGCCGCTTGGGGTAGCCGTAAACTTCTTTTTTTATGATACCATCAAGATTCTTATTTTGCTGTTTTTTATCAGTGTGCTGATGGGAATCATTAACGCTTATTTCCCGATAGAACGTTTGAGAAACTATCTGGTAACACATAAGATGTACGGGTTGCAGTATGTATTGGCTTCCATTTTCGGAGCCATTACTCCGTTCTGTTCCTGCTCGTCCATTCCCTTGTTTATCGGCTTTGTAAAAGGCGGTATCCCTTTGGGAGTGACGTTTGCCTTCCTGATTACTTCTCCGCTGGTGAACGAGGTGGCGGTGGCTATGTTTCTCGGTTCTTTTGGACTGAAAGTAACACTTATCTATGTCATCAGCGGTATTCTGCTGGGAGTGATAGGAGGTTTTGTGCTCGGCCGCATGCATCTCTCACCTTACCTGAGTGACTGGGTGAAGCAGATACAGGTCAGCTCCTCGGCGCAGGCAGGAGAGTGGGAGAAAGACCATACTACTTTTATCAAGCGTCTTCCCGTCATTGTGCGTGATGCCTGGAAGATTGTCAGTGGTGTACTGATTTACATTCTGATAGGTATCGGTATCGGTGCGTTTATGCACGGCTTTGTGCCCGAAGGATTTTTTGAGCAATATATGTCGAAGGACAACTGGTTTGCTGTACCGCTTTCGGTTATTCTTGCCGTACCGATGTATGCCAATGCGGCAGGCATTGTGCCGGTCATCGAGGTATTCGTGGCCAAAGGTATCCCTATGGGTACAGCCATCGCTTTCATGATGGCCGTGGTAGGTCTTTCACTTCCGGAAGCGACTTTGCTGAAAAAGGTGATGACGTGGCGACTGATTGCGATATTCTTCGGAACGGTGGCTTTCTTCATTATTTTGTCGGGTTATTTGTTTAATTTTGTTCTTTAATTTATCATTGTTACATTTATATGAGAGTATTGATTCTTTGTACAGGAAATAGTTGCCGCAGCCAGATGGCACACGGCTTTTTGCAGTCGTTCGATAAAAATATAGAAGTGTATTCGGGTGGAACAGAGCCTGCCGCACAAGTAAATGCCAAGGCGGTGGAGGTAATGAAAGAAGTCGGAATTGACATCAGTTCGCATGTGCCGACTCATGTGAATACCTACCTTGATCAGGAATGGGATTATGTGATTACCGTGTGCGGAGGAGCAAATGAAAGTTGTCCGGCATTTACCGGAAAAGTAGGCAAGCGTCTCCACATCGGTTTTGACGACCCGTCGCATGCCACCGGAACTCCGGAATTTATTGAAGCAGAATTCCGTCGTGTGCGTGATGAGATTAAAAAGGCCTTCGCCCGTTTCTACATTACGGAAATCAGAAAAGAAGACTTGCCTGCTTGTTCTTGCGGGTGTGGCTGTTAATTGTGGTCAGTAGGTTTTCATTTTACTCTATTTTTTCTTATTTCTTTTATATAACCTTTTTTTCTTATAAATTTGCAGCCTAAATTTGGGAGGTTACTTCCTGAATGATTAGAAATTAGATAAAAACCACATAATTATGAGTAAGAAGTTTACTGAATATTCTCAGCTCAACTTGTCAGAAATAAACAAGGAGGTGCTGAAAAAATGGGATGAAAACGATGTGTTCTCTAAAAGTATGACAGAACGTGAGGGGTATCCTTCTTTCGTGTTCTACGAAGGTCCTCCCTCGGCTAACGGTATGCCGGGTATTCACCACGTGATGGCACGTACGATTAAGGATACATTCTGTCGTTTCAAGACCATGAAAGGTTTCCAGGTGAAGCGTAAAGCAGGATGGGACACACATGGACTTCCGGTGGAACTGGGAGTGGAAAAGGCACTTGGAATCACCAAAGAGGATATCGGTAAAACGATTTCGGTGGCAGATTATAACAAGCATTGCCGCACGGATGTCATGAAGTTCACTAAAGAATGGACTGACCTTACCCATAAGATGGGTTACTGGGTAGACCTGGAAAATCCGTACATTACCTACGATAACCGTTACATTGAAACTCTGTGGTGGCTGTTGCAGCAGCTTTACAAGAAAGGTTTGCTGTACAAGGGATATACCATCCAGCCGTATTCTCCGGCAGCTGGTACAGGCTTGAGTTCACACGAGTTGAACCAGCCGGGATGTTACCGCGACGTGAAAGACCTTACCGTGGTAGGTCAGTTCAAGATGAAGAATCCGAAGCCGGAAATGGCAGAGTGGGGTACACCTTATTTCATTGCATGGACTACTACTCCGTGGACATTGCCTTCAAATACGGCACTCTGTGTGGGCCCGAAGATTGACTACGTAGCAGTTCAGACTTACAATGCCTATAATGGAGAAAAGATGACGGTGGTACTTGCCAAACCTTTGCTCTATACGCATTTCAATAAAAAGGCAGAAGATATTGCACTGGAAGATTACAAGCCGGGTGACAAGTTGATTCCGTTCAAAGTGGTAGGCGAGTACAAGGGTACTGACCTGGTTGGTATGGAATACGAGCAGCTTATCCCATGGGTGAAACCAGTGGAAGCTGCAGAAGACGGTTCCTGGAAAGAAGCTTCGGCTAAAGCATTCCGTGTAATCCCGGGTGATTATGTAACTACAGAAGATGGTACGGGTATCGTACACATTGCACCGACATTTGGTGCGGACGATGCGAACGTGGCTCGTGCAGCAGGTATTCCTTCTTTGTTCATGATTAACAAGAAAGGCGAGACTCGTCCGATGGTTGACCTGACCGGTAAGTTCTACCTGATGGAGGAACTGGATGAGGCTTTCGTAAAGGAATGTGTCGATGTGGAAAAATATAAGGAATATGAAGGCCGTTGGGTGAAGAATGCATACGACCCGCAGTTCACTGTAGATGGAAAATACGATGAAAAGGCTGCACAGGCTGCTGAATCACTCGACGTATATATCTGCATGATGCTGAAACAGCAGGGACTGGCATTCAAGACTGAAAAGCACGTGCATAACTATCCGCACTGCTGGCGTACCGACAAACCGGTGTTGTACTATCCGCTGGATAGCTGGTTTATCCGCTCTACTGCTTGCAAGGACCGTATGATTGAGTTGAACAAGACCATCAACTGGAAACCTGAGTCAACTGGTTCCGGACGTTTCGGCAAGTGGCTGGAAAACTTGAATGACTGGAACTTGAGCCGTTCGCGCTACTGGGGTACTCCGTTGCCTATCTGGAGAAGTGAGGATGGCGAAGAAATCTGCATCGGTTCAGTAGAAGAACTGTACAACGAGATTGAAAAGTCTGTTGCTGCTGGCTTCATGACTGAAAATCCGTATAAGAAATTAGGATTCCAGCCAGGTGTATATAACAAGGAAAATTACGATAAGATTGATTTGCACCGTCCGTATGTGGACGACATCATCCTGGTATCTGCTTCAGGCAAACCGATGAAGCGTGAATCAGATTTGATTGACGTATGGTTTGACTCAGGTGCCATGCCGTATGCACAGTTGCACTATCCGTTCGAAAACAAGGAACTGGTAGATTCACGCAGCTATTATCCGGCCGACTTTATCGCGGAAGGTGTGGACCAGACTCGTGGATGGTTCTTTACATTGCATGCCATTGCTACAATGGTGTTCGACAGTGTGGCTTACAAGAACGTGATTTCAAACGGTCTGGTACTTGACAAGAACGGAAACAAGATGTCTAAGCGTCTGGGTAATGCCGTTGATCCGTTCGGTGCAATCGAGAAGTTTGGTTCCGATCCGTTGCGCTGGTACATGATTACCAACTCTTCTCCATGGGACAACCTGAAGTTCGATACTGACGGAGTGGATGAAGTACGTCGTAAGTTCTTTGGAACATTGTATAATACTTACTCATTCTTTGCACTGTATGCCAATGTAGATGGCTTTACATACGCTGAAGAAGATGTGCCGATGAACGAGCGTCCGGAAATTGACCGTTGGATTCTTTCACTGTTGAATTCATTGATTAAGAATGTGGATGCTTGCTTTGCCGATTACGAACCGACAAAGGCTGGCCGTCTGATTACAGACTTTGTAAACGATAACTTGAGTAACTGGTACGTGCGTCTGAACCGTAAACGTTTCTGGGGTAGTGCCATGTCAACTGATAAGTTGTCTGCTTACCAGACATTGTACACTTGCTTGGAAACGGTAGCTAAGCTGATGGCACCGATTGCTCCGTTCTATGCAGACCGTCTGTACATGGATTTGATTGCGGTGACCGGACGCGACCAGGTAGTATCTGTTCACCTTGCCAAGTTCCCGGTAGCCGATGAAAACCTGATTAATGCAGAACTGGAAGCCCGTATGCAGATGGCACAGGATGTGACTTCTATGGTATTGGCTTTGCGTCGTAAGGTCAACATCAAGGTTCGTCAGCCGCTGCAGTGTATCATGATTCCGGTGGTAGATGAAGCGCAAAAGCAGCATATCGAAGCCGTGAAAGATCTGATTATGAATGAGGTGAATGTGAAAGAAATCAAGTTCGTGGATGGTGCGGCAGGCGTACTGGTGAAGAAAGTAAAATGTGACTTCAAGAAACTGGGCCCGAAATTCGGAAAACAGATGAAGGCTGTAGCTGCAGCTGTGGCAGGTATGTCGCAGGAAGCTATTGCTGAACTGGAAAAGAACGGAAGTTACACCTTCCAGCTTGACGGAACAGATGCGGTGGTAGAAGCTGCCGACGTAGAAATCTTCAGCGAAGACATTCCGGGATGGCTGGTAGCCAATGAAGGTAAGCTGACTGTAGCGCTTGAAGTGACTGTAACCGATGAACTGAAGCGTGAAGGTATTGCTCGCGAACTGGTGAACCGTATTCAGAATATCCGTAAGAGCAGCGGTTTTGAAATTACTGACAAGATTGCTATCGTGCTGTCAAAAAATTCAAATACCGATGACGCGATAAATGAATATAATACTTATATTTGCAACCAGGTGCTGGCTAACTCACTGACATTGGCTGATGAAGTGGTTGACGGTACCGAACTTAACTTTGATGACTTCTCGTTGTATGTAAATGTAACGAAGCTGTAATATGAACCCATCCACCCGGCTTTAGTCGGGTGGATACTATTATTAACTTAAAACTTAAGCACTATGGCTGAAAAAACAAGGTATTCTGACGCAGAACTTGAGGAATTCCGCGCCATTATCATGGAGAAACTTCAGCTCGCGGAACGCGACTATGAGAAACTGAAAAGTAGTATAATGAACACAGATGGTAATGATACTGACGATACATCTCCCACATATAAAGTGTTGGAAGAAGGTGCCAATACCTTATCGAAAGAAGAAACTACTCGTCTGGCTGCCCGTCAGCTGAAGTTCATTCAAAACTTGCGTGCGGCGCTTGTCCGTATTGAAAACAAAACTTACGGTATCTGTCGCGAAACAGGTAAATTGATTCCCGCTGAGCGCCTTCGTGCTGTTCCTCATGCTACATTGAGTATCGAGGCCAAGCAGCAGGGAAAGAAGTAACGAAATGAATTTTTAATTGAAGATTGGGAATTGAAAATTGAGAAACGGGACTTTTCAAAGTGATCCATTTTCAATTTTCAGTTCTCAATTTTTTTGAATCCAATTTGCAAATTGAAGAAGATGAAAAAATTTTTCACTCAGGGACGTCTGGTTACTCTTGTGGTGGCAGGAGTGCTGATTATCGACCAGCTTATCAAGATTGCGGTGAAGACGAACATGTATTTGCATGAGAATATTCATGTGACTGACTGGTTTTATATCTATTTTACGGAAAACAACGGTATGGCTTTTGGTCTGGAGATTTTTGCCAAACTGTTCCTGACGCTTTTCCGTATCGTGGCTGCTATATTGATTACGGTCTATCTGGTGAAACTGGTGAAACGGACGGACAAGGTGAAGAATGGTTACCTGGTTTGTCTTTCCTTGATTCTGGCCGGCGCAGTGGGTAACATCATCGACTGTGTGTTCTATGGAGAGGTATTCAGCGAGAGTACTCATTCGCAGATTGCTTCGTGGGTTCCACTGGGGCAGGGATATTCCGACTGGTTGCATGGCAAGGTGGTCGATATGTTCTACTTCCCGATTATCGATACCTACTGGCCTGACTGGATGCCTTTTGTAGGAGGTGATCACTTTATTTTCTTCAGCCCTATTTTTAACTTTGCCGATGCGGCTATCAGTTGCGGCATCATTGCCTTGCTTATTTTTTATTCGCATTACCTGAATACGGAAACACATGCGAATTCTTCCCATAAAGAAGCCAAGAAATGAAACGAATATCGCTTATAGGAGTGTCCATGCTGGCACTGTGCGGCATGTGGAGCTGTGGCAAGAAAGTGCCGGAAGAAATTATCCAGCCGCAAGCCATGGAGAACCTGCTTTATGATTACCATCTGGCAACTACGATGAGTGCGGATTTGCCTTACGATGAGAATTACAAGAAACAGGCTTACCTGGCATACGTATTCCAGAAGCATGGAGTAACGGAGGCGGAGTTTGATTCGTCTATGGTATGGTATTCACGTCACAGCGACGAGATGAATACGATTTATCAGAATCTGCAGAAGCGTATGGAGACTACTGCTGAGCTTTTGAAAAAGCAGACTGTCCGCAGTAGTGGAGAAGTGGCGGTTTCATTGTCGGGTGATACGGTAGACCTCTGGCAGGACCGTACCATTTATTGGCTGACCTCTTCTACACTCACCAATAAGCTGACTTTCGATTTGAAGGCTGATACATCGTTCCATGAGAGGGACAAGATGGTGCTGGAAGCAAATTTCTCTTTCCTGCCTAAAGGTAAGCATGAAGGTAAGGTAGTGATGGCCATGAACCTGGTATTTGATAACGACAGCACTCAGGGAATCAGTCGGGTGGTGGAGGCTTCGGGCATACAGCGTCTGATGCTTCGTCCGGATTCTGCATTTAAGTACAAGAGTGTGAGCGGATTCATGTATTACGCCGGAAAAGAACATTCATCGGCCTTAATCAGCGATATACGTCTGATGCGTTATCGCATGCATGAAGAGAATTTGCAGAAGCAGATTGATTCTGTAGCCGTGAAAGCTGATACACTAGCGCAGAACGATACCCTTCGTAGGGGTAAAACGGCAGGAAATTACCAAACGCTGATACTTATGCAGTATTATGCATCTCATTATCTCTGGCATGCGGGGCAGAACAAACTGTTCCGCATGCAGCGTATAGGACTGGAAGTAGCTGGTCGTACGTGGGTGTCGATGGAATCTTTGGAAGAAGAGGTCCGGAATACCCAGTGGCTGGGCGGACTGATTGTTCTGGCAGCTTCTGATTCGGAATTAAGAAAAGGCGAAACATTTCAGGAGTTTCGTGCGCGGACAGCTTCTGCGGTGACAGGAGACCAGCCGCTTTATGCTTTCCATGTGCCGTTTTTTGATTTGCAGAAGATGGAATTTACCGAACGGAGTCGTCTGGTGCGTTTATGACAGACGGCGGCGGAATTCCGCACACACGATAGCAGTGGCCACTGCTACGTTCAATGATTCACTGGTATCCTTTCCTTGCGGGTAGTTAGGAATCAGCAACTTTTGAGAAACGAGTGCTTCAATTTCTTTGCACACTCCGTTCCCTTCATTCCCCATTACGATAACCCCTTGTGCCGATAATTCCTGCGAATAGATGTTTTTCCCGTCCAGGAAGGTGCCAAACACCGGTACGTTTCTTTCTGTCTGCACACGAATGAATTCTTTCAAATCGCAGTAATGCAGCTTGACGCGTGCCAAGGCTCCCATCGTAGCCTGTACGGTTTTCGGGTTAAAGGCGTCGGCAGTACCCTGTGAACAGAAAATATCCTCTATGCCAAACCAGTCGGCAATACGGATGATGGTGCCTAAGTTGCCTGGGTCTTGCACGTCATCCAGCGCCAGACAGAGTGAATGCCCGGGTAATGAATCATCATAAGTATAAGAAGGTAGTTCGAATACAGCCAGCACTTCTTGCGGGGTTTTCAGCAGACTGGCACGTGCCAGTTCCTCCGCACTTACCTCAATGGTTTCCTGAGCGAGCAGAAGCGGATGAGCCTCCAGCCACTGGGCCGTAGCAATCAACAGTTTGCATGAAAAGTGTCCCAGCAGGTCGTTGACCAGTTTGTTACCTTCGGCCAAGAAAGCTTTTTCTGCTTTCCGGTATTTTTTCATCTCCAATGACCGGATATATTTGATTCTGTTTTTGCTCAGCATAGTGTGACGGGGATTTTTAATTATATTTTAAGAACAAAGCTAAGAAGATATTTTTAATTATCCGAAAGAAATGTCTGGAAAATATTAAAAATCCATTCTGTGGCCATCTGAACGCATATCCCCAATAAAAATGAAATCTTGTATTCTTTATAATCCGTGAAAATATCCTATTTTTGTGGATATAAGTTTTACGATTGTTTTACAAGATATGGCTACATTCAAGGTAGTGGTTCTCCCTCACCAGAAAAGGGAGGATGGCACGTACAATGTAAAGATACGTGTCACACAGGACCGGAAATCAAAATACATACGGACGTCCCAATATGTTTCTTCTTCTGACATCTCAAGAAAGAAGGAGAAAGGTGTTGAGAAAATCAAAATCAAGAATCAGGCCGTTATTGACCTGATGGACGAGTTGGTATTGTCTTATCGGAGAAAACTGGCCAAGGCCGGGGTAAGTGCCGAGAAATGGAATATCGACCAGGTGGTAAGCTATATCCAGGAAGATGAAGTGTTCTCGCTTGATATAATTGCATATGGAAGAAAATGTGCTGACGATATGGAGCGAAAAGGTCGGGAGGGAAGTGCGCATACCTATCGGGTGGCGATGAATGCGCTGGAAAGATTTTCCGGAGGAAGCCTTGATGTTAGCATGATTACCGTATCATTCCTTAAAAACTATGAGAGGTTCCTGAGAAATGAGCCTTCCATGAGAGGGGCTAACAAGAGCCATTCACCATCATCCAAGGGGCAGACAAAAACAAATAATGCCATAAAGTTGTACATGACCGTGCTCAAGGCTGTGTTTAACCAGGCTAAATATGAGTATAATGATGATGAAGCCGGATTGATACGGATACCTCTTTCTCCTTTCAGCAGATATTCCATGCCGGAAAACATTCAGGCAGCTTCTCGTGTCCTTACCGTCGAGCAGATTCAGAAGATTATAGACCTTCCGTATTTTCGGAATGGAAGTCCTTACTACCAGCTTAACATGGCAAAAGACGTGTTTCTGTTGTCGTTCACACTTATGGGTATGAATTCTGCCGACATGTACGAAGTCGTCAGCTTTGAAGATGGGGTTATATCCTACGAGCGGAAGAAAACGAAAGGGAGGAGGAAGGACAATGCTTTCATGCAGGTAAAGGTGGAGCCGGAGATTGCTTCCCTTCTTGAGAGGTATAATGGAAAAGAACGTGTGTTCTCCTTCTCGGAGAAGTATGTGTCGGCCGAGGACTTCAACAAGGCAATCAATCTTGGCTTGAAAAAGGTCGGTCAGGCAATTGGTGTTCCTGATCTGAACTTCTATTATGCCCGCCACTCGATGGCATCCATCTGTGCGAACAAGCTTAGAATTGATATAGCCCGTGTGGACGAAATGCTTAACCACAGTGACCCGAAAATGGCCCTTGCGAGGGTTTATATAGAAAAAGATTTTCAGCCGCTCTGGGACGCTAACAGAAGGCTTCTGGATTTGTTCGACTGGAGCTTCTATACAAAAGAAAAGCCGGAGGAGTAACCTTCGGCCATGATTAGCTTTGTATTAAGAATTTTCTAAATATTACCATATATCTTCTATCTCATATCTATCAAGAAACATTTGCTTGATTTTATTTTTTTCATCCTCAATATTGATGTTAGGTTGTTTTCTTACTAGTAAGTAAGAACTTATTTCTTTGAATTGGTAGTGCTCAAATAATTGTGTTCCAATGATTCTTGTAGCTAAAGCTCGATATACTCTAAATCGTTGTGTTTCTGATTCGTTTTCTATTTTTTTATTTATATCAATAGTTCGGGCTCCATTAACTATATATGAATAATCCGGAAAATCTTTCATAAGTTTTGGTATTAATGAAGCGCATGTAACAAAGATTCGTAATGCACTTATATAATCGTATACACCTAGTGTTCGGTTGTATTTATTGTCCAATTTTTTATCCCTTGCGGCATAAAATTTAATTGCAAAGACTTTGTCATGTGCTTCTGCTCGGACGATATATTTTAACTTCTGACAAGTAGGTATGGCATCTGTATAAAAACGGTAAACTCTACAAAAATCAAAAGCGTCACTTGAAGTGGGTGACGCTTTTTGTATGAATTTAATATTGTACGCTCGAACTTTTTCTAGCATGATTATGGTATTAACAATTTTGTTGTATGAGTAAAGAAACAGTAATTATGGCGGTTAACTCTTTCTCCTTCTCCTACAATTTCTTTTAGAGAACGTCGTTTCTCTTCAGACATACTTTTCCATCCCAATCTTTCGCCTTTACTCCGTACAGTATGCATTGGTCGGGTATTTCTGCTTACATCAATATTCTTTATACTTCCCATAATTATTTGTATATTATGTCTTTTGCAAAGATACTAAACAATAAACATTAAACAATATGAGCATAGAGTTATCTAAGTAATAACATTGATTTTTAACATTTATGCTTAATTTATTCCTATATTTTCCAGCACTTCATCAATGAACATCGAGCGGTAGTGCGGGCATTCCAGCACTCCTTTCCGTTTTGCTTCCCGATACACCTTTGAGAACAGCTTGGCTTTTTCCTGGACTGTTACTGGTATCTCCTCGATGGGTGTTGTCAGGAACCGGCATCCCCAGCCTTTACAGGTCGGGGAGAGCTGGCAGTGGTTTTGGCTTGTATTTGATATAATACAATTTAGAACATTATTATTCAATTTTTTTGTCCCTTTTTCTTTTGTATTATATTATCTTTAATTTTAATAATATCGTTGTATAGAGATTTATATTTCTCCTCTATCAGAGGATATAAATTATATTTGGAAAGATTGCTAGGTTTTATAAATCCTAGACGTTCAGAATGTGTTAAGTCATCAACTTCTTTTCTACTTTCAATTCTTTTTACGCATGTTTCCAAATCTTGTAGTGCGTTATTTATAGTTGTTATATCATTACTCTCTAATGAGCATTTTAGACCTCGATAAAAAGCTAATATAGCTGTAAATGGTTGTTGTTTCTCAAGGGTCATCCCTTTAACTCTATATATCCTTAATTCCGCAACACTTTGATTTAAATTAATTTATAAGTTCCTGAGCAACAAAAAGTTGCCCAGGATTTTGCCGTGTCAGATTTTTCACTTATCTTAGTGTTGCAATTAGAAAACAAGCGA
>ENA-OQDC01000093-OQDC01000093.1-human-gut-metagenome-genome-assembly--contig:-NODE-93-length-65079-cov-7.911073_pt1 | contig 65079 bp, 68 predicted proteins | sample MGYA00242770_ERZ504601 | MGnify/ENA primary metagenome ERZ504601 (study PRJEB26092, sample SAMD00036305) | human gut metagenome | host: Homo sapiens | study: EMG produced TPA metagenomics assembly of...
CAGCTCTTCTGCCATTCGTACACCTTTTTTCTATAGATTCTGTTTTACCGGCGATATACAGAGCCGCTCCTGCATTGAGGCAGACTGCCTGACGCTTCGGTCCCCTTTCTTCACCTTTCAGAAATCTTCTTTGTAATCTCTGCATTTTCTGCCGGTGTACCACCTACCAGATCATCTTTACTGCATCTCTCATATCCAAACTGCTCCGGCGTGATCTCATAAGACTGGAACCAGCCATCCTTGATCTCGCATACAGAAGTTGGGGCACTCATAGAAATCTCATCCAGTTTATCCTGTCCGAAAACAACCATTCCTTTTGTCACGCCAAGCTTTGCCATAACCTGCGCAAGTGGCTCTACAAGCGTCTGATCAAACACACCCATCAGTTCCATATTTGCTCCTGCCGGATTACTTAAAGGTCCAAGAATATTAAACACAGTACGGATTCCAAGTTCTTTACGGATTGGTGCTACATACTTCATAGCAATGTGATAATTCTGTGCAAACAGGAAACAGATATTAATTTTTTTCAGGAGTTCAGCACTCTTTTCCGGTGGAATTGTAATATTTACCCCAAGTGCCTCAAGGACATCTGCTGCCCCACTTTTAGATGATGCGGCACGATTTCCATGCTTTGCAACCGATATTCCTCCTGCAGCGATCACCAGAGAAGAAGTCGTCGAAATATTAAAAGAATTGGCTCCGTCACCGCCGGTTCCAACGATTTCTAGAACATCCAGATCATGCAGTAGTTTGATACAATGTGCTCTCATTCCTGCTGCTGAAGCAGTAATCTCATCAATCGTTTCTCCCTTCATGGAAAGTGCCGTGAGATAAGAAGACATCTGAACCGGTGTTGCCTGTCCACTCATAATTTCGTCCATAACGCTTTCTGCTTCCTGATATGTCAGATCTTCTTTTTGGGAAAGTTTTATGATTGCTTCTTTGATCATTTTAGTTTTCTCCTTGTCTATGCTCTTACAACATTTATAAAATTTTCTATCATCTTTTTTCCATCCGGCGTCATAACAGATTCTGGATGAAACTGTACTCCATAAATTGGATATTCTGTATGTTCTACCGCCATAATCTCGCCATCTTCTGCCTCTGCCGTAACCTTAAGTACATCCGGCAATTTATCTTTTAATGCTGCCAGTGAATGATATCTGGCTGCCTGAAAGCTGTCTCCCAGTCCCTCAAAAATCCTGCTCTTTCCTACCGTATAAATCGTTTTTTTCTTTCCATGCATCAGCTCTTTCGCATAAGAAACTTCTCCGCCAAAAGCCTCACAGATTGCCTGATGTCCCAGACAGATCCCAAGAATCGGAAGTCTTCCTACAAAATATCTGATTGCCTCTATGCAGATTCCTGCATCTGACGGTTTTCCGGGGCCCGGTGAAATGATCAGGGCTTCCGGTCTCATTGCTTCAATTTCTTTGACTGTATATTCATCGTTTCGAACAACTTTTATATCAGGTTCTACAGAACCGATCAACTGATATACGTTATAAGAAAAACTGTCATAATTATCAATCAGTACGATCATTCCAATCCCTCCTGTGACTTTTCGATTGCCAGAACTACGGCTCTTGCCTTATTGCAGCACTCGTCAAACTCTTTTTCCGGAACACTGTCTGCCACGATTCCTGCACCGGAGCGGATACAGATCTCACCATTTTTCTTATATACCAGGCGGATTGCAATACAGGTATCCAGATTTCCCGCAAAATCAAGATATCCGATCGCTCCACCGTATATTCCTCGTTTGCTCTGCTCCAGTTCTTCAATAATCTGACATGCCCTGAATTTCGGTGCTCCGGAAAGCGTTCCTGCCGGTAAAATAGAGTCCACGGCATCTACCGCATCTTTATCTTCTCGAAGCTCTCCGGCAACCGTAGAACCAATATGCATTACCTGTGAAAAGTGTTCCACACTCATATATTTTTCTACTTCTACCGTTCCGATCCTGCTGATTCTTCCGATGTCATTTCGCCCAAGATCCACCAGCATATTGTGTTCTGCAAGTTCCTTTTCGTCTTTCAGAAGTCCCTCTTCCAGTTCCTGATCTTCCTGCTTTGTCTTGCCTCTCGGTCTTGTTCCTGCCAGTGGAAAAGTAGTCAGTTTTTTGTCTTCCAGCTTGACAAGTGTTTCCGGGGAAGCACCTGCAATTTCGATATCATCACTGGAAAAATAGAACATATACGGAGACGGATTGGTTGCCCTCAGAACCCTGTAAGTATCAAACAGGCTACCCTCGGCTTTTGCTCTCATCGGGTTGGAAAGCACCACCTGAAAAATATCCCCTTCATGAATATAATGCTTTGCCTTTTCTACCATTTTGCAATATTTTTCTTTAGGAAACTGAGGACTGATCGTTGAGCCAAGTTGCAATGGCCGAAACTCTTCTTTTTCTCCATTTCGAATCAGATCTGCCATTTCTGCAAGCTTTTTTTCTGCTTTCTGGTAAGAGTTTTCCAAATCATCCAACATAACACCTGTGATCAGAAGTACCTTTTGTCTGTAATGATCAAACGCGATCACCTGATCAAAAAGCATCAGATCCATGTCTCTGAAATCCGGATCTTCGTGTTCTCCGAGCTTCAGTTTGGGTTCGCTGTATTTGATATAATCGTATGAAAAATATCCAACAAGTCCGCCCGTAAATGGAGGCATCTCCTCTATCACCGGACTTTTATACTCTCGTAAGATTTCTCTTAATGTATCACCCGGATGCATTACCTTTTTTACAGTTTCTTCTTTGTCTGCCACTTCTGTATGCCGGATTTTCATAAGCCCATCCGTACAGGTAATCTCCATTGTTGGTTCATATCCCAGGAAAGAATATCTTCCCCATACTTCTGTCTGGCTGGCACTCTCAAGCAGATAACAATGTCTGCTTGCTTTTCTTAAGGTTCTCATAGCCTCTACCGGAGTGTATCTGTCTGCATATACCTCGCGGCAGACCGGAACTCTTTTGTACTGTCCTTTTGCTGCAATTTTTCTGATGTCTTCTATCGTAGGATACATGGATCTTACCTCCTTTTCTGATTCTGAAAAAATGAAAGACAGTTGTTCCGTGCCAAAGGCACTCCCTTAACTGTCATAATAAAAAAGCCCGCCCATGACAGAATCCTGCTTCTGTCAAGGACGAGCGTTAAAATTCACCCGCGGTGCCACCCTGATTCACGGAACGACCCGTGCACTTTGCGGAATACCTGCATATTCCCGGCAACTGACGTATGCCTTACGTCACAGAATACTAAGCAAAAGCCTTTCCCTGTGCCCTCAGCGGTCCATTTAGCAACCTGCATTTCCACCCGGCTCTCACCTTCCCGGATTCTCTGTGCGCGCATGACTGCTTTGATCTCCGCTTCAACGGTTTAATTAGCTAAATTAAATTTTTTATAAAATATCATGTTTTTTTGTCATTGTCAATAGTGTCAGACAAATTTTACATTTTCATCACTATTCTCCGCCTGCAAAGTCTATTCTACTTCTGATAGAAACCTCAAAATTCCCTTCGCCACACCATCCTTTTCATTCGTATCTGTCACATAAGGGGCTGCTTTTCTGCAGTTTTCTGTGCCATTTCCCATCGCCATTCCATATTTTACAGACGTCAGCATACTGATATCATTATCCGCATCTCCAAAAGCCATTGCTTCCTCTGTTGAAATCTCCAAATTTTTTCAAAAGCCACAGAAGCGTCTTTCCCTTTCCTGCATCTATATGTCCGACTTCCATCAGATTTGGCACAGATGAAGTTACATAGATATTGGGGATTTCTTTGTCCAACGAAGTATACAGTCGTTCTTTGTCCTCATAACGACAAACAAAAGAAATACTGTCCAGCTCTTCTGCATGTTTCTGTGCAAATCTGCAGATATCTTTTACTGGCTTTCTGGTAGCTTTAATGTATTTCGCACCATACTCTGTCGCCAGATATTGTATCGGATCTTTAACATATGCCTCTTCTGCATAAGGCACTCCGTCAATCACCACTTCCAGGACCATATTTTCTCTTTTTCGCACTGCAATAGCAGCTTCCACCGACTCTTTTTCCAGGAGACACTGATAGACTCTTTTTCCTTCTCTTACCGAATAAACAGCACCTCCATTAGCCGTGATCACATACTCCACTCCCGGATAATTTCGGATCATTTCCGGTATGGAATGAAAAGATCTGCCCGTTGCCGGTACAATATATATTCCATGCTGTACTGCCAGATCCAGTACCTCTCTTGTTTTTGGTGATAATTCCTTACAATCTGTCAACAAAGTCCCGTCAAGATCACTTGCAATTAATCTGATGCTCAATTTTTTCTCCTCTGTATGTACAGGCCTGTTTTTCGCAGGCTGTGAAATCTTTTTCTGTTATCCTCTATTATATAAAAATTGCATACTTTTTTTCCACTCAGAATGCAGGATTTCCTCTTTTAAACTTTGCAGAATATGGTATACTAAAGAACTAGAAAGATTACAGCTGTTACTCAAACAGTGTATACAAAGGAGTATATAGATTATGAAATTTATTTATCCTGCGGTTTTCCGCAAAACAGACAGGGGAACTTACAAAGGCTTTTTCCCGGATCTGGCTGAATGCTACGGTGAAGGTGAAACTCTGGATGAAGCTATAGAAGAAGCCAACGAAGCTGCTTATAACTGGATTTCTCTGGAGCTTGATGAAGATGACTGTCAGCTGCCTCCGGTTTCTGATGAAGATGATCTGGAACTGGAAGATGGAGATATTGTACGAAATATTTCCGTAAATATCAGATTCTACGAAGGCTGGGATGAGTGATCATTCCTGCCTTTCTCTTTCTAAAATATATGAAATTTGTTGTAAGGAGTTTATATGTCTGTTTTTTCTGATACACTTACCCGTTATATCGAACACAAAAATATAAAAGTCTTTTCTCTGGCAAAATATTGTAATCTGGATCGTTCTACCATGTACAAAATCCTCAATGGAAAACGGAACCCGCCATCTTCTGAAGTTTTTGAAAAGATGACACAATTCATGCATCTTACACCTATAGAATACAACTTTCTGAAAGAAACACTGGAGATCACTCAGGTTGGACCCGATACATATTACACTCGAAAGAGTGTGGAAAATTTTATCTGTCAGTTTCCGGATCAGCCTGCCACCGATATCACAGGAAGTTCTTTCTCACCGGATCCTGTATCTGAGCAGTGCCAGACTGACTGTATTTCACTGGTCTCTCAGCAACATATCGACTATTATGTACATCAGATGATACTTTCTGAATCCGTTCATGCAGATGGCAAAATTGCCATGTTCATTCAACCGGATTATAAATTTCTTTTCAGTCTCCTCGCCAGTCTGCATGCATCTGCATCGCTGAAGATTGACCACATCTTCTGTGTTGGAACCGAATATGCCTTTACCAAAGATCACCAGCTGATCAATTTGAAATATCTTCGTGAAATTTTTCCTTTATATATGGCTGGACTGGATTATTCCCTCTGGTATTATTACGACAGAATTCAGTCACATTATTACAATTTTAATCTTTTTCCTTGTATGATTCTGACATCTGATGCTGCTATCCTCTGCAGTTCCGATTATCAGAATGGCATATTCATCAAATCTCCTGATGTCGTACAGCTTTTATGGAATCAGTTTATATCCTACAAAGAACAGTGCAGTCTTTTTTTCAGACCTGCTCCTCTTACTCCCGAAAATCACAGGGCAGTTATTGACAGCATGTTTGATACCTTCTATGACCAGAATGATTTGATCGGTATTCAGCCTGAACCATGTCTGACACCTTTTTTTACCGGAAACCTCTTACATGAAATATTTAATTATGATCTTCCGCAGGCAGATGCTATCCTTGCGGCAGCAGAGCAGGCTTTTCAGATGAATATGGTTAAAATCCAGAATGAGCAGTTTCTGATCTATTCTACTCGGGAAGGACTTCTGCAGTTTGCAAAAACCGGACTCACAGATGAAATCCCTAAGATTTTCTATCACCCTTTAACTGTGGAACAACGTATTGAGATTTTGAATGGTGTTCGCCAATGCTGCGAAACCGGTGTCTATCGATTCCTTCAGAAACCTTTAAGCCATCTGCCCCACAACCTTCACTTCTGTATTCGCGGGACTATGGGAAGTATGGTTTTCAGAAATAACACCGGGCAGATCATTGTACTGAACATAGAGGAAACCTGCCTGGTCAGTATTTTTCGTGACTATCTGGAGCATATGAATCCAGCCAGTTACTATTCTACCGAAAAAGCAGTGGAACTGGTTGACCAGATCATTCACGACCTGCAGGACAACAGAGATTAATTTTTGCATATATCCATATAAACGAAAACACCCATATGACCGTGGATTCTCTGAATCTACAATCATGTGGGTGCTTTTTCATTCTCATACGCGCCGGATTATTTAACCATTTATATTATATGATTTTTTATTTATAGAATACAAGATGTGGCACAATTTGTGGGCAGATTTTTTATACAAAGCAGAACAAAATCTACAGTTGACATTCTAAAATCTCTGTGATAATATAATCAACGCAAAAAATGAATATGGTTTAATTGGAAACGTACATTCCCCTCGGAATGATTAACGAACAACACATGCTCTTGTGACTTACGTAAACAGTAATGGATACAGGGCAAAATGCTATATGCATTTTGGCCAAGTTACTGTGAACGGAGTGAACAGTAACCTGTAGTTATCATTAATTAGAACAAGGAGAATTTTTTTATGCCCAAAAACAAATTTCAGGAAGTAATTTTTACAATTATTATGGTATTTTTCATGGTTTATGCCATGATCTGCTACAACATCTCACTGAACATCGGTGGAATGTCAAACGAAGTATTCCTTTCTGCATTCCATGAACTTATCATCATGGGACCGATTGCTTTCATTCTTGACTTTTTCATCGTATCTAAACTTGCATTTATGTGTGCAGCACGTATGGTAGATTTCAGAAATTGTCATCCATTCAGTAAAATTCTTGCTATTTCTGTACCATCTGTGGCATTTATGTGTCCACTGATGAGCCTTGCTGCTACAATCCTGTTTAAGAATGCAGGAAGTCAGTTCATCGCTGTATGGATTCAGACGACAGCTATGAATTTCCCGGCGGCATTTTTCTGGCAGCTCATCTATGCCGGACCAATCGTTCGTTTTATCTTCAGACATATCTTCAGAGAAAATGAACGAGTACAGGATGCAGCTGTTTCTGCTGAATAAGCCAGTTATTATAAAAGGAAAACTGCACAAAAAATCTGGTCTGCAGGAATCACAAAAGATTTCCTGTATGACCAGATTTTTGTTTGTACTTATTCAGAATATCCATCCAGCAAATTCCGATAAAAAGGTACTTCTGATTACAGAAGATAAATCGGAAGTTCGTCTTTGATATGAACCGGACCATTCACTGTTTCCGGCTGCTCGCCCTTCACAAATGCTTTCTCCAGCTCTTCGGAATTCTGTGGTGTGAGAACGGATGTCTTCACTGCTTTCTTTGCCGGAGCCTTTCTTGTTGTTTTTCTGGCTGCAGTTGTCTTCTTTGCCGCTGTTTTCTTTGTCGGAGCCTTCTTAGCCGCCGGAGCTGCTTCGGCTTTAGCCGCTGCCTTTACTTCCTCTGCTGGTTTTGTTTCTACCTTTACTTCTGTTTTTTTGGCATCTGCGTTTGCTGCACGCAGGATGCTGTCCTTACCTACTGACACGATTCATTACCTCCTCTGCCAACTCTGTATATTCTTTTGCACTTCTGCTGGATTTCCTGTATTCTACAACCGGGATGCTGTTATCCTGAGACCATTCCACAGAACTGTCTACACGGATCACATGCTCAAATACATAAATACTCTCCAGCTGATGCAATGTTTCCATTGTCTGTTTGAAGTAATTCTTGCGGGTATCCACCTTGGTCACTGCAATTCCGGCAACCTCAAGATCCGGCGAAATCTGCTTTACTTCATTCAGAAATTCGAACATATTTGCAAGGCCAAACATCCCCCACGGGCTCGCTTCTACTGGGATGATCACCTTGTCCGAAGCGCACAGAATGTTCATGACCCAACCGCCAAGTGTCGGCGGTGCATCGATCAGGATGTAATCATAAACTTCTGAATCTTTGACCTTCTGCAGGCATTTCCGAAGGATAAACTCTCTCTGCCATTTAGTAAAAAGTTCGTATTCAATCGAACTCATCAGGGTAGAGGACGGAACCAGATCCAGATTCTCGTACGGTGTATGCACGATATAATCAGTCAGATCTTCCTGTTTTCCAATCGCATGATAAAGGTTCTTCTCTCCCTGTGCATGCTCCAGCACCCAGTCTTCCGGGAAGAATGCCAGCGACAGATTCAGCTGCATATCTCCATCCACCAGCAAAACTTTCTTTCCGGCACGCGCCATAGCTGCACCAAGGTTTGAACAGGTGGTAGATTTGCCACTTCCGCCTTTGTTATTGGTAAAACAGATCGTCACGGTCTTTCCCATTGAAATCCCTCCATAAAAAATGTCATTTCCTATGTCACATTATAAGGGATTCTGTCAAAATTGGCAATGCTTATTGCTTATTATTTCAGCAGGTATTTGTTGTTTGTGTTGTTTCAGTCCAGAATTTTTCCGTCAACGGAGATTGTAACAACCTGCCACGGAATGAATTTCCCGCTGTTCTGGAGAGCTTTTTTTGCTGCCATTTCCAGACCGCCGCAACACGGAACTTCCATACGCACAACCGTCATACTGCTGATATTATTGCTTTGGATAATTTCTTCCAGTTTCTCACTGTAATCTACACTGTCCAGTTTCGGACAGCCCACTAAAACAACTTTCCCTCTGATAAAATCCTGATGAAAATTTGCGTAGGCATAGGCAGTACAGTCTGCTGCGATCAAAAGCTTCGCGCCCTCAAAATACGGTGCCTGCGTCGGCACAAGCTTAATCTGCACCGGCCACTGCTGCAGCTGAGATTCCATTTTATTTTCAGTCGGAGCTGTTGTCTCACGCTTCATCTGACGCATACGGCTTCCCGGACATCCACCGCTCATATGATGTGCTGATTTATTCTCGCCTGCTTTTTTTCGCTGATTTGCAAGTACAGCCTCTTCATCATAAGCTGCTGCTTCTCTCTCTACGAATGTGATCGCACCGGTCGGACAGGCTGGCAGACAGTCACCAAGTCCGTCGCAATAATCGTCACGCAGAAGCTTCGCTTTGCCGTCAACCATTCCGATTGCGCTCTCGTGGCAGGCAGCCGCACACGCACCACATCCGTTGCATTTTTCTTCGTCTATATGAATAATTCTTCTGATCATAAGATATCCTCCTGTTTTTGTTATTTATTTTTATTGGTTTCTTCTTACTCTTTTTCTTTTGGTGCCTTGACCTTACACACAAAGAATACTAAACTAATAAGAAAAAATATGTGGTTATAACCACAAAATAAACAAAAACGGAGAATTGCTATGGATTATGAACTGATTTCCCAGACTGCACTATTTCAAGGCTGTTCCCCTTCCGAGACAGAAAAGCTTCTGCACGGGCTGAAAACTTTTACAAAAAAATATAAAAAAGGAGCCCCGGTTTATCTTGCCGGAACTCCTGTCACTGACATAGGAATCGTATTATACGGTACTGTCCAGATTGAAAACAACGACCTGTGGGGCAACAAAAATATCATCAGTCTTGCACACACCGGGGAAGTGTTTGCTGAAGCTTATGCCTGTGTTCCCGGTGAGCCGATGATGGTCGATGTCATAGCAATGGAAGAAGCAGAAATCCTCTTTCTGAATGTGCCGGAACTTTTCAGGCTTTCCGCCGCCGGAAAAGGCGAATATTCGCATCTGATCCACAATATGACGATAATCAGCGCACGCAAAAACCTGCTGCTCTCACGCCGCATCCTACACACCTCTTCCAAGAAGATCCGCGATCGTCTGCTCTCCTATCTTTCCTATCAGGCAGGACTGCAGAAAAACCGTTACATCGACATTCCGCTGAACCGCCAGCAGCTTGCCGATTACCTCAGCCTGGATCGCAGCGCCCTTTCAAAAGAACTCAGTAAAATGAAAAAAGAAGGGCTTCTGGACTATCACAAAAATAGTTTTGTATTAAAAGATATCGAATAGATTGCACTTGCTTTTATCACATTTTGCCATGTTTGATACGACAGCTTTATCAGAATTCAAATGCCTGTTTGATACTGTCATAATGAAGGAATTTATCCTCTGCCGCAAAGGCTTTGATCTCGTCCAGAGTTGCAAACATGTAGCCATCTGTCTCTGCTTCCTGCAGATGCAGATCTTCATCTTTAACATCCATAATAAAGCGGTATACATCGACAAAATAGTTGTCACCCTCGCCCGGATTTTCACGTTTGTAAGTAAACAAATAACCGCCGTCAGCATCCCGTGCATCAAGGCCGGTCTCTTCTTTTACTTCGCGAAGAACAGCCTCGCGTGACTCTTCACCTGCCTGTGCTGCTCCTCCGGAAACCTCCCAGCAGCCCGGTGCCCACGCCTTGGTCATGACACGTTTTGTGATCAAAAATGTTCCATCCGGTCGTGCAACTACGCCAAGTACTGTCAGATGATATTCCCCGTCTTTCAGACACCAGTCATTGCGTTTCATTGTACGTCCGGTCGGTTTCTTATCTTTATCATAAATATCCCAGAATTCCATTTTCCTATCTCCCTGTTGCGTTTTATCTTGTTTATTTTTATAATAATTAATGACTTTATCATAGCATTCCAAAGAAGTTATTGCAAACAGGAGTTTTGTATTTATCTCAGTCGAGAAGACTCAATAGCAAATTTGTCTCAGTGGGAGTCCAATCTCCGACTGAGATAAACGCTCCGCGAGGATGCGCAGTGATTCTGTAATGAATATGTCGTAACTGTTCACAGGTAATATCCCGCGAGGTGTTTTGCCATGAATATGGCAAAATCCCGAGACATACGGGGCAAAATCCCATCACCGTAGGTGATTTGGAATGGATTTTGACCAAGTTGCTGTGAACGGAGTGAATAGTAACAATATGTCAGCTTATGCTGACCAGAATCACGCGCCAAGTCTCACGGATGTTCGGCTTGAAATTTCATATCCATTAAGACAGAAAGGAAAACACCATGAACTTTAGAGATATCGCAGAACAAAACGAAAACTGGATCATCGAGCAGAGGCGTTATTTTCATGCGCATCCAGAGCTTTCTTTCGAAGAAAAAAATACAACGCATGAGATTGGAAAGTGCCTCGAAGAAATGGGACTTACGCCACATTATTACCCGGATTACAATGGTCTCTGGGCAATAATCAAAGGGGGAAAATCCACCCCTGGCAGCAAGACAGTCGCCCTCCGTGCAGATATCGATGCACTTCCTGTTGAAGAACACACCGGGCTTACATTTTGCAGCCAGAATCCGGGTGTCATGCATGCCTGCGGACATGACTGCCATATTGCCATGCTTCTGGGCGGAATCCGTATGCTGATGGCAAAAAAAGAAGACCTAAAAGGAAATGTAAAGATTATTTTCCAGGCTGCTGAAGAATCCTGCCACGGTGCACAGTACTATGTCGAGCATGGTTTTCTGGACGATGTAGATGCCATTTACGGCACACATATCTGGGGAGAGCTGGATGCTCCTTATATGAATTTTGAAACTGGTCCACGTATGGCAAGCTGCGATAATTTCCGCATTGAAGTCGAGGGTGTTTCCTCTCATGGTTCCACCCCGCATCAGGGTGTTGATGCGATTCTGACTGCCGCTTATATCATCACAGAAATTCAAGCAATCGTTTCCCGTATGAATAATCCTCTGAATCCACTGGTTGTCACCGTCGGTAAGATAGAAGGCGGACAGCGCTTTAATATTCTTGCTGATAAGGTCGTTCTGGAGGGAACTACGCGTACCCATTCCCCTGAAATGCGCAAAAAAACAGAGCCTCTGCTCCGCAGAATCGCTGAAAATACAGCTGATTCCATGGGAGCAAAGACTACTCTGACTTTTGAATATTTTCCGGCTCCGATCATCAATGAGCATGAAGATCTGGTACTGATTGCAAGAAATGCCGCTGCCAAAATGTACGGTACTGATTGTCTGAAACCATTCCCGAAAATGATGATCAGTGAGGACTTCGCCTACTATATGGAAAAAGTTCCTGGTGTCTTCGGGCTGATTGGAAGCCAGAATAAATCTCTTGGCATCACCGCCAAAAATCACAACGATCACTATACCGTAGATGAAAGTGTCTTAAAACGCGGAGCCGCCATGTATGCACAGTTCGCCTATGATTTTCTGGAAGGAAGCTCAAAATAATTACTATATGCAAAGATCCAGGGCCGTCTGATAACCCTGGATCTTATTACATATTCAACTTGATGTGCACTGTATACATTCTGCGATTGTGCCTATAATATCCTGTATATTCAGCGGTTTTGCAAGATGTCCGTTCATTCCTGCTTCACGACTTCGCTTCCGGTCTTCATCAAACGCATTTGCTGTCATAGCTATAATTGGAATTGTCTTTGCATCTCTTCTGTACATTGCACGTATTGTCCGCGCTGCAGTTAATCCATCCATCACCGGCATCATGATGTCCATCAGAATCACATCAAAACTACCCTCTGGTTCTTTCTGGAAAATGTCTGCCGCTTCCTTTCCATTCCATGCTTTTGTGATCACAGCATTTTCATTTTCAAGTAGGAATTCTGCAATTTCCATATTCAGTTCATTGTCTTCTACCAACAAGATTCTTACCCCTGCAATGGACTGCTCCTGCTCTTCTTTCTCCGGTTTCCGTTCTTTTTCTTCTGCATCAATCTTAAATGGAATATGGATGGTAAATGTAGTTCCCTTTTCCACTTCACTCACCACATCAATTTCACCCTGCATCTTTTCTACAAGCTTTTTCACAATGGATAATCCCAGTCCTGTCCCACCAAGATTTGTGCGTGCACCGTTTTCTTCCTGACTGAAAGGTTCAAACATATGCTGCTGGAATTTCTCACTCATACCCTTCCCTGTATCTGCACATCCGAATTCAAACATCGCATATCCATTACTGTCGGATACTTCTCTGCAAAACAGGTTCAGGCTTCCATTTTCACGATTATATTTTACAGAATTTCCTGCAATATTCAACAAAATCTGACGCAGATGCAGAGGGCTTCCAATCAGATTCCAGTGTTTTCCCTCTTCCGGCCTGTAATTAAAAGCAATTCCTCTTTCTACCGCCTGCACTTCGATCAGAGACGACACTTCTTTCAAAATATCCCGCAGATCAAACGAAACATGCTCCAATTCAATCTCACCAGATTCCATCTTACTCATATCAAGCACATCATTAACCAGTTCAAAAAGGAACATGGCTGCATCACGTATTTTTTCACGGCATTCTTTCTGCTTTTCCATGTCTTCCGGAAAATGATCCCCAATATTAAGCATTCCCATGACACCATTGATCGGTGTTCGGATATCGTGACTCATTCTCCGTAAAAATTCTGTTTTGGCGGCATTTGCACGTCTGGCTTCTTCTGCTGTCTCCAGTATCTGGTTCTGGTATTCCAGTTCTCTTCTTTTCTGCTCATCAATATTCTGAACAACAAAAATCACGGTTTCAATCTCTCCATTCGCCATGACTCTTTTCGGCAAAGCCGTCAACATATGCCATGCCCCAACCGTATCCTGAAATGTATAGTTCAAATATTCTTTATTACGAAGTCTTTCCTGCAGAGTGTCCAGGTTTGTAGCTTCTCTCATTCCTTCCTGATAGTCTTTACCGATACAATATTGAGTTATTGCATCTGTAATCTGTCGCGCTCCTTTAAAATGATGTGCAATTTGAGAAATCTGCTCTGGCGCGCGGATTATTTCAAATTTGTCCTGCTTCAGATCGACCACATAATTGGTCACATAAATTCTGCTGATTGCATCAATAATGTTATGCTGATACTCCAGATTTACAATCCGCCGCTTCTCCAGTTTCCGGTGAACACAGATCAGCACAAACCAGGCTGCAAGATAGAACACGGCAACATATGCCATCACCATTCCACGTTCTATAAATATTTCACTTTCCGGAAGAAAAACATAAATAGAATACTGTCCACATTTTGCATATTTACCATAATATACCTTTCCATCTTTGGATATGCGAACAAGCTTCTTCGACTCCTGATAAGAATTAAAAGCCTGGATATATGGATTTTCTGCCACTGTTTTTCCCCGCATAGTCAGATCATTCGAACTGATGATTCTTTCTCCATCCGTAAGAACAATAATTCCTGCTCTTTCTACTTTGTACCCCGTAAGGATATCTTCGATACTGAACTGGTCTTCCATATCATCCTGTGCATATATCTTCTCATAACGAACACATTCTTCCTTCATAAAATTAATGATGACTGATGCATCTGTATTGGCTCTGTTTTTTTCTATATTTGTCTGTATTTCAAAAACTACTGTCAGTATGATAATCCCCGGCATCAGAAACAGAAGCAATAATCTAAGTTTACTGCTTCTTCCTGTTTTATCATTCACTTTCCCCATCCTCCACAATATATTTGATCTACTGTCTTTCCCCATAAAGTAAATTATGTTCAGTATACTCCACCAATTCAGAATATGTCAATTTATATGGATTTGCTTTCCGTTTTTCTCTATGATTCCTTCCATTTCGAGATTCTTCAGTTCTCTTGTCATCGCACTGCGATCGACACTTAAATACTGTGCCAGTGCGGTATAAGACATAGGTAATTTGAGATCTTTGCTGTGTTTTTCTGTGGAAAGTGCATTGAGATAAGCCATCAGTTTCTTACGTGTACTGGATCTGGAAAGCATGTAGATCCGCTCATTCTGCTGCCGGGACTGGATTGCGGTGAGCTGCAGCAAATTACTGACCATCTGGCTGTGGTGATAGCATGCCTGGTCGCAGCGTTTGATCACATGTTCATAATCAATAAACATGATTTTTGTCTCCTCTGCGGCACAGACATAATAATGCTGTGAATCAGCAGGAAGAAGAAACGGTTCCCCAAAAACTGCATCTTTATTAAATTCGTCGATCAGGTACTGGTTTCCTTCCGTATCACAACAGTAAAGGATTGCCCTGCCATAAAGAATCAGCCCGATCTTTTTCATGGAACTGGAATATTCCATGATGGTCTCTCCATTTCGAAATGTCATTTCTCTCGCATGGAAACAGATTCGCATTCTTTCCTGTTCTTCGGGAAGAATATCTGTAAAAAGTGTAATATGCTCCATCGTTTCTCACCTCATTTTCCGCTATTGTTTTCCATTATTATAACACAATTTTTCTCAACTAATCGCATCTTTGTGACTTTTGCAACAGAATTTTCCCTGATATTCTGTTATAGTTTTAACAAAGTTACAGATAAGAAACCTTTTTACATAAACTCATAACAAACTGGAGGGAATGAAATGAAGATTACAGATACAATCCGATACGCAGGTGTAAATGACCACCAGATTGACCTTTTTGAAGGACAGTACAAAGTTCCGAATGGCATGTCCTACAACTCCTACGTAATCCTGGATGACAAGATTGCAGTTATGGATACCGTAGATGCCAACTTTACTCATGAATGGCTGGACAATATCCAGCAGATTCTCGATGGACGTACACCAGATTATCTGATCGTACAGCATATGGAACCGGACCATGCCGCAAACGTTGCAAACTTCCTCAAAGTTTATCCAGACACTACGGTTGTTTCCAATATGAAAGCATTCAACATGATCCAAAATTTCTTTGATCTGGATCTCACCGGACGCAAGATCGAAGTAAAAAATGGTGGCACACTTTCTCTTGGATATCATCAGCTTACTTTTGTTTTTGCCCCGATGGTACACTGGCCGGAAGTTATGGTAACTTACGACAGTACAGAAAAAGTTCTCTTTTCCGCTGACGGTTTCGGTAAATTTGGTGCTCTTGATGCAGAGGAACCGTGGGATGACGAAGCAAGACGCTATTTCATCGGTATTGTAGGAAAATATGGAAAACAGGTACAGGCACTTCTCAAAGTTGCCGCAACACTGGATATCCAGAAGATCTGCCCTCTTCACGGCCCGGTCCTTACCGAAGATCTTGGCCATTATATCGGGCTTTATGATACCTGGTCTTCCTACACACCAGAAGCAGATGGAATCGTAATCGCCTATACTTCTGTTTACGGTCACACCAGAGATGCTGTATATCTTCTTGCAGAAAAGCTCAAATCCAAAGGATGCCCGAGAGTTCTTGTCTATGACCTTGCAAGAGATGATATGTCACAGGCAATCAGCGATGCTTTCCGTTATTCTAAACTGGTTCTTGCGACCACCACTTACAATGCAAGTATCTATCCATTTATGAATGACTTTATCACCAGACTGGTGGAACACAATTTCCAGAACCGCACCGTAGGCATCATCGAAAACGGTTCCTGGGCTCCTCTGGCTGCCAAAGTCATGAAAGAAATGATGGCTCCATGCAAAAAAATCGACTGGTTAAAGAACAACGTTCACATCTGGTCTGCTGTAAAAGAAGAAAACAGAAAAGAAATTGAGGCAATGACTGATGAACTCTGCAAAGAATACATTGCCAAAAGCGATACTCTTGCAAACAAAAATGATATGTCTGCACTTTTCCGTATTGGATACGGTCTCTATGTTGTAACCTCCAACGATGGAAAATGTGACAACGGACTGATCGTAAATACTGTTACTCAGCTGACCGATAATCCGTACCGTGTAGCAGTTAACATCAACAAAGCCAATTACTCTCACCACGTAATCCAGCAGACAGGTGTCCTGAATGTAAACTGTCTGTCCGTGGAAGCACCGTTCTCTGTTTTTGAAAGGTTCGGTTTCCAGTCCGGCAGAACTGTAGATAAATTTGAAGGTCAAAAAGTCAACCGTTCCGGTAACGGACTTGTATTCCTTGACAAATACATCAACGCATTCATGTCTCTCAAAGTAGAACAGTATGTTGACCTCGGAACCCACGGCATGTTCATTTGCAGTGTCACCGAAGCTCGTGTCATGAGTGACCAGGAGACCATGACCTACACCTATTACCAGAACAATGTCAAACCAAAACCACAGACAGAAGGAAAGAAAGGCTTTGTCTGCAAGGTCTGCGGATATATCTACGAAGGTGATGAACTTCCGGAAGATATCATCTGCCCGTTGTGTAAACACGGTGCCGTGGACTTCGAGCCGATCCAGTAAAAACCTCCAATTCAGATCATTGTAATCTGTTAAACATTCAATCCATAAAAAGACCTGCTGTACACTTTCGATCAAAACAGCAGGTCTTTCTGATTTATTTAATTCTCTTCAGCTCATACTCTCTTGTTCCAAGACCGATCTTCTCAGCCTGATCCAGAGTTGCCTTCCATTCAATATTCGGATTGGAATCCTTGAAATGATCATGGTGGCAATGCCATCCCGGTTCTGCCAGATGTTCACCCAGCTGACTGTCTGCAATCGGTGTTGCCTTCAGACAGGCATCTGCACATGCCTGATCCAGTGCAACCGGGTCAAAGCTTGCAAACATTCCAATATCCGGAAGGATCGGTGCATCATTCTCACCGTGACAATCACAGTTTGGACTGATATCCTGAACCAGTGCGATATGGAAATGCGGGCGTCCATGACAGACTGCCTGTGCATATTCTGCCATCTTACGGTCAAGCAGCTCGTTTGCACTGCTGTTTGGATTATAGACAGCATCAAAGCTGCAGGCTCCAATACATCTTCCGCAACCCTTACATTTATCATAATCGATCACAGCTTTTTTGTTTACATATGTAATTGCGTCACTTCCACATTCTTTGGCACAGCGATGACATCCACGACAGACTTCTGCATTGACTGCCGGCTTACCACCTGCATGCTGCTGCATCTTTCCTGCACGGCTTCCACAACCCATACCAATATTTTTAAGGGCACCGCCAAAGCCTGTTGCTTCATGTCCCTTAAAATGACTCAGGCTGATAAAAACATCTGCATCCATGATTGCATGTCCGATCAGTGCGGTCTTGCAATACTCACCATTCACTACCGGTACTTCTACTTCATCCGTACCTCTCACGCCATCACCGATAATGATCTGGCATCCTGTTGTAATCGTATTAAATCCATTTAAGTTTGCACAGTCCAGATGTTCCAGTGCATTCTTTCTGCTTCCCGGATAAAGTGTATTACAGTCTGTCAGAAATGGCATACCACCCTGCTCTTTGCACAGGTCTGCAACAACTTTTGCATAATTCGGGCGAAGAAATGCCATATTTCCAAGCTCACCAAAATGCATCTTAATTGCTACAAATTTTCCATCCATATCAATATCTTTGATACCGGCTGCCACACAGAGCTTTCTTAACTTATCCAACTGACTCGTTCCGACCGGACAGCGAAAATCAGTAAAATAAACGGTTGATTTTTCCATGTCTGAATCCTCCTAATATAAAAATATTTCAAGTATTATCACTCAATAACTATAATAATACTTGAAGTATGGTTGAAGTCAATATTTTTATAAATTTTATCGTCTGCACATATCTTGACATGACATCCATACTGTTTCTGACGTGTTTTTGTTCTGAAAAATTTCAGTCGGGAATCTTTTTTATATTCGGTATTATTTTTCTTTACAACAACAATTTGAATGCTATAATAGGAATGTTTTGAATACAAATATTTTGCAATTCAAATAATTAAATCATCGAAAGGATTTTAGATTTATGAATACATTACGAAAAATTTACTGTCGTGCTTTCCAGAAAGCCTTTAAATTTGCACTTCCATTCCTTCCATATCGCAATCCTGAAGTTATCGGAAGCGTGAAGTCCCTGCCTGAAATTCTTCTCAAAAAGAAATGCGATAACGTTCTTATCATCACAGATAAAGGCATCCGCAATCTGGGACTGACCGACCGCCTGGAAAGAGCCCTGAAAGGAAACAATATTTCTTATTCCATTTATGACAAAACCGTTGCCAATCCAACTACTGTCAATGTAAAAGAAGCTGAAGACCTCTGGTATCAGTCTGAATGCAAAGCAATCATTGGTTTTGGTGGTGGCTCCAGCATGGACTGCGCCAAAGCAGTTGCTGCGCGCATTGCAAAACCGAAACAGTCTCTTGCACAGATGAAAGGCATCCTGAAAGTACACAAAAAGCTTCCACTTCTGATCGCCATTCCTACCACTGCCGGAACCGGAAGTGAAACAACTCTTGCAGCCGTTATTACTGATGCAGAAACAAGATACAAATATGCGATCAATGACTTTCCTCTGATTCCAAGATACGCTGTTCTGGATCCGAAAGTCACTTTAAGCCTTCCGCCATTTATCACTGCTACCACAGGCATGGATGCCTTAACTCATGCTGTTGAAGCTTATATCGGGAACTCTACAACACCTGGTACCCGAAAGAATGCACTGGATGCCGTACAGCTGATCTTCGAAAATCTGGACCGTGCCTATACAAACGGTTCGGATAAGGAAGCTCGCAAAAATATGCTCCGAGCTTCTTATTTTGCAGGCTGTGCTTTTACCAAATCTTATGTTGGATATGTTCATGCAGTTGCACATACCCTTGGTGGCCAGTATAATGTTCCTCATGGACTTGCAAATGCAGTACTTCTTCCATTTGTACTGGAATCATATGGGGATACGATTCATTCCAAACTCGCCCGACTTGCCCTGACAGCCGGTGTTGCTGACAGCAGTACACCTGAAAAAGAAGCCGCGCATGCTTTTATCCAGGCAGTCAAAGATATGAAAAAACGTTTCAATATCGGGGATACTATACCAGAAATCAAAGAAGAAGACATTCCAAAACTGGCTCATTATGCAGACAAAGAAGGAAATCCTCTCTATCCGGTGCCGGTACTGATGGATGCACACGAACTGGAAAAATTTTATTATATTCTCATGGACAAAAAACAGGAGGACACTTCGAATGAATCAGAATGACATTCATAAACTTATAGAAAAACAGCGAGCATATTTTTACAGTAATGAAACTTTAAATATAGAAAAACGCATTCATGCGTTGAAAAAACTAAAGACATGTATCCAGAAAAATGAAGCAGAAATCGCAACGGCCCTGGAAGCAGATCTTGGCAAAAGTAACTTCGAAAGCTACATGTGTGAAACAGGTCTGGTCTTAAGTGAAATTTCTTATATGCTGAAACATATACGCAGATTCACACGTGAAAAACGGGTGCACACACCACTCTCGCAGTTTCATTCCCGGAGTTTTACCAAACCAGGTCCATATGGTGTCGTTCTGATCATGAGTCCATGGAATTATCCGTTCCTGCTCTCTCTTGATCCACTGATTGACGCAATTGCTGCCGGAAACACCGTGATTCTGAAACCAAGTGCTTATTCACCGAATACCAGTAAGTTGATTGAAAAAATGATCCGGGAATGTTTTTCTCCGGAGATGGTTGCAGTTGTCACCGGTGGACGTGCGGAAAACACCAGCCTGCTGGAAGAACATTTTGATTACATCTTTTTCACCGGCAGTCAGAATGTAGGCAGAGAAGTGATGAGAAAATCCTCCGCACATCTTACTCCTGTAACGCTTGAACTTGGCGGAAAAAAGTCCCTGTATTGTTGACGAATCTGCTGATTTGAAACTGGCTGCACGGCGGATTGTTTTTGGTAAATATCTGAACTGCGGACAAACTTGTGTTGCTCCGGATTATATCTGCTGTCACAGTTCTGTTAAGGATGCTTTTCTTGCAGAAGTAAAAAAACAGATTTCACTTCAATTTGGGGAACAGCCGCTTTCCAGTTCAAATTACGGAAAGATCATCAATGAAAAACATTTCCATCGAATTTCAGGTCTGATCGATCATGATAAAGTCATTTTCGGCGGCCATAATGATCGCAATACACTGCGTATTGAACCTACAGTTATGGATCATGTAACCTATGAAGATAAAGTAATGCAAGAAGAAATTTTCGGGCCAGTCATGCCCGTTCTCACCTATAATTCACTGGATGAGTTAATCGGTAAGATCAATTCTATGCCGCATCCGCTTGCTCTGTACTTTTTACCCGTGATAAAGTGGCTGCTCGTAAGGTCACCTCTCAGTGCCAGTTCGGTGGTGGCTGTATCAACGACACTATTATCCATCTCGCGACCAGTGAAATGCCTTTTGGGGGATTTGGTGAAAGTGGTATGGGTGGTTATCATGGCCGTGAAGGCTTCCGGACTTTCTCCCATTATAAGAGTATCGTGGACAAAAAAACATGGCTGGATCTGCCAATGAGATACCAGCCATATAAGAGAATTAATGATAAGTTGATTCATTTCTTCTTGAAATAAATATGACGGAAGGGATATCTGTATATCCAGAGGTTCCCTTCCTGAATACTTCAAATATCATCTTTACATTTTAGTCTAATTTCTTTATAATGTATAACAATCATAACGGATGGCTTTTCCATTTAACGTGTAGGAAGGTTTTCTTCCGGCAAGGAATTCGCTCTTCAGCGGACGTTTTACGATAATCTTCTCCGGTGTAGCTTTGATTGCTGCATCAAAGAGATCCGTCTCTTCGGAACATGGTGGTTCAAGTTTCTGGATCAGCTGTAGCTTCTTGTTGATGAGGCTGGATTTCTGTCGTGCCGGGAACATGGGATCGAGGTAAATAACATCTACCGGATCCAGAAGTTTGGACATACATTCTACGCTGTCTCCCTCGACCAGTTTCATCCGGGCTGCGATTTCCTTCAATATCGGATGTTTCTTTGCGCGCCGCAGTGCGTCTTTCAAAAGGACAGCAACGACCGGATTCTGCTCGTACAGGGTTACTTCGTATCCCTGCGCTGCAAGCAGGAAGGCATCTTCTCCCATACCTGCCGTGGCATCAATCGCCTTGCGTCCTTCTTTTTCTGATTTGGCAGCCCGCACCAGCATTTCATGCTGCAATCTCCCGTTTGTGACACGGTGAAGCATATTTTCAAAATCGCCCTGATAGGTTAATCCATATCCCGTCAGAGAAATACCTTTCGAATCGAACAAAACTGTCAGGTTTTTTCCTGGTTTATCTGCAATGATGCTCTCCGTTTTCCGTGCAAAAGATTCTGCCTGGTCCCGTTGTCCACCTTTTCCAATACATACTGCAAATTTATCATTCATGCTATTTTTTTCACTTTCCTAAGATATGGATATCTTACACTGAAATTCAGAAAATTACAATTACTGCGATCGTCAAATGACATACAGAAATTTTCTGTTGCCATTACATGTAAAAATGTTATAGAATATTTATAAAAGAATGCTAAATAATTCTCATTATAAATTCAACATATAAAGGATGGAAAAATGGCTCAGATTATCTTAACTTTTGGACTTGGAAAAGAAAAAATCAAGGTAGTCCGCAGTATTGCTCAAAAAAACAGAATTCAGATAAAAGAAATCTCTCGAAAAGATTATAATCAGAAACTTGGTGCCATCGCCGGGATTCAGGGATTTGCTAAAGAAAAAGTAATCTATAACGGCCCGGATTTTCCTCTGGAAATGATTGTATTCTCTGGAATAGATTCCGCACAGATAGATTCCTTCCTGGCAGACTACAAACAGACTGGTGCTCAGACAGTTCCCTTAAAAGCAATCATTACTCCTCAAAATATTTTCTGGACCGTAGAAGCACTCTTCAAAGAATTATGGAAAGAGCACCTGCATTTTCTTCCTGAATAAGTTTCTCTGACGCGAAAATGTCAATAAATGTTAACAATAATTTGTGACATGCTCCCACCACTTAAATCTCTGATTTTGAAGTGGGGGCTTCTTGCTCAATGGCTCTACAGAGCCAAGTATCTACAAGCTATCCTCGCGTGCCCCGCGATTTTTATTAGTCCGGTTACGGACTTCTTATTGTGCTGTCATGCACATTCTGCAAAGATTCTTTTTCCCTCATTCATGATATTAACTGCTGCATTTGCATCGCGATCCATTCTGTTACCGCATTCACAGTAATAAATCCTATCAGATAAAGACAATTCTTCTTTTTTATTTCCGCATACACTGCAAATCTTACTGGATGCAAAATAACGGTCTACTTTGATCAGATATTTTCCTCGTTCCTCCAGTTTATATTCCAGCATAGACAGAAACAGGCCATATCCATTATCATGTACACCTTTTCCAAGATGAAGTCCTCCTGCCATCCCTTTCAGATTCAGATCTTCCACGCATACTGCATCGAAGCTCTCAGCAAGACTGGCAAAGTATTTGCCGGATGGCTCCCTGCTGACCGTCACAGATTTCAGTTTCCATTTTTCTGATATCGGACGGTGAAGCTTCATTCTGACAGCCGTCATCTTAGGCAGTTTCAAATATTTTCCTTCCAGTTTGCAATCAAGAAATTCGATCTGAAAACTCCTGGCAGAGAAGATGACGAATTCTCCAAACTTTGCGAATAATTTAAAAATCAATACCGGACTATCCTGATGGGTAGCCCGGTATTTTTTTACTTCATTCTTGCTTTACTAATCAAAAAATGTCTGTTTTTTATCGTTGCTGCTTATATTCGAAGCATGATTTTTGCTGTAAATTCACCATCCTTATATGTAAAGTTGCTAGCACCACCATTTCTTTCTGTGATATGGCGTATGGATTGAATTCCTATTCCATTTCCCGAATGCTTTGTAGACTGAAAAACACCATTCTTTTCCAGTATCTTTGCATCGAAATTATTCTCAGCCTGAATCAGAAGAATATGTGTATGATGCAAATACATCTTTATAACAATCTTTCTTCTGGAATCTTCTGTCTTCAGACTTGCCTCTATTGCATTTTCCAGAAGGTTTGAGAGCACTAGACATATATCCATCTCATCCCCCAAAAAGTTATCTGGAATATCAATCTGTGCCAGAAAAGGAATACCTTCTTGTTTTGCATGATTCGAATAATATCCAAGTATACTGTCCACAGCCTGATTATCGCAGAAATGGAAATCAAAACTTGGCATTTTTCTATCGGCACTGGAAAGATATTCTTTAATTTTTTCCATATCACCTTTTTCTGCCAATGCAGCCAGCTGAAGATAATGATGCCGGATATCGTGACGTACCTGTCTTGTCTCTTCAATAGCCGCACAAAGATTGTCATATCTGGAGCGCTGCAGAGAAAGGAAATGATTTTCCTGCTGAAGCCTTGCATTTTTATTCAGACTTAATGCCATCATAAGAAATATCGCATAAAAGAGAGTCAGAATTATTAAAAGAACAATACTGACTACTATGTAAATCTGTAAAATCCGCCCTGTATATAAAGTACTCTGATATTTTGGGACCATGAATTGATTTAATCCGATAAAAATCAACGGCAGGATCCAGAATATATACCACGTCTGAGCGAAATTTTCATCTGCTATCAGAATCCGTACCATATGCGTGGCAGGATACCATGCAATCAATACAAAACTCAGACAGATGAGATTATAAAAAATCCCTGCTTTCACACATAACCATAATTGTTTTTCTGCGATATCAGGTTCAAAGATCATAATAGCATTTACTGCCCTGGACAGACTTTTTACGCACGCAAAAACAGCACAGACTGCCAGAAAAATACTACTGGATTTCCAAATGGAGATCTGAAGAGTTTTATGATAAAGCAGCATGAGAAACAGCAATACAGGAATCAAAAACAAAGTAGTCATAATCTGAAAATAATAACAGACAATACCTCCTGACAGGCTGATTCCCAAAAGCAGCGGAAACATCCATAATCCAAGTTTAAAAGGAGCCTGCCTCAGGCAGGCCTTTACCGGCAGATATGCAAGAAGCATACCCGGAATAATTACAGCAATTTCCAATATCGGACGCATTATTTCACTCATTTTTATTTTCCTCACTGAAACAAAAATTCCATAAAAGTCTGCCTTGCATTTTTAAGCAGCTTACGACTGACAGGAATATTATTATCATCATCCATAAGAAACATACTTCCATCAAAATCAACCGCATGCTCCAAATTGATAACAATCCCTCTATTGCATGAATAAAAGCGAGAATCCATTTTCAGCGAAGCCGTAAATGCCTCAAAAGACTGACGGGTGAGCATCTCCTTTCCGCCCGTAGTGTGTATATGGATCATGTGTGAAAAATGTTCTGCGTAAATAATATTTTTAAAAGGGATCTGTATGTTACTTCCATTCACTTTTACATCAATGTACTTTCCAGAATCTGGAATTCTGGAGAGTATTTCATCAAGCAGTGTTGAAATTTCTTTTTCGTTATATGGTTTTACAAGATAATGCAGTGCCCTGACTCTGAATCCTTCCAATGCATGATCTGTGGATGTGGTAGTGAAAATCAGGAAACAATCTGAATCTGACATTCTAAGTTCTCTTGCAATTTCAATTCCATTTGCACCATTCATATAAATATCCAAAAACACTACGGTAAAAGGGCGTTTTTTTGCTGCCGCCAGAAATTCTTCTCCTGATTCAAACTCAACGAAATCACCAGGAATATTCCTTTTTGAAAGCTGGTTACTAAGCCATCCATACAATACCGCACGCTCTTCTTTTATATCATCGACAATCGCAATTCTCATAGTCGCTCCCCCTTCATGTTTCTGAAACATATAAAGAGTATAGCATAATTTTTTTATCCAATCCATGAAAGTGTTTTTGCAATTCGTGCCATTTTCTGCTGTTTCGTGACAGAATTCTTGAAATTCTTCTTACTTTTCATATAATAAAACAAACGAATATCCCTCACAATAACTTACTTGATTCCACTAAATATGCTTTTAAATATAGGTAAAAGGAGGAGATTTGTGTATCGTATTGCAGTATTAACTGATTTAAAACATGAAGGGGAACATTACGCAAAAGTAATTAATGATTACTGCATAAATCAAAAGCTTTTTCCATTACTTGAAACTTATCAGAATCAGGAAGTTTTTTTTAAAGAGATACAAACACATGTACCAGATATTGTACTTCTTGTACTACCTGGAGTAGATGGACTCAATGCGGCAGAACATCTGCGCTCCTTATTTCCTGGCTGTGGAATTATCTGGTGCAGCAATTTAGATTTTTCACTTCATGCTTTCAGGCTTCGTGTAGAATACTTTTTTCTGGAACCAGTGAGGGACGATGAAATCCAGGAAGGTCTCAGAGCCTGGTTCAGATTGAAAAAAACAATCATTTAAACAATATAATTTCAGGAGGAAAATGAATGAAGAAAAGAACTTTATTCCTTGCAATGACAGCATTAATGATCACTATGACATCTGGAGGCAGCTTGACTGCCGTATATGCCGATGAAATACCAACAGAAGCAGCCGAAACCTCTGAATCAACAGAATTACCAATAAAATCTCTGACAGCCAAAATAGTGGATGAAAATCCTTATATGGCAAAAAGTGATTCCAATATTCACCATGACTGCTACAATACTGACTCTACAGATGAGGTGCTTCCTGTTGATATCTATTCAGAAATCAATGTTTCTTATGAGAAGACAAATCCAAATGCTTCTCCTGCAATCTTTTTTGACACTTACGGACATGCCGTAGTTCCGTTCCTTGGCGGGCTCGCCATTCGCGACATCAATGCTGATGAAACTCAGACACTGGGCTGCTTTTCTCCAAAACAGCATGATGGTGGTGGTTATATGATCCAGAGTTCCTATTCCTTTGTCGATGAGAGCAACCGTCTGGTATGTCCTACCAGCAACAATCATGTTCTTATGCTGAAGGCAACTGATGACGAAGGTAATGTCCTTCCTGAATTTGAAAAGGTATTTGATATTGATATAAAAACAGCTGCCGAAGAAAAAACTTGGAAAAACACTGGATCAGAATCTTCTTTCTGTCGTATTTGATTATGATGGAAATCTGTGGTTTGCAACAGGTGGATTCCGTATTTATCCTGATCGAAAACAGCAAGGGGCAGTTGGTTATATTTCCCGGGCGGCCATTGATTCTATTCTGAACGGTGAAGAAATAAACCTGTCAGATGCCGTATTTGTATACGAATTAACTCCTGGTGAAGGTGCAGAAAACGGAATTTCTGCTTCAAAAGATGGCGCTGTAATCCTTACAAATACAAACTGTTATCTGTTCCAGGCAGATAATGGAATAAATAAAGTATGGCAGACTGCTTATGAAAGTGTCGGTGCCAAAGAGAGCAAAGAAGGAGATTCTACAACCGGTGGCTGTCTTGCATGGGGAAGTGGATGTTCCCCATCTTTGACAAAGGATCTTGTTATGTTTACAGACAACCAGAACCCGGTAAATCTGCTTGCACTGGACATGAAAACCGGTGAAACAATGGCAACCATGCCAGTCATCGATGAACTTCCTGAGGATGTACAGGTATCTGTTGAAAACTCAGCAATCGTATACGATAACGGATCCGGAACAGTAAGTACGATCGTGTGCAACTGGTTTGGTGCTGGAAGTGCCAACCTTGGGAAAGAAGACAGCGACTCATCCATACAGAGCTATGAAAATATTTATGATGTAAACTGGTTAAGACAGGGAAACAGCATGATTGCTCCTGGTGTGGAACGCGTAGATACAATAAAAACAGATGATGGTTATGAAATGAAGAGCATCTGGTGCAGAAGTGATCTCTCTGACACTTCTATGCTGAAGCTTTCTACCGCGACCGGATACATTTACGGTTATGTTCAGGATATGGAAACCAGCATGTGGCAGTATATTATGCTTGATTTTGAGACCGGTAAAACTGTGTTCACGATGAATGTATCAAATAAACCTGGATATAATAACATGGCGATTGGCATGTATGCAGGAAACAGTGGAAATGCCCTCTATTGTCCAACCGGATATCTTGAACTTCTGAGATTACAGGATCGATTTGTATATCTTCCGGAAATGCCTTATCGTAAAGTCAATCTGGACAAGGCTAACCGAAACGTTTTAAGTCAGGATAAGTTTGAGGCTGATGGCGGACAGGGAACTGTAACAGGATGGCTGAATACTGTCACAGTTGAAAATGTTCATCCAAATACTACGGTTGCTCTGCGTATGAAGGGTATATCCGGAGAAACTGGAAGTCTTAAACTTTATTCCTATGAAACAGATGGTTCTTTAAAAGAGGTCCCTGCAGAATTGTGGCATATTCAGACAGAATCTGGTGAAACACCAGATACTTTATCTGACAATATATTATACGAAGTTCACTTTACCGTACAGGATAATGAAGCGTTTGATCTTTGCGAAGAGGAAAAAGAAATTAAAATCTCAGCTGTACTTGGAAACGCATAAACAAAACTTGTATCGGGAGTATCCCAAATGCTTTGACTGCAAATCCATGGATACTATCTGCTGCCAGTTCCTGATTACCAGATTCTCCAGACACACTGACAGAATCCACGTGATCCTCGTTAACGACACACTTGGATATTGATTTGACAACTACAAGAAGCCGGAAAATCAGTAATGAAAAACTGATTTTCGGCTTCTTATCATATGTTGTTGACTCCTTAAATTTCAGTGGTTATCAGCACATTCCTATTCCCGCACTTCAAGCCACTGGTCAATGTTCCCAAAATGTACCGCCTGCAGGTTATCTACATCAACCAGTTGCGGAAAGCTGTTTCTGATGATCAGGACACCATTTTCCTTATCCTGTTTTTCTCCACCGCCGGCGATGCCTCCCATGGTCAGATCAAGTGTTAAAACCGTTCCATCTTTATAACGCACCTGGTCAATATTAGTTCTGTCATAAAGATCCATGCCATAGTCCGTACCTGCGTACTCAAATTTGTTTTTCTCATCTTCATACACCTTCATAGCCTCATCATAATCAAGATATAATGACCATAAAAGGGGCGTTACTTCCATTTTTTTCACTGTGATTTCATAACCTCCAAAATCACATTTCCGGTTCACTTCCAGAGTTGTCGGAGGCTTTACTGCACCCAAGGTCCATTTAAAATCCCATGTTCCATCTGTAATAACAGTCTTATCATAATCTCCTTCCTCCGTAAGATTCTTTAATGTAATTTCTACGGTTTTATTACTCAGATCATAATCACTGTCATAAGAAATCCCTGCTGTAAAATATTTAGAATGTGCCGAATCCTGCTCATAGTTCAGCAGATTGTCCTGACTTACACCTGTACTCAGGCTTCCAAATCTGTTGTCATCATCTGCATAGACTTCTTTTCCATCGATCTTAAAATGTGTCATCTCCTCAAAAGAAGTATTATCAGTCATAGAAATATTGTCATCTGTTTTCACTTCAAAAAAAGCATACAGAAATCCCTGATCCTGAACAGAATCTATCAAGGTAACAGTCACGCCATTTTGTGTTACAGACTGGTCTATATTCTGAATATAGGTTGATTCCTGCATTGTTTCCTGCTGCTTTTCGGATGGTTCCAGCCTTTCTAACAGATGGTCATTCCATTTAAAGAACTCTTTTGCAGCCACAGTAACAGCCATACCAGTACAGATTACTGCTGCTGCAATCAATAATCGACCACTGATTCTTTTTCTTTTGTATTTTTTATCAACTGTATCTGCCTGCTCAATCTGTCTCAGTGTCTCTTCAAATTTATTATGAAAATCCTGTGGTACTTCCGGTGCGATATTATTCCATTTGTTCTCTAACATGACATTTTCCCCTTTCCTGTTATTCTCTTTAATTGCTTGCTGTTTTTCCCAGCTGCCGGTCTTTTCTCTTCTTCGGATAACTGTACCTTCAAAAATTCTCTTGCACGGGAAAGTCTGCTTTTGATCGTTCCATCTGGAATATCCAGAGCCTCACTGATCTCTTTCTGTGAGAATCCTTCTAAATAATACAATGTTACCAAAATCCTCAAATCCTCCGGAAGTTCCATAATCGCCATATACAAATGACTGTACCTGTCCTCCTCAGTCAGCCTCATATTGTCCATATATTCTTCATATGGAATAACATTTTTTCTTTTCCGAAGAATCCCTTTGCATTCGTTGATCAAAATCCTTGTGATCCATGTTCGGAAATATTTTTCTTTCTTTAAGGTGGGAAGTTTTTCGTATGCTTTAAGAAGAGTTTCCTGTACCGCATCACCACAATCAGAGTCATTCTTCAAAATAGACTTTGATACATGATACAGCATGGCTTCTGCATCCCGAACCTCCCTGATAAATGCATCTTTTGTCATAATATGTTTTCTCCTTCTATCCGGCCAGATTTATATACGTTTTTGTTTTACACTAATTAGATGCATATACAGGCAAATTGGTTCTCGTAATAGCAGATTTTTATAAATATTTAGTTGTCTCCCATAGAAACTGCCCACCCCGCCTGAATCCTTTGTATCACGCTGCCATCGCGTGCATCGATCGTAAGGAGTGGAACACCTGCATCATCCATCGTCACGTCTCCCATGACCAATCCATCCTCCCCATTTCCGTACTCATACTCTGGTTCTTCGGAAGTCCAGGTTCCATAAAAATCCCACACCGGGACCAGGACTGCTTCGGTATCGCTGTCTTCACTGTCTGGCATGCGCATATAACCCAACTGTACCTTTGTTATGGTTATCTCCGCGCTCTGTGCATCAATGGACGGATAACGGTAGTTGCTTCCTCCATCGACAGCAATCATCCGATTCTTGTCTTCTGTCATGACCTGCAAAGTGATTGTTTTTTCAAAGATATCCTTGACCTCATCAAAAGGAAGTAAGAACAGCCTCTCATCGGAAACATTCGATGCTTCAATGGGATTTCTATGTAAAAAGCTCTGAATTGTCCCACTACAAAAATCCATCGTCAGTACTTCATTTTCCCAACCTTCAGATTGTCCTTCATGAAGTGTTCCATCTTCGTTTTCCCATTCAAGGGCCTGCTCATTAACAGGCAGAGAGATTTCCCTTACATAATTAACCGGGATCCGTCTAGCGCCCGTTCAAAAATAAAATCATCTTTTTCCAAAGTAGTGTTTCCTTCGGTAAGTGCTTTTGAAGAACTTTCAAATAGCTCCCAGTCTCCGGACACAAGACCTGAAACCTTCTCCTTTGCTTCCTTTTCAGACACTTTCCCGCTTCCTGCCTTTATATAATTTTGAAAGCGTTCTTCCCTTTCTTTTTTCTCGCTCGATGCCAGAGTCATGTCTCCACAATCGTCAAAAATAAACTTCGCTATTTGAAATCCAAGTTCCTCCACATCAGATTCCTGCTCACTCTTTACATAAGAGTACTGATAGGTCAGTCCATCTACCGTATACGTCCCCGCCTGTTCATTCTCGTTGTTCTCTTCCTGCATAAGCTGTCCTTTGCCAAATGTATCTTTTATCTTGTTCTGTTCTTCTTCAGAAATCGCCACTCTTTTTACTTTTTTTAAACAGATTGCATCTACATCCGGCACTTTTACCGGTGCATCCGCTGTCAGGGTGAACTTCATCGGATTTTCTTTATCCTCCCGATCCGCCGATCTTAAATCCGCCTGGATTATTGCCCGATAAGTTTCCGGTGCCTCTACCTGTTCTGCAACTGTTTCCTGAACTGTTTTCTTGTTCTCCTCTTTTTTCTGATCTGTTTCATCTTTTTCTTCTACAACAGCAGACTGTACAACGCTGTCACATCCTGATACCGCCAAAAGATTCATACACAGAACGGCTCCCATCAACATTTTTACCTTTTTCATCACTTTCCCATCCTTTCTTATCCGTATTAAAAAAGGTACCCTCTTCTTATAAGAAAAGAGTACCATATTGCCTTTCCAATGTATTCATCAAAATGTAAACAACTTGTAAATCAGAAGACAGCCCTTACCGTTGTCCCCTCTCCTGGCTGGCTTTCGATCTTCAGGAATCCGCCATGGATTTCTGCCACCTTCACACAGAGTGCCAGCCCAAGTCCGGATCCGCCTTCTTTTCGGCTTCGTGACTTATCCACCATATAAAACGCATCTGTAATCTTTCCCAGTTCTTCCTCTGGAATTCCCATTCCGCTATCAGATACCTCAAAAATCTTTTTTCCGGATGTTTCATATGCTTTTACCAGAATACTCCCACCTGTATCCGTAGCCTTTAGCGCATTGTCGATCAGATTTACCAGAAGGCTTTCCATCAAGGCAGGATCCATCTTCATGGAAAATGCTTCATATTCCATCTTCAGCTGCACATTTTTCTTCTCTGCCTGTTCTTTTTCCATGTCTATGACATGGTTTAAAAGGTCATCTGCCGTGGTCATTTCCATCTGTATGGCGTGGTTCTGGTAAAGTCCCAGCAGCTGCAGCATTTTCCCCGAAAGGGCTTCCAGACGTTTTCCCTCCCGGTTGATGTGTTCCAGTGCCCGGTCTTTCTGCTCATCTTTTAGCTTTACATGGCGCAGGGTATCCGAATACCCGATAATGGACGTTAACGGGGTACGCATTTCATGGGAAAGTGCTCCCATGAGCAGTTCCTGTTTCTCCGCCACTTCCTGCAGTTTCTCCATCCGTTCCACAGTTCTCTTCATCATCATATAGATAAAAAGGCCGGCAATCAGGAACACTGCCAGATAAATTCCAGTAAACCAGCCAGCGGTCTGTCTCAGCTCTGCAAAAAGCCCTGTGACTTCCCGGACAGAGAGGACGTCATATCCTTCTAGTTTAGATAAAACTACTTTTTGAAGAAGAAGATATTTCTTCCCCAGTTTCTGTATCTTGTAGGCATATGGATCATTTTCATTCTTCAGGCCCAGATTTTCAATTCCTACAACTTCATAATCTGTCAGGTTTTCAATGGCCGCATTACTTTTCTTATCGATCAACGCCATGCCCGCCCCACAGCATCGTTGGAATTGAAATCCCATATAGGCTTTCTTTCCGGTCTCTGACATCTGTTCATATTTGCTGTTGTCCCAAAATTGTTCCAGAAGCGTCTTCCCGTTTTCCAATTGTCTTCCGTAAGTCTCTGCTGCATTATTCAGGCTTCGGTTTCCTGTGACATAAATGCTTAATGCACCCACTGGGATCAGCGCGCACAATAAAGTTACCAGCATAAGAAGTACTGTCCGTTTCCACAGCTTCATACTTATTCCTCCAGACGGTATCCAAGCTTCGGGATCGTCTTGATCTCGTCATAAAGTTCCAGTTTTTTTCTGAGCTGTCCGATATGAACATCTACCGTCCTGCTTTCACCCAGATAATCTTCTCCCCAGACCCGTTTCAACAGTTCTTCCCTTCCAAGGGCAATGTTTTTATTTTGGAGGAGCAGCACAAAAAGATCATATTCCATTGGTTTCAGATTAACCGGGATTCCATCTTTTAAAACCTGATGGCTTTGCACATCCACCATAATATTTCGGATCATCAGGACTTTCCTGGCCCGTCCGGTCCTCTCCAGCACCTTCTCAATACGTACCAGAAGTTCCAGCATCTCAAAAGGTTTTACCATATAATCTTCCGCACCCAGCTTTAATCCCTTCACCTTGGAAGCCACATCATCCTTTGCAGTCAGGTAGAGTACCGGAATATCTTTCTTTTTAAAATCCTCCATCAGTGCAAATCCGTCTTTTCCCGGCAGCATGATATCCACCACTGCCATATCTGCATCCTCATGCCATAAGAGCAGACGCTGGGCTTCTTCCCCATCATAAGCTGCCACAGTTTCATATCCTGCCGCTTCCAGGTTCATACACAACAATTCTGAAATTGCACGGTCGTCCTCGATTACCAAAATTTTATTCTTCATTCCTGCTGCCACCTCTGGTACTTTTTTTACAGTATAGCTTTTTTTATATCTCACGTCTATATGTATGGATATCTTATCCCTTTATCGGTACATTCCTATTCCCACACTTAAAGCTACTAATTAATCATTCAACCTTTCATTTTCTCATTGGCATATTTCAGCAATTCATTATGTGAACTGTCAACTCCAGATAAAAAATATCCTCTTTACCTGATATTAATCCGTATCTTCTCTCCAACAGCTTTCCATTCGGAATCATCTGCTACATCGTACACTTTTCCTTCTTCTTCGGCATAGGTATCGTCATCTAAATCATACGTTTCAGTAATATTGCTTTCCATTATATCATCGGATTTCAGATAAAGCTGTAATTCCAGGTATTCGCTGTCGGGATCTGGAATCTCCGGTCTTTCATCATCTCCGGCACTTCCATAAGTTCTCCAGAAATCAGTCTTAAATTTCCAGTTACGACTGATGGCTTCCGTTTCTGCATCATCCTTCAGTTTATACCGTACTTTATTTCCTTTGCTGTCCGTTCCACGCAACTCAACTTCATACTTCTGGAACAATTTTTCCGGCACGTCTGCTGAGATACTGCTCTGTAACTTGTTCAGGAAAATATCTTTCAGTGTCACCGTACCTTCTTCTGTCTGGACAGAAATATTTTCCAGTTCTTTATTCGTTGTCTGCTTCAGAATTTTCTCACGCGAAATGTTAAAATCAAATGTAAATTCTGCCACTGATTTTTCCCAGTCATCATAATCAAACGCATTGAGTACAAGATGTATCTCCGGATTTTCTCCGAGATCTGTCGGTGCATGAAAGTGGTACTCCTGTACACAGTCATATTCCTTTTCATCGCTATCTGCATCTGCATCTAATAAATCATCTACAGGATAAGGAGAATACTCCGCATTCATATATTCATCCAGCTTCTGTCCGTTTATTGTAGTTTTACCCATATCAAGTGTGATCCCCGTATTCCTAAAAGATGAAATATTCGCAGTTTTCTTCTTCTCATTTTCTTCGGTATTATCAATTTCTGCATGCACCCTGAACAGCAAAACACCCTCATCCAGAACAACTTCTTTTATGTTTGCAGTAATTCCATGATCCGTCTGGGAAATGTTTAAAGCTTCCGTATATGGCTCAATTTCCTTTTGAAATCCCAGAGTTTCTCCTATGGATAAAGCAAGATTTTTAATCGCGGCCTGCACTTTGGGATTCGATAAAACAGTGGAGATCAATGCCAGGATTACACAGGCTGCTGCCAGTTTGCTCCAAAATGATGCTATCCAGACATTTTTCTTTTCTTTCCATTCTCCCTCTGCTTCGCTGATATATTTCGGATCAATATTGCCAAATCCTTTTGAAAAATCGAATTTCTTCATAAGTGTTTTCCTTCCTTTTTTAACACCTTCAACAGTTTCTTCCTGCTACGGTATAAATTCATTTTCACACTTCCGACGGACATCGCATGCCTTTTGGCAATCGCTGCAATCGAATCAAAAAACCAGTATCTTCTCACGAAAATGTCTCTGTCCTCTGCGTTCATTTTTCCAAGAAAATCATTGATGATCTCCAGCAGTTCTTTCTCCGCCAGCTGATCCTCAATAGTATAAGTAACACTTAAATGATCCATTTCTCCCAGGACATCTGCCATGTGCAAATCCGGGCGCCTGTCAGCATATTTTTTGCGCAGGCGGTCAATGCTTAAATTTCTCGTGATCCTGCCACAAAAATGTGATAATACAGAAGGCTTCTTCGGCGGGATCAGCGACCAGACCGAAAACCAGGTATCATTCAGGCATTCTTCCGAATCTTCTTTATTTGTAAGCAGATTCCAGGCAATCTTATAGCAGTAAGGATGATACTTGTCGCTCAATGCTTCAATCGCATGCTCATCCCTTAGCTCAAACAAAGATATGATTTCATTGTCTTTCATTTACGGGTTGTCCTCCTCGTTTTTCTACTCATACTATATATCGTAAAAAAGCCTGAATGGTAACAAAAAAATTCAAATTTCTTTATAAAATCAGAAAAAGTCCATCACCTGAGGTCATTGCTCCCCAGATAATGAACTCTTTCTATTAATGCTTCGTCAAACGAATGCTATTATTTTACCTTTTTCCGAAATGCAAAATATTTTACTGCAAACTGTAGGAAAGTAATAATGTATATAATCACTAATACAATAAATACCGGCAACCAATCCCGTTCACTATGGTCTGTCGCAGATATATAAAGCTGCCAGATCAGACCGCAAAGAATTACGATCAACGGAATTACTCTTCCTATAAAAATCCGATTCATCATATCCAGGCGGGAGATGTCGTCACAGAATATTTCTTCTTCCTGCTGCATCTTATCTGCCGGCTTGCGGAAATAATTATAGCCATCAAACTCTGTCAGGTATTCCCAGCCGCAATCCTCAAACATCCGCACATATTCCATCTGGTGTTTGATTCCTTCTTTATTGTAATCCAACTGGTAAATCACTTTCTCAGGCTCACACCGCTCAAATGTATACACACCAGGGAAAGTCACTCTCTTGAATTTCCAGCCTTCCTGGTGTCTTTTACTCAGGTAATTTTCTTCTTTTTCGTACTCCATGATGTTAAACCAGCGAAATTCTTTTTTGAGTTCTTTCATTTCGTTACCTCCTGTGCATTCCGATACAACCTGCGGATTCTCTTCAGTTCAAGCTCCAGAACTTCTGTGCCGAGTTCTGTAATCTCATAAATTTTCCTCTTGTCTTCCTCCCGAATAAAATGAATCAGACCATCCTTCTCCAGCTTCGAAAGGCTTCCATACATGGTTCCCGGACCGAGCACCACTTCATTATCCGTCAGCTCTTTTACCTTTTGTACAATCCCATACCCATGATTCGGGGTACGGAGACATAACAATATATAAAAGCTTGTCTCCGTCATGGGAACATAAACCTTTTTTATGTGCGCATCCATAAGTGTTTTCCTTTCAGTGCGATATATCGTACTTCGATAGTCATGTTATATCTCACTTCGATGTACTTGTCAATATATTTGAATACATATAAAATAAAAAACCAGAAAATCAACTTTTTCACTGATTCTCTGGCTTTATATTCAGGAAACATGAGTCATTTGCACTGTTTCCCTCTTGTCAAATAGTTATTTTTTATACTGTTGTTTTATTCTGTTTACGTGTTCCTGCTTTTCCTCATCACTGAGTTTAGTCCCCGGCAGAAGCTGTTGATATATATTTTCTATTTCTTCATCAATTAAAATATCGGGCTTATCTGTCTGTTTTTTCATAAACTTCTTTAACTGCTTATATCCAACCACGTATATACCCGAACTCTCTGTAGAAACTTTTTTTAGATTTGCATTCGCATTAAATGTAATAAGCGAAACGTACTTATCATCACCTACCTGTAACTGTTTTTCCAGGTTTTTAATATGACTTTTATTTTGCTTTATTGGATTATAAAAAAAATATTTTTTTCCTTTCAGTATTTCGCACCAGTTCTTACTTTTTTCGTCACCAAATATCCATCCTGAATAATTTTTATTTTCTATTACATAAATTCCTTTTTGACACAACATTATCATGTCTATTTCTATTTTATCACCAGACCGGTTGGGTATATAGCAATTAATACTGCCCATACAAACTCTTTCATACTATCTTCCTTCCCTGTTACATTTCAAAATTTTATCCTTCCATTCTCTCGGCAGACTGCTTGTGCGCCAGCCCTTCATTTTATCCAACAATATCTATCTGGCACATTTTCATAGCATTCAATGCATTTTCATGACTTTCTGGTGTCACTCCTGCACAGCATGCAGAATCTACTATGATCGGAATTTCTGGAAGAGATGCTTTTACCAGAAGTGCATTGGAAATCACACAGATATCTGTGCAAAGACCAACAAATGTAATACTTCCTATATCATCATCGATATTCATTGCCACCAGTTCATCTGCCAGATCTGTAGAACCAAAAGTATCTTTATCAATCGGTTCCGTTTTTCTGAGCTTATCCAGTTCACTTCTGATCTGCCATCCTTCTGTATTCCGGATGCAGTGTGGTACTGGAAGTTTCTTTCCCTCCTGAGTATCCAGATACCATGTTTCATGAGTATCTCGTGTAAAAAGAACGGTTCCTTTAAAATTTCTGATTTTCTCCTCTACTTTGGGAACAATTGCGACAGCTTCTTTTGTCCCAAGTGTGCCATCAATGAAATCATTCTGCATATCTACCACAACTAAAATATCCTGCATAAATTTCTCTCCCTCTATTATCTGTAATAACTTTTTATTTTTCTATGAAATGTATTCTTTCAGGCTCAAAGCGATTCTGCTGAGGTCTTGTTTCTGCCGGATAACCCAGTGCAAACATAGAAAATACCTTCACATTTTCCGGAAGTTCCAGGAGTCTGTGTACTTCTTCCATACGGTCTTCCACTGGTGCAATACCAAACCATACACCGCCAAGCCCCTGCGCATCTGTTTCCAGCCAGATATTTTCCTGTGCAATCGCCATGTCAATCTGTGCAAAAGACGGTGCCACAAGCCCTTCTGTACGATATACAGGAACGATTACTACAGGTGCCCCTGTTGCACAACCGGTGTATGGTGTCACTTTGGATAATTTCTGGATTTTTTCTTTATCTGTCACCACATAAAATTCCCATGGCTGCTGGTTACATGCACTCGGTGCCTGCATTCCCGCCCTCAGAATCTCCATGATTTTTTCCTTTTCTACTGGTCTGTCTTCATATTTTCTTACGCTGATTCTGTGAAAAATACTGTTCATATTGCATGCTCCTTTACTTACTACTTAAGATGATCCTATTATAACATGCATATTTTATAAAGCTAACAAATATCTTCGCTTTATCCGCAATTGCTTTTCATAATAACAGTTTTTTCTATCGTATTTTTCTGTTTTTTTTGGTAAAATCATTTTAACTATACCGGAGGGGATCTTTTTAAAAAGAATATTTGATAGTCCTTTTTTCACTGAACCGTGCGTTAGAGGCTGCTGCGTGCCGGTGGCACGCAGCAGCGACCGAAATGAAATGTAGATCGAACCCGTTCGAGTCCGATCGGATTCGAACAAAAAATAAGACCCAACATTTCCGTTGAGTCTTATTTTTTATATGACGTGCGTTAGAGGATTCGAACTTTCACCCTTGCCCCTAAACCCGCATAGAAAGGAGGTTTCCGCTACCGTTTTTTCCCTTGTCACAGGTAAGTCACAGGTTTTTACTATCATATTCTTCTTTCAATTCTTCAGCTAAATATAAATCACTCATACCTCTACAAATCTTTCGCATACCTCTGCTAAGCTCTTAGCATATTCGAAAGCTCTTTGTTTTACAATATTCTTATTCACCACAATGCACATGAGCATTATACAAATCATCATAAATACAAACATTACATAGGTTGGATACATATTTAAAAACATATCTCTAACATTAAAATTGTCAATTAAGCACAATTCTCTCACTGCAATAATAGCATACATAATTATTGCAATCCATTTGCAGCCATATAAATTTCTCCAAAAATTATACTCTTTTAAGTCTTGATATACTCGCTGTTCAGAATCTCTATGTGCATTTGCATATTTCCTAAGATAATTCATTGCAGATTCATAAAAGATATCACTTTTCTCATTCTCATCATCGACCATAATTGGTAAATCCATATCTTTTATTTTTTCATTAATATATTTATGATATCTTGTCTTTGTAAGCATGTCAATCGTTGAATCCGAATATCTTAAAACAATTGTTGTTGGTTTAGCACCTAACTTTTCATACATTTTAATTTCTACATTCTTTCCCCATATTCGTACGACCTTCTCCATACCTATCAATATCAGAGCAAAAATCCCTCCATATAAAGGAATAGCCACCTTTTTATTTGTGATATATCCTTCAAAATACCATAAATAATTACTGGTAACATTGCCATTATAACAGGCAAAATCCTTCCAAATAAAAAAATCATCACAGAAGTTTTTTAACATAGCTAAGATTTTATCCACTACTCATTTTCCTTCTCTCATCATGTATTATAATCTGCCGGTAATAGTATAGGCGATACCTTATCAAATGCTTTTTCAATAGCAACCATAAAACCTTTTCTTCGATTTTCAAATAATATTCTTTCAGATTTCGATGTGGGAAACCCAAAGGTTCCCACATCCGACAATGTATTTGTTTTTCGTAACCAATAATTTGTTTCACAAGATAATTCCTGTTTTGCAAACCATAATTTCATTTCTGAATGTTTTTTCAATAATTCATATAATATGCTTTTGTCATTCAATTGATTCCAGATACAAGTATTTGCAATCACAAGTTCACAGTCAGCTACTTGCTCTGATCTACACAGTTCCATAACCTCTTCAATGTGTCCAGTAACAAATACCCCATTTACTCCATCATCTGTAAAACATACATAAAACTTATCTATTCCTCCGAAGTCACGAAGTATATCCCAATTCGTTACTCTAGAATTAGAGACCAATTGAATAAATTCACTTCTGGCATACAATTCCGAAAGATTCCGAACTATTTCTGACCTAGCACTTATTATCCATTTCACCCAGCTTAACCCTCCTGGTTTCTCTTATCGCTGTTGCAACACTGCTTGGAATGTCTACAATTTTATTTTTAGTGCTTAAAGCAGGAGAATATCTCTCATCTTTCATATACTCGACAGTATCATCTGACCCACCACTAGTTTCACCTGATCCCGTATTATCAGATATCAGATACTCCTTACTGTGTGAATCTTCCAAAGCCTCAAATATTTTTTTTGCACTTTCAAGTTTTCCATGATGTGGAAGCTGAATAATATTATATATGTCCAGATTATGTAAATATTCTGGCGTTGCATCTCCACACAATAAAATCAAATCTGCTGTTTCCAACTTTATTTTCAATTGAATACTTGCAGCATTCATTACGGTTTCACCATCAATTTTTGTACTGGCTTCTCCAGATTCAACAGCTGCTGCAACCACTTTTGTAAACTCTTCTACTGTCGGTCCAACAATTGTTCCAGAAAATATTTTTGTGTTTACTTCTGCATTTTCTACAGAAAAACCATATTCCTGTGCCTGTTCAACAATTTCACGTATTTTGTTAAACATTTCCAATATATGTTCTTTTGTTTTCTCTGACGTACGTCTTTTATCATCAAGAATATCCAAAATTTCCTTTGTGTTTTTCAGATATAAGGCAGAATATACCGTTACAGTATATCCATGTTCATATAAATACTCCATTAAATCCAAAATTCCATTTGTGTGATCACTGTCATTGTGAGATATCACAATAGAAACCTGCTTAATTAAAAATTTTTTTTGCAAAAAATCTTCAACCTCTTCCGCATGCCGGCTATGACCACAGTCATATACAATCAACGATGTATCATCATATAACATAATACAATCTCCGTATCTTGTGTCTACATCTCCATCGTACTTACTTAATGCTTTAAGTTTCATGCGTTTAACTCCTTTTACATCTTACAATCCGTTTCAACAAGTTTCGTGGATGGCCATCCGCATTCATTAGCACTCACCAGTGTCATGTGCTAACAGCTTTAATGACAAAATATCATTAATTTTCTCAAATGTCAACATCTTTTTTTGTATTTAAAACGATTTTTTCGTTTTTAGTATTCATTTATATAGCAATTATTATTAAATTATCATTTTAATTCTTTGTCATTAAATTGACAAATTCGTTTTTTTTAAGTATTATATGTAAGATGAGGTGAACTATTATGCTAATTAAATTTTCTATAGAAAACTATTTATCTTTTAATCAGAAACAGACTTTTTCCATGGAAGCCGGAAAGACTCGAAAATATTCTGATCGAATTTACAAAGACAAACAACTAAAATTAACTAAATGTGAAGCTATTTTCGGTGCTAATGCTTCCGGAAAATCTAATCTTACAGAAGCTTTCGACTTCATTCAAACCATGGTCTTAAACGGACTGCCAAACGGATTTACTAATAAATATTTTAGACAAAATCCTTCTAATCAATCCAAACCTTCTTCTTTTGAGATTGAATTACTTCTTGATGGAAAACGTATGGTTTATGGTTTTTCCATTTTATTAAAAACCGGATCTATTCAGAGCGAATATCTCTACGAGCTTACAACAAATAATCTTCATAAGCTACTTTTTACACGTAATCTTTTGGATGCTTCCTTCGTTGTTGGAGATTATTTTCAAGATTCTAACGGAATTGAAAAGTTAGAAATGTATGGCGAAGACAGTATAGCAGATTCTGAATTACTTTTTCTTTCCATTATCAATCATGGAAAAGCCAAAATGTATGAAGATACACCGGAATTAAAAATTCTCAAAAAAGTATACTATTGGTTTGGAAAGCATTTAACAGTAAGCAATCCTAACAGTATTCTCACAGGGTATCCTTATTTTTCAAATTCAAATCTTACTGAAATTGCCAATCTTTTAAATGCATTGGGAACAGGCATATCAGACTTAAAAATTGTTGAAGTCCCTGTAGAAATCATAAAAACCAAAATACCAGATAAGTTGTTTAATAAAATTATTTCTGATTTAGAAAAAAGAAAGGCCAAAAGCAAAACAGCCCCTTCTCCCATTATGCTTCGTTCCTATAAAGAATTTTACACATTTGAACTTAATGAAGAAAATGACCTTATTATTAAAACAATAGAATTCAGTCACGAAAAAAAAATCTATCTATTTTAATTTAAAAGAGGAATCTGATGGTACCGCACGCTTATTGGATTTAATAGAAATTTTACTAAAAGTTTCTGATGACCATATTTTTGTCATAGACGAAATTGATCGTTGTCTTCATCCAGCAATGACAACTCGCATTATTGAACTATTCCTTCAAATGGCCTCAGAAAGAAATACCCAGTTAATCATCACAAGTCATGAATCACGTTTATTAGCAGCTGAGATTCTTCGAAATGATGAAATCTGCTTTATTTTAAAAAATTCAGATGGTGAATCCATCCTTAATCCTTTAGAAAAATATCAACTACGCGCAGACAAAAAAGTATATGCTGCAATGTTTGATGGAACTTTAAAAAATGTTCTTCCTTTTTATAATAAAGAAAAAATACAAAATATTCTTGCACAAGACAGAATGTAAATTTCTTCAAACAACTTATGCTAAGACAATGTCCCTACATAAAACTGTAGACAAAGCTCATAGCGATGCTGTGGGCTTTTCTTATATTAAAATGGTATTGGAATCATAACACCAAACACCAAGTTTGTCTACAGTCTGGAATCTTCCACAAATTGGAGAAGAATTGCATTATTTTGTCTATGGCCATGCCACCTTATCTCTCTTCCGTATTTTTACGTAAATCGTACTTCGTGAAACACCTTCTTTTTTCAACCATGCTCAGTAAAACTGCTCTTGCTCTACGATATTTTACTCCCAAAATCTCAACTGCCGTATCTGTTGTAATGAACAATGAAGCCTTTTTCCAATACATATTTATAGATCTCCTGCACATTATCTGGCGCCTTATCTGTAGTATCTGGCACTTTATCGGCACTATCCGGTACTTTTCCTGTAGTATCCGGCACTTCATCGGCACTATCTGGCATTTTTTCGTTAATATCCGGCACTTTCCCGGAGATTTAACGACACTGTTATAGTCATTAAGATTAACAGTAATAAAAAACACATGCACACGTGCTTCATTTCTGATTATAAACATCTATAAATTTATAGTAGCATGCAGATTTTTTGTCAACAACTAAATTTTACAAATAAAAAAAGAAACGAGCACCCCGCCTAGGCAATAGCCGTACGGTAACAAACCCGTTTCTTTTCTTTGAATTTTACTCTAATCATATACTGATGTCAACAGCATTTCTGTTAATTTTTCTTTTGATCATTCAGCATCGCAACAATATTCATTGCCGGCAATAAGATAGGTGCCATTCCCGGCTGAGTTGTTATGGTAGAAATATAGCTTCTAATATATGGGAACAGAATAGCAATAGCATTTCTTTCAAGAATACTCATGTTTTCCTGCTGAGTATTGAATATTGCTCTTCCTTTTACCCAAACACATACTTTTTCATCTTGATCTGCAACTTTAGTTGTAAGAATAAGTTCAAACTTATCATCACCGATTTTATTCAGACTATGATCAACCTGAACTCCTAACTCCAGATCATCTAACGATCCATCTTTTTTTCTAAAGCTACTTTCTATAATTTCAATTTTGTCTAAAATAAGAGCACTTTCATATTTAGATCTGACTTCCATATTTTTTCTCCTAGCATGCAGTTGCGTAATCATCCATAAAATCAAACTCTGGCTTTACATTGCTTGTATTAATGTTGTTATTTGAATAATCAAAATACTTCTGAGGCGGCGTCAAAATCTGTTTTACATCTTCCTCCGTAATTGCATGCACTCCCTCTGCATCTCTTATCATAGGAGTTTTAGCGGTTTTACTCAATTCAACATTATACTTCTCGCACAATGAAAAGAACAATTCTTTATCTAACATTAAATCACCTCTTCTTCTTCATTATATATTAGCTTTGTTGATTTAATACATTCTTTTTTTGAAACACAAATTTGACGTTCATTAAATCCAAGGCCTGTAATATTCATTATTTTCTTCTGTAATTCTTTATCCTTCTTGTTTCTTCGCGTTGTATAACCTGCATAATCTTTCTGAAATGTTCTGGTAATAACAGCGATATTCTTTTTTTGCTTATAATAATCAAAGAAAAGAGCACGAAAATTTTTATCATCAAATACAGGCATATTTCCAGAACAATCTTTTTCTATTTCATCTATGCATTGGATAACCTCCGTGAAAAATGCATCCAATTGTTTATTATCATCCAAATCCAATACTTCTTCATCTGGTGCTTCTATAGTCGCCTTAAAAATCACTCTTCCAAAATCGTTATTATGAAAAGCAGCTGTTGCAGACCACCATAATGCTTTCTCATAATCGTCAAAAAAATATACTCCCTGTCCCAGCCAATGATCAGCACGATAGTTGCATTTCGCAGGATCAAATCCATTACTTTCTATACTATCTTTATGTTTTGAACAGGTTCCATGATATCCTATTTCATTCATTCTTTACTCTCTTTTGGATTTTTATCAACGTCACTTTTTAAGTAACTCAATTTCAGATTTTATTCAATACAGATATGATTATATATTTTACCACGCTCAAGCAAGCTCTGCAATCTCATTTCCATCCAATCAGCACTTTATTTTTATTAACTAAAGTGAAAAGCACCTTCCTTTTTCAGACACCCTGCATCTTAAAATCACATATTAAAGATAAAAAGGTGATGAACTATGCAGATTGAAGAAAAGAAATCAAGACTGGAAAATCTTTTTTTCAATGATACAATTGATGATGAAACGGTAGCGAACATTGAAAAAATGCTAACCAGAAAAAAAGTAGAAAAACTTCACAAGTACAAAATCTTATACAACGAAAAAAGAGATGCCTGGTACACCGCAAACCCGCAGGATTATAACAAGCGTATTCAAAGAAAAACTCTTGGTGAATTGTTGGATGCATTAAAGCCTTACTATATAGAATCCACTTCCACTTACCTGCAGGATATTTTTGAGGAATGGCTGGATTATAAAAGAACCATCACTGACAGCCCTAATACTATCTGTGCTCACAGAAAACACTGGAAAAGATTTTTTGACGGAACTGATTTCTTTCAGATTCCCTTACAGGAAATCAAGGTCTCGGATATCAATTCCTGGGCCAACCAGTTGATCAAAAAATATAATTTATCCAGTCACGCCTGGCAGACGATAAAAACCATTCCAAAACAGATGTTTGAGTATGCGAAAGACCATGGATATATTGCTACTAACCCATTTCCGGAGCTCAGGGTAACTGTTAAATTCCGTCAGGTATCCAAGCCAACTAGCGAAACTCAGGTTTACAACACCGACGAATATCATAAAATTATTGAGGATCTGTGGAAATCGTACGATAAGAAACACGAGCCGCGCTTTTTATCTATCGTTTGCAATTTTTTGATGGGATTACGTGCCGGAGAATTGTGCGCCCTTCGATGGCAAGATCTGGACATGAAGAAATGGGAAATATCGATTGTACAGGAAATGGTACATATGGATGCCACTGAACTGAGTAATCCTTATTATGATGTGTATAAGGCTTCCGGACAGATTGTTATTCTTCCTGGTCAGAAAGGCAGAAAAGGTGTGTATGTATTGCTTGATCATACCAAGACTCATACAGAACGTGTCATTCCTGTTGTACATAAAGCTCAGGAGATTTTCAAATTATTAAGAGCAAATGCTCCTGATGCAAAACCTGATGACTTCATTTTCGGATATGGAAGCAAATACCTGAACCTGCGATCAATTAACAGTATGCTGGAATATGCCTGCAAGCACATCAGTACAGATGTAAAGCGCAGCCACAAACTGAGAAAGACTTACGCAAGCCGCCTGAACGCAGCTGGTCTTCCTCTGGATCAGATTCGTGCCTGCCTTGGCCACAGCAACACCACCACCACATTAGGGTACATATACACTCCCCTGACTCCTGAGGAAAGTTTGAGTATCATGGAAAAAGCATTTGCCAACTGATTTCACCCAAATTTTCCTTGTCACAGGAAGTCACAGGTTCGAACTCAAATTAACAAGCACAAAAAAAGCCGGAAACCGTTGATTTTTCAAGGTTTCCAGCCTTTCACCGAAGCGTGCGTTAGAGGTTGCTGCGTGCCAGTGGCACGCGTTTAGCAACGACCGAAATGAAATGTAGATCGAACCCGTTCGAGTCCGACTGGACTCGAATAAAAAATGGGACAAGACTTTATGTCCTGTCCCATTTTTTTATGACGTGCGTTAGAGGATTCGAATTTTTTACACATGCATGAAAACCGCATAGAAAGGGGCATTCCGCCACCGTATCCATCTAATGTCACAACAAAGTCACAACAATTTTTACCTCTGTTATTGTAGGGCTATTTATATGTATGATATGTGATTTTTACTTTGGCATCAACTGGAAACCATTCATTTGCTGAAAATTCTGAATTTCCATTAATTGTTACCTTTTCAACTTCTCCATTTTTTGAAAAGACTCCTAGAATCAAATCTTTATCTTCTATGAGTTTAATATTTTTAAATCCCGCCGAACTTAATATATCTTTCACATCTTTGAAATTTTTGTTTTCTAAATTTTCTGCTGATGTAGACACCTGTATATCTTTATTTCTCTTATGGTCAATATTTTCTTTTTCCCCGATATAGAAGAAAACACCTAATAATACTATCATTAGAAGAACCATACCTATTACGGCTCTTGTATTGTTAGCTTCTTGTTTGCTTGATATTCAAGCTCCATCTTTTTTCTTTTAGTTTTTTCCTCAGCTTGTTTTGTTTTTTCTCTTTCGACTTCGATAGGATCTTCTTGTTTTATTTCAACAGAATCTTCCTGTTTTATTGCGTCCTCATCTGTTTGAGTATTTTCATTTTGGGGAGCATATTTAAACAGCTCACCACGACACTCTGGATATGAAAGAATTAATGCACGTACATTATTTGCAATATACAATGGAATATTCGAATCATCATTATCACTTGTAATCCAATAACTTCCTGTTATATGTCCATAATCATTAAAATCTATTTGGAATGTCCATGTGCTTAATTTGCTTTGTGATTTCACAGTTCCATAAACAATAGGCCCATCCGTATATATACTTTCTAATCTCTTTATAGGTCTTGCTGCTTTGCATACCATTAACCCAAATTCACATTCAGATATATCATCAGAAAATTCACACGACGTAGAAGTTCTATTTTCTTCTTCGTCATTTTCAGACATATCATCTGCAAATTGACATTGAAAAGACTTACGAAATTCTTCCTCGGCTTTCTTTTTTTGTTCTTCTTTTCTGCTTTTATGTAAAATACCACCAACAATTCCTATTGTAATTATCTCCAAAAGTGCCATTTCTTCACCTTCGTATTCTAAGAATATAATAATTAAAGCATTATTTTACTGTATCTTCAATACATATTTTTCTGAATCATCTAAAAAATTATATTCTGATTTTGCATCCTCTGGTAAATAGGAAAACGAAAAAAGAGGATGTCCTATTTTGATATATATATCCGATAAATATACATCCACATATAACTCGTTGGGGATATAGCTATCATAACAAAATCTATACTCTTAAACGAATTTGCCTTGCATCTCTGTAATATATCATTAGCACATTTTCTGTTATCGTTAACCCAAATCTTGTTAATGACTACTTTTAATTGCTGTTCATGGTAATAGCCTACACTAAATACATAACTATTATATACGTCCATATCACGTCCAAATTGTAAATATAATAATATTATTAGCAATATCATAAGAATTATAAAAACTTTCCTGATTTTCTGTATATACATAATTAGCTTCCTTGTACCTGTATTTTAATACAGTGTATCATAATACATCTTATTTATAAATACAGTTGTACGTATAATTCAAGAAAAAACAGGTTAGGATTATGATATGACTGTATATATAGATTTGGAGAATCTCCTTAAAGAAAAGCAAATCAGCAAAAATAAATTATGCCTTGCTTGCAATTTGCAACGAACTCAATTAAACAATTATTGTAAAAACAAGGTATCTCGGATAGATTTATCCATTTTGGCACGTATATGCGAATTTCTCGACTGTACACCAAATGATATTTTAAAGCTCAAACCATAAGAAGCCGTTACCTATCAATATGATATGATAGGTACAGCTTCTTTCTTTTTGTACCATTATATTAAATAATTAACACTTGTGACATCAAGTCGCCAATGTGAAAGATGAAATACTGATACCATCATCATTGCCAAACGATTGTATACTACTGGCTTACCCTGTGTAATGGCTTTTTCTCTATTTTTGCCACGTAATATATACGGTTTATCATTCATGATATCCGCTAAAAACTTCTGATTTGTAATTCTATCTGCGGTATGCATTGCTTTGTATCGTAATGCAAGTTCCTTACGGCATATATATTTATAGTCTGGATCGGCTTCTAAACGCTCTTTATAATAGCAGTATGCCCGTTGTGCCTGTTCTGCTCGCAATCCATGAAGATTAATTTTATTGTTCATTTCTGTTTTTGTAAAAACTCTTTTATCTGGTGGAACTTCTGAAAAAATTTTCTTTATGGTTTCTATATCAGATGGTAAAATTCTTTGAAATTGATCTTTGCCACCCTTACCGCTATGTACATATACACAACAGTACCCGCTTTCATCAGTTCGCAAATCTCTTCCCCTTAATTTTGCAAGCTCTGCTCGCCTAAGTCCTACTACTTTCTGTACTGATATAAGACGTTCAAAACGTTCTTGTGTAACTTCTTTTTTTCCTTGTGCATTTATTTCTGTGTCTCGCCCTCTGGTTATCATATCCGCAGTTCTTTTTGGTTTGTTTATCTGCCCCATATTAACCTCTAATGCCTTACATGGCGCAGACATATATCTGTGTATCGTTGCAGGCCTATAACCTGCATTTTCAAGACTATCCTCATATTTTTGGAGTATTTCGTTTTTTCGATCTGTAAGTTGGGATGGTGTTCTGATACCATTTTGTCTGCAATACGACGCAAAATTTTTACAGTCACGTTTATATACCGTAATTGTATGGTTGTCTGTTATTCCTATTAAAGCTTTTTGACATAACATGTGCTGTATGGATTCTTTTCTCAATAATCTATAACTTCCTTTCTCCTAAATTCCTGTAACAGGCTCAAAGGAAGTTGTCAAGGTACCGCTCTGCTTGAATATTATCAACCTTGACAACTTCTTTTTCGCATGTTTATTGGTAATCAAGGGCTGTAAGCCCTCTAATGACATCAGATATGTCATTGCCGCACTGATCGGACCTATGGTTAACCGCCGCTATCCAGAGGTGTTTTTGTGACTCCTCTCTGTCATAAGATATGGAAGTTGCGGTCAGAGGTCAGTCCCCTATGTAGCCATCCTGTTTAACAACTCGGGCACTTCCATTTCTTTCAAATACATCAACTTTTAAATTTTACATTATCTGGAATTTTTCCTATAAAAGTTGACGCTAACTGGTTATTCTCTATACATCAGAGAATAACCAGTAGCTGTTTTCTCCTTTCCTCCTTAATTTTCATTTTTATATGTATGGATTGTATTTCATCTTTAATATGTCATTTCATAAATGCCGTAATAAAAATCTATGCACAGTCACTAGATTTGTAAAATAAGGCGCATTAGTTTCTTCATACAAAACATTTTTTGCTGTTTTTCAAAAAAAATTACATATTAAAAATAAAGAAAACTTAGGAGGTTTTGAATTATGATTAAAAATGTTTTTTCCGTTGCCAAAAAGGAAGCTACCAATTATTCCAATGTTGTCACATTAACTGCTAATACCGGCATTTCCCTGAATACCAGTTATCAGCAGGCTGAAAATAGTATCAAGGAAATCTTGATGTCCTGCTACAATATGTCTCCATTTGCCAACTATGACCAGCTTATTTCCGCCTATAGGGTTTATAGAGATCCCAACAGCTGGGCGGTAGGCGTCAAATGTACACCGGAATATGAGTGGTTGGAAAAACTCCCCAAGAATAACAAACCTATTTTAATTGGTGTAACCAATATTTTTGCGAACAGTGCAACTAATACATGGTGGGCTACCTATACCATAATAGATAGCGACTCGATTTTCTGTAAAATATATTGATACATATTTGTATTTCGATATCAGTATATTTTCCTATATGTTGTATGCATAACAATATATCTTTTTGATTTTTGCTGTTTTTCAGAAAAAATTACATATTAAAGATAACCATAGAATTTGCACTTATGTTTTGTGGAAATAAACAGTATTTTTTATTCAATAAATAAAAAATACTGTCAAGAAAGGAGGAAAGAACCATAAGTAAAAAAGAATCTCCTAGCAGAACTAGGAACTATGCAACAATTGTGTACCCAGAGTCAGCGCCTGAAAATTGGAGAGAAATATTGGCTGATCTGCATATTCCTGTGTTAATTAGCCCATTGCATGATAAGGACGTTACACCTGATGGGGAAATAAAAAAGGCGCATTATCATGTGATTATTATGTATGGCGGGGTCAAAACTACTGCACAGGCAGAAGCTATTATCAAGAAAATTGGTGGTGTAGGCGTTGTACCGATAAATCATCTCCCAGCATATGCACGTTATCTTATTCATTTGGATGACCCAGACAAGGCTCAATATGATGTGCATGATGTTACTGCACTGTCTGGTGCAGATTATGATGCAATTACCTATATTCCTGCGGATGATTTAAGTTGCATTGTGGATATGTTGCAGTTTATTAATGTAAATCAGATTTCTAGTTTTTCAGTTTTTGCTGATATATGTGCATTGGAGCACAAAGAATGGTTGCGCGTACTTGCACTCAAAAAAACATCATACTTTTTTTACAGTACCTTAAATCAGCGACATGGACTGAATCACTTATTCTTGACAAGGAGGATTTATAATTATGATGTTAAATGTAACTAATTTGGAAGTAAGAGGAATCGAAGAAAAATTGTCTGGAAAAACAGGCAAGCCGTATCTTATCGTGCGCGTAGAAGATGATCATGGTGCATGGGTTAATCTTATTGACCGCGATATTTCTCGCAAGACCCTCTATGAGAAAGGACATTTCTATAATTTTGCATTGGATTTGGTAATTAGAATGAAATATACCAGTGTATCTATTATAGATGTAACACTGAATGAGTAATATGTTGAACATTGAACACTGAACTACTCAGGGGGAGTGTCGTAGTCCTCCCCCTGATGTTGCTTTTTCTTTGACTTTTTTTATACAATTTGAAAATGACACAAATAGAACTGGAAAAATCACTTCATAATGATACAATAGATATGGATACGGTAGCGGATCTTGAAAAAATGATTGAAAGAAAAAAGATCGAAAAGCTTCACCGATATAAAATTTTTTATAACGAGAAAAGAGATGCTTGGTACACGTGTCATCCATTAAATTATAAGAGACGAATTCAGAGAAAAACAAAAGAAGAATTATTAGATGCTCTGGCACCATTTTTAACAGTGGAAATCGGCAATGACATGACTCTTACAGATTTATATCCAGAATGGTTGGATTACAAGTCACAGCTTACCAACAGTCCAAATACTATAGCTGTTCATGAAAAACATTGGAATAAGTACTTCAAAGATACGTCTTTGTTTCTTAAGCCTATTTCAACGATTACGCTAAAAGACTTAAATCTGTGGGCTAATGCACTTATAAAAAAATGGGATTTATCATCAAAACAATGGCAGACTATTAAAACTATACCAAAACAGATTTTCGAATATGCGTATATGAGTGAATATATTCAACATAATTCATTTCCTGAAATCAAGATCACAGTCAAATTTCGGCAGGTTATTAAAAAGAGTGGAGAAACGCAGACATATAATTCTGAAGAATTTGAAAAAATTCTTCAAGACTTATATTCTTCATTTCAAGAAAAAGGAGAAAAGCGCTTCTTAGCTATTATCCTAAACTTTTATTTGGGGTTACGAGCAGGAGAACTTGCTGCTTTACAATGGGGTGATATTGTTGAGAATCACATTCATATCCAACGCGAGATGGTTTGTATAAATAGCAGAGATTTAGAAATTGATGCTTTTCAAGCCCAAATAAGAACAGGAGAGCTTGAATTGCTTCCAAATCCCAAAAATAATAAAAATATTTATGCTATCACAAATCATACAAAGACTCATAAGGAACGATATGTACCTATTATTTCACAAGCCGCTAATGTAATTCAAATTCTTAAAAAACTTAGTCCATGTCATAAAGCAAGTGATTATATTTTTTATGAAAATGGTAAATATATGACTTTGAGAAGTATTAACAGTATGTTGGAACGTGCTTGTGATCATATAGATATTGACACAAAAAGAAGTCACATCATCAGAAAGACATATGCAAGCCGTTTGGCTGCGTCAGGTTATCCTGTAGATGCAATACGTTCTAATTTGGGGCACAGCAACCTTGCTACTACATATGGATATCTATATAATCCGTTGACAGCTTCCGAGAGTCTGTTAATTATGGAGAAAGCATTTTCTGACTTGTCACAACAAGTCACAACAACTTTTTTATTTCCTCATAACGCAAAAACACCGGAAACCCTTTAAAACAAAGGTTTCCGGCATTCTCATAGTAGCGTGCGTTAGAGGATTCGAACCCCCGACCTTTTGGTCCGTAGCCAAACGCTCTATCCAGCTGAGCTAAACGCACATTTTATTGATTTGTGAGTACTTGTCGCTCACAACAAAATGTATTCTACTGCAAAGTAATCAAATTGTCAACACCTTTTTTAATTTTTTGAATTTTTCCTTTTTATTCATCAATATCCATTTTACCTGATTAAATTGCTTCATTTTGATGAGGATGGTACAATATATCTATAAGGACATTCGCTGTATTTTTTTCATAAATACAGATACTATAAAAATAAAGTACAATCAGGAGAAAAAACATGTCTTTTATCAGCATATTTGATGTAATGGGGCCAAACATGATCGGACCTTCCAGCTCCCATACTGCCGGAGCTGCCCGCATCGGTTTTTTAGCCCAGAAAATGATCAATGGTCCACTAAAAGAAGTAAACTTTACTCTTTATGGCTCTTTTGCAAGGACTTTTAAAGGACACGGTACTGACCGGGCTCTGCTGGGAGGTATCATGGGATTTTCCACCGATGATATGCGCATCCGTAACTCTTTTGAAATTGCAAAAGAAAAAGGCCTTACCTTCTCATTTACTCCTAATGAATTAGAAACTGACATTCATCCTAATACTGTTGACATTCATATGGTCAATAACAACGGTCAGGAAATGACTGTCCGCGGCGAATCCCTTGGCGGCGGAAAAGTCCGCATCGTAAAGATCAACTCTGTACAGGTCGATTTCTCCGGCGAATACAGCGCTATTATCGTCATCCATCAGGATAAACCGGGTGTAGCTGCCTATATCACCAAATGTCTCAGCGATCGAAATGTAAATATTGCCTTTATGCGCCTTTTCAGAGAGTCCAAAGGCGAGATTGCCTACACGATCGTCGAATCCGATGGACGTCTTCCAGAAGATATTGGAAATACGATTCGCAAGAATCAGCATATCCACGAAGTGATGATCGTACAGATGTAGGAGGAATATGATGAGAGAATTTAAAAATGCCAAAGAACTTCTGGCTTTATGTTCAGAAAAAGATCTTCCAATCTCTGAAATTATGCGCCAGAGAGAAATTATAATTGGTGAAATGCAAGAACAGGAAGTAAACGCTCGCATGACACATGTTCTTGAGATTATGAAAGAAGCTGCTTTTTCACCAATCAAACACCCTGTAAAATCCATGGGTGGACTGATTGGCGGTGAATCAAAAAAACTCTTCCTTCATCAGGCTTCCGGCAAAGGGATCTGCGGGGAACTGCTTGAAAAAGCCATCACCTATGCTATGGCAACTCTGGAAACCAATGCTTCCATGGGGCTAATCGTGGCCTCTCCGACTGCGGGTTCTGCCGGAATCGTTCCAGGCCTTTTACTTGCCCTTCAGGAAGTTTACAACTACTCTGACAAATATATCCAAAAAGCACTTTTTAATGCTGGTGCCATTGGTTATCTTGCCATGAGAAATGCAACTGTTGCCGGTGCAGTCGGTGGCTGTCAGGCAGAGACAGGTGTTGCTGCTGCCATGGCTGCTTCTGCAACTACTGAATTACTTGGCGGAACACCCCTGCAATGTACCCACGCAGCATCTACCGTACTGATGAATATGCTTGGACTTGTCTGTGACCCGGTCGGCGGCCTTGTCGAGTATCCATGCCAGAACCGAAACGCTGCCGGAGTTGCCAATGCTCTCGTTGCTGCCGAAATGGCACTTGCCGGAATCACGCAGCTCATTCCCCTTGATGAGATGATCACAATCATGTACACTGTAGGCAAAAAACTACCTGCCGAATTACGCGAAACCGCTCTCGGCGGCTGTGCAACTGCACCGTCCGCCTGCGAAGCCTGTCATATATGCAGCTAAACCCAAAAACATACTGGAAAGTTTATCATCCTTTATGTCTTGATAAAACTTCCCGGGCTTTTTCTTCCCTCTTCTATAAAATATAAAACAGAAAAAAGGTGATAGTGTGAATTAACTTTAATTCAACCTTAAAAGCCAAAATGACTCTGCGATATTCCTTATAAAAGGATACCGAAGAGCCATTTTGTTTTTATAAAACTATTCAACTTAATTTCGTCTCAAAGCCTCGATCGGACTGAGTTTTGCAGCTTTCTTCGCCGGATAGATTCCAAAAAATACACCGACCGCACAGGAGAAAAGTGTTGCCGCCAGAATCACTGTCGGGCTGATTCCCGGTGTGATCGTCATTCCCATGCTTCCACTCATGATAGAACAGATTCCATAACCTGCAAGAATTCCAAGAATAATTCCAATCACGCCTCCCATAACTGTAAGGATTGCCGCTTCCGCAAGGAACTGTAACATAATAGAAGAGGTCTTGGCGCCAAGTGATTTACGGATTCCAATCTCACGTGTTCTTTCTGTAACAGATACCAACATAATATTCATAACACCGATTCCACCTACCAAAAGAGAAATTCCGGCAACAAATGAAATAAATGCCGTCACCATACCGAGCATTTCATTCATTGACTGCAGGACATCCTGGAAACTCTGCACATGAAAATAGTCTTCCCCTGCGCACTGATGACGTTTCTCCAAAAGATGCACGACCTGATCTGCAACGATCTGTGAATCTAGTGTTTTGTCTGCCTGAACCACTGTAATGGAATAAAATTCATCGGTTCCACCCACAAGATCATCCATGGAAGAATACGGAACATTTACCGTAACCGGCATTCCATCATAAGTATAACTTACGAATGTTCCATTTTCTTTCTGCGTAGTGACACCCATGATGCGAAAAGATTTTGAAGAATCATAACAGGTAATATCAAGGCTCATACCAACAACATCATCTGTACCAAAAAGCTGCCTGGCATCTGTATCTGAGATTACACATACATTTTTGCCCTCTTCAATCTCTGTCTCGCCAAAATAACTTCCATATTTCATATCGGAATTATTGATCATTTTGGCATCGGGACCTTCACCTGTCAGCATGATAGAAAAATTCCCCTTACCGGTCACCGTTTCACCATCGTAATTGTTTGAAACACTAACACCACCTACTGTATCGAGCTTACGGATTTCCTGTACATCATCCGGTGTGATCCATTCATCTTCCGTCATGGCATCATTACTGACATCGATAGCGATCAGCCCTGAGCCAATTCCATCGATCTCACTGTTCATCTGATTCTTCGTTCCTTCGCCTATGGAAACGATTGCAATGACCGAAGCAATGCCAATAATAATTCCCAGCATGGTAAGAAATGAACGTCCTTTATTTGCCCGGATATTCTGGACAGCCATTTTTATATATTCATATAATCCGCCCATCAGACACCTTCTTCTGCATTATCTGTCTCTGTATTTTCACCATTCACATCTCCGGATCTATCAGCAGCTTCTGCCTGCATTCCCTCTTCCAGGGAACCAAGGTCACGGATAACTTCATCACCTTCTTTAATGCCGTCAAGCACTTCTACATATTCGTCCGAACTGATTCCTGTTGTGATATCCTTTTTGGTAATAACCCCATTCTCAAGTACATAACAGAAAGAGCCCTCTTTTCCTATATTAACTACTTCAGACGGAAGTACAACTACATTGTCCGCTTCTTCCGCATGAATTGTTACTTTGGCATCCACGCCAAGGAAAATATTCTCATCCGGATTTTTAATTCGAATATCTGCAGAAATCAAAGAAGCACCTTTTTCATTCTGAGTAGCAACATGGCTGATACTCGTTACTTCACCTTCATAAATTTTTCCTGCAATGGTGATGTCCGCAGACTGACCTTCTTTCACTTTATCATAATCGTATTTCGAAACATTTACATTCACATCTACTTTATCAGTATTCTGTAAAGTAAACAATTCCATTCCCTGTGTTGCAGTTGCACCTTCAACCACAGAAACTTTTGTAACCACACCATTAAAATCAGCCTTGATTCCTTTCTTTGCTGCTTCTACAAGTTCCTGTGCAGACATCTGATCCAGTTCAGAAAGATTATTGGTAATTTCCATTTTTTCTTTTTCTTCTTCAGTCACAGCACCCGTATCTGCTTCTGCAGCCGCTTCCTTCGAGGAAAGTTCTGACTGAAGTTCTGCAAGATTATTACTTGCTTTTTCAAGTTCATTCTCCAGTGCAGTAGTATCCGCTGTCACAGCAGTATCATCCGTGCTGGAAGAAGCAGATGCAGAAACATCTGCAGACGTTCCGTCAGAAACAATGTCAGCCTCGCCAGTGAAATCAGACATTACCGGAGCAGCCGGCTTCTGCGCTTTATAATCTTCATAAGCTGTTTTTGCATTCTGATATGTAATCTGCGCTTCACTTCTCATCTGCTCTGCTATCTCAAGTGCATTTTCATTATCATCACTCTGGTCTGCAGACCACGCCTGAAAAGCCATCTGATAACTGTTCTCTGCCTGATTGTAATCCGACTGTGCCTGATTCATTTCATTGTTCAGTGTATTCAGCTGATTTTGATACGCAGGAAGGGTTTCATTCTGATATGTAGTCTGTGCCTGTGCATATTCACGCTGTATTTCCTGCTGCTGTGCCTCCTGTGCGGCAGCTGCATCTGCCTGTTTCTTTGCTGCAGCTTTAGAAGATGCTGCCTGTGCATTGGCATTTGCCTGCGAAATCCTTGCTTTCAGACTTGCAACATAATTTTCCTGAGCGGCAACCTGCTGTTTTAGACTTGCCGCATCACCTGCCGCATTCTGTTGCTTCCGAACTGCCTCATCCGATTTTTTTAAAGTATTTTTCATATCCATTTTTCCGGACTCTACATTCAGATCAGCTTTCTTCGCCTCTCTCTCCAGATCTTTCTGATCAAATTCGATCAGGCTGCTTCCTGCTTTTACAGTTTCACCTTCTTTCAACGCAGCTGTATCAACTTTGGCATTAACAGGAGAAAAATATGTTTTCTGTTCTTCACTTACTACTGTACCACTGATTTCTACCGTTTGCTGAACATTATCACGGACAGCTGATACTGTTTTCACCTGCGGAATTGCCGAATCCGCTGCATTCATACTGCCATAGATATTGACACCGGCTACTACTGCCACGATCAGAACCCCAACTCCGATCACCAGTTTCTTTCTGGACTTTTTCTTTTTCATTATGCCTCCTCCTGGTCAAAATCCGGATTAATCGTATCCGATTCTATCTTACCATCCATAATACGCACTACACGTCTTGCCTGTGCTGCAATACCATTATCATGCGTGATCAATATTACTGTTCTTCCTGTTTTATGCATTTTCTTTAAAATTGCAAGAATCTCCTTACTGGATGCAGAATCCAGGTTTCCTGTCGGCTCATCTGCAAGAATGACCGGAGGCTGTGCAGCGATCGCTCTTGCAATTGCCACACGCTGCTGCTGCCCACCGGACATCTCACTTGGCTTATGATCCATACGTTTTTCCAGGCCAACCATTTTCAGAGATTCGATAGCCAGTTCATGTCTCGTCTTACGATCAATTCCACGATAGATCAGCGGCAATTCTACATTTTCAATTGCATTCAGATTTGCAATAAGATTAAATCCCTGAAAAATAAATCCGATTTCACGGTTTCTTACCTCCGAGAGTTCATTGTCCGTCATTTCGGACACATCAGTCCCGTTCAGATAATACTTTCCCGAGGTAGGCACATCGAGACACCCAAGCATATTCATAAAAGTTGACTTGCCGGAACCTGATTGCCCGATGATTGCCACCAGTTCTCCTTTTTTTATTTCAAGGCTCACATGATCCAGGGCTCTTACTTCATTTTCGCCGGGATTATAAATCTTGCAAAGGTCTTCCACCTTGATCAGCGTATCATTCATATTCTGCATTCTCCTTTGATGTCGCTGTTTATTGTTTCTGTATTATGCTTATTTTTTTCTGGCACCAGAATCTCTGTCATGCATTTTCAAGAAACGCTTTGTATGCTTTCTTTGCCTCATAAATATCGGCTTTGCTTGTTACTTCCCACGGTGCATGCATACTCAGGACCGCCACACCACTGTCTATCACATTCATTCCGTAAAGTGCTGCGATATAAGCGATCGTTCCGCCGCCTCCCACATCTACTTTGCCAAGTTCTGCTGTCTGGAAGGCAACATTACTGTCATCAAAAATACCACGTACTTTTGCCACATACTCTGCATTGGCATCGTTAGATCCGGACTTTCCTCTTGCACCTGTAAATTTATTAAGAACGATTCCTCTTCCAAGATATGCTGCATTTTTCTTTTCGAAGCATTCTCCGTAAGCCGGATCATAGCCTGCACTTACATCAGAAGAAAGCATAAAGGAATTCTTAAGAGTTCTTCGGAGTGCCAGTCCGGAATAACATCCCATAGCTTCTAGAAGCTCTGCCACAGTATTTTCGAAGAAATTAGACTGCATGCCAGTAGCTCCTACACTTCCAATTTCTTCTTTGTCCGTCAAAAGACAGCAGCTGGTACGTTTTGGTGCTTCCATCTCAAGCATTGCCACAAAAGAAGTATATGCGCAGACACGGTCATCCTGTCCATATGCTGCGACCATACTGCGGTCAAGTCCGCAGTCACGAGCTTTGCCCGCCGGAACGATCTCCAGTTCTGCTGAAAGAAAATCCTCTTCCTCTACACCATATTTTTCTCCCAGAATCCGAAGGACATTATTTTTGACTGCTTCCTTCTTCTTCTCGTCCTTTTCCTCTTTCAGTGGTCTGCTGCCGATCAGAATGTCAAGATTCTCGCCCTCGATCACCTCTGCGGCCTTTTTCTGGAGCTGTTTACCTGCAAGGTGAATCAGAAGATCTGTGATATATACGACCGGATCATCCTCATCTTCACCAACATTCACATTTACTACTGTACCATCCTTCTTCACGATCACACCATGAATCGCCAATGGAAGTGCTACCCACTGATATTTCTTCACCCCGCCGTAATAATGGGTATCCAGATATACCAGATCCGTATCTTCATATAAAGGATTCTGTTTTACATCCAAACGTGGAGAATCAATGTGTGCTCCAAGAATATTCATTCCCTTTTCTATCGGTTCCTGTCCGATATGGAACATAGCCATGATCTTTTTCATGCCGACAGCATAGATCTTATCTCCGGCTTTGATCTGCTCACCGGATGCAAGTTTATTTTCTAATGAAACATATCCTGCTGCTTCTGCTTCTCTGGTAAGCTCCAGGACACATTCACGCTCTGTCTTACCGGCATCCAGAAATGTACGATAATTTTTTGCAAGTTTCTCCAGTTCCTTCTCATCTGCTTCCTCATAAGAAAGCCATGCATTTCTTCTTTCCATAATATATAAAACCACCTTTCGTTTGATTCTCAAAATTCTTTCAACATTATACGCCAATATTTTACGTATTTCTACATTCTTCCAGATTCTTAATAAAGATATAAGATTTGTATAAGAAATTTGGCTCTTCCTATCATTTTCTTCACAGTTTCTTTTTTATTATATCCCGAATCGCTTGCATTTCTGCATCTTCCCGCTCTATAATAATTTTGTTTTTTCAAGAATGCTTCCGGCTTCATAATTATATTGATATCCTGACTTTATAATAGTTACAGCCGGACTTTAAATGTACCTTAAACACACAGATAAATCACACTTTTTATAAAGGAGTTTTTCATGCAGCAGGCAACTGAATTAAAAAAGCAGCTTCAATCCATCCACAGAAAAAGTTATCCCGCCTACAAATCTCTGAAAGGCAGTTACCAGTTTGGGCATTATATCCTTTCCATCGATCATGTACAGGGAGATCCTTTTGCATCTCCCTCACACATCAGTGTCCATATTTCCCGCAAAGATGCCGGTTTTCCGGATGCCTACAGCAAAAACAATCTCACATGTATCACCCTTGCCGACCATCTGACGCGCCAGTTTGAACAGCAGATAAACCACTATTCCTTCCGTGCAAAAGGTTCTGGTAAAAGCGGTCTGATTTCCGTCAGCCACTGTGGACAGGAAATCCTTTCCAGAACCGCATGTGAAATCACATCCGAAGGCATCACTGCCAGATTTTTTATTGGTTTTCCTGCAAATGGCCGTACCATTAATGCACCCGAACTGGAAAAGATTCTGTTCGATTTTCTTCCTGCCTGTGTAGAAAACACTTTCTTTTACAAAAACATAAATCAGAAAGAACTGGAACAAACCATTTTTCTCGCCGAAGATCAACAGGCAATCCGGGAACAGTTGAAAGAAAAAAAACTGGTGGCATTTGTTGCAGATGGTGCTATACTCCCACGGGAAAGTGGTATTTCCTCCCGTCCGATGAAGCATTCTGTCCCGTTTATTTCTCCGGAATCGCTCCGTATAACTATGAATCTTCCGCATAAGGGAAAAATTATCGGAATGGGAATTCCACAGGGCATCACCCTGATCGTCGGCGGTGGATATCATGGCAAATCCACTCTTCTGAATGCCCTGGAACTTGGTGTATACAATCATATTGCCGGAGACGGGCGAGAATACGTGATCACGGATGCCACCGCATTAAAGCTCCGTTCCGAGGATGGACGTTCTATCAAAGACGTGGATATTTCTCTGTTTATCAATGATCTGCCAAACCAAAAAAACACCCATTGTTTTTCAACAGCGGATGCCAGTGGAAGTACGTCTCAGGCTGCCGGCATTATTGAGGGAATGGAAGCCGGAAGCAAAGTTTTTCTTCTGGATGAAGATACTTCTGCCACCAACTTTATGGTGCGGGATACGTTCATGCAGGAAATCATCTCCCGTGAAAAGGAACCGATCACTCCATTTCTCGAACGGGCACAGAAGCTGTATACAATTGCCGGAATTTCTACGCTTCTGGTTGCCGGAAGTTCCGGTGCATTTTTCCACATTGCAGACACAATTATCCAGATGGACTGCTATCGTCCTGTGGATATCACACGCAAAGTCAAAGAAATCTGTGGAAAATATCCTCTGAGTCCAGCCAAAGTTCCTGCATTTGTTATGCCTGACAGTCACAGGATCATACAAAAAAATACTCCTGTGATTCGCTCACATGGACATGGCACAGGCAAACCGGATCGTCTCAAAATAAAAGTTCATGGAAAAGCTGGATTCCTGCTTGGAAGACAGGAAGTAGACCTTCGCTACGTTGAGCAGCTCATAGATCCAGAACAGACCGCAGCCCTCGGATTGCTCCTGAAATATGCGTTGGAGCATCTGGCTGACGGGAAAAAAACTATCCCGGAGATTGTTGATTATCTTCAGAAACAGATTCATACAAAAGGCCTTATCGCCTTCGCTGATGGTTCTTACCTGCCATGTGGATATACCATCCCGAGAATCCAGGAAACCTACTCCTGTTTTAATCGATATCGCCAATAACGAAAGCAGCCGCCCTCCTGACGTTCTTGCCAGGTGGCGGCTGTTTAGTGTTCTGTTTTATTTTTTAGGGAAAGGAAAGAGTTCCGGCAACTCTCCCGGCATTGAAGTGCTACCGGATTTCTTAAAGGGGGTTTCCTTTAAGACAAGTACATCATACAATATAAATGTGAGGAGTTTTTGTCCTTTTTCTAATATATTTCTAAAATTTCTAAAATAAATATTTATATTTGTTGAATAAACTTTATTCTTCGTGATTACAATCTTCTGTCAAATATCTTTTTATGCTTTTCGCTTATCCAGCTTCCTGGAGAGCATCATGCCAAGTCCCTGCAGGATCTGCACAAGCACTACCAGAATTACAATCGTTATGATCATGATGTCTGTCTGATAGCGGTAATATCCATAACGAATAGCGATATCTCCAAGTCCGCCACCACCAACAGTTCCTGCCATAGCGGAATAACCAAGAATTGTTCCGACGGCGATTGTTACTCCGACAAGAAGAGAAGTTCTTGCTTCTGCAAGAAGAACTTTCCAGATGATCGTCGGTGTTCCTGCGCCCATGCTGACTGCTGCCTCGAGTACTCCCAGTTCCACTTCTTTCAGCGAAGATTCCACCATACGGGCAATGAACGGAGCCGCTGCAATCACAAGCGGTACGATCGTTGCACTGGAGCCATAGCTCTGTCCCACGATCAGTTTGGTAAGTGGAATCACAAGAATCAGGAGAATCAAAAACGGAATACTTCTGAAAATATTCGTGAGCACATCCAGTACTTTGTAAACAACTGCATTCGGATGAATCCCCTCTTTGTCTGTTACTGCAAGAAGAATTCCCAGCGGAAGTCCCAGCACATATCCGAAAAATGTGGATACAAGCGTCATATACAAAGTATCTCTGGTTCCTTCCAGCAGCATTGTAATTGTTGTATTATCCCACATCAGACTTCAACTCCTCTACTCCCATATTTGTATCTTTCAGATACTGAATCATCTTATCTGCAACTTCCTCGATCTCGGGAAGCTGCAGGATCATTTCACCTTCTGCTGCTCCACCAATATTCTTGGTATCAGCATACAGAATATTGACCGGCGTCCGATAGGTCAATACCAGATTGGCAATGACCGGTTCAAAAGAAGATTTATCCCGGAAAGTTACACGAACCAGACGTTTGCCTTCCATTTTCTGAATCTGCGTTCTTCCACTGAATACCAGTCGGCGTGCCGCTTCTGTCTTTGGGCTTATGAACAGTTCTTCTACTGTTCCGGATTCTACCAGTGTTCCGCTCTCCAGAACAGCTACACGATTGCAGATTTCCTGTACCACACTCATTTCATGTGTGATAACTACGACAGTGATTCCATAATCACGGTTAATCTCTTTGATCAGTTCCAGAATTGCTTTTGTTGTCTGTGGATCCAGTGCACTGGTTGCCTCGTCACAGAGCAGGATTTTCGGATCACTTGCCAGAACTCGTGCAATTGCAACACGCTGTTTCTGACCACCAGAAAGCTGTGATGGATAAGAAAGAGCTTTTTCTTCCAGTCCTACTACTTTCAGATATTCCAGGGCTTTTTTACGTGCTTCTTTCTTACTGATTCCCGCAATTTCCATCGGAAAACACACATTATCAAGAGCAGTTCTCTGCATGAGCAGATTAAAATGCTGGAAGATCATTCCTATATTCTGACGCTCCTTACGGAGTTCTTTTTCAGAAAGTTTCGTAAGATTCTTACCATTCACCCGGACAGTTCCGGATGTTGGTCTTTCCAATAGATTCAGACATCGCACCAGTGTACTTTTACCCGCTCCGGAGAGACCGATAATGCCGAAAATCTCTCCCTTTTCTATGGAAAAACTGATGTTTCTGGCCGCCTCTACCGTCCCGTTTTTTGTGGAAAAGCTTTTACAGAGGTTTTCTACCTGTATCATCGGTTCCATTTAAACTGTTCCCCCGTTCCCTTGAAATATCTGTGTTACAACTTATTCATCAATACTCCCAGCCGTATTATTCTGCAGCTTCTTCTGTAGTCTCTGTTTCTGTGTCTGTAGTAACATCTGCTGTTTCTTCTTTATCAGCATCTGCATCTGCGGAATCTTCAAAAGGTATAACTGCTCCGTCATACTTCTCATTAATAAAGTCTTTGATCTCATCGGATTTCAAAGTATCTACCAGTGCTTTGATTGCTTCACTCTCTTCATTTCCTTCTTTGACCGCGATTACATTTACATATGTTTTTGCTGCTTCAGAATCAGATGTCTCATAAGCGATAGAATCTTTAGATACGGAATATCCTGCCTGCAGAGCATAGTTTCCATTCAGCACGACAAATGCGACTTCATCCTTAACACGGGAAACCTGTGCAGCTTCCAGTTCTTCGATCTTGATATTCTTCGGATTTTCTTCAATATCTTTCACAGTTGCTTCCAGTCCGGCTCCGTCTTTCAGTGTAATCACACCGTTATCCTGGAGAAGAAGAAGTGCTCTCGCTTCGTTTGTCGTATCGTTTGGAACTGCAATGGTATCACCATCTTCCAGTTCATCCAGTGATTTCTTTGTTCCAGGATAAATTCCAAATGGTTCATAATGGATACCACCTGCATTTACCAGATGTGTTCCCTGCTCTTCATTGAAATTGTCCAGGTATGGGATATGCTGGAAATAGTTTGCATCAAAATCACCGCTTTCTACTACCAGGTTCGGCTGTACATAATCGTCAAATACAGTTACTTCAAGGTCCCAGCCTTCTTTTTCAAGGATTGGTTTTGCTTC
>ENA-OQDC01000094-OQDC01000094.1-human-gut-metagenome-genome-assembly--contig:-NODE-94-length-64762-cov-21.027091_pt1 | contig 64762 bp, 52 predicted proteins | sample MGYA00242770_ERZ504601 | MGnify/ENA primary metagenome ERZ504601 (study PRJEB26092, sample SAMD00036305) | human gut metagenome | host: Homo sapiens | study: EMG produced TPA metagenomics assembly of...
TTCAGGCAGTTATCACAGATAAAATTGACACTATATTGAGAAAATTCTTTTGTACAGGATTTGAGGATCCAGGCAATGACTGCCTTATAGGTTAATAGTTTCTTGGCACATTCATCATATCTTGCACGATCTGCGGCAAGGTCTATCATTTGTGCCAGATTCGTTTGACGTATTATGGATGTCACCTCCTGTCACATATTTTGTACTTATATTTTATCAGAGCAGATATTTATTTACCAGAAAAATTTTTCGACAATCGCAGGATAAGTTTTGACAAAGAAAGACCCCAGTCAAAATGACTGGGGTTTTCTTTTTAGGAATCTGTATTATTTACCCAAATGGATTATTTAACAGTAGCTGTTTTCAGGTTGGACCATGGGCTGAAGACTTTCTTTCCGTTCTCGTCACGTTTCCAAGCGTGGCAGTATGCGTAGTAGGTTCCCTGCTGTACATATTTGAATGTAGTAGAAGTCTGAACCTGATTCTTGTTTACAGATGTGTAATCTTTGTTTGTGATGCAGTCACGATCTGTAGAGATTACATAGTCATAACCTGCAGCACCATCTGTATCACCGGAAAGGATTACAGTTGCTTTATTACCAACAACTTTAACATTGCTGATCATAGGTGTTCCTGGTTTTTCATTAGCTTCAGAACCAGCTAATGTAACTGTCTTAGAACCGATGTAGTATTTACTATCTTTTGCCGGAGTAACTGTTACTGTTCCGTCAGCATTTTTCTGTAACAACATATTTTTTCCTGTTGGAACTTTAACATTTCCGTTCATTACAACAACAGATACAGAACCTTTTAGAATTCTTAGCGGCTGTAATATCACAGTCAGCAAGATCTTTTTTTATCAATTCCCCCAGTTAACAGAAGATGTTGTTCCTGTATTATCCATTGCATACCTTCAAACACTTACTGTATATTTCTTTGTTGTTGTAGGCTCTGTATAAGCACCCACACCAACTAATTTGTAGTCCTTACCTTCTTCTAATGTAAGAGCATCTCTACCATATGATACTTTAACAACTGGTTTTACTGCCATTCCTTCAGCATAAGTACCATTAGAAACAGTTACGTTCTGATCTGACAGCTGAACTGGAGTAATTGTAAATTTCTTATAAGTAATAGCGTTTACTTTCTGACCATTTTCATCTTCGAAAACCTGATTTGTTGTATCGTTGTTGCCAGCATAGTTGCCTTTACCAACTACAGCGATATATGCTTCATGGCTGGCATTACCTGTTACATTGTGGAAGTATTTAATTTCAAAATCTTTTCCTTCTTCTAATTTAACAGTTTTATGTGTAATCGGATCAGTATAAGAATAGTTGAATGTTGCGCTTGCAAAAGTATGAACTTTTCCATCATAGATAAATGACTGATTAGCTACATTAACTTCTTTTCCATTTGCATCATATACTTTAAATGCATTAGCTACATCATTAGACCAGATAATTTTCTGACCAACAATCTTAAAGAAAACTTCTTTACTTCCAGTAAAGTTTTTATTACTTGCTTTTGGTGCTAATGTTAATGTACCAGTACCAACTTCTTTATTTGCATCCTTTGAATCTGGATAACTAATTGTAAACTGACCAAGATCAATATTTACAGTACCTAATTTAGCTGTAATCTGTGTATTGTTATTGGAATCTTTTACTGTAGGACGAATCTGATGTCCGGTATAGCTTTGATCATTTACATTTACAGTTAAAGAAGACATATCAGCTGGTGTAATCGTAAATGTAGTTGTTGTAGTAGATGTATTGTCATAATCACCTTTTCCAACAATTGTTACAGTTGCAGTACCTACATTTGTACCGTTTGCAATAGACTTAATTTCGTAATCTACATCTTTTTCGAGCTCTTTTGTTCCATCCTTTACAATCAGTTCTGGAATAATTGCTTCTCCTGTGTAAGTATAAGATGCTTTTTCTGTAGAAACAGTCCAAGCACTTGCCTGTGGTTTGCTGATTTTAGAATAACGGTATACAGCTGCAGGCTGTGTAGTAATATTATTTCCGCTTGCATCAACACCCCAGAAATTTTTATTTGTAATTGTAATCTTAGTGCATTATTTACGTATAATATTTATTATTTCACAATTATACAATTACGTTGGCTGTTGATCGGCGGAATTATATTTGATGATTATATAAATCGTTGTATTCTATATGAAACGAAAAAAGAAATCGTTGCATTTTGATTGGAACGATTTTATACTATATATTATAAATCAATATTGGATTTCAAATGGTTGAAAATGTGGAGGAGAATGTATCATGAGGGAAAGCAGAACATTGGAATATAAGGAAAATCTGTCATCTAATACGTTTCTGAAAACAATCAGTGCCTATGCTAATTATGGCGAAGGAAAGATTATATTTGGAATCAATGATCAGGGGAACATCATCGGCATAACAGATCCAGTGAACGGATGCCTGAATCTGGAGAATAAGATCAACGACAGTCTCAGTCCTGTGCCGGAGTTCCGTCTGGAGATACAGGAGAATACGATTGTGCTTACTGTTTATGAAGGCAGGTATAAGCCTTATCTCTATAAAGGTAAAGCTTATAAAAGAAATGATTCTTCTACAGTTGAAGTGGATCGTCTGGAATATAACCGGTTGATCCTGGAGGGCTGTAATCAGACTTTTGAGGAGATCACTTCATTCAATCAGCAACTTACTTTTGCTAAATTGGAAACAGAATTTATCCGGGTGATGGGCATTGAGAAGATCAATAAAGATATTTTAAAAACTCTTGAACTGTATTCTGATCAGAGTGGGTTCAATAATGCAGCTGCACTTCTTGCTGATGATAATCAGTTTACGGGAATAGATATCATACGTTTTGGTGATACCATAGATGAGATCATGGACAGGGAATCACTGGAAAATATTTCCATACTTTCTCAGTTGGAAAAAACACTTCAGATGTTCCGAAAGTATTATCAGTATGAAAAAATAGAGGGAGCCGAAAGGAAATGTATTGACAAAATCCCGGAAAAAGCCTTCAGGGAAGCAATAGCCAATGCTCTGATCCATCGAATGTGGGATATCCCGGCATCTATAAAAGTCAGTATGTATGCGGACAGGATTGAGATCAGTTCTCCGGGAGGGCTTCCTGCCGGAATCAGCGAAGAGGAATACCTGAATGGTCAGATATCCATACTCAGAAATCCTATTATCGGAAATGTGTTCTTCCGGCTGAAATATATTGAGAAATTTGGAACCGGAATCATGAGGATCAATCATGCTTACAGGAAGGCACTGATAAAACCATCGTACCAGTGTTTTTCTAATTCTATCAAAGTAATTCTTCCTGTTATAAGGGAAAACTATGATCTGAACGAAGCCGAACAGATACTGGTCAACATCCTTAAGGGAAAAGAAAAAATGTCAAGATCAGAAATTGAGAAAGCAGCAGAAATGGAAAAGAGTAAAGCAGTACGTACTCTGAACAGCCTGATTGAAAAGCAAATCTTGAAAAAAACAGGTGCAGGCAGAGGGGTCAGATACACCTTGAAATAGCAGAAAGCAATATAAGGATAAGATTCTGTTGGAATATATGGTATAGGTTTATTAAAAAGAAAGACTCCGGTCGCAATGACCGGAGCTTTCTTTTTAGGAATCTGTATTAATTACCCAAATGGATTATTTAACAGTAGCCTTTTTCAGGTTTGACCATGGGCTGAAGACTTTCTTTCTGTCTTCGGATGTTCTGTTGAATGCATGCATTCCAACTACCCATGTTCCCTTTGGTACGTTCTTGAATGTTGCTGTTACTGTACCTTCTTTGAGGTTCAGTTTCTTGTGATTGCCATACTGGTATGGACGTGTCTCACCGTTTTTTTTCTTGGAAGATGTTCCAAGTACTACATCGTAACCAGTTGCGGTTATTTTCGATGGTCAGACCCCTCCAGCTTATCCCAGACTGCTGTTTCAGATTTTAATTTATAATCAGGGTATGCATCTATTAGATCATTTTTTAATCCAGTAATGATCTGAGAGATGTATTGCTGATAGGATGTACAATTTTCAGGAAGTCTGCTGAAATCAATATAAATGAGGTCATATTGATTTAAATATTTTTGATATTTTTCAGATTCTGCAATTTTCAAATGGTCAAATATCAGCGAAGAATTCCATCTTTTACCAAGAAAAGCTCCCAGCATATTTGCCATGATCGTTTTACCAAACCTGCGAGGCCTTGTGATACATATATACTGTGTTTCTTCTTCCATACATCCCAATATGTCATTCAGGATACAGGTTTTATTAACAAAATATGTGGTCTCTGATATTTTTTATATCTTTTGTAGGGGAGAGGAATATTTAAAAACATTGCCAATTGTCCACCGCCTTTCAGAATGCTTCCTTTTATTGAAATATTATAGCATTCTTAGGACATACTTGCTATTGAAAGATTTCGACAATCGGTAACAAAGATAATTCTTTGTGATTTTACCCAAAATCTCATTTTTACCCGGATTAGGTGGCAGATTTTTCATCATCGGAACATTTTTACCCAAAAAGTGATAGTTCCTTACTTAGATTTCTCTGTTTTATAAAAATTTCAGGTTTATTTTATATGGAGCTTATTTTCTGACCGGTTCTTTCAGTGGTCAGACCCAAGTAACATTACTTTTTCTTAGGACTAAAATCATAATATCCATGGGCTTTGGCCATTCTCATAGCAGCTTCTTTGTCTTGCTTATTACCTTCTAGATATATTCGTTCAAGCGCATAGCGAGTTCTGTTATTGTATGTTTCTTCGCTTATTTCGTTTCGATCCCATTGATTTTGAGCGTTTTCTTTTTCATAATACCAACGTTTAACTGTCAACATTTATTTTTTACCTATTTTATTAAAATTTGTATTTTACAAATCCCTCTCAACCATATGGTCGGGAGGGATTTGGTTTAGGAATCTGTATTATTTACCCAAAGGATTATTTAACAGTAGCTGTTTTCAGGTTTGACCATGGGCTGAATACTTTGCTTCCATTTTCAGATGTTCTGTTGAATGCATGCATTCCAACTGTCCATGTTCCCTTTGGTACATTCTTGAATGTTGCTGTTACTGTACCTTCTTTAAGGTTCAGTACTTTGTGATCGCCATAGTGATATGGACGTGTCTCACCGTTTTCTTTCTTGGAAGATGTTCCAAGTACTACGTCGTAACCAGTTGCGTTTGCAGCTGCTTTGTATGTTACTTTGATAGTAGATCCGCTTACTTTTACGTCTGTGATAACCGGAGCATCTGGTGTGATTGCTGTTACAGAGAATGGATAAGCATTGGACCATTCACCAAATACTTTCTTACCGTTCTCATCACGTGTCCAAGCGTGGCAGTATGCATAGTACATACCCTGATCTACATATTTGAATGTAGTAGAAGTCTGTAGCTGATTCTTACTGATAGATGTATAATCTTTGTTTGTGATGCAATCACGGTCTGTAGAAATTACATAATCATAACCTGCAGCGCCGTCAGCTTCACCAGAAAGGATAACAGTTGCTTTGTTACCAACAACTTTAACATTGCTGATTACTGGAGCACCAACATTTTCAGATTTCTTTACAGATACTTTCTGGCTTCCTGTATAACTCTTGCTATCAGCTTTAGCTGTTACAGTAGCAGTTCCATCACCATTGTCTTTTACATCGTATTCTGTTGCTGGAACGATTACGCTACCATTAAGTACAGTAGTTGTTAATTTACCGTTTGTTTCGGAAATTTCAACTGTTGTATTAGCAATGTCTTTTTTAACAATCTTCCATGTTATATCAATAGTATATGTGTTTGTAGTGTCATTTACAACTGGATTGCTGAATACTCCAGTCCATTCACCTGTACCATTGCTCAGTTTATATCCATTTTTAAGCTTTAATGTAGCTTTTAATACTTTATTTGAAGCTGTAACATCTACATTGTTAGAAAGTCCTGTGAATTCATAATCAGTTCCTTCTACTAATGTTTTATCGCCAACCTTAATTATTACATTTGGTGTAACAGCTACACCACCAGCATATTCTGTGTCTGATACAGTAATATTTTTGCGACCTACAGTAACTCCTTCAATTGCGAAGTCCTGAGCTTTTGTATAAGTTACATCGCTTCCTTCAAATTTTGTAGAACCAGCATAGTTTCCAATACCTGTAACATAAACATATGCTTTTGGTCCGGTAATATTATTGAAATACTTGATTTCATAATCTTTACCTTCAACAAGATTCATAGTTCCATATTTAGCTACGCTTGGAACAAATTTAATGTCTTTAAATGTTTTTTCTGTTCCGTCATATCCAAATACATAATTTGTTTTGGTAAAGTCAATCTTATCACCGTTTTCATCAAATGCGTAGAATGTACCATTTAAGTAGGTGTTAGTAAGTGCTCTAGGAAGAATCTTAAATCCAACTTCTTTAGTTTCACCAACAAAGTTAGTATTTGTTTTTACTGGTGCTAATGTTACTGTTGCATCACCAACATTTACATTTACTTTAGAAGTTGTTGGGTATGTAATTGCAAAATCAGAAGCGCTCAGTTCAACATCATTTAATGTGATTTTAAAATTAGAAGTTGTTGGCTTAATCTGACTTCCTGTATAGGTAAATGCTTCTTTTTCTGCGTCAGTAGTAGCTTTTGCTTCAACTTTAACATCACTCAGATTTGCTTTGTTAATTGTAAATTTAGCTGTCTGAGTTCCAGAATAATCACCTTTTCCTACAACAGTTACTGTAGCTTCACCAGCATTTTTGTTGTTAGAGCAGGACTGGATTTCATAATCAATACCAGATGCCAGTTCTACACCATCAACTGTTAATTTTACAGTCGGTGTAATTGCTTTTCCAGTATAAGTATAAGATCCTACAACTTCAAGTTTTGCATTAGTATCAGCGATATCTTTGTTAGTTACAGTTGTTGTTTTGGAAGCAGTAACTTCAGTTGTACCAGTTGTATAGTTTTTGTTTTTGATATCTGTTTCTACTAATTTTGTAGTAATTGTTGCACCTACTGAAACAGGAGTTGTGCTTGAAGTATATGTTAATTTATATGCATCTGCCGGAACATCTTTTTTCTTTCCTGTAGCGCCTGCTTTAACAGTAACTTTTCCATCCATGTAGTCAGATGCGGTCTGAAGACTTCCATTGTACTGAACTTTTTCAGGAACAGTAATATCTGCAGCTTCGATTACTGCGGCATTAATTGCAAATGTACCAATCTTAACACGGCCACTATAGTTTCCAGTACCTACAATGTAAACTTCTACGTCTTTTTTGGAAACAGCCTTAGCATTTGTGTTATCATTTACATACTCTACTTTGTAATCACTTGTAGATAAGTTAACATTTGTAGTTCCACTAACAAATTTAACATCTTTAATATCTTTAGTGATTGCCTCACCAGTGTATGTTTCAGCTCCTAAATCTTCAGCAGAATTTGCTTGTTTATCTTTAGTTGTGCCAAGTGTATATCTTAATCCATCTACTGTAAGTTTATTTAATGTTACAGAAAGATTTATGGTTGTGTTTCCGATAACGTTTGTATTATCACCATTTACAGAAACAGATAAAGTTGTCGCACCACTTGCTAAAGTTGCTGGAGCAACAGTAATAGCAGAAGAAATATAAGATGTTACCTCTGTGTCGCCAATGTAGAAATGAATTGCATTCTTTACAGCTGTTGCATTAGATGCATCATCTTTTCCAATACTGTCAGTAACAATTTTGAAATCTGACATCTGATTAGCAACAACTTTAACTTTATCTGTTGTAACTTTTGTTACATTACCTGTATAATTGCTATTTGTTTTTTCATCTTTATCTAAGGAGTCTGTAGCAATGCTCAATGTGCTTTCAGTGCCAACAGCAGTTAATCCACTTCCAGTAACTGTATATACAGATGTTGGAAGAGTTTCTCCTGTTACAGTGTCTTTAACTGTTACATAATCAGAAGAGATTTTAGATCTTTCTGCATAAGAAACAGTATTTTTCTTTAATGTTAATTCTAATTTGTCTGGATTCAGAGTACGTTTGTTAATTATAAAAGGTGCTTTAATCTGTCCTGTATATCCTGCTTTGTCTACAGTAGCAACAACCTGAAGTGTTTTTCCAGCAGGTGTAGCATTTACAAGATCGTCTCCCTCATATGTATACTTAAAGTCATTATATGAAAGACCTGAAATACCAGCAATTGTAAATCCAGCAATCTGAGTATCACTAAATGCCACCTGTTTACCAGTATAAGCTACAGTTGCGCCACCAAGATTTAATGTCGCAGATGAAACATCTACACTCTTAATTTCAATGCCTTCAATTGTAGTTTTAAATCCAGCATTAGCACCCGTTCCTGTAATCTCTACAGATACAATATGACCAGCATCAGTAGATACAAAAGTAGCTGATGTTAATTTACTATTTAAATCAGCAACACTTGTAGCACTTCCAGTATAAGTTCCTGAATGACCAACAACTTCTTTGCCATCAATACGAACTTTATAATCAAAGTTTGCAACATCAGTGCTACCATCTTTAAGATCACCAGATACAGCCAAAGCGCCTGTCCAATTTGCTAATGTTAATTTAGGTGCAGTTGCAGTTGCAACATCTGTCACGTCAGTAGTATTTTCTACAACCGGAGCTTCTGTAGCATCATCAGAAAATGTTTCAGCAGCCGGAGCTTCAGTCTCAACGGCAGCATCAGTACCATCACTGAACTCAGCAGCCCATACCGGCACATTAGAAGTAGCAAGCATTGCAACAACAAGTGACATACTTAATGTCTTTTTTGCCATGCCCTTCTTTGTGTTTTTAATCTTTGTCATGATTATAGTTCCCCTTTCCTTAATATAACTATTTCTTTTTGGGTAAAGATTCCTAGACATAATCTGTCTGTTATGGTTAATAATAGTGCTTTAGCCAGTTTTTGTCAAGGGTAATGCTCAAGAATTTTACGATTTTTTTAAATTTCATACACTTCAAAAGCATTTATTTTCCTTGATTTTTCGGGTTTAAAATCTATAACTTGTTACAAATGTGGTGAGTTTTCCTTGTTTATCACAAGATGATGTAGTGTTCTCTTTTTTACCGATTCTAACAGTTAATCCTGATCTGCTCTGGAAGCTGGCTTACAATCTTTCGGAAGTTTCCCGAGGTCAGATATGTATCTTTGAGCTTTTTCTTACTATATTCATATATTGTGTTTCTTGTTTGTTCTATCAAATAAGCAGTGTAAAATTCTTCCCAACTGAAATATTGTCTGCTGTCTGCCAGTTCATAAGTCTTTTCTGTTACTTCAGAAGTTTTATCTATAATATTTGCTCTTAACAACAAATACTCAAATGATTCTGGTGCGTATAATACGATTTTATTTCTGGTATCTCTTATATATTGCATTACATGCTGCATTTCCGGACCGAAGGCGGCTCCGTCTACAATTGCAAGGATTTCTTTTCCCTGACTCTTCTGCAGATACGAAAGTATGTTGCTTTTTCCTTCTGCTGAGCAACATGTTTCTCCGAATAATTTATGATAGAATTCGTATCCTGAATTAGAGTCTTCTGTTATTACCAGATCTGGTTGGATATCCTCTTTTGCCTGCAAATTATATAACTGATAAGTTTCATTATATATTCTTTTGGCGTTTTGATATTTCTGACTGTCTCGCTCTTGTCTCATGCCATAAATTTCTTCGATACTATATGGTAAATGTTCCAGACTATCCCTTGTGACCAAAACGAAATAATTGTCGCTGCCTTTTACCATTCTGGTAAATTCTTTATTGCGCAAAAATGGTGCTCCTTCATCAATAAATATAATGCATTGCTGCAGTGTGGCAAGTCTTTCTTTCCATGAAGCGTTTTCTATTACTACACATCGTTTTTCACATATTTTGGTAATTCCTGATGATATGCCATTGTTCTCATAATCAGAAATCATTCTAAGGAGTTCTGTTTTTCCTGTTGCAGAATCTCCCTGAATGACAGTGATATTTCTCTTTACTGTAAGATGATAATGAACTCGTTTGTTGTATATTTCAATATCATACTTTCCTGTCATGTTTTATTATCCTCTCAATAATCGGTTTACAATGATTTCGTCATCCAGTTCCAGCATGGAATGAACCGTTTTTCCTGTGTTTACAATATAGATATCAAATGGCTGTTTTCCAAAGTCCATGATATAGCCCAGGCGAATTGTGATGTCTTTTTGTTCTGCCAGTTTTAAAATCCATTGTGCACAGTTGTTTCCGCAGGCAGATGCGTTAAATATATGATCTGGATCATTTTGCATCAATATCAGAGTTTTTACTCCTCCTGAGAGGCGTTCCGGTGGAATCGGGCCGAGAAATGGGCTGTCAATCATGCATGGACCTTTTACCTCTGATCCGTCTATATCTTTGATCATTTTTCTGGAAGTTTCTGATGTGATCCACTCATCTTCATATGTGTTATTGAAGAACACATCAGGATTAAAAATATAATTGTCTCCCGGATTGTCCCCAAAAAATATTTTCAGCATCTTGCATTCCTCCATTCTGTCAAAACTGATTATCTTTTCTTATTTTATCAAAAATATCTTCCTGTTTCCAGCATCACAAAAACAGCAGAGAACTTTTTTATCATTCTCTGCTGTTTCTCTACCATCTGCTTTAAGGTGTTAAAGCAAACATATTATTTCTTTCTGACAATAACCTTATCCAGATGCCAGATATCATCTACATATTCCTGGATAGTTCTGTCGGATGTGAACTTGCCGCTGCATGCTGTGTTGAGGAGCGCTTTCTTAGCCCAGCCTTTTTCATCTCTGTATGCTGCTTCTACGCGTTTCTGTGCGTCTGCATAGGAACGGAAGTCTGCGAGGATGAAGTAGCGGTCTGCTCTGTCTGTGTTCTTTGTGTTGAGAAGTGAATCGTACAGGTCGCGGAAGAGTTCCGTATCATTGGAGAAGGTTCCGTTGATGAGCTGCATCAGTACCTGACGGATTTCTTCGTCTGTGTTGTAGATCACGTTTGGATCGTATCCGCCGTTGTTTTCGTAGTTGATTACTTCGTCGGAGCTTAAACCGAAGATGAATGCGTTTTCTGCGCCAACTTCTTCTACGATCTCTACGTTGGCACCGTCCATTGTTCCAAGTGTAGGAGCACCGTTGAGCATGAACTTCATGTTACCTGTACCGGATGCTTCTTTACTTGCTGTGGAGATCTGCTCGGAAACGTCTGCTGCTGCGAAGATCCACTCAGCGTTGGATACTCTGTAGTTTTCGATGAATACAACTTTGATCTTGCCGTTGATGGAAGCGTCATTGTTTACTACATCTGCTACGGAGTTGATGAGTTTGATGATCTTCTTGGCTGTTGCGTAACCTGCGGATGCTTTTGCACCGAAGATGAATGTTCTTGGATAGAATTCCATTTCCGGATGCATCTTGATCTGGTTGTACAGATAGATAACATGCAGGATGTTCAGGAGCTGACGTTTGTACTCGTGAAGTCTCTTAACCTGTACATCGAAGATGGAGTGCGGGTCTACTTCTACGCCATTGTGCTCAAGGATGTATTTAGCCAGACGCTCTTTGTTCTTGAACTTAATGTTCATGAATTCCTGGAGTGCTTTCTCATCATCTGCGTAAACTGCAAGTTTCTTTAACTGCGGAAGGTCTGTGATCCAGTCCGGTCCGATATGCTCTGTGATCCAGTCTGCAAGGAGTGGATTTGCGTGGAGCAGGAAACGTCTCTGAGTGATACCGTTTGTCTTGTTGTTGAATTTCTTAGGCATCATTTCATAGAAGTCTTTTAATTCCTGATTCTTCAGGATTTCTGTATGAAGGCGTGCAACACCGTTTACAGAATAGCCTGCTGCGATTGCAAGGTGAGCCATCTTAACCTGTCCATCGTAGATAATTGCCATCTTTTTGATCTTCTCGTAATTTCCCGGATATTTTGCCTGGATCTCAAGGATGAAACGACGATTGATCTCTTCGATGATCTGGTATACACGCGGAAGCAGTCTGGAGAAGAGCTCGATCGGCCATTTCTCAAGTGCTTCGGACATGATAGTATGGTTTGTGTAAGCAACAGATTTTCTTGTTACTTCCCATGCTTCATCCCATCCGAGTCCTTCTTCGTCCATGAGGATACGCATTAACTCTGCTACTGCTACAGTCGGATGTGTATCGTTCATCTGGAATGTTACTTTTTCATATAATTTATGGATATCGTCATGTTTCTTTTTGTATTTGGCAATTGCTGCCTGGAGGCTTGCAGATACAAAGAAGTACTGCTGTTTCAGTCTCAGCTCTTTACCTGCATAATGATTGTCATTCGGGTAAAGAACTTCTACGATATTGCGGGCAAGGTTCTCCTGCTCTACTGCTTTCTTGTAATCACCCTTGTCAAAGGAATCAAGCTCGAAGTCTACGATCGGCTCTGCATCCCAGATACGAAGTGTGTTTACTACATCATTGTCATATCCTGTAATCGGCATATCATAAGGAATGGCTTTTACTGCCTGATATCCTTCATGGATAAATTTGTTTCCGCCCTTTTCAGGATCGTACTCTACTCTTACATATCCACCGAAGTGTACTTCTTTGGCATATTCCGGACGACGCAGTTCAAATGGGTAGCCGTTCTTTAACCAGTTATCCGGTACCTCGATCTGATAACCGTTCTGGATTTTCTGTTTGAACATTCCGTAGTGGTAACGGATTCCGCAGCCATATGCTGCGTAATTTAAAGTTGCGAGAGAATCAAGGAAGCATGCAGCCAGTCTTCCCAGACCACCGTTTCCAAGTGCCGGATCCGGTTCCTGATCTTCGATACAGTTAAGGTCAAATCCCAGTTCTTCGAGAGCTTCTTTTACTTCACCGTAAGCGCAAAGGTTGATCAGGTTGTTTCCGAGAGCACGTCCCATCAGGAATTCCATGGACATATAGTATACGATCTTCGGATCCTGTTCGTCGTAAGCTTTCTGTGTTGCAAGCCAGTTATCAATGATAACGTCTTTTACAGAGTAGCTTACTGCCTGGAAAATCTGCTCCTGTGTAGCTTCTTCAATTGTTTTTCGATAGAGGAATTTTACGTTGTCTTTTACGCTTTTCTTGAATGCCTCTTTCTTGAACATTTCGTTTGTCATTTCATACCTCCCGTAATGGTTTCACTGTTCACTTTATTCTCAGCAATACACCTTGCGGATATTGCCGGTGAACCTCTTCATTCCGTCAACTCTTCTGTTTTCTCATATCAGAGAAATTGGGGGCAAAGAATCTCTGCCTCCAATTTCCTCTCTGAAATCAGACTGTCAAGGATAATGATACTCTTTTTTCGACAGTCTGTCATGTGTATAATTGCCGAATTTTATAACATTTTTTTGTTATCGTTACTGTTCACAGCAACACGCTTCGCGATGCACAGAATTTATGCTAATCGCATAAATTCGCGCGGTATGTCTCGGGTTTTCTGTGAAATACCTGTAACTTATCAGTACCTTGTCAGTAATTGACCGAATGTTGTCAATTACAGTTTCTTAACACCCATAGTTACTGCTTCTTTGTTGATGTTCCACTCTTTCACATAACCATCTGTCTCGCCAAGTACCATTTCGTCTGCAAGTACTTCTGACTTAATCTCATCTTCGTGTGCTTTCATGACATCCTGGATCTTGTCGTTTCCGTGAGCGTATACTACGATCTTGTCCATAACTTCGAAGCCGGCTTCCTTACGCATGGTCTGGATCTTGCTGATGATCTCACGTACGAATCCCTCTTCGATCAGTTCAGGTGTCAGGTTTGTATCAAGGACTACGGATGTTTCACCGTCAGATTCGGATACATAGCCTTCTGTCTGTGCTGTTTCAATAAGAAGGTCTTCTTCTGTAAGTTCTACATTGTTTCCGTTGATATCCAGTTTCAGGACACCGTTGGTTCTCAGTTCGTTCATTGCTGCTGTTCCATTGATGTCTGTGAGAGCCTGTCTGATTCCTCCAAGGAGTTTACCGTATTTCGGTCCTACTGTACGAAGCTGTGGTTTGAAGCTGTAGGAGATAAAGGATTCTACATCATCTGCGAATTTTACTTCTTTGACATTCAGTTCGTCTGCGATGATGTCAGTGTAGAATTCACTCATTTTCTTCTCAGCTTTTACATACATGGTTCCGATCGGCTGACGGTTCTTGATGTTTGCTGTATTTCTGCAGGCACGTCCCAGAACTACGATCTCCAGAAGCTCTTTCATGTCTGCTTCCAGATCTTTGTCGATCCATGCTTCGTTTACAGTTGGGAAGTCGCAGAGATGGATACTCTCAGGAGCATCTTTATCCACGCTTCTTACCAGGTTCTGATAGATGTCTTCTGTCATGAACGGGATCATCGGAGCTGCTGTCTTGGCGATGGTTACCAGTGCATGGTACAGAGTCATGTAAGCATTGATCTTATCCTGCTCCATTCCCTTTGCCCAGAAACGTTCACGGCTTCTTCTTACATACCAGTTACTCATCTCATCTACAAATTCCTGAAGTGCTCTTGCTGCTTCCGGGATCTTGTAGTTTGCCAGATCATTGTCTACAGCCTGAACAGTTGTGTTTAATCTGCTGAGCAGCCATTTGTCCATTACAGGAAGCTGGTCATAGTTCAGTTCATATTTGGTCGGGTCGAAGTTGTCGATGTCTGCATATAATACGAAGAATGCGTAAGTATTCCACAGTGTGCTCATAAATTTACGCTGTCCTTCCACAACTGCCTTGCCATGGAAACGGTTCGGAAGCCATGGAGCACTGTTGATGTAGAAGTACCATCTGATGGCATCTGCGCCGTATTTGTTCAGTGCATCGAATGGATCAACTGCATTTCCTTTGGACTTACTCATCTTCTGTCCGTTCTCATCCTGGACATGTCCCAGAACGATTACGTTCTTGTATGGTGCTTTATTGAAGAGCAGTGTGGATTCTGCAAGGAGTGAGTAGAACCATCCACGGGTCTGGTCTACAGCCTCGGAGATAAAGTTTGCAGGGAACTGCTGCTCAAATAATTCTTTGTTTTCAAATGGATAATGATGCTGTGCGAAAGGCATTGCTCCTGAGTCGAACCAGCAGTCAATAACCTCCGGTACACGATGCATTTCTCCACCGCACTCCGGACACTTCAGTGTGATTTCATCGATGTATGGGCGGTGAAGCTCTACTGTCTTGGCTCTCTCATCACCGCTCATCTCGAATAACTCCTGACGGCTTCCGATGGAATGCATATGTCCGCATTCACACTGCCAGATGTTCAATGGAGTTCCCCAGTAACGGTTACGGCTGATACCCCAGTCCTGAACGTTTTCAAGCCAGTCGCCGAAACGTCCTTTACCGATGCTCTCAGGGATCCAGTTGATTGTATTGTTATTTCTGATCAGGTCATCCTTAACTGCTGTCATCTTGATGAACCAGGATTCTCTTGCATAGTAGATCAGTGGTGTGTCACATCTCCAGCAGTGTGGATAATCATGCTCGAATTTCGGAGCATCGAAGAGCTTGCCTTCTTTGTCCAGATCTGTGAGGACCATAGGATCTGCTTTCTTTACGAAAACGCCTGCGTATGGTGTCTCTTTTGTCAGGTTACCCTGTCCGTCTACGAACTGTACGAATGGCAGTTCATAGTTACGTCCGATTCTGCTGTCGTCTTCACCGAATGCAGGTGCGATGTGAACGATACCTGTACCATCACTCATAGTAACGTAGTTATCACAGGTTACGAAATGAGCTTTCTTTTTCTGTTTTGCTGCTGCCTCTCCTGCACATGCGAAAAGCGGCTCGTATGCTTTGTATTCCAGGTCTGTTCCTTTGTAGGTTTCCAGAACTTCATATGCTTTCTCGCCTTCTTCTTTTGCAAGCTTGCCAAGGACTTTGTCAAGGAGTGCTTCTGCCATATAATAGGTATATCCGTCTGCTGCCTTTACTTTGCAGTAAGTCTCATCCGGGTTTACGCAGAGTGCAACGTTGGACGGAAGTGTCCATGGTGTTGTTGTCCATGCAAGGAAGTATGCATCTTCACCAACAACCTTGAATCTTACAACTGCGGAGCGCTCTTTTACAGTTTTGTATCCCTGGGATACTTCCTGTGCGGAAAGAGGGGTACCGCATCTTGGACAGTAAGGAACGATCTTGAAGCCTTTATACAGAAGCTTCTTGTTCCAGATTTCTTTTAATGCCCACCATTCGGATTCAATATAATCGTCATAGTAAGTTACGTATGGATGTTCCATATCAGCCCAGAAACCAACAGTAGAGGAGAAATCCTCCCACATTCCTTTGTATTTCCAGACGCTTTCCTTACACTGTTTGATGAATGGCTCCATACCGTATTCTTCGATCTGCTCTTTGCCATCCAGACCAAGTTTCTTCTCTACTTCCAGCTCTACCGGAAGTCCGTGGGTATCCCATCCTGCTTTACGCGGAACCATATAGCCCTTCATTGTACGATATCTCGGAATCATATCCTTGATAACGCGGGTAAGTACATGGCCGATGTGCGGTTTGCCGTTTGCAGTGGGCGGTCCATCATAGAATGTATAGGTTTCTCCTTCTTTTCTGTTCTCCATACTTTTCTCAAAGATATGGTTTTCTTTCCAGAATTCTTCTACTTTTTTCTCACGGTCTACAAAGTTTAAGTTCGTATCAACTTTCTGGTACACAGTAATTTACCTCCTGTTTAAATTATTTGTATCAGACACCTGAAAATATGCAGGACGTTTATATACGCTGAAAAATATTTCCAGTGTCCTTTAAGAACGAAAATAAGCCCATAAAAAAATCGCCCTTTTGTAAAAGGACGAAGGTTTATTGACGTTCGCTATACCACCTGTTACATTGTACGGGCATCCTCTGCCGATACATGAATCTTTTAACGGGGATTTCCGTCAGCTCTTACCTGTCTGTACACCCTTCAGAGCTGCAACTCCGGAGTGATCTTCACTGCATTTACTCACCACCGGGCTCACACCCTCCCCGGTTCGCTGTCTGCTTTCCCCTGCAATTACTCTCTCCATCAACGTTTTTGTGGACATATCATTTATTTAACTATGCGGATTCATTATAAGGTCACAAAATTCACTGTGTCAAGTATTTTTTTGAATATTAGGGTAATCCTGTTACTGTTTAATAACACTGGTTACTGTCAAACTCCCGAACAGTAACACACTGTTAACATACTATCATATAAATTTTACACAGGCATTGTAATTAATGATATAATAAGGTAGAATATTTTGTCCGAACGTCATTTAAAACGATGTACTAGGATATGGAAAGCAACTACTATGTATATTTAATGAAGGGTAATTTCAAATGTTTAAAACAAAATTTCATAAATTAATGAAACGTTTCCTCACCGGAATGCTTTGTGCAGGGATTCTGACCTCCCAGCCTGCAGTCACTTACGCTGCCGAGACCTCTGCCACTCCTGAAGCCGGTCATTCGGAAACCTATTCACAGGCCTCAGATATTGATTCTGTCAAAGGATGGCCCACAGGTCCTAATATCGAGGGACAGTCCGCAGTGCTGATGGATGCAGTCACTGATACTATTCTTTATTCCAAGAATGCCAAAGATAAGCTGTATCCCGCCAGTATCACTAAGATCATGACCGCTCTTCTGGCCTGTGAATATCTGGATATGGACGATACGATCACCATGTCGCAGGAAGCAGCTTATGGGATTGAAGCCGGAAGCTCCAGCATTTACGCAGAAACAGGAGAGGTTTTCACAGTAGAGCAGGCCCTGATGGCTCTGATGCTGGAATCTGCCAATGAGATGGCTCTTGCTCTGGCAGAAAAAACAAGCGGTTCTGTAAAGAAGTTTGTTGAACTGATGAACCAGAGGGCAGCTCAGCTGGGCTGTAAAAACACCCATTTTAATAATCCAAATGGTCTTCCGGATGAGACGCATTATACCACCGCGGGTGATATGATGAAGATTGCAAAGGCAGCCTGGTATAATCCCAGATTCCGTAAATTTGTGACCACACAGGTTTATGAGATTCCTCCGACTAATAAGCAGTCTGAAACCCGTTATCTTCTCAATCACCATAAAATGATGCCCGGACAGTCTTATGCATACGATGGAGTTCTGGGAGGAAAGACCGGATACACCGATGCAGCGGGAAGTACGCTTGTCACCTATGCCAAGAGAGGAAATTCCATTCTCATTGCAGTTGTGCTGAATTCTACAAACGGTGCTTTTCCTGACACAACTTCTCTGCTGGATTACGGCTTCGACAATTTTGAAAAAGTAGATCTGAATATAGATACCGATCCGATACCGGCAGTATTTCTCCCATGCGAAAAGCACCTGTTAAAGGACTGGAATAATCTGTGTTCCTTCTATTATATGAGGCATGTGTACGTAACTGTCCCCACAGGAACCGATGTGAGCCAGCTTGTAAAGAAGCAGAAACTTCTGAACAATTCTGTCGGTCCAAAGCGAATTAAAAGTAAATATTATTTAGACGGCCATATGGTCGGATATGGAATGCAATATGAAAAGGAGATCCTTTCAGATCTCCTTCTCAACGCTTCTTTTTAGTTTTCGCCTGAGGCGGAGGACTTCTTTTCTTTCACGAAGTTCTTCCGCTTCTTCTGTATCTGTGAAACGCAATGTCTTCACAGCGAAATATTTCTCATCTTCTGTTTTTCGGATACGGATCTTGCCTCTTATCAGTCCATGTTCTTCACAATTGGATATGCTGTAATAAACCTTTGGATTATTCATAAACCATCGGAGTTTGCGCTTTGCAGGCAGATGACAGACCGGACATCTGGTGCTGGTCACCTCGCGGTCTTTCATGATTCGCTCTCTTGTAGCAAATTCTCTGGATACATATTTGTCATGATCCGGATAGGAAATATGTATCTCGTCTTTTTTCTTCTTTGGATTCTGGTAAACATCCAGTGACGGATGATTGATGATGATTATGTTATTTATTTTCTCCAGAACTTTTGCTGTATACCAGGCATCTGCAAGCGCCCGGTGAAATCCCCTGGATTTCTCTATTTTCAGCTCATCGATCGCATGCTCCAATGCACACCTGTGTGTACCGTCATCATAACTGATACTGTATAGTTTCTGCACATCATAATAGGTCACAGGTCCGGGAAGCAGATCCAGCAGGCCATAGAACTTCATATTTCTCTGAAGTTCCATCACGTCCTGATTTCCCCAGGTAAAAAAGTACCAGTCTTCTCCGCACCAGTCAATAAATTCCCTGACTGCCTGCTCAAAGGGCACTCCTTTCATAAGATCTTTATAATCTACATGAATTACCTCATGGATGCTGTCATGAATCCATTTATAGACCTGTGGTTTGATCAGTCGGTGAAAATGATCCGTTATTTCTTTTTTGCTGTTTACTTTTACAGCCCCAATCTCGATAATCTCAAATGGAAGCCTGTCGTTACGTGTTTTCTTTCCCGAAGGATTCTGATTCCATTCCAGGTCAAAGACAATATAGTTCATTCATCCGGTCCTTTTTGTTTATTACTTTTTCGCATTTATTTTCCACTGCTGATAAACATATTATTTCACAATCTTCAGTTCATACTGTCTGGTTCCCAGACCAATCTTCTCTGCCTGATCCAGTGTTGCCTGCCATTCAATGTTCGGGTTGGAATCTTTGAAATGGTCGTGGTGGCAATGCCAGTCAGGTTTTGCCAGATGTTCTCCAAGCTGGCTGTTCTCGATCGGAGTTGCTTTCAGACAGGCATCTGCGCAGGCCTGGTCCAGAGCAACCGGGTCAAAGCTTGCAAACATTCCGATATCAGGAAGAATTGGTGCATCATTTTCGCCATGGCAGTCACAGTTCGGGCTGATATCCTGAACAAGTGCTACATGGAAATGCGGACGTCCATGACAGACTGCCTGTGCATATTCTGCCATCTTACGGTCAAGAAGTTCATTCGCACTGCTGTTTGGATTGTATACTGCATCAAAACCACAGGCTCCGATACAACGGCCGCAGCCTTTACATTTATCATAATCAATGACTGCTTTTTTATTCGGATATGTAATCGCATCACTTCCGCACTCTTTTGCGCAACGACGACATCCGCGGCAGAGTTCTTCATTTACTGCAGGTTTTCCACTGGCATGCTGTTTCATCTTACCTGCGCGGCTTCCGCATCCCATTCCGATATTCTTCAGAGCACCGCCGAAGCCAGTTGCTTCATGTCCTTTGAAGTGGCTTAAGCTGATAAAAATATCTGCATCCATGATCGCATGTCCGATCAGTGCAGTCTGACAATATTCGCCGTTAACTACCGGTACTTCTACTTCGTCTGTACCACGTAAGCCATCACCGATGATGATCTGGCATCCTGTTGAAATACTGTTAAATCCGTTGAGATTTGCGCACTCCAGATGCTCCAGTGCATTCTTACGGCTTCCCGGATAAAGAGTGTTGCAGTCTGTGAGGAACGGAAGTCCTCCCTGCTCTTTACAGAGATCAGCTACTGCTTTTGCATAGTTGGGGCGCAGGAAAGCCAGATTGCCAAGTTCTCCGAAATGCATTTTAATAGCCACGAATTTTCCATCCATATCAATGTCTTTGATTCCGGCTGTAACGCAGAGTTTCTTCAGTTTATCAAGCTGGCTGGTGCCAACCGGACATCTGAAATCAGTAAAATAAACGGTTGATTTTTCCATTGTTTTTTCCTCCTGTTCTTATTGATCAAAATTTGATTTTTTTATTTTACCACAAGATGCAGGTTCTTTTCGAGATATTTTTTTTGGCTTACATCTGTTCGTAAAATTTTGTCACCTTTTTGTATTCTGCAGGCAAAGTGATCTGCTCTACCACAACATCTCCATCTTCTGCATTGTGGTAACGGTAAATGTAAGCACCCTCCTGGATCTCATCTCCTTCGATCAGAGAAACTGCCAGATATCCCTGTCCTTCAAATTCAAAGGTATCCATGATCGCAAAATCCCGTTCTGTTCCGTCAGATACCGGGATGCTGATTACTTCATATTCTTCCATAGTATGTTTTCCTTTCATTCATAAGCAGTCTTATTCTTATTTTCGCTGTTTTTTATTGTAGCAAAGAGTGTTAATTATATCAATCCTATTTAACCGAATCAAGTAAGTCGTTACTGTTCACTCGGTTCACAGTAACAATAAGGCCCCTGCGGGTTACAAAAAGAAAGACTGCACCTCCAATGAGCACAGCCTTTCCGGTTTGGTATATTTTATTCAGTTCTGCTTACAATTGCTTATGCCATAATCGGTTTTAATGCTTCTGCAAGCTTCTCTTTCTCAGCTTCTGCCTCTTCCAGGTTCTTTCCGAGAGTTGTGTAATAGATCTTGATCTTTGGTTCTGTTCCGGATGGGCGGACAACTACTGTCTCGCCGTTATCCAGCTTGTAGATCAGTACGTTTGCTGCAGGAAGTCCTGTTTCTTCCGGTTTCTGGTAATCTGTTACTTTTACAATTGCATGACCTGCAATCTCTGTGAGAGGTTTGTCACGAAGTCCCTGCATCAGAGCTGACATCTTATCCATTCCGCTTAATCCCGGGAATTCAAAGCTGTCTACTTTGTTCAGGTAACGTCCGTACTGTGCATAGATCTCTTCCATTCTCTGTTTCAGGGAACTTCCGATGCTTCTGTAATATGCAGCCATTTCACAGATCAGCATAGATCCGATAACAGCATCCTTGTCACGTACATATGGTCCTGCAAGGTATCCGTAGCTCTCTTCAAATCCGAAGATAAATCTGTCTACTTCATCTGCTGCTTCAAGCTGTGCGATCTGATCGCCGATCCACTTGAATCCTGTAAGTACGCTTCTGAGTTCTACTCCATAGTGCTCTGCCACTGCATCTGCAAGTGGTGTGGAAACAATGGATTTCACTGCTACCGGGTTCTTTGGCATTGTGCCTTTTTCAATGCGGCCTGCACAGATATAGTCAAGAAGGAGTACACCTACCTCATTACCTGTTACCAGCTCATAGGAACCATCCGGGCATTTCATTGCGATACCAACACGGTCTGCATCCGGGTCAGTTGCAAGCATTAAGTCTGCACCTGTTTCTTTTGCGAGATTTAATCCAAGCTCCAGAGCTGCAAAGATTTCCGGGTTCGGATAGCTGCAGGTTGTGAAGTATCCGTTCGGATATTCCTGTTCCGGAACGATTGTGATATCTGTAATTCCGATATCTTTTAATACCTGAGTTACAGGTACAAGTCCTGATCCGTTTAACGGGCTGTAAACCAGTTTCAGTCCTGCTGTCTTGCAGAGACCCGGACGAACCTGACGGGATTCGATAGCTTCATAGAGAGCCTGCTTGCAGTCATCTCCTACAAAACGGATTTTTCCCTGTTCTACGCCTTCTGCGAAGGACATATATTTCGCACCTGTAAGTACGTCTGTTTTCTGGATCTCTTCATATACAATGGCAGCTGCATCGTCTGTCATCTGGCATCCGTCAGGACCGTATGCTTTGTATCCGTTGTACTTAGCCGGGTTGTGGGATGCTGTTACCATAATACCTGCATTGCATTCATAGTAACGTGTTGCAAAGGAAAGTGCCGGTACAGGCATCAGTGCGTCATAAATTCTGACATTGATATCATTTGCCGCCAGTACGCCTGCTGCTGTTTTTGCAAATACATCACTCTTAAGACGGCTGTCATAGCTGATGGCTACTGTCTGATTACCGCCCTGTGTTTTTACCCAGTTCGCAAGTCCCTGTGTTGCCTGGCGAACTACATAAATATTCATACGGTTGGTTCCGGCTCCGAGAACTCCGCGAAGTCCGGCTGTTCCAAATTTCAGCGCTACTGCGAAACGATCTTTGATCTCTTCATCATTTCCTTCGATTTTGGATAATTCCGGATTAAGATCCGCATCCTGCAGATCTGCTGCCAACCAACGTTTGTATTCTTCCTGATACATTTTGACCACTCCTGCCTTATTTTTTAGATTTTTTAAGATATTTCCATAATATCATAAATCAGACAAATCAGCAACAAAACAGCGAGATTTCGGTCAAATTTTAAAAGTTACTTTCTTTTCTGTTTGTCTGCTCTCTGCAGGCATTTCCTATATTGGTCAGGCAGAGCACTGTGGCGATCAGGAAAATTCCGGGGATCAGAATGATCCACCAGGAACCTGTCATTAATGCCTTATCTGACAGAGACAGCATACTTCCCCATGTGATAACCTCTATCGGAAGTCCAATACCCATAAAACTTAAAGTAGCTTCAGATATCATTGCAGTTCTTACATTCATGACTACCATAAACATAATGGATGAGAAAAAATTCGGCACCAGATGCTTCCACAAAACACGGAAGAATCCGGCTCCCATACATCTTGCTGCGATGATATACTCACTGTTTCGTATCTGTCTTACCTCTGTACGTACCACTTTCGCAATACTGGTCCAACTGGTCACACCGATTACAAAGGACAGACTCAGGATATTGGCATTTCCCATAATAGCCTGCAGCAAAATGATCAGGAGCAGAGTTGGTATACTTAAGAATATTTCTGTAAATCTCATGATCAGTTCATCAAGCCAGGCAGGTGCCACTCCACTGAAGGCACCGACTACCACTGCAATAAAAGTAGAAATAACTGTGGCTAATCCACCGATCAGAATTGAGATCCTTCCTCCATACCAGATCATGGAAAAAATATCCCTTCCCATAGTATCTGTTCCAAAAAGGAACTCCCTGTCAGGAGCTTTGTTATAGTTTAACAGATCCATATAAGTAGGATCCTTTGTCATGATCAGTTCCGCACACAGGCAGCCCAGTACGATAAGAATCAGGATTGCTGCTGAAACAACGAGTTTTCCCTGATACCACTTTTTCTTTGATTTGGGAATTACGGTTTCTGTCTTTCTGTTTCCTGCCAGTTCAAATAAATGATTGGTCATCCTTCTACTACCTCCGATTTCTCGGTTATTACTTCATCCTTCATACGAGGATCTATCTGTTCATTAATGGTCTGACTGACGATATTACAGAAAATAACCAGGATTCCTGACATCATACAAAGCAGCATCAGCAGATTGTAATCATGATATCTGGCGCTCTCATAGGACAGAGCTCCGATTCCGGGATAAGAGAATACACTTTCTACTACATAGGTTCCTCCAAGTACATGAGGAACTGCAATGGCCATAATACTCAGATAAGCAGGCATTACATTTCGGACACAATGTCTGAACATAAGCTTTTTCTTATCCAGGCCTTTTGCCTTTGCCAGAAGTACATAATCTGCACGAACCTCTTCAAGGATCTTATTTCGGATCATGTAAGCATAATACCATAAATGCTCCATGACCACGATGGTCAGCGGCATGATCAGATGTAGCACTCTGTCACCGATATCTCCTGCATTTCCTGTACTGTAAGCGCCACTGCTTGGCAGAATCTTAAGATTTACGGAAAAAACAAGGATCAGGACCAGAGCCATCCAGAACTCAGGAATACAGCTGGATATGGTTCCCAGCTTACACAGGATCCGGTCTGCCAGCCGGTTTTCGTACCAGGCACACAGAATTCCCAGGAGTAAGGCTCCGGCAAACATAATGATAAATCCGATTCCTCCAAGCACAAGTGTATTGCCAATACGGCCGCCGATTACTTCTACTACATCCTGTTTATATTTAAATGAAATTCCAAATTCTCCATGAAAGGCATTTTTTACCCACTTCACATACTGCACAGAAATTGGTTCGTTCAATCCCAGTTTTCCCATAGCCCATTCACGTTCTTCCGGACTCATCTTCTCTGTACGGTCACCATAATAGGAGATCAACGGATCTCCCGGTGCAAGACGGGCTACATAAAATACAGCTACAGACAATATAAATACTGAGATCAGGAATATCAGGCATTTTTTACCATAGTAAACTAATTTTTTTTGTCTCATGATATACTGCCCCCCTTTCCTTCAGCCGGAAGCATTGCAAAATGTCCAGGTGACACTTCTGTCCACACGCTGTTTTCCATTCCTTCCCCATCATAGTACTGCAGAACTCTTTTTCTTTCCCTAATTGGGTCCGGAACAGGAATTGCAGACAGCAAGGTTTTTGTATAAGGGTGTACCGGATGGGAATACAATTCTTCCGATGGTGCCAGTTCTACCAGTTTTCCATGATACATAACTCCCACACGGTCACAGAGATACTCAACCATAGCCAGGTCATGAGCTATAAACAGAAATGTAAATCCATGCTCCTCCTGCAGATGACGGAACAGATTGACGATCTGTGCCTGTATGGACACATCCAGAGAAGCTATCGGTTCATCAGCCACCAGAAATTCCGGTTCCATACACAGAGATCTGGCTATGGCCACTCGCTGCCTCTGTCCCCCTGATAATTCAGATGGATAACGATCCAGGAAACTGTTCTCAAGTCCTACATATTCCATCTGAAAAGCAGCTTCCTTCACAAAGCTTCCTCTCGGAGGTGTGATATGCTGGATTCTCATTGGTTCCGTAATAATATCTGACACCTTCATTTTCTGGTTCAAACTGGATGCGGAATCCTGAAATATCATCTGGCGGCGGGTCTGCAGCATTTTTTTATACTTTTTGAATTCCTTTTTGTCGCAGATATTTACATCTTTATACCAGATTTCTCCCTGAGCCGGCTGATATATATTCATCAGACATCTGGCAACTGTGGACTTTCCTGAACCGGATTCCCCTACCAGACCAAAGGTCTCACCTTTATGGATCTGAAATGAGACATCATCTACAGCCTTTACCTTGATCTTTTTTGTCAGATGAAACTGCTGAGTCAAATGCCTGACATCCAATAAAACTTCTTTACTCATGCGCTGTTCCTCCCATAGGTGATTTGATCTGCGGTGCTCTTGGATCCAACAGCCAGGTTGCCGCATAATGAGTATCTGTTATCTTAAACATAGGCGGCATTTCTTCATAATCAATATTCAGGGCATATTCGTTTCTACATGCAAAAGCATCACCTTTCGGCGGATCTATCAAAGTAGGAGGCATGCCGGGGATAGTGTACAGGCTTTCTTTTCCATTTGCAAATGCAGGCAGTGATCTCATCAGCCCCCATGTGTATGGATGTCTGGGATCATAATACACTTCCTCTGCTGTGCCGATCTCTACGATCTTGCCTGCATACATGACTGCTACTCTGTCTGCCACACGTGCAACCACTCCCAGATCATGGGATACCAGTATGGTAGCTGTTCCAAGCTTCATCTGTATTTCCCGCAGAAGATCCAGGATCTGTGCCTGTATGGTCACATCCAGTGCAGTAGTTGGTTCATCTGCAAATAAAATATCCGGATCTGCTGCCAGAGCGATGGCCATGACACATCTCTGACGCATTCCCCCGGAGAACTGCCAGGGATACTGATGATATCGTTCCTTTGGATGGGAGATACCTACCAGTTCCATAAGCTCCAGAACCTTCTTATTTACCTGTTCCTTCGTGTAGTTCTTATTGTGGATCACCACTGCTTCCCCAATCTGTTTTCCAATTTTAATAGTTGGATTCAGGGATGTCATAGGATCCTGAAAGATCATGGAAAAAACTCTTCCACGCAGTTTCTGCATCTCCTTTTCCCTGTAACAGGTGATATCCTGTCCGTTCACACAGATGCTTCCCTCTTTTATTTTTGCGCTTGGTGGCAAAAGCTTCATGATACTTTTGCAAAGCACACTCTTCCCGCATCCGGATTCTCCAACTATAGCCAGCACCTCTCCCTTTTTTAATGAAAAAGATACATCTCTTACTGCCTGGACTTCTCCGGCAGGACCGTTAATGCTGACTGAAAGATTTTTAACCTCTAATAAATGTTCCATTTTTAATCCTTTTTCCACTCGTGTAAAAAGGGGGCACCTCTAGTGCCCCCGTCACAACCTTTATCTCTTTTTATTATTCAATAGTCCAGTCTGCTACATTCCAGAAGATTCCAACTCCATGATGTCCCATAATTGTATCAGGATCGATTCCTTTAATATTGCTGTCAGCAACATAGTTGGCATCAATATAGCAGATCATTGCATAAGCCGGATCCTCTGCCAGAGCTTTCTGGAAATTAGCATAGGCTTCTGCACGAACTTCCGGATCAGCTGACTGTCTTGCTTCTGTCAGATACTTGTCAACGTCTGCATTAGAATAGCCGGAGTAGTTTGCTCCCTTATCTGTTCCGAATACTTTGTATGTATGGTCGTCAGCGTCAAATGGGCTTCCCCATCCGATGAGAAATGCCATCTGTCCTGCCCAGTCTGTCTGTGCAGGGATCTCTACTGATACATCCATGCCGATCTCTTTCAGTTCCTGTGCTGCGATCTGAGCCATATCAATACGTACCTGATCTCCTGCACTTACGCTGATTACAAATCCCACTTTTTCGCCGTCACGATAATAGAATCCGTCATCACCCATCTCGCATCCTGCAGCTTCCAGAATTTCTTTTGCTTTTTCAGGATTGTAATCATAATGCTCTACATCTTCATAATTGTAGATATTTCTCTGAAGAGGTCCATAAGCCGGCATTCCCTGTCCAAGGATAACTGCGTCGATGATCGCCTGACGGTCAAGCCCATAGCATACTGCCGGGATCAGATCACGGTTTTTCTGCCAGTATTCATTTCCAAAGTTAAACAGGATTCCACGATAGTCAGAAGTCTTCATATCGTAGCATGTATATGCCTCATCATCAGCAAAAGCAGCTGCATCCTTTGGTGTTAATAATGCCAGATCAAGTTCTCCGGATTTTAACTGAAGTGCTTTCGCATTGTCATCCGGTACGATCTTGAATACAACTTTATCAATGGAAGGCTCACCCTTAAAATAGTCTTCGTTCTTAACCAGTGTGATCGCCTGTCCCTCATCCCAGGATTCGATCTTGTATGGACCTGTTCCTACCGGATTACGGAAAAAATCAGAGGTCTGCATATCTTCGCCCTCAAGCAGATGCTTAGGAAGAACCGCCATTGTCATATAGTCAAGGAATGCAACGTTTTTGTCCTCAAGCTTGAACGCAACCGTATGATCATCAATAACATTGATTTCCTCTACGTCCTCGTAGTTGGGTGCATTCTCAGAACCGTTTTCCGGATCCATGATCGCTTCAATAGTAAATTTAACATCCTCTGCTGTCACAGGTTCGCCGTCCTGCCACTTGGCATCTTCTGCCATATGGAATGTATAAGTATTGGTTTCATCATCAAAATCCCAGCTCTCTGCCAGTCCCGGAACTACCTGATTCTCTCCGTCATGTGCAGTTAAACCGTTGAAGATCAGAATATTGATCTCTCCATGTTCATCCATAGCAGGATTGATCCTGGTATAATCTCCGCTTCCGTATACCAGTGTTGTTTCTTCCTCTGCCAGTACAGGCACTGTTGTTCCGGCACTGACCAGTGATACAGTCAGAAGCACTCCGGCCATTGTCAATAAACCCTTTTTCATTTCATGTTCCCTCGCTTTTTCTTTATTGGTAACTGGCTTTTATGATATCAGACAATTCTGACATCAGTAAGCCCTGCGGGGGGATATTGACATATTCCTTTTTGTGCCTTATATATGCCATATATGGCATACCTGCAGCAGTATCATTACTCTCCATCGCAGTGCGATCCTGCCCGGAGTGTTATTTATGTTATAGGAACATTACAGAGTAATTTCCTATAATATAAATAACACTCCGCCTTTAGTATTTCACTAAAAGCGAAGTGTCCTGATATTAATATAATTTTGCACCAGCCGGAATATGGTCATCTACCATCAGAAGATGAAGTTTTTCTTCGCCCTCTTCTTCATGGATTGCACTAAGTAACATTCCACAAGATTCAATTCCCATCATTGCTCTAGGTGGCAGATTTGTGATAGCTATAAGTGTCTTACCTACCAGTTCTTCTGGTTCGTAGAATGCGTGAATACCGCTTAAAATGGTACGTTCTACGCCTGTTCCATCATCCAGAGTAAACTGTAAAAGTTTCTTTGACTTCGGCACTGCGACACACTCTTTTACCTTTACTGCACGGAAATCGGACTTGCTGAAAGTCTCAAAATCTACCTCATCTTTGAACAATGGTTCGATTTCTACCTTTGAAAAATCAATCTTCTCAACTGGCTTTTCTGAAACCGTTTTAGCCTGCGCAACGTTGTTTGCTTCGTTCTTAGCAGCGCCCTGGGACTTCATTGTCGGAAACAGCAGTACGTCACGGATTGCCTGGCTGTCTGTAAGCAGCATAACCAGACGGTCGATTCCGTATCCGATACCACCTGTAGGCGGCATACCGATCTCCAGTGCATTCAGGAAGTCTTCATCTGTGTGGTTTGCTTCCTCATCTCCTGCGTCAGCAAGAGCATCCTGTGCTTTGAAACGCTCTCTCTGGTCAATCGGGTCATTGAGCTCGGAATATGCGTTACACATTTCCCATGTATTAATGAACAGCTCGAAACGCTCTACCTTATTCGGATCAGAAGGTTTCTTCTTTGTCAGCGGAGAAATCTCGATCGGATGATCCATGATAAATGTTGGCTGGATCAGTTCTTTTTCACAATATTCCTCGAAGAACAGGTTGATGATATCACCCTTCTTATGACGTTCTTCATATTCAATATGATGCTCATCTGCAAGCTTCTTAGCTGCTTCATCATCTGCAACTTCATCAAAGTCAATTCCTGCATATTTCTTGATCGCATCATTCATGGTCAGACGTTCAAAAGGTTTGCTGAGGTCGATTTCGATACCATTGTAAGAAATCTTCGCAGAACCACAAACCTTCTCTGCCAGATAACGGAACATAGACTCAGTCAGTTCCATCATGCCTTCATAATCTGTATATGCCTGATAAAGCTCCATCAGAGTAAACTCCGGATTATGACGGGTATCTACACCTTCATTACGGAATACACGTCCGATCTCATAAACTCTCTCAAGACCACCAACGATCAGTCTCTTCAGATAAAGCTCAAGAGAAATACGAAGCTTAACATCTTCGTTCAGTGCATTATAATGAGTTTCAAACGGTCTTGCTGCAGCACCGCCTGCATTTGCAACCAGCATCGGAGTTTCCACTTCCATGAAGTCACGGTCTGCAAGGAAGTTACGGATTTCTTTCAGAATCTGGGAACGTTTGATAAATACGTTCTTGCTGTCCTGATTCATGATAAGGTCTACATATCTCTGACGATAACGCATATCTGTATCTGTCAGTCCATGGAATTTCTCAGGAAGAATCTGTAAGCTCTTGGAAAGAAGAGTCATGCTTTCTGCATGGATAGAAATCTCACCTGTTCTTGTTCTGAATGCAAAACCTTCCAGTCCGAAGATATCACCGATATCGGATTTCTTAAAATCTGCATAAGAATCTGCTCCGATCGCATCTCTTGCTACATATACCTGAATATTTCCCTGTAAATCCTGGATATTGCAGAAAGAAGCCTTACCCATAACTCTCTTGAACATCATACGGCCTGCGATCGCTACGTGGATCGGGCTTGCGTCCATGATTTCTCTTCTCTCTTCATAATCTTTCTTAACAGCTTCCTTTGCCTGTTCTTCATCAAGACCTGTTACATCTACTTCTGCACGATCTTTGAGAAGTTCTGCCTCATGTGCTTCATAAAGACTCTTCACTTCCATTGAGTGATGAGTCTGGTTAAACTTTGTGATCTGAAATGGGTCTTTTCCATTAGCCTGAAGATCTGCCAGTTTATCGCGACGTACCTTCAGTAACTGGTTTAAATCCTGTTCCTGCTTCTGCTGTGCCACCTTGGTTCCTCCTTATATACTTGTATAATTATTATTTGTTCGTAACTGTTCAGTACCTTCACAGTTACGAGCCAAAATGCATTAAAAATCACCTGCGGTGATGGCATTTTGGCTTGTATGTCTCGGGATTTTGGTACTTACGTGCCAAAACACCTCGCGGGATAGTAGACTACTGAATAGTTACATTTATTCTACATTTCCATGTGATATCAGATGTAACAGAAGATTCCATTTAACAGAATCCTGTATTTTCAAATATCAATTTATCAGATATACAGACAAAAATAAGAAATAACAAACTTCTTATTATCTGCTTATATAGTCAGAGAAAGGTGCGCGTTATGCCTTTGCATGATAAATCTCTACGCGCACCTCAGTCATCTGTCTCTTATACGTTTCTCTGGATCTCCAGAACTTTGTATTTCATGATTCCTGCCGGCATCTCTACTTCTACCACATCGCCTGTATGCGCACCGATAAGTGCTTTTCCTACGGGAGATTCGTTGGAGATTTTGCCTTCAAGGCTGTTAGCCTCTGTGGAACCTACGATCTTCAGCTCGATGTCTTCTTCGAATTCAAAATCGTGTACTTTAACCTTACATCCAACGCTGATCTTGTCCAGATCTACTTCGTCCTCTACAACAACTTCAGCATTCTTTAAGATCTTCTCGATTTCTTCGATACGTGCTTCAATGTCTCTCTGTTCGTCTTTCGCTGCATCGTATTCCGCATTCTCAGATAAGTCGCCCTGTTCTCTGGCTTCCTTAATTTTCTCTGCTACTTCTTTTCTCTTTACTACCTTTAAATCATGCAGCTCTTCTTCTAATTTTTTAAGTCCTGCATAAGTTAGTAAGTTTTTCTTTTCTTCCATAATAACCTTACTCCCTTTCAACATCCGGTATAGTCTTCTGCGTTTCTTTTCGCCCCGGATCACTACATGGATTTATGTGCTTCCTGATACATCATACCTGAAAAAGGGCAGACTTATTCTAGGATATTCACAATTTCTGTATTATACAAAAAAGCACCCGGATTGTCAAGCATTCCGAGCGCCTTTGCTATTGTTTATATTTCTCATTTCACATGGTTTTAACTTTTATGCTAATCTTGATAAAAGCGCCTCCAGAGCTTCATAACTTTCTATGGTGTTTGACTCTCTTCTGAGCCCTGCGCTGTGACGCATGCCTGCAGTATACCAGGCAACGTGTTTACGCATCTCACGGATTCCTACGAATTCCCCTTTTAATTCAATCTGTTTTCTGGCATGACGCAGGATCATTTCACGTATTTCCTCTACAGACGGGCGTTCCAACAGTTCTCCTGTCCGGAAATAATGGTTCAGTTCGCGGAACAACCAGGGATTTCCCCTTACTGCACGTCCCACCATAACAGCATCACATCCGGTCTGTTTTACCAGTGCTTCTGCTTTCAGCGGAGAATCTACATCTCCGTTTCCAATTACAGGAATGGTAATCGCTTCTTTTACCCTGCGGATCGTATCCCAGTCTGCAGTGCCGGAATAGTACTGCTGTCTGGTGCGCCCATGCACTGCAAGTGCTGCTGCTCCCGCATCCTCAATACGTTTCGTAATTTCAACAATATCTACCGGTTCATTCTCAAATCCGATTCGCACCTTGACAGTCAACGGTTTACTGATTGCAGATGATACTTTTCGAACGATCTCTTCAATCAGATTCGGATTCTTCAACAATGCAGATCCCTCGCCGTTATTGACAACCTTCGGCACAGGGCATCCCATATTGATGTCCAGGATATCGAAATCTCTGTCCTCAATGGATTTCGCAACCTCTGCCATAAGATCCGGTTCACTGCCAAAAAGCTGCATGGAAACCGGGTGCTCACATGGATCAATCTCCATCAGGGCAATGGTGTTCTTATTGTGAAAAGAAATCGCTTTTGCACTGATCATTTCCATACAGATCAGTCCGGCTCCCTGCTCTTTACAGAGCGTTCGAAATGGCAGGTCTGTGACACCTGCCATTGGTGCAAGAACAAACGGATTGTCAATCTGTACGTTTCCTATTTTCCACTGCATCTTCATGAATGGTTCTCTTGCCTGTACCGGCTCATTCTTTGTCTGCATGGATTCAGTCCTCACTGCCCGATGTTTTCTTCAGTTCTTCTTCCGGGATGTCTCCGAGAAAGAATACTTTATAATACATTTCCAGAGATTCCAGAAGTTCTTTCTTGTCCTGCTGAAGCTGTTTGATCTTCAGTCCGCTTCCGATCTCATCGTAGCGGGCATCTGCTTCCAGAGCTTCTGTTTTAAACTGAAGTCTGCCGTTTTCGTCAAATTCCAGAGTCAGGATTCCTCCTACATCCTCTGTGTAAAGAACACACATGATCTGAAGCTCTTTCTTCACATGATCCGGAAGTGCATTGAAATCCTGATTAAAATAAAATTTCTTCTCATAGGCACTTGCGCCGCAGAGAGTAATGTTGTCCTGATACATAAATTACTGTTTCCCTCTTTCGAAATTATTCAGAATCTTTATACATAGCTGTAAAGCCCACGCACTGAAACCTCTCCTGCGCTGACTTTCACAACTTCTTTATTCTGCCTTTCCACAAGCAGTTCACCTTTTTCATCAATCCCCCTGCAGATTCCTTCGAAACTTCTGTCACCATCGATCACTCTGACCGGCTGGTTCAGATTTGCAAGGATTCTGTGGTAATCATCCAGCAGATGAGTAAAATCACAGGTCTGGATAAATTTCTCATAGTTGATCTCGAAATATTTCATCACCAGTGCAATCACCTGATTTCTGTCATATTCATGACCGCCCTCCAGAATCAGTGAAGTCGCTTTGTCCTGCATTTCTTCCGGAAATTCTTTCAGGTTTACATTGATTCCCACTCCGATGAGAACATAATTGATCTTCACACCATTTGTTCCCATCTCGGTCAGGATACCACAGATTTTCTTCTTAGAGATCACAATATCATTGGGCCATTTAATACTTACGTTAAACCCCAGTTCCTCTGCTGCCTGTGCCACTGCCATTCCCATAACCAGTGTCAGCATAGACGCATACTGCGGTGAAAATTCCGGACGTAAGAGCAGTGTCATCATAACAGAGCTGCCCTCCGGCGCTTCCCATCTTCTGTCAAAACGCCCTCTTCCCGCAGACTGAAATTCCGCAACTGCCAGAGTTCCATGCTCTGCACCATCTTTTGCCAGACGCTTGATCCATGAATTGGTAGAATCTGTTTCTTTTGCAAAATGGACGGTTTTGCCCGCCCATTTTGTGTCTATCGCCTGTGAAATTGTTTCTTCATTATACAGATGTGCCATTATTTGTTCTCCGGCTCTCCTAATGTTGCTACCATAACAGCTTTGATGGTATGCATACGGTTCTCTGCCTCATCAAATACTTTGGACTGCTCAGATTCAAATACTTCGTCTGTTACTTCCATGTCTGTCAGATTGAATCTCTCGCCCATTTCCTTGCCGATCTTTGTCTTAAGGTCATGGAATGCAGGCAGACAGTGAAGGAAGATTGCTTTCTCGCCTGCGTTCTTCATAACGTCCTTTGTTACTTTATAAGGTGTCAGATCATGGATTCTCTCTGTCCATACCTCATCCGGCTCACCCATGGATACCCATACGTCTGTATAGATAACGTCTGCATCCTTTGTTCCTTCCTGAACATCCTCTGTCAGAGTGATGCTTCCGCCGGATGCTTTTGCATATTCCTCGCACTGAGCAACTAACTCTGCATTCGGGAAATATTTCTTAGTTGTGCAGGCTACGAAATGCATGCCAAGTTTTGTGCAGGCAATCATCAGGGAATTACCCATATTGTAACGGGCATCACCCATGTATACAAGCTTACGTCCTTTTAAATCTCCGAAATGCTCACGGATTGTCAGCATATCAGCGATCATCTGTGTTGGATGATATTCGTTCGTAAGGCCATTCCATACCGGAACACCTGCATGTTTTGCAAGCTCTTCTACGACTTCCTGACCAAATCCACGATATTCGATACCATCATACATTCTTCCCAGAACTCTTGCTGTATCTGCAATGCTTTCTTTCTTACCGATCTGAGAACCTGTCGGATCCAGGTATGTGCTTCCCATTCCAAGATCATGGGCAGCTACCTCAAAAGAGCAGCGGGTTCTTGTACTTGTTTTTTCAAAAATAAGTGCAATATTTTTGCCTCTGTAATATTCATGAAGCTCGCCGGCTTTCTTTTTTGCTTTGAGTTCTGCGGATAAGTCGATAAGATATGTGATCTCCTCCGGTGTAAAGTCTTTCAGTGTCAGAAAGTTTCTTCCTTTTAAGTTCATAATAATTCTCTCCCCGATGTCATTTATTCTCTTTTGTTATTTATCTGTCTCCGCTTTTGGATCAGTGACGATCTCTTTCAGCGAACTTGCCAGACCTGCGATTCCCTGAATATCCGACGGAATAATGATCTTGGTTGCCTTACCGTCTGCTGCCCTGGCAAATGCTTCCAGACTCTTCAGTGTCAGAACTGCCTCATCTGCTCCTGCCTCTCTGATCATGCGGATACCCTCTGCATTGGCATTCTGAACTTTCAGAACTGCCTCAGCCTGTCCTTCTGCCTCCTTGATCATACGCTCTTTCTGAGCCTCTGCGCGAAGGATTGCTGCCTGTTTCTCAGCTTCTGCATCCAGAATTGCGGATTGTTTCTTACCTTCTGCAACAAGGATCGTAGATTTCTTCTGACCTTCTGCGATCAGGATTGCTTCACGACGTTCACGCTCAGCTTTCATCTGTTTCTCCATTGCATCCTGAATAGCTGCCGGAGGAATAATGTTCTTCAGTTCCACACGATTGACCTTGATTCCCCATGGATCAGTAGCTTCATCAAGAGAAGCTCTCATCTTGGTATTGATCGTCTCACGTGATGTAAGTGTCTCATCCAGTTCCATGTCACCGATAATATTTCTTAAGGTTGTTGCGGACAGATTCTCAATTGCCATGATCGGATTCTCCACACCGTAAGTATAAAGCTTCGGATCTGTAATCTGAAAGAATACGACAGTATCGATCTGCATGGTTACGTTATCCTTTGTGATAACCGGCTGCGGTGGAAAATCCACTACCTGTTCCTTCAGATTTACCTTTCTGGCTACTCGTTCAATAAACGGAACCTTGAAGTGAATTCCTGTACTCCAGGTCGCCTGATAAGCTCCCAGACGCTCCAGGATTACTGCATATGCCTGTGGTACAATGCGGACGCAGGATGCAAGGACCCATACCGCAATAACGATAATAACTATCAGAAAAACCACGCCCATAACTAATCCTCCTTATTCTGTTTTACGATAAGTTTCACACCCCGGATCTCTTCGATCGTTACAACGGTGCCTTCGCCGATTTTTTCGTCATCAGCAGAACGTGCAGTCCATTCAATGTCATTGATACGAACCTGGCCTGTCTGCGCCAGATTGTCAATCTCCTGAATCACAACTGCTTTCTTTCCAATCAGACTGTTTGCATTGGTCTGTATGGTTTCTTTGTTGAAGTACTTCATTGCCAGTGGTCTGGTAAAGATGAGAAGTACCAATGAAACACACAGAAACAGCAATATCTGTACAGTGAGGTTCGCTCCTGCATAACATGCAATAGCAGCGACCAGTGCGCCGCCGGCAAACCAGATGGTGGTCAGTCCTGCCGTAATTGCCTCTACAACAAGCAATAACGCAAGAATCCCAAGCCAGATCAAAGGCTGCATGAAACTCCTCCTTTCGTCTGCTATCGTCTCTGACGAGCAGCTTCATACATGAGAATTCCGGATGCCATGGCAGCATTCAGAGATTCTACTTTTCCACACATAGGAATCCGTATCAGACAATCAGCACTGTCTGCCGCTTCATCTGTCAGTCCTTTTCCCTCATTGCCGATCAGGAAAGCAGTTCCTCCTGTGTAGGATTCCTGATCATAAGAGTTCTTACCATGCAGATGCGCCGCAAATGTGCGGATATTTCTGTCTTTCAGTTCCTGTGCTAATGATACCACACTTTCCACATATAGGAAAGGCATTCTGTAGACAGAACCCATGGTTGATCGTATAACCTTCGGGTTTGTGATATCCACGCAGGTCTTTGTCAGAAGAACTCCGCTTACTCCGGCACCCTCTCCTGTACGGAGAATAGTTCCCACATTTCCCGGATCCTGCAGATCTTCCAGAATCATAACCAGCGGATTTTTCCCGCCGAGAATATCTTCCATTATATAAGAAGGTTTCTTAAGCACTGTCATAATTCCCTGCGGCGTCTGCGTATCGCTCATCTGTCGAAAAACAGAATCTGTTACTATTTCATATGGAAGTTTCTCCACCTGAGCCATCAGTTCTGCATCACCGCTGAGAGCTTCTGATACATACACCTTCGAGATCCAATCCCTAGGTGCTTCGCCGAACATTTTTCTTCCTTCTGCAACAAAAAGCCCTTGTTCTCTGCGGGCTTTTGTTTTCTGGTTCAGCTGTATGATATTTTTTACCTGTCCGTTATTTACACTGGTGATCATATCTTATCCTCAATTTTCCGAAACCTTATTCAGGTCACTGTTTGCTCCTGCTGCAACAACTGTGCAGTCTGCCGGAAACACTTCATCCGGCGCCACATTCATATTCATCTTATCGCCATGCTTCAGACCGATCAGATTGATGTTATACTTTTCCCTGACCTTCAGCTCCCGAAGTGTTTTTCCTATCCATTCCCGCGGGATCTTAAATTCTGCCATACTGAAATCAGAAGAAAGCTCAAACATATCGACAAATCCACTGGAGAGAAGATTTCTTGCAACTCTGATACCCATGGAATGTTCAGGATAAATCACCTTATCTGCCCCTATTTTCTCCAGTATCCTGCCATGAAGAGAATTCATTGCCTTCGCCATGACAAAAGGAACTCCAAGTTCTTTCACCTGCATCGTTGCTGTAATACTGGCCTCCATATTCTCGGCTACTGCGATGACCGCAACATCTACGTTCTGAACTCCAAGCGATTCCAAAATTCCCGGATCACGCACATCTGCCTTGACAGCATAGGAAACTTTCTCTGCGATATCCTGCACATTATCATCTTTATCGTCAATGGCAAGTACATCGCAGTTCGCCTCTGCCAGAGTAAGGGCTACCGTCATCCCGAACTGCCCAAGACCGATCACTGCATAAGATTTGTTCTTCATTTTCTTCCTCATTTCTCTTTCTGAACATGTATTCGTTATCCTCTGCGAATATCCGCCTGACTGCCGAACCGTTACTATCCAATCATAATATCTTCTTCTGCCAGATGTGAATCTGCCGGCATTTTCTGTACACGTACAGTCACTGCAGTTCCCAGAGTCAGCGGACCGATTCTTCCCAGATACATAGTCAGGATCACGATCCATTTGCCTGCTGTATTCAGGCAGGGTGTCAGCCCTCTGCTAAGTCCTACCGTTGCAACCGCAGATGTAATTTCATAAACAACATCTTCTATAGGTGCTTCCGGCATGGCTGCACACAACAGCATACTCATGAGAATAAGTACTGTAAGTACCATACCTGTCACTACGATCGCAGAACGGATATAGCTGTCTCTGATTCTCCTGTGGTGTACTTCCACATCCCGTTTTCCCTGAAGATTGGATTTCAGACTCAGCAGAAGGACCGCAACTGTTGTTGTCTTAATTCCACCTGCTGTTCCCATAGGGGAACCGCCGATCAACATCAATATCAGGCACAGCATATAAGTTGCATTAGAAAATCTCTCCTGGCTTACAGTGAAAAATCCGGCTGTTCTTGTGGTAACTGACTGGAACAAAGATGCCATCCACTTCGTTCCCGGCGAATATGTCCCAATACTTTCCGGATTTCCATGATCAAACAGAAAGATCAGTACTGTACCGCCCACAACAAGTATCAGCGTCATCGTCAACACAATCTTACTATGAAGACGAAGATTTTTAAACACACGTCCCACAGGAAGTTTCCCTCTGATGACTCGTTTGATCTTATCCCAGATATCCCACCAGACCACAAACCCAAGACCTGACATAATGATCAGTCCTACACTTGTAAAGTTTACGATCGGATCAGCAACATACTGAGCCAGGCTGTCCTCTCCCAGCAGATCAATACCAGCATTACAGAATGCAGATACTGCCGTAAAAACAGAGTATCCCAGACCTTTTGCCAGACCGAACTGCGGAATAAATCGAACTGCATAACACACTGCACCGATTCCTTCTGCTCCAAACACACAGATCAGAACTTTCTTCACCAGCCTGACCATCCCACCCATTCTGTCCATATTATAGGACTCCTGGATAACACGCCGGTTCCTCAGCGATATTTTCTTTCTCAGACTTATAAAAATAATACTGCCCAGGGAAATCAGTCCCACACCTCCGATCTGGATCAGGACAAGAATAATAATCTTGCCTGCCAGAGTCCAGTGAGTTGCCGTAACAACTGTCACAAGCCCTGTTACACATATACTTGTGGTTGCGGTAAACATGGCATCTGTAAAAGATGTGTGGTATCCGGGTGCCGTACAAAACGGCAGCCACAGAAGTAATCCCCCTAAGATAATCACCCCCGCAAAACCGAGGGTAATTATCTGAGCAGTATTTAATTTATGCAGTCTGTTATATAACTGCATCTTTTTATTCATTTGTTATTTGTTGTTTTTATCATAGTTATGAGAAAGTGACTGGCATACTTCCCACTGGTAATCAGAGATACCTTTCTGCATAGCAAGTGCTTCATTGATATCGAAGTCTACGAATTCACCGTGACGATATCCGACAACGCGGCATGTCTTGCCTGCAACAAGAAGGTCTACAGCCAGGGCACCCATCATAGATGCATATACACGGTCTTTACATGTCGGGCTTCCACCACGCTGCATGTGTCCAAGAATTGTAGCACGTGTTTCGATACCTGTGGCAGCTTCGATACGTTTTGCCATTGCTTCAGAATGACCGATACCTTCTGCATTGATGATGATGTGATGCTTTTTGCCTTTCTTACGACTCTCGATAATGTTATTGATCAGCTTCTGCTCATCATAGTCATATTTTTCAGGAACCAGAACGTCCTCAGCACCGTTGGCAATACCGCACCACAGAGCAATATATCCTGCACCACGTCCCATAACCTCGATGATACTGCATCTCTCATGAGAAGTGGAAGTATCACGTACTTTATCAATTGCTTCCATTGCTGTGTTTACAGCTGTATCAAATCCGATGGTATATTCTGTACATGCAATGTCAAGGTCGATTGTTCCGGGAAGACCGATTGTATTGATTCCGAGATTCGCAAGCTTCTGAGCACCTGCGAAGGATCCGTCACCACCGATGACAACAAGTCCGTCGATTCCATGTTTTCTGCAGATCTCTGCTCCACGTTTCTGGCCTTCTTCTGTACGGAATTCTGCACAACGTGCTGTATAAAGGATTGTACCTCCACGCTCGATTGTATCAGATACATCTTTTGCGCTCATGTCAATGATCTCTTCGTTTAACAGACCATTGTATCCTTTCAGAATACCTTTTACATTTAATCCATTGCTCAGACCTCTTCTGACAACTGCACGAATTGCAGCATTCATTCCAGGTGCGTCACCACCGCTGGTAAGGACACCAATGGTTTTTATCTTGTTTTCTGCCATCTTTTCTTCCTCCATCTTCTGAATCTATCTCATTTTTACTATACACATATTCGGGTATAGTTTAGCGCATTTCTATAAGTTTTTCAATCCTCTTTCTACAACTTAATATAACTTTTACCCTTTAAAAACATTGATTTTACGTGTGATTTTTATTGTTTTTCTATCCATTTTTAACATATTTTACTCATTGGCTTATTTTTTGCGTATCATTCGGGTATCACAGGACGATATAAAGCAAAATGGATGCAGGCATTCTTTGGGCTTCGTCCTTTTCTGATCTGCATTACTGGATCCAGTTCCCGACCTCCCTGATCTACTTCTGCGCTATTTAATGGACGTGAAGCAATATAACAACATCACGTCCGGCAGCAGACAATATGACTTTTCATGTATGAGGGGCAGTCTTTATTATATTATAATATTATTACATTATTTATATTTTGCCCACCATATACAAAATCTTTTACTGTTGCCACTTTGCATTCTCCCACGCATTATCGTGTTACATAATTTCTATACCCAAACACTCTGTTTAGTGCAGTGGTATTTCGCCAGCTCATCATAAACCTTAGGGGGCAACCTTCCAGTAACTCCATCATTTTCCATCATTTGCAAATACCATATTCATAAAATTTCCGGAATGAATACTGGATATCCGGCAGGTAAGCATTTTCCATACACAACGTTGCGTATTTTTCATTGCAACGTTGCGATAGCTTCAGGTCCTTTCCGGATAACGAACGTTCGGATAAAAATAGCGAACGTTCGCTATTTTCAGAACCTTAAAAGTCAGAGACTTCGGCACCTGTAAAGCCTATTCATTTCGTTTTTGTATCTATTCGTGTTGTTTCGGAACGCTTCCAGAATTATGAAAATAGCTCTATTCGTGTTTGTTTTGACAACCGCCCGACAGCAGCCTATTTCCTGGCGTACCAACTTTTCTATTGTTTTGGGAATTTTGTGAAAGAAATACGGCATATGTGGTCGTGGGATCTCTGATTAAAACTTTTTTCCATCCCCCCCGGTTAAAAGCAAAAACCTGATCAGGGAATATTTTATGCATTTATGGGCATATGTGGTCGTGGAGCTTCTTTCTTTTTCGCTTCTGCAGATCAGGGGGATTCCTGCTGCTGCATTTCATGCTGGAATAAACCCTAAATTCCTAAACAGGGTACAACTTGTACCTCTGTTCAAATCATACTTCATTCAATGTTATCGGTTGACGCCAAGCTCTTATTACTGGTGGTGCAGATATAAGAGCTATCTCGTAATTGCGCCGGCGCAATTTCTTTAAGCCATGTTCTTAGTGGCAATTCTTTTCTTGCTTCCCTGCTGTTTACCCTTTCGATACTTAACCAAATATAAACGTACTCCATTATCAATTGCTGTGAGTATTGCTTCCTTTCGTGACATTTCGGTAATACTGTAAAGATCATGACTCCATTCATCAAAAGAAAAGCAATAGTAATATCCATTTAATTCCTTTGCCTTCATGCTTTCTCACTCCTTTGCTTTAGTCCTGCTGCCGGGCTTCGCCCTTTATATACTCCGGTACCTGATACACCTTTCTTAAAATCTATGCCCGATCATATCCAGTGCTGTCCTTTCTGTAGAGCTGGTCCAGTTCCTGTTAAAAGTGCCAACACCACCGCCAACAACTCCCCGGCTGTATATTTCACCATCCCTACAGAACTCCCTTAACAGGTTCGATCTGGACGGCTTACGAAGCTCAGTTAATCCTTTTCGTAACCATTGTCTTGCTGCTTCTCTTGTAACTCCGACTGTTTCGCCTATCTTATCCAGTGTCAGCTCCTGCTGGTACCGCATCCGAACTACTTCCGGAGATTTTCCTGGCAGATCATCTACCAGAGTCCAGAGAACACTTTTAAGCTTTTCTCTTTCCAGATTATCCAGAACACTCTCGTATTCGTCTTCAGGATCCGCGATTGTGTCCCCAAAAGTCAAACCGTCTGTCCCCTCCATTTCTTTGTCCATACTTCCAGCTTTGCAAGCTTCGGCAGCAATCTTTAATCTTTCCAGAGTCTCCTGGCTGATTTCCAGATAGTAACAGGTCTGTTCATCAGTGGGACTCTTTCCGAAGTACACCCTATAATCATTCAAAAACCTCTGATACTTCAAAATTCTTTCCTGCAGATTAAACGGGATATGTATATGTCTGTTGTCCTGGCTGTATCTCCTCACGCCCTGTCTGATCCACAGAGAAGCATAAGAATGAAAAGGGACACCTGCAGATAAGTCGTAGTGATCTACTGCATTGCACATCCCCAGATAGCCCTCCTGCATCAGATCATCTATATCCGTCTCTGTCTTTGCATACTTTCTAACTATCAGGTAAATTAAATTCCTGTTCTGCTGCCATAGCCTTGTCATGTTCTCTGTTACATCTTCCCCGGCTTTAATCTTCTGTACCAGTTGCTCATTGGTTTCTCTCCCTGTTTCTATTGACACAAGACACCACCTGCCCTTACAATTATATTATCCCTGTAAGCCTGCTGCCTTGTATGTAGTGGGCTGTCTTTTTGAATATTAGATATATACGAAAAGAACCGACGTAACTGCTGCCATCAAGGTTTATAGTTGCGCCGGCGCAATTTGTAATTTGCTTTTTCTCCCGGACTAAGCTATAATATTCTCAATCCGAAAACAGGTTGACGGGTTACTTGCCTTTATCAGTGGTGGTGCACTGATAAGGGCTTTTTTCTTATTCTGCAACACTCTGTTGCTTCTCCTGATCTTCCAGAGCACATAAATAACCATACATAAATGCACATTCTGCACCATTCTGAAAATCTGCCAGTCTCTTTTTATCGTAGAGTCCATATCCAACATCGAAAACTGCCTGAATAGTACCCTTTCTCTTTTTCATGCTCTGTCTTATATGTCTCTTTCTGACTCTTTTCAATACTTCATCGGCTTTTTCTTTAGCATCAGCTTTCATTCTTTCTTTTCTCCAGTCCTGCCAGATAGCACTTAAAATACTTACCGCTTTTTCCCCTGCAATATCTTCAAACTGTTTATAGAGCTTGTCCCCTTTGTAATTACACCCTTCCTGCTCCATGAACCCGTTAATAATCGGGATTATATCCTCTGCACGCTCAAACGATTTATTCAAGTATATAGTTTCTCTTTGGTGAGGACAGATCACAAACTCACTTACATCTGTCTTATGAAGCATATTCAGGGTAAATAACTCTTTTGCTCCCAACTGCTCTTTGTCTACTAATACAATCTCTGGAATCTTTCTTGTTACTACTGAAGCCATAATATAAAGCCACCTTTCTATTTCTCGTATTTCCAGGGCTGCGCCCCTTATTTGATTTATTTTCAGTTACCCTAAAGAAATGACCGAATCGGTCATAATTCCCGCCACAATTTTGCAGCTATCCTGAATCCTGCAACAAATCCGCTGTATTCTACAGAATCACTATGATCTTCTATCATACGTGTAAAATCTTCCTGCTTATCCTGCGGAACTACTTCTTTAATTGCTTTCTCAATCTTTACCCAGCTCTTTCGGTTCCTTGGACTCTCTGTACGGTTTCCAGTCCAAAAGCTATGTAATACCTCTATAATCTTCATATTGCCGTGTTTCTCCTTTCCTGCAAATATCTCTATCATTTGTTCTTCTGTGCATATTTTGCAGTAGGAATCCTTTTTTTCTTTCCCTGCTGTATGCCCTTTCTATACTTGACCAGATACAAACGTACCCCATTGTCAATTGCATCGAATATTGCTTCTTTTCGTGACATTTCAGCAATGCTGTAAAGATCGTAACTACAATCACTAAAAGAAAAACAATAATAATATCCGTTTAATTCCTTTGCCTTCATACTCAATTACTCCTTTATTCCGTTTTATCTCCTGCACTGCTGCCGGGCTTCGCCCTTTGCTGATCTGTTCCTCTGCTTTTACTAGACGTAAAGGATAACGATCACATCCGGCAGCAGGTCTCTACCTTTAACCACCCTTAACAGTTCCTGAAAAGTATTGTGTTTACTGACACTTCCAACATCTTTACTGTCGTAACTTTAATACTCTTAATCAAGCCCATAACGGAGATCCTGTCCCCGAATATGGTTAATTAACTGTACTGCTCTGCCATTCCTTAAAGATATGACTCTCAAGCTCTTTATAAGTATCTTTCAGTTCTTCACTGTTTCTTTCACATATACCCTGTACCTGTCCTTTTATTTTTCCAGATCTTGCACTGTATTGTCTGGATAATGGATAAAAACTCTTCCAGGCTCCAATAATGGCATTCTGGATAATCTCAAGTTGTTCATTTGGTTTTTCGGACAGTGAAAGAAGCTTTGCTTTTAATAAACTGATCTGCTCCTGCGTAAGCTGGTTTCTTGTTTTTAAATAAGCCAGGAACATATTGTTGACTGCTGCATCCGGGAAATACGTTCCCTGCGGAACAGTTTCTTTTTCTTTATCTTTTTCTTTTTTGATTTATTTTACTTTTATTTTCTTTTATATTATTTTTCCTGGAAAAATCCTCTTTTTTCTCGGAAAAATCGCCGTTTTTCTCGGAAGAATTAAAAAAAGAGTTCACTTTAATAAAGCTCTCTGTTTCCTCTTCTGAAAGAAGCCAGAACCTTTCGACAGTAATCGGCGTTTTTAACGCTCTGGTTTTAATCATTTTCTGGTATCGCCGCTGTATTCCGGCAGAGGTCAGAACCTTGTCCGACTGGAAAAGTGTATTATCAAACAGTGACCGTTCCAGCAAGAAGTTTAAGACCTGCTTTACCTTATTACTGCTCATTTTCAAATCATCTGATATAATGAACTCTATATCTTCATCAATCTGCATATAATAACCGGTTTTGTATATCTCGCATAACAGATAAAGATAGATTGTAAGCCCGTCTGTACCATACCGAGCCTTTAAGATTTTTATTTTTCTGTCAGAGAAAAAGCCGACATCTACCGGGAAAAAGTAGTTTCCTTCCTGCTTCTTCCTGCCCATATGTCTCTACTCCTTGACTTGTAAACCTGTCTCCTGTAAACTGACAGTGTTTAAAAAATCTCTGATCTGCCTGTAGCTCATACCGCACCCGATCAGACCAGAAACAAGGAACTCCTTGGATTGAACCGCCCGAAGCTCTTCTTCACTGAAATGCTCACGTAAACTCTCTTTTTTATCTAGTTTCAGTGTTTCTCGGAGCTGTCGGGCATTCTTTCCAAATACCGCCTTGTAAACCAGATCAGTATAAAGAGAATAGGCAAAACCATGTAAATTCTCTGTTGACTGCTGCAGAGCTTCTGTTAATGCCATCCTGCAGGTTAATGCCTTGATACGTTCCCGGTTTTTATCGGTGAGGGCCTTTTCCATTTCAGAAAACTGTTTGATATATCCCTCTTTAAATTTCAATGCCTTTTCGCCTGTATAACCCATGGCTAAAAGCGTGAATCCATCACGGGTAACATAATACATTGGTTGTGTTCTATTCCACTGATCTATGTATTAGGTCGGTGTGAAATTGTGCCGACCAAATTCCGCACTGCATTTGATTTCTCGAATGTCTCGCAACACTTGTTTGTGCTCTTTTCCAAAAGTCTCAGCAATGTCCAGGCTTGTTACAACTACCCTTTCACTACCTTTGATTGTCTTAATCTCCGCATTCATTGCACACGCCTTTCTTATACCGCTGCGCCTGTGCCTGCTGTATCCTGCTGCCGGGCTTCGCCCTCTTCAAACTCCACACCAAAGCATTTTGTTTTAAAGTAAGCGATCGGTACCTTACCAGCTACAATCAGGAACCCTTGTTCTTTTAATTCCTGGTTCATCTGCCGGATAAATTTATAAGCCTGCCCCTGTGAAGTGCCCATGATCTCAGATATTTCCCGTGCTGTAATATACTGCCTTTTCATTTCCTGTCTCACTTCCTTTTTTTGTATGTAAGTTGCTGATCTGATAGTATCAGACTCTCAAGTTCTCTCCTGTTCATCTTCCTCCCAGTCTTTGTTGATCTGATGCAGGACCCACACGGTAGCAGTCAAAGCAACAATTATCTGCCATGCTGGAAGGTCTACGTATTTCCCGGCTAATACTGCCAAGATAATAAGCAATATTTTCATTATTTGTTGTTTCCCCTTCCTTCAATTGCTGTCTATGCAAATAAAGCCATAGCTACGTGCATATTTTTTCATCTTAACTGCTGTCCGCGATATCTTCTTTACCTTTTGGTCTTTTTCCCATCCTGTAGGCAAATAAGGGGCATTTGGTGCATGTGCACTCTCTGGCCTCAACGGTCTGCTGACAGCAACAGTCAAGGCATTTCTTTCGTATTGCCTTTAAAGGTGTTAATTTGCTCATGATCTTCTCCTGTTCATTTCTAAGCCACCGCCCCCGGTTACTTAATCAATAATTTCTGTTACATCTACGCCTAAGGCTTTCGCAATGCGTCCGATTGTTCCAGGCCTGCTATTTTTACCACTGACCACACTATTTACTGTTGGTCGCGGCATTTCTGCCGCTTTCTGTAGATCTGCAGTATTCATGCAGGCTTTTGCCATTGCAAGCTCTAATTTGTTGCGGTTCGCTCTCATTATTGTCACCTCCACAAACATTTTTCTATTCGTTTTTGAATATTTTTATTGACACTCAAATATTACTATACGATAATGAATATGTCAATATTCAATATTTTCATTTTTGAATATACATGTTAATATTTACGTATTAAACAACGAGGTGGATATATATGGGTATCAACGAATATATCAAAATTGGAAATAGAATAAGACAATTACGCCTTGAAAAGGGTTACAGTCAAAAAGAAATGGCAGCTCTGGCAGGTATTTCTTATACAACATACTCTAATTACGAAAACAATAACCGTGAACCAAGTATGAAACAAATAGAAAAAATTGCCACTGCTCTAAATATGACTACAGATGACTTACTGGGTCATACAAATAAATTTTCTATCCCTATCAGTTGTGTTGATAACGAAAATTACCATCTTTTTCGACTGTTAAGTGAAAAAGACAGTTTATGTACTAGACAATATAATCTTGATAAAAATTATGATCCTAAAACAGCATCTGAGGACGAACGCGTAGAATATGCTGTAAATGCTGATATGCTTCAATTCCAGCTTGAACAAACTTTAAAGGATATCTGCGATTTTTATAAGATTATAAAAGAAAAAAATAATAATCAGCTTTCTTTAGCTTATCAAATACTTTTTGAATTATCAGAATTGAATCCAGAAGGTGAAAAGCGAATACTTGAGGAAATCAAAATTTTATCACATTCTCCAGAATATCAAGTTCCTCGCAAACTAAAAGATTGGGATCCTTATGATGATATTTAATTTCTTGATAGTCTGACCGAATCGGTCACTTTAGAATAAATCAGAACCGGCAGCAGGCTTTATACTACTGCTGCCATGATAATATATTTACCCAGGAAGCCGGGGGACGTGCTTTTCACTCGATCTGGACACCTTACCAGAAAGGAGTGATTTTATGAGTACATACGAAGAATTGCAAATTATACTTACTACCGCTTTACTAATCGTTGCGATTTTGACATATACGCATAAAAAATAGCCGTCCTGATCTTTGGCGAGACTGACGGCTATTTTTTACTAATCTTATTATTTCACCGGGTCGGGTGATGGTGCTCACCTTCCGGCTCCCTTGTTAAGTATATTATAGGTCAATTAAATTTATTTGTCAATTTCGTTTCTAACCCCGTTCACAACAGAAAGGAGCATATTTCTTTATGAATAACGAAGAATTTTCAATGAAATTAAACGAAATTAAGGAACGTGTTTTATCCAGTTCCACCCCAGAAGATGAATCTAAATATACGGAATCTCTCTTTGAGTCAATTAAACATATTGATAAACAGAAAAATGAGTTCTGGTATGCGCGAGAGCTGCAAGCCGCTTTAGAATACAAAGAATGGAGAAACTTTACTAAAGTAATAGATCGAGCTATTACTGCCTGCGAAAACAGTGAAAACGCCATTTCTCCCCATTTTGTTGAGGTCAACAAAATCGTTAGTGCCGGAGTCACAACGAAATCCATATCCGACTATAAACTTTCTCGCTATGCCTGTTACCTCATTGTTCAAAATGCAGATCCCAGAAAGAAGGTCATCGCTCTTGGTCAGACTTATTTTGCAGTCAAAACACGGCAACAGGAATTAATTGAGAATTTTGATGATCTTACCGAAGATAAAAAACGTTTAGCAATCCGTAACGAAATGATTGCTCATAACAAATCCCTCGCAGAAGCCGCAAAGCTGGCAGGTGTAGAAACGCCTCAGGAATATGCAATTTTCCAAAATAAAGGCTATCAGGGATTATATGGTGGACTTGGTGCAAAGGAAATACACGCACGAAAAGGCTTGAAGAAAAGTCAAAAGATTCTGGATCATATGGGAAGCACTGAATTAGCTGCTAATCTTTTCCGTGCAACTCAGACAGATGAAAAGCTTCGCCGGGATCATATTACCGGAAAAACGGCTGCCAATAATACACACTATGAAGTAGGAAAAAAGGTCCGCCAAACTATTAAAGAGCTTGGTGGAACTATGCCAGAAGATTTACCGACCCCAACAAAAAGCATTAAACAAATTGAACAGGAACAAAATAAGCTCGAGAAAAAATAATATATCTTCTTTTCGTTTCTAAGCCACCGCCCCCGGCAGAGATGAAAGGAATGAGACAACATGCCATCATACTATGACGAAAAAACAAAGTCCTGGTACTGTAAGTTCAATTACCTGGACTGGCAGGGACAGCGGCAGCAGAAAATGAAACGAGGATTTCCCAGAAAGAAAGATGCAGCAGATTTTGAGACACGTTTCAAAGCTTCCCAGAAATACGACAGTAAAACAACTATCGGTTCTATTGCAGATAGCTATCTGGAAGAGATCGCACCCAGACGACGCGCTTCTACCATCAAGAACTATAAAACCACTTTTGAGAAACATATCAAGCCTTATTTTGCTGATCTGCCTATAGGTGCTCTGACCGAAAAGCACATTATAGGTTGGCAGAACACAATACTTGCAGTTGATTTATCTGATACCTACATACACAAATTAGACACTATTTTTCGTACTTTGTACGCTTTTGGAGCAAAGAGGTGCAAGCTCCTGGAGAATCCTTTTGACGGTCTGGAGAAGATCGGACACGCCAGAGCGGACACCATGCAGTTCTGGACCTTAAATCAGTATCGTAGTTTCATAGCCTTAATAGAGGATCCTGTGAAGCATTTAGCCTTTGATCTGTTATTTTATACTGGAATACGTGCCGGTGAGCTCCTGGCTCTGCAGATCGGTGATATAGATCTCGTCCAGGGAATTCTACACATTACTAAATCTTATCAGCGAATAGGTGGCAAAAATATCATTTCGCCACCAAAGACCAAAAAAGGAATCCGTGACATTACCATGCCAAAGTTTCTTTGTTATGAGATTATCGAATATAAAAAACATATTTATGGCTGTGATCCTGAATTTCCGCTATTTGCTAAGATGTGCCGCGGTACCTTAAAATATAATCTTGATAAATATTCGGAGCTTGCCGGTATCCCCCGCATCAGAGTACATGATCTAAGGCACTCCCATGTAGCTCTACTGATTGAACAGGGTGTTGCTCCTATGATTATCCAGGAACGCCTGGGACATGAAAGTATTAACACGACGCTTGGAACTTACGGACATTTATACCCCAACAAACAGAAACAGGTTGTGGATATTCTGGATAATTTATAATTCTCTGTCCATTTTGTTCCAAGCGTGATATAATATCATTGCTGTTGAACCTCCAGCAGGAAGGAGGTGAATACTATGTTGAAATATGTTTCTCTGTTCTTTGTAATTTTGGCCGGAGATATAGTTGGACATTATATTTGCAAATTCCTAGACAAGAACAAACAGCAGTAACAACTCAAAAAATAAATCAAAAGATAAACTGCCCGATATGGCAGAAAAGCCCCCGGATTTTCACATTTCCGGGGGTTTTCGTATCATTTGCGTATCATTTACATTATAAAAAAGTCCAAAATATCTGTATTTAAGCCACTTTTATAAATTCTTTAATCCTCTTTCTACAACTTTAACATTGGTTTTACCATATTTTTCGTACATATAGTTCAGCCATGAGTCCTGAATTTGTGCATGATATCCAACCGGAAGCTTCTTTATGGCCTTTACGTCTTTCAGGTAGATCACAACAGCACTGTCACCCGGTGAACGTCTGAGGTCTGCAAGCAGTTCCTGAGATTGCTGTGTGTAGCTTTCTTTATTGTCAAACTGTATCCAGATTTCCCTTGGCATATTGTCAAAGGGACGGATTTTTTCAAGGATCAGTTTACTGGCACGATCGTCCTCTGCAGATACTCTGCCCTGAATAAATACTCTGCCTTCTTCATTCAGGAACTGCTGACTTTTCTCATAATCTCTGGGGAACACAACTACCTCCACTGTTCCTACCAGATCCTCCACTGTGAGGAATGCCATAACCTTATTATTCTTTGTATATTTGATGGTTTTATCCGTAATCATTCCACCGATAATTACTTTCTGACCATCCATGACTTTCGGAAGATTTGTTTCTTCATCCTGCTGAAAATCCGAGGTTTTCGCAGAAATGGTTTTCTCCATCATTTCCCGGTAATTTTCCAGAGGATGACCACTGAGGTAGATTCCCAGAACTTCCTTCTCATATCCCAGAAGTTCCTCTTTTCCGAATTCCTCCACATCGGGCATACGGATTTCAAATTCTTTCTTGTCCTCCTCGCTTACCAGATCAAAAAGGCTCATCTGGCCTGCCAGTGAATTCTTCTTCTCCTGACTGATACTGTCTGAAATCTTCTGATAAACCAACATTTTCTGGCGGCGGTTACCATCCAGGCAATCCAGCGCACCTGCTTTGATAAAGTTTTCTACTGCTCGCTTATTCATCTGCGGAGAGTTTCGTTCCATAAAATCCTTCAGGGAACGATATTGTCCGTTCTCTTCCCTCTCTCTTACCAGGCTTTCAATAACCGGACGTCCCACACTCTTTATAGCGGACAGACCATATCGGATCGCACCGTTATCTACAGAGAATCCGTACATTCCACAGTTCACATCCGGCGGCAGGATCTTAATCCCCATCTGTCTGCAGACCAGAATATATTCTGCAACCTTATTGGGAAAATCAATAACCGATGTCATTAATGCGGCCATAAATTCCACAGGATAGTAATATTTCAGATATGCAGTCTGATAGGAAACAACTGCATAGGCTGCTGCATGGGACTTATTAAAAGCATATTTGGCGAAATCAATCATTTCATCATAGATTTTATTTGCCGTTGCCTCATCAATTCCATTTGCAATACAGCCTGGAACTCCCTCTGCTTCATTTCCGTAAACAAAGTTCTGGCGCTCCTTTTCCATGACAGAGGCCTTCTTTTTGGACATTGCACGGCGCACCAGGTCGCTTCGGCCCAGAGTATAACCTGCCAGGTTACGAACGATCTGCATAACCTGTTCCTGATAAACAATACACCCATAAGTAGGCTTCAGGATTGGCTCCAGCTGAGGGCAGTCGTAACGGATGGTATCCGGACGGTTTTTGCCCCGGATATACTGAGGGATAAAATCCATGGGGCCCGGGCGGTAAAGAGAAATTCCTGCGATCACATCTTCCAGACTCTGAGGCTTCAGTTCCTTCATGAAGTTTTTCATTCCCGCACTTTCAAGCTGAAATACACCATCAGAACGACCGGTGCCAAGGGAATCCAAAACCTTTTTATCATCATAATTGATTTTCTGCATGTCCAGAGTCACTCCTGCATCCTTCTGGATCAGCTTTACTGCATTCTGGATCACAGTCAGGGTACGAAGTCCCAGGAAGTCCATTTTCAAAAGTCCCAGCTCTTCCAGTGTTGTCATGGTAAACTGTGTGACAATGGAACCATCCGACGCTCTGGAAAGCGGTACATATTCTGATACGTCCTTCTGGCTGATAACAACACCTGCCGCATGCATGGAGGTATGTCTGGGAAGTCCCTCCAGACGTCTTGCCATATCGATCAGATAATGAATTTCATCCTGCTCTTCATATGCTTTTTTCAGCTCAGGGTTCATAGTAAGTGCTTTATCTATAGTAATATTTAATTCCTGCGGGATCATTTTCGCAATGGAATCCACCTGTGCATAAGGCATATCCAGTACACGGCCCACATCCCGGATCACACCACGGGCTGCCAGCGTACCAAAAGTAACGATCTGAACCACACAATCATCCCCATATTTACGGCGGACATATTCAATAACCTCCTGCCTTCTTTCGAAGCAGAAGTCAACGTCAATATCAGGCATAGATACTCGTTCCGGATTCAGAAATCGCTCAAAGAGCAGATCATAGCGAATAGGATCAAGCTGTGTGATGCCCAAGGTATAAGCAACCAGACTTCCCGCTGCAGAGCCACGTCCCGGTCCTACCATAATGTCATGATCGCGGGCATATTTGATAAAATCCCATACTATAAGGAAGTAATCCACGTAGCCCATATTTTTTATAGTAGATAATTCGTAATTCAGACGAGCTTTTAATTCCTCTGTAACCGGCTGATAACGTTCCTCCAGTCCCTCGAAGCATAGCTTGTTCAGATATTCCCAGGATGTAAGACCATCCGGCACATCGAACCTTGGAAGCTTGGTCACGCCAAATTCAATCTCAACATGACATCTCTGTGCAATCTTATGAGTATTCTCCAGGGCCTCCAAAGCATATGGGAAAAGTTCTGCCATTTCTTCCGGGGATTTCACATAATACTGGCCGCCCTCATAACGCATTCTGTCCTCGTCTGCCAGTTTCTTGTTTGTCTGCAGACAGAGAAGAATATCATGAGGATCAGCATCCTCCGCCCTTGTGTAATGCACATCATTGGTTGCCACAAGGTCAATTCCTGTTTCTTCGTGCATACGGAGAAGTTCCTGATTTACCAGTCTCTGCGCAGGGATTCCATGATCCTGTAATTCCAGGAAGAAATTCCCTTTGCCAAAAATATCCTGATATCGAAGAGCTGCTGCCATTTGCATCCTCATACATGCCTCTCTGAAGATATCTGGCAACCTCACCTGCAAGGCAGGCACTTAAGGCAATAATCCCTTCATGGTACTCTTTTAATACCGCAAGATCTACTCGCGGTTTATAATAGAATCCTTCTGTAAAACCCTTGGACACAATTTTCATCAGATTTGCATAACCCTGATTATTCTCTGCAAGAAGAACCAGGTGGTAATATCTGTCTTCGCCGCTTCCTGCTTCACGGTCAAATCTGGAACCGGGAGCTACATATACCTCACATCCCAGAATCGGATTGATTCCCTCGGCTCTTGCTGCGCGATAAAAATCAATCACACCGTACATGACTCCATGATCTGTGATCGCCGCACTGTCCATGCCAAGTTCTTTGACACGGGCTACATATTCTTTTATCTTATTGGAACCATCCAGCAGACTATATTCTGTATGGACGTGAAGATGTGTAAACTCCAACTCTATTTCTCTCCTGTTCTAATATCTGCAATTTTATCGCAACATATTTTTATAAATTTAACTGAATCAGGTAAGTCCCATGCTTCAATTGCGAAAAGCAATAATCATTGGGCGGGGACTTGCTTGTCTGTTACTATTTCGCGTAGATTCTCTTGTCCTTAATCTCTACTTTGCCTTCCTTCATCAGATGGCCAATGGCACGTTTAAATGCTCCCTTACTCAGACCAAATTCTCGCTGGATCACTTCCGGTGATGCCTTGTCATCAAATGGAAGAACACCTGCAAACTCATTGATCACTTCAAGGACATTCTCCGCATCCTCATTAATCTGCAGGTATGCCTTCTGGCGGTCTGTGACATTCATTTTTCCGTCTTCTTTTACTTCGCTGACACGCAGTTCCAGAATCTTGCCCGGACGGTATTTTCCCTTGGCTTCTCTTGCAGGGATCAGTGCAGAATATTTATCATCAACTGCCACAAATACACCGAATCTGTCGCTGATCTCATAAACACGGCCTTTCACCATATCTCCCACTACATAAGGAGTTCTGGTGGAAAGATAATGATAAACCTTCATAGTTGCGCAGAGACGACTGCTCTTATCAATATAGAGTGCTACCAGCACATCTTCTCCCTCTCTTACTTTCAGAGTCTGTTCATGATATGGAAGCAGAAGGTCTTTCTCCAGTCCCCAGTCAAGGAATGCACCAATCCTTGTTACCTGAGAGACTTTCAGAACTGCTGTCTGACCTACCTGAAGCTTCGGTTCTTTTGTTGTTGCAATAAGACGATCCTGAGAATCCTTGTAGATAAATGCTTCAATGCTGTCGCCTTCCTTTGTTCCTTCCGGAACCTGTCTGGACGGAAGAAGAACACGGTTCTTTGCATCTGCCTGCATATCCTCACCCAGATATACACCAAAATCTACGGACTTTACTACTGTTAATTTCTGTTTTTTTCCTAACTCAATCATATAATCTCCATTTCTGTTGTGATAGTATCTTTTTAAAAAATTAAAAATATACTATACTGTCATCATCCTCTGACATTAGCTTTATATTTCAGTATAACATAAATAATAAAGGCGGCACAATGCCGCCTTATTATTTTTATTATCTTATTTTACGTTACTGTTCACTATAGATCAGGATGTATTTTATTCCAACTCGATTTCACATACACTCAGACAGATTCTTTATCGTTTATTATATATTCTGCATCCACTTGCATGCCAGTTCTATCCAGGACTGGCATTCTTTCTGTACACAGCCGCCGTCTTCGTGGCTTGTCTCTTCGTTTGCAAGACTTAAACCATGTCCGCCAACCGGATAAAGATGCATTTCTACCGGAATTTCAAATTTGCGCAACGCATTGAAGAACAACAGAGAATTCTCTACAGGAACACAATCATCTGTCACTGTATGCCACAGGAATGTGGTTGGTGTATCTTTAGATACCTGGAATTCCAGAGACTGTTCTTTTCTCTTATCAAGATCATTATAATCCTCTCCAAGCAAGCATTCAAAGGAACCTGTATGTGCAAACTCACCGGAAGTGATCACCGGATAACTTAAGATCATACCATTTGGTTTCACCATATCAGAAGTTACCCCAAGTGTCTGTGCAATAAAATCTTTCTTCCAGAAAACGCCAAGACTTGCTGCCAGATGACCACCTGCGGAAAAGCCCTGCAGAACAATTTTATTCGTATCAATATGAAACTCTGCAGCATTTTTTCTTAAAAAAGCAACAGACTTCGCAAGCTGCAAGAGTGCCAGTGGATATCTGGCAGGTTCTACGCTATAGCGCAGGATCACTGCATGATATCCCCTTACCAGATACTGCATGGCGATCGGTTCTGCTTCTCTGTCAGAAGTCATAGCATACCCGCCTCCCGGGCAGATCACAACTACCGGACGCTTTCTGTTGATATGCATTTCAATAGAATTATCCAGAAAATAAGTGTATAAATCTGCAGTTTCTTTATATCCGTCTACTGCAATTTCAATCTTCTTATAAATCATAAGTTCCTCCTGTATATTTCATCATTTTTTCCATTTCTACTCCCCATTCCGCTAATTTTTGGGGAATATTTACAGCTACTTTTCTCAGTTTTGTTTTGCCATCCTTTGCTGCCAGCCGCTTATATAAATGTATATTTCCATCTGCATCAAGAACAATATAAAAACACTCTAAAATATGACCTGATCCTACAATTTCCCGTGTTGTATATATATATCCTGCTTTATTCTTTTTTCTTTTAGAAAAAACAATCCCTCTGCTTCTCCTGTCTCGGAAACTTGGAAAATAATCTTCACGTATAATTTCAAGTTCTTCCCATTTATATATTTTTTTGAAAAACAGATACGATATTTTGCAGCCTTCTTTACTTAATGTTACGACTTTTGAAGAGAAAAACAATAATGGTGCATCAATCAAAAACTCAAGAATCAATATTGGAATTCTTTCTCCCTCTTCAGCAGACAGCCCTGTCCAAATAAGCAGTACCGTAATAAGTATTACCATGGTTATCTGCAAAAAATCTCTGATCTTTATTACTTCTTGCTGATATTCTTTTAAATTTGTACAGTCTGCTCCTTTGCTTTGAATTTTTTTTCTTTGTTGCCTCCTCAATTCTATCATTTCATCATATTGTCTTTGTTTTTCTTCTTCTTTTATTCCCTCTCCTTTTTCTGCCTCCACTCCCCATTCCTTCATTTTTTCACGAACATTTACGTACATTTTTCTAATAACTTGCTTTTTTCCTTTTTCTAATTTATAAGAAAAAACATTGCCATGTTCATCAAAAGTAATGTAAAAACAATCTGAAAGCGGAAACGCATCAACGATCATCCTGGTAGTATATTTCTTTTTCTTCTTATTTACTGCATATTTGGAAAATACAATCCCCTGATAACGTATGCTCCCTCCTTTACCATATGTATACCAGACATCCTCTCTGATAACAGCAAGCTCTTCCCATTTATAATTTCTCTTCCAAAACAGCCAGGATACCGTACAGCCTTCTCTGCTCAGCACAACAGTTCTCATATAATACAAGATTAACAGCAACATTAATATTTCCACACTAAAAATTATAAATTCATATCCCTCTGTTCTTATTTCCTTTCTTTCCAGGAAAATCATCAGCATTCCTATGCCGAATACAAACGCTGATATAAATAATATCAGTATTATATGTGGATCTAATACTCTTATTTTTTCCTGCTGCTCTTTCATATGCATTTCCTCCGGTTGTCTGAAATCCTTACTGTTACTATTCCGGTATATCAACCTAATTTCTTGCATTTTCTTATGAGTTCATTATAAGGTAAATATATGTAATTGTTAAGGTGCAAAATAAAATGTTGCTGTCCCGTTTACTGCAAATTAAACGAACCATACAATATTAAAGTTCAGCTGTTATTATCTTTCAAGGATCATGACATCTTTTTCATTCATGCTAACGGTCTGCCCTGAAACGTTCTCCTCCTTCGATAAAGTTGTAGAAAATTGCCCGGACTTTCTGCAATATGGCAGAAGAATTTTCCTTGTTTCTTCTGCTACAAAAAATCTCCCGGATAAGAGAAGCGCTTACTCTTATCCGGGAGATTTTTTATATCTTTAACAGGTTCATATCTTTTATTTTCAGATCAGCAATTATTTATTTCCCTGTCCATAATATGCATTTGCACCATGTTTTCTGAAGTAGTGCTTATCCTGCAGATCCTGTGGTGCAGGTCTTACCTGTGGATTGATCAGCTCACAGCGGGATGCCATCTTGGCAACTTCCTCAAGAACAACTGCATTATGTACTGCTTCATGAGCATCCTTACCCCATGCAAATGGTCCATGGTTTTTGCAAAGTACTGCAGGTACTGCTTCATAATCTTTGTCCTTAAACAGGTCTACGATCAGAAGTCCTGTATTTTTCTCATATTCTTCAAATTCCTTGCCTTCCAGGCAGCGTGCACATGGAACTTCACCATAAATATAATCTGCATGTGTGGTTCCATAACATGGGATTGCTCTTCCAGCCTGTGCCCAGCTTGTTGCCCATGAAGAATGTGTATGTACAACTCCTCCAATGTTCGGGAATGCTTTGTACAGTTCTACATGAGTTGCTGTATCAGAAGATGGATTGTATTTTCCTTCTACTTTGTTTCCGTTCAGGTCTACAACAACCATATCATCCGGTGTCAGAAGATCATAGTCAACTCCACTTGGTTTGATGACAAAAAGTCCTGATTCTCTGTCGATTCCGCTTACATTTCCCCATGTAAATGTAACAAGTCCGTATTTTGGAAGATCCATGTTTGCTTTGTAAACTTCCTCTTTTAATTTCTCCAGCATGATTCGTACCTCTCCTTTTGCTTTTCAGATATTCTTTTACAATAGCTTTCAGATATTCCGGCTTTTTGTGTATATCCCGCCCGGAAAATCTCTTAATATCTGTATTATAGCACTTGTACGGTACATGTACCAACTTGTATGTTGATTATTTTGTTACTGTTTCTCATACAGAAATTCTTCCGGCAGGCTTACTTTGAAATCTTTTGCAAGTGAACGGAAATTGTCCGGTGTAATAGTCTGAAGTTTATTTGGAGTCATAGAAAGAATCTTCACCAGGATCTCTGCAGATTTTTCTACCGTATGGAGCAGACCAAATGTCAGGTCAAAATCTTCACCTGAGCAGAACATTCCATGATGTGCCCAGATAACAACGTCATATTTCTTCATTAATTCTGCTGTTCTTATGGCAATTTCTCTTCCACCCGGTACCATCCAGCCGACAACACCTACGCCGTCCGGGAATACAACCGGACACTCTGTAGCAGATTCCCATAACTCTCTTGTAAAAATCTTATCATCCAGTGGCAGAACAAATGTCAGAGCAATTGTATTTGTCGTATGTGCATGATAAATAACACGATGTTTTCCGTTTGTCAGTTTCTTCTTCACTTCATGATTCATCAGATGAGTCGGAAGCTCACTGGTAGGTCTGCCGCCCTCAACCAGGCCCCAGCGGATTCTGTAATTTGTTCCTGTCTCATCCAGTTCAATGATTGCAAGACATACTTCGGGATCCACGATAATATTTCTGAAATATTTACCGCTTCCTGTTACAAGGAAAAACTCCCCTGCCAGACCAGGAACCTCTACCCCGATCGGTGTCCATTCTCCAGGTGTATTCAGACGGGGGCGAATCATCTCTACTTCCTCCGGTTTCAGACGATAGCTTAAGTTTCCGCCGTTTCTCTCATGCCATCCCTGAAGATAACCATCATTTGCCATTTTGATAAATCCCTGTACGAATTTAGATTCCAAAACTTTCATAATATATATTTCCTCCGCTCTTTGTGGTTTTATGTTGTTTATTTTTAGCAATACGTTGTTTCTTGTTGTTTACAAGTGCATTATATATTGTTTTATGTGGTTTGTAAACAATTTCTCAGAAAAATCTCTCACAAAACCACTTCTTGTTTCAGAAATATATTTGTCAATTCTGTCCTGCTATTTATCCTGTCCGAAAGATTTTTACCGTTATTTTTGCTGAAATTCTATAATTGCGTATGCTTTTCCGTCTGTATCATCAAGCGATACAATCACCTTTCCTGTTTCTGCTTTTGCTTTCGGGCAGATTATATCCCCAAGTTTTGCCTGCATCTTATACTCTGCACGCATCTGGTATACTTTGAAATCTTCCGGCAGGAAATCTTCTGCCATACAGATATACTGACAGTTGTTTACATGATGATTAGTGTCAAGATGATGCTTCTGCACTGTGAATGATTCCTGTGAAGTCATGTCATCCGGAAGTTTGATTTTCCTCGGTGCATAATCCATTTCCAACTTTTCGCCGAGTATGTAATTGTCTGTATCTGCAGGTGTCAATCTCACCGGAATCCCTGTACTGATGGCCAGATGTGTCCAGTTGGAGTTCGCCCAGGCAAGCTTCTTCCCATCCATTGTTTCTATGGTGAAATTACGCATACCCATGAATCCTTTGAAATCATAAGGTGCTGTCGTGATCTTGATTTCCGTTCCCATAGCAGGATATTCATCCACAATTACCTGCCAGGAAGAAAGAACCCACGCTCTGTCTCTTGCCTTCAGCACGTCTCCTCCAAGCCCGACCGACTCCGCATGAAATGTACAGCAATCCTGAAAATAATTCAAAACACCCGGTAATGTCAGTTTGCCGTTCTCACCTGTCTCACTGTATCTGACTCTGCTGTTAAAACTGTAATTCATTTTTTATGTCCCCTTTTCTTATGTCGCTATGATTTTTTAATATACTTCTTTTCTATTATTATAACAAGCCAAAAATATAAGGCATAAAACAGTTTTTATAAACTGGCCTATGCCTTATCTTTGTTCTACGTTATATTATTTACTGTAATTCTTTGCTACAAATGTGATCATTACCTTAAACAGATCCCCATCCAGGTATAGCTTAAACTCACCTCCCTGCAGCTCTGTCAGGCTCTTTGCGATAGAGAGTCCCAGTCCGCTTCCTTCTGTATTTCTCGCCACATCTCCTCTGATAAACCGTTCTGTCAGTTCATCCGCAGAGATATTCAAGGGCTGTGCTGAAATATTTTTCAGAGAAAAAGTTACTTTTTTATTTCTGTTGCTGATTTCTGCATAAACTCTGGTGCCTTCCATTGCATACTTCACAACATTACCGAATACATTTTCCAGAACACGCCACATTCTCTGGCCGTCTGCGTAAATAATGGACGGTTCGTCTGTGAAATGTACCATCATAGTCAGATTCTTCTCCTGGAATTTCTCTTCAAATTCTCCGATCACCTGCTGCACCATTTCCACAAAATCAATATCATTCATCTCCAGCTTGATGTTTCCGGTGCTTGCCTTGGATGCCTCTACCACATCCTCTGTGAGCACCTTCAGTCTCTGAGATTTCTCATCCAGGATACGTAAATATTCCTGTATTTTCGGATCTGTCGGATTTTCCCGTTTCATCAGATCTACATAATTGATAATGGAAGTCAGAGGTGTTTTCAGGTCATGGGAAACATTTGTGATCAGCTCTGTCTGCATTCTTTCTTTTTTCAGGCTGTTTTCCACAGCAGCATCCAGACCACCTCCAATATTGTTGATATATTCTGCCATCACCTTCTGTTTTCCGGTAAGTGTATCTGTTTTGATCTTATACTGCAGTTCTCCATCGCTTATTTTCTTCAGACCATCCATAATAAGATCCAGTCCGTCCGCTTTTCTGATGACAAAAATCATAGCAGCCACATCTACAGCCATCAATGCCAGCAGGAATACTTCTGCACCACCGAATATGCAACCGATGATCAGAAACTGCAAGAATAAAAATGCACCTCCCACAAGCAGAACTTTTATTTTTTCTGCTGTATTTCTGGAAAAAGCTCTGACAAAATCGGCAAGCTTCCCACTGCATTTTCCAATCCATTTCAGAACTTTTCTAATCAGACTGTTTTTCCATAGAGTACCTGCTTTTATTCTTCTTACCAGGCTGAGATATCCGATCAGGAACCATGCCATTGTATAAGTCCCACATATGAGGCAGGTAACAATCACTGTCACTACTGCATAACTGTAACCCAATGATGAGTTGGCGATCAAAGTTCCCAATATGATCGTTCCTGCCAGCCATATACCGATCACTGCTCCTGCCGCGATTTCTGTATACCATCTGTCAAATCCGTTGAGATGAATTTCTTCATCCTTCGGTTTCCTTCCTGCTGTCACAGTCAGCCACACCATACCGATCAGCCAGAGCACACTTCCAAAGATTGCTCCTGCCAGCATCGGAAACATAAGCTTTGAATATGTCTCATAGTTCTCTGTCTCATCAGCCATGGAATCTGCCACAGAAAATTTCGTATCAACCGAAACTGCAAACACAAAATCCTTTGTGTCAAAGCTCTGATCAATGGTATGATTCCACACCTGCAGATCTGCATCCGGAATATTTGTAACACACTCACTTAATTCCGGGTAAACAACTGCATATGCTTTTTCCTTAAATATTTTCTCAAGGTTCTGCTCCAGCTGCGAATAGCTGCTGTATGCTTTTCTGTTTGTATAGATTGTCTTTTTCTCTTTATCTGCGAAAAGATATGTGAGATTGGTACTCCCTTCCTCATAGTCTCCGGACGTATGGTATACAGATGTAAGTGATATGGCACAGTCACTGACATTTATATCATCCTGAACAGCTCTGATACAGTCCAGAACCTTGGCCAGTTCACTATAGGCATCTTCAAGTTTTCCATTCCATTCCGTACTGGAATTGACTGCATCCGGAAGACTTTCCGCACCCTGAGGTTTAAATTCCTCTGTAAAACTCCATATCTCCTGCAAATAAAATTCCGGATATTCTGTATTATTTTCTTTGTCTGTAATACTACCCAGACTTCGGCTATCCGAATCGCTCCAGTAGCCCAGTTCAATGGCAGCATCTATTTTCTGATTTTCTGTTTTTTCTGCAAATTTTGTCTCATAGGAATCATCATACTCTTCCATGATATCCTGATCATAATTAACCTTTAACAACCCATCTGTCACCAGTTTTTTAAAATCATTTAAATTAAAATAATGACTGCTTCCATCCGAGGTCTTACATTGGATAAACTGTCCTATATCGCCAAAGCTTCCTCCATCATCATATCTCTCTCCAACTCCTGCCCAGTCCTGCGCCCACTCCAGCAGATCTTTTACAGAATATGCCACGCCGGATGTGTTCTTAAAAGAAAGCTCACTCAAAGAATCACGGTTAATTTCCTTTTCCTTAAATTCTGCCAGATCGATCACTGCCGATGAACCTGCGTTTGTAAGGTAATTTATATCCTCTTTTGCTGACAGACTTTCCAGAATATCCGTACCTTTGGAATTCAGACGCTTCCTGAATCCCTCTGACTGAATGTAACTTTTCCCTCTGTCATCCAGACGGATTCCCGTCTGATAAATCATTACAAAAAATGCTGCACATATCACAGCTGCCACAGCCGCCAGATGTACGATCACGATCCAGACCGCCTTGGCAACATTGCTCCTGTATCCTTTTCCCTTCATAATTTTGTCCCTTTCCTTTGCATTCGCTCCGTTACTTGATTTAGGTCAAGCGGATAAAATCATCCGCTTCGCTACTTGATTCGGTTAAATTTTTTCAATCTTATATCCAAGCCCCCACACAACCTTCAGGTATCTTGGCTCCCTTGGATTAATCTCAATTTTTTCTCTGATATGCCGGATATGCACTGCCACCGTATTATCTGCAGCAACTGCTTCCTCATTCCAGATATTTTCATAAATCTGATTAATAGAAAATACCCTTCCCTGATTCTTCATCAGCAGAAGCAGGATATTGTACTCAATGGGTGTCAGTTTCACCACATCACCGTCCACCCTGACTTCCTTCAGGTCATCATTTATACTCAGACCTCCTGTCTCGTAGATATGAGCATTCTCCACAGGTATTGCTGCTCCCAGCCTTGTATATCTTCGAAGCTGTGATTTCACCCTTGCCACCAGTTCCAGGGGATTAAAGGGCTTGGTTACATAATCATCTGCCCCTACATTTAATCCGAGGATCTTATCTGCATCCTCTGATTTCGCAGAAAGAATAATGATCGGAAGAGGATTCTCTTCCCTTATCTTCAAAGTAGCCCGGATGCCATCCAGCTTCGGCATCATAATATCTATGATCAGCAGATCCACCGGCTGACTGCGCAATACGTTAATCGCCTCCACACCGTCATAGGCTTTTATGACCGTATACCCTTCCTGCTCCAGATAAATACCGATTGCCTCTACAATGTCTTTATCGTCATCACAGACAAGAATATTCGCCACTTTATACACCTCCCTCATCATCCGAAATGCCAGTCTGAAATCTCTCATGTACAGACACCCCGGCTTCTTATTTTGTATTTCTGATATTAGAATAATCGAAGCTTCTTAATATGAAAGGGACAAATTCTTAAGATTTTCTTATGATTATTCACTTTTCGCAGTCAAAATATCAGGCTGTTAATCTGTCACTTTTATCAGGCTCCTATTTTCATCCAATTCTTCTATTCGTTCTGCTGTATACATTTTTTATCTCATCTTTTCTCTTTTTCTGACAGTCAATAATAGACTGAAAATCATTATATCATTTCACATATATTACTTCTATAGAATATTCTCTTCTGTTTCCCATTTCCACACCCATCACTGTTTATTCCATTCTCCATAACCCACAACCAATCTATAGCAACCCTCGTAAATAATACTTCCATCAACGCACCAGGGAAGCATCGTTATATGTTTTTTGGTATTTTATTAACAATCTTCATACATATCGCATAATTTTTTATTGATTTTGTACAATATTATTTATTTTTCGGCAAAACAATGCTACAATGTTTTACAAGATTAGAGCGTGTCTGAAAAAGGCTTTCTGCAAGATGTGCGTCACAATTTGTGGGATATTTTGCCCGGATGAGGGCGCCGTAGCGGGCTACGGCAACTGAATTCGGGTGAAATATCCCGCAAAGTGGGGCGTGCAGATTGCGGGAATGATTTTTCAGACACACTCTAGTGTACTGATTTATAACTGTTCAATGGTCTGCTAACCGCAAAGCTACTGAACAGTTACACGTTTTTTTTTCAACGAAGGAGGTATTCTTATGAATCTGGAAAACATGACAAAAATCTACGCCCGTGGTGACAGCCGCATTCAGCTGAAGGTAATTCCCGGACATTTCGTCACATCTCAGTCACATATCACTCACTATCTGGATC